>ERZ827458.18-NODE-18-length-321962-cov-10.149994_pt1 | contig 321962 bp, 289 predicted proteins | sample MGYA00519706_ERZ827458 | MGnify/ENA primary metagenome ERZ827458 (study PRJEB31778, sample SAMEA3449309) | human gut metagenome | biome: human gut; feature: human-associated habitat; material: faeces | place: United Kingdom | collected 2010/2012 ... | reverse complement strand
AGAAGCGCTTCTATTCTTGCCACGACTTCTACTCTCTGGATGACTTTGCAAAGCAGCTCGCCGTTCATCATTCCCGTTCCAACAACTTTCCTATGAGACCCCTCCATTGGCTTTCCCCCATTGAGTTCATTGTCCAATATGTTTGACAAACCTACAGCTGTCAGCAAAAGCCGGAAATCGCACCTGTGCACGGAAACAGGGTCGTGTTTCCGATGCTTTTTTACCTCGCGCCCGACATGAGGGTGTTGTAGGCCTTTTTCACAAATGCCTCGTCGGGCATATCGCGATAGTCCTCCATGGTCTCCGCAATTTCAGCGGTATAAGGACGAAGACAGGCATAGCCGCCGTTTTCTTCCCTGCGGAACTGATCGACCGTCATGAAGATTCGTCCGTCCTTTTGAAAAATGAGACATCTGTAGATTTCCTCGGGACGATAGCCCCACGGCAGACGATCCTTTCGTCTTTCGATCAGCTCCACCACGTCGGCGGCTTTGACCTTAAGCCAGTCGCTCATGTGCTTCTTCCTTTCCCCATTGATTCGCGTCTATGTTAGCATCGAATCAGAAGAAGAACAAGCACAGTTAGTTCTCTTGGAGGGCATTTCTGCATTTTTTTCCTGCGCCGGGCCATACTACCAACGCAAACGAACCAAACCGCCAAAGGGGAAACAGGGCTCATGCAGACAAATTTTTCCCGGAATCTGGAGAAAAACCTGAAGACGCTTCAGGAACGGCTCCATCTGGACGTGAACGACGACGTGGTGCTGCGGCGCTTCGCCGCGCTGGGGCAGGACTGCGCCCTTTTGTATATGGAGGGACTTTCCGACGGGGAGCAGATGGCCCAGCATATTCTTCGGCCCATGATGAACAGTCCGCTGGTGCTGGCAGGGCGAAGCGCCGCAGAACAGGTGATGCAGAATGTGCTGACCGTGCCGGAGGTGGAAAGCGGCGCAGAGGTCTCGCAGGCGCTGGACGATCTGCTCCGGGGCCTGTGTCTGGTGCTGATGGATACCTGCGATCAGGCCCTGCGGATCGACCTGCGCGCCTATGCCCGTCGGCCCGTCTCCAACCCCCGAAACGAAACGGTGGTGGTGGGGCCTCATGACGCTTTTAACGAGACCCTGCGGGATAACCTGACGCTGCTGCACCGGCGGCTGCCATCGCCGAACTTCGTCTGCCAGCTTCGGAAGGTGGGCACGGAAACGCCGGGGCAGGCGGCGCTTTGCTATCTGGACGGCGTGTGCCCCCGGGAGACGGTGGAGGAGCTTCAGCGGCGGCTGGACGGCGTGGAGCTGGATTACGTGCTGACCTCCGGCACGCTGGAGCAGCTCATCGAGGACGACCCCTACGCGCCCCTGCCGCAGGTGGTGGGCACGGAGCGGCCGGACCGGGCGGTCAGCTTCCTGATGGAGGGACAGGCCGTTTTGCTGCTGGACGGAAGCCCCCGGGCGCTGGCCCTTCCCGTCAGCCTGTGGCACCTGTTCCACGCGCCGGACGACAGCTATATGCGCTGGCAGTACGGTACCTTCATGCGGCTTCTGCGCTTGCTGGGGGCGCTGGTGACGCTGCTGCTGCCCGCGGTGTTCGTCAGTCTGGTGGTGTATCATCCCATCACCATCCCCATGACGCTTTTGACCAGCATCATGCAAAGCCGCACCAACGTGCCCATCAATCTGTTTGAGGAAACCCTCCTGATGGTGGCGGTGTTCGCCCTCATCAACGAATCGGCCATTCGCATTCCCGGCATGATGGGTTCCTCGCTGGGACTGGTCAGTACGCTGATTCTGGGCACGGCGGCGGTGGACGCGGGGCTGGTCAGCCCATTGCTGATCATCGTGGTGGCGCTCTCCGGGCTGGGAAGCTACGCCATGCCCAACTATCCGCTGTCCTTCGCCTTTCGGATGGGGCAGGTGGTGCTGCTGCTGGCGGCGGGCATTACGGGGATTTCCGGCCTGTGCTATGCCGTAGTGATGCTGTTGTGCTGGGTGGCGGCCATGGAGAGCCTGGGCCAGCCCTTTCTGGCCCCGGGAAGCCCCCGCCGTACCCATAACCCCGATTTGCTGCTTCGCGCCCCCACCTTCCGACAGCGCCTGCGCACCTATTTGAGCAACCCGGAGGAAATGAAGCGGGCCTATGGCCGGATGCGCCGCTTTGACGGGAGGAATAAAGAATGATCGCATGGATCCGCCGGGCACGTCAGACCCGGACGCAGGTAGACGGCCCCAGCGCCATGCAGCGGGAGCGGGACGCGGGGCTTCGGGCAGCCTTTCGGGTGCTGGGAGCCATGCAGCTGACGACACAGCTGCTTTTATGGGCGATCCAGTTCGGCTATGACCATCTGCGGCAGACCACCTGGCAGGCGGCTGTTTTTCTGGCCGTCCCCACACTGCTGTTATGGGGCCTTTGGCGGCGGGCCTGCCGGGGCGGGCTGGAGGGCGGCAGGCGCTACTGGGCGCTGCTGTTGATCCCTAACCTGTGCATGGACGCATATCTGTGCATGCTGGCCTCCAATTCGCTGATTTCCGATCTGATTCCGGCGAAAACGCCGCTGGCATGGCCGCTGGTGGTGACGTTTTTCCCGGTGGTGTCCAGCTGGCTGAGCCGGGACAAGGGCGCGGCCTACGGGGCGTATACGCTGCGCTGGCTGCTGGCGGCGCTGGTGCTATGCTCCACGGTCTTCTCCGGCGGCGATGTGAGTCTGGAACGGCTGCATCCCCTGCTGGGGGACGGGATCGGCAAAACGCTGCTGGCCGCTGTGCCGGGCATGGGAGCCGTCTGGGGCGTAGTGCTGCTGGAGCTGTTCCCTCTCAGGCGCGGAAGCCCGGAGCCCGGCAGCAGAGGAAAACGGAAGGACTGGCTGTTCATTGCCGTGCCGCTCCTGTGCTGCGTCCTCTGGGCGCTGTGGCTGAGCATGCTGGAACCGTGGCAGCCCGAGGAAAGCTGGGACGCAGGCCGCAAACTGGCGGGGCTGAACCAATACGGCTCCAATATTCTGATCTACGGACTGGGCATTCTGTTCTGGATGCTGATGCTGCCCGTTTCCCTGCTGGGGACGACCACGGCGGGCAAGCTGCTTTTGGCGCGGGCTTTTCCGAAGATCCCCAAGGGCCTGTGGCCGCCCGCTCTGCTGCTGCCGGGGCTGGCGCTGCTGGCCATTTCGCCCTCCGCCATAATGGACGGGATCCCGTGGATCCTGCCGGCCCGGTACGGGCTGTCGCTGGCCGCGGCCTGCGCCCTTTGTCTGTGCCGCCCCCGAAAGGAGAAAGCATGAAAAAGTTCTGGCTGATTTTCTGGACGCTGGGCCTTTGCCTGGGCTGCCTTACGGGCTGCGACGTGATCTCCGTGATGGAGCGGCAAACCTACGCCCTGTGTTTTGCCGTGGACGCGGCGGAGAACGGCGGGCTGACCCTAAGCGTTCAGACCCCGGTGAACGGCAGCGGCGACGATACTTCCGCCACGCCGGAATACTCGGTTTTCACCGCCACAGGAGCCAGCTTTGAGGACGCGATGGCCGTGCTGACCGCCACCACGCCCTGCACCGTGAATTTCTGCCAGCTGAAATTGTGCGTCTTCGGCTACGAGCTGGCTTCCCGGGAGCGGCTGCAGCCGCTTCTGCACAAGATCACCACCATCTCCACCATGCGGCCCAACGCCATGGTCGCCGTGGCGCTGGGCCGGGGCGAGGAGGTGCTGCACGCCATTAAGCCGGATTTCGGGATGCGGCTGAGCACCTATCTGGATATTTTTATGGACCGGCTGGAAAAAGCCAAGCTGACGCCTCGGCATACGGTGACCTGCCTTCTGCGGGATCTGGATACGGAAATGAAGGATCCCATCATTGCGGTGTGCGCCGTCAATCCGGCCCTGCAGGAAGAAGCCCAGCCGCAGGAAGGCGACGAAGAACAGCAGACGCAGGAAAGTCAGACGGTTTTTGCCCGGGGCAATATCGAGGACGAGGCCTTCTCCGTGCCCGGGGCGCTGGCCGGGCGGATGCCCCGCACCGGCAGCAATCCGGTGGAATATACCGGCAGCGCCGCCATTGGGGAGGACCGGGTCAGCGGCCTTCTGGATGCGGAGACCACCCAGACCGTGCTGCGGCTGGCCAAAGCCGCCCGGCTGGAGGTGGGCTGGGACGGGGAGCGCACCCAGCTGCGCATTTGCCTTGGCAGGCGCACCCGCATGGACGGGGCCCTCAGCGACGAACGCATACAAAAAGCAGTGGAGACCCTGCAGGGGTTCCACTGCGACGCGCTGGGCTTTGGCGGGGCCAGCGCCCGGTGCTTTGCTTATAATGAAGAGTGGGAAAAATGGGACATTCGCCAGCGCTATCCCACGGCGGAAATTTTGATTATGCGTTCAGAGTGACGGAATGGGGCAGCGCTACGTTGTCCGGCTTGGGCACATGATATTCCGCGCCCTCGTTGTAATACACCCTGTCCGGGGGCGCTTCCAGCTCCTCCGGGTGTTTCAGATAGTGCTTCATGGACGCAAACAGCCGGGCGTACACCGCGCCGCCGCAGATGCGCTCGTCCACGGTCATGCCCATGGGCAGGGTGCATTTGCGGAACACCTTGCCGGTGGCGTCCACCGCGTGGGAACGCTCTGGGCAGCCCAGCGACAGGAACATGGTGGTATCGCCGAAATTGTAGATATGGTGATACACCCGCGTCATGCCGATGGAGGCCATGTTGGTCACAAACAGGCTGGTATGGAAGGGCAGCGCGTCCATCAGCGCCTTGGGGAACAGATCGTGGTGATCCAGAAAATTGGCGACATGCACCACCAGATTGGGCAGAAGGGGCACCTTCAGCAGGGCGGAGGCCAGCTTGATGGCGGCGCTGTCATCGTCCGTCCGGCGGCCTTCTTCAATGGTCTGCTTCACGCGGGTGCTGACCTCGAAGATGGTATCGCTGGGGTCGAACTTCACCTTGACGGCGTTTTCCTCGGGCTGTCCGTTCTCCGTAGGCCGCAGCACCACGAAGCTCACCGCCAGCTCGGTGCGGTTGTAGAATTTCCGGTTCATGATGAACCGGTTGGCCTCCGGCACCTGAGAAATCGCCCGCACAAAGGCGGCGATGATCAGCTCCATAAAGGTGATCTTCACGCCCTCCCGGCTCTTGTGGCTCATGTAGCGCAGCAGCGGCTCGTATTCCGCGTCGTAGGCCAAAAAGACCTGCGCGTCGCAGCGCCATGGCATCAGGTACGGGGTGATCTGAACGATGGGGTCGAGATGCTTGACCCGCTTTCCTTCGGGGCGGCGTCCAAACATGGGCATTCTTCCTTTCTGTCGCCTGGTTTTGCCTTGTCCGCGCCGTTTCCCTCGGAAGAAAAGATCATAGCGGTATAAAAGAAGCCCTTCAGGATACGGCCGCCGGATGAAAAGCAAGGCTATTGTATCCTGAATGGGCTTATCCGTCAAGGCAAAACGGGAATGTCGGGCTTTGGAGGGCCGAAAAGTCAAAGGAAGGCGGGGCTATTTCTCCTCCTCGTACATGGCCTGCATCTGGGAAAGAAGCCCGTCGACGATGCGCATTTTTTCGTCGTTGGCCCCGTTATCCGGCTGATATTCGATGCCCTGACCAATGCGGACGGTGCGGGTCTTTTTGGAGGCGTACACGGGGATAAAGACCGCCTTTTTTTTGGTTTTGGCATAGTACAGCGGCGCGATCATGGCAAAGCCGGTGAACAGCTTGCCTACGCCCTCCAGCGCGTAGCCCCGTTCGCCCACGGCGTGGCCGGTATCGTTTTCCGGGAACAGCAGGATGTTGTCCCCGGCCTGCATGGCGTCGATGGTCTCCCGGAAGGTGCCGATCAGCTTGCGGGGGTCGTTTCGGTAGACGGGAATGGCTTCCAGACTGTCGAACACCCACAGAAGCAGCGGCGTGATTATGCGCAGGATAGGCCGCTTCCAGCTTTCGGGCAGCCATTTCTGCCGCATCATGGTGCCCTGATACATGTGCTCGATGATCACGTCCCGGTTCATCATTTCCGCGATGGTCCACGGGCGGAAGGTGACGGGAATATACAGGTTCGCCACCACCGGGCCGTACAGCTCGCCGTGGTTGCACACCAGCACCATCGTGCCGTCCTCCAGTCCTCGCAGGTGTTCCTTGCCGATCACCTTGTGATAGTACAGCGGCCGCAGCAGGGCAATGATGAGCTTTACGCCAAAGCGGTTCTTGTGACGCTTCACCACCACGTTTTCCAGCTGCTCCCGCAGGGCGGGGTTGCTGCCGCCTTCTTCCTTCAGGGTCAGCCAGCGGGCCAGTTTGGCAAAATGCCGGTTGTTCATGGGAAAGCGCAGCACGCATACGATGGCCATCACCAGCAAAAGCAGCGGCGGCACGATCATCCAGCGGTGCAGCGCCATGGAAAGGGTCTCTAGGGTCAGCGTTTGCGGCAGAAAACGGGGCAGACACAGAAACGTCACCATCCCCAATGCGGCCATCTGCCCCAGCAGCGTTGCCATTTCCGTACTGACGGAGCGGATGCGGTCATAGCCGTCCATCCGGCCTTCCAGCCCGAATCGGGCCACGTCCGCCATGCGGTTTTCCAGATGAGTCAGCGCTGTCATGCTCATGCCCAGCCCGCCGCCGCACAGGCACAGCGCCAGATAACTCAACGTCAGGCTGGTAGAGGGCAGCTTCAGCTGCCGGTCGAACAGAATCAGCCCATAGGCCCAGAGAAACAGCCCGGCCAACAGAATTTGCACCGAACCCTCCCGACGCAGGGCCCGGAGCACCGCCTCCGCCGCCGCGTGGGTGACCAGCGTGCAGAGCGCAGCCAGGATCGTGCAGAGAACCAGCTCGTCCACCGTCAGGCCGATGAACAGGTACGCCAGCACCAACGTCAGCTGTAGAGCCATCAGAACGATGAACTGTAGCTTCCGATAGGCGTTGAAGGCGTTCAGCTGGTTCAGTCCGACGTTCAGCTCGTTCAGCGTTTCGGGGGAGGGCGTTTCTTCCAGCTCGTCCAAGGCGATGGTTTCCCGGCTGCGCCAGTGGCTGAAGCCCTCCAGCGCCGCGCCCAGAACGTAACCGCATAGAAGGAGCACCGCTTCATTGACGGTTAGGCGGCAGCTTAGCAGCGGCCAAGCCGTTAGCCCCAGCGACAGCAGGTGGCACAGAAAGCACAGCCCCCAGAACGCCCGCGGGCTGACTGTTTCCCGAAGCCGGCGGCCCCAAAGGCGGCTGCACAGATTTTCCCGCAGGGCGGCAGTGGCGACAGCGGCAAACAGCGCCCACAGCGCCGCCGAGGACAGCGCCATGGGGTAAATGGCGATCATCCCCAGCGTGCCCAGCAGCATCAGCACGGTCAGCGCAAGGCAGACCCGGCGCATCCGGCGGGTCAGGAACGCCCGATCCCGGCCCCGCAGAAGCCGCCACAGCATCAGCGAGACCTGACTGTTCAGAAACAGCGCGCAGCCCAGCACCGGCAGGGACGTTAACGCGCTGGAAAGAATGGAAGCGTACAAAAATTGATAAATCATCCGAAGGGACATCATTGCCGCCATGTCCGGGCGGGCCGTGCGGATAGGAGAACGGCTGGCTTCAGGCGAGGCTTGCAGGGGAGACTCCTCCTCTCATCAGGAAACAGATGGGAAATAACAGGAATGACAGCGTCTATTGTAACATAGCCTTTTCCGGAAAGACAAGAAGTCCCTGAACACGGCCATAGGGAAGGCATATTCGCCCCCTTCGCCGCATACCTTGATACAAAGTTTTAGGAGGAATGCAGGATGGAGCGGAAACAGGACGGCGGGGCCCAGACCCCGGAAATTCTTAGAGAAGAACTGCCCATGCAGCGCTTTGAGGGGCAAAAGACCAGTCAGGCGGTGGTGGAGGGAGAAGTGGCGCTTCCCGGCGGCCTGCGGGAGGAGACCCGCGTCCTGTGCTCCGAAGCCATGGCGGTGCTGGAACAGACGGATGTTCAGCCGGGGCGGGTGGACGCGGAGGGCAAAGTCACCTTCCATGTGCTCTATACCCAGGGCGACCCGACGCTGGTCAGCGCGTTGGAGGCCTCAGCGGAGTTTACCCACAGCGTAGATTTTCCCGGCGCGGAGGACGGCATGGCCGCCGTGCTCAGCCTGAGCGTGGAGCACGTGGAGGCCAGCGCCCAGGGCGGGCGGCTGCACCTGATGGCGATTTTGAAGGCCCAGACCCGGCTTTTCTCGGATGAGCCCCTTTCCGTGGTGACAGGCGTTCACGGGGCCGAAGGGCTGATGCTGAAAACGGAGACGCTCTCCTGCCTGAGCGCGGCGGCTTCCGGCACCCGGGAGGTGCTGGTGCGGGAGGAATGCGAGCTGGCCGACGTTCTGCAGATTGCGGACACCCTGTACGCAACGGCCTTCGCCACCGTGCAGGACGTGATGGGCGGCGAGGAAAAGGCCACCGTGTCCGGCAATATCCTGCTGGAAGTGGTTCACCGCAGTCAGATGCCCTCCCGGCCCGTGGTCGTGACCCGGCACACACTGCCCTTTGAGGAAACGGTGCCCCTGCTGGGGGAAAACGGCGACAGTCTTTGCTGCGACGCTGTGGTCAAGGACGTGGCGGTGCTGTCGCAGGAGGGGACTGGCGAGGGCGAACGTACCCTGCGGGCAGAGGTGCTGCTGGGGCTGACCGTGCGAGCCACCGCCAGCCGGGACGTATGCCTGATGCTGGACGCGTACACCACACAGGGCGATCTGCTGGAGCCTGTGACCCAGCCCGTGCAGCGCGCCTTGAAGCACCACCAGCTGCACACGGCGGAAAGCGGCAAAATGACGCTGCTTCTGGACGGCCAGCCCCCGGCCCGCACGCCGCTCCGGGCCAGCCTGCGGCCCATCGTGACGGATGTGAGCCGTTCCGGCGGCAAGCTGAACGTGGAGGGCATGATGGAAGTCACCCTTCTGTACATGACGGACGACAGCGACGTGCCCCAGACCTATCAGACGGAGGAACCCTTCCGCATGAGCTACACCTGCGAGCTTTGCTGTCAGGACAGTTTGCAGCTGACCCCCTCCAATATCGAACTGACCGGCATCACCAGCGACCGGGTGGAGGTCAAATACATCCTGCACCTGAGCTGCTACGACGTGCTGCTGGGGGATGAACCGCTGGTGACGGACGTGACGGAGCAGCCCGCCCAGCCCGCCGAACCGGGCATTCTGCTCTGCTTCAGTCAGGCGGGCGAGGGCGTGTGGGATATCGCCAAGCGCTACCGCGTCAGCTGCGACAGCCTGAAACGCATGAACCCCGATCTGCAGGACGGCGTAGCGGGCCAACAGGTCATTCTCTGGCACCGGCAGGGATAAAAAAACAGCGCCATGCGGGAAATCGCATGGCGCTTCTTATATATGTATGTTCGGAAAAATCAGGCGTGCTTGCGGCAGCGAAGCAGCACGAAGCCTGCGCCCGCCAGAACCAGCAGTCCGGCCCATAGCAGCGGCGCGGCATGGTCGCCCGTCTGCGGAATGGTTTCGACTACGGTAAAGGTTCTGTTGTAATTGGAGGAATCAATATCGAGTTCTCTCTCCGTAAAGGTTCCCGCTTCCGTCCGATACCTTACCGCCGCGTTGTAGGTTCGCACCTGATAGGTACCGGCCGGAAGATTGTAAGGGATCAGGACGGAGATTTGACAGGTAAAGGAATTTTCGCCCGTCCACGTAATGCTCGTGTATTGGGGGTCTTTTTCAATGTAGGCGTTCTTTACGGTGGAAGCTCTCTTGCCGGTCGAGAGATCGACCAATACAAATTCGCTGTCGTCGGTCAGATTCACTTCCTCCAGCGTAAGATTTTTCGCGGGGAGAGCGTCAATAGGCATCGCGCTCGGTTGTTCCAGCAGCAGACGAAGCTTGCCGCTGGACGGCGCGGCGGTAACTTCGCCGCCCACTACGTCGATATTGGCTTTGATACAGCCCGTCATCATCACGGCGGAGAGAAGCAGCAAAAACAGAAGGGAAACAACGCGTTTCAGGGTGCTTTTCAAGGGAAAGACTCCTTTCCTAAGCAAGGGGAAAATGGAATATGGCTATTTTTCAGCATAGCATAAGGAAAAACGATTCGCAAGCTCGTTTTGCACTTGCTTTTTTACTTTTCTGCTAAATTTTTGCCAATTTTTTGCTATAATAGCCCCAGCGACTTTTGAACGTCAGGGGGATTCAGATGACAATTTTGACCAGGAGGCAGGCGCGGCGTTTTCTGCTGCTGCGCCATGGGCTGATCGGCGCGTATCGTTTCCGGGGAAAGCAGGGCGCGTATGATTTTGTGCGTCAGGCGGGCTGCATCCAGTTCGACCCGGTGGACGCGTGCGGCAAAAACGCCGAGCTGACGCTGCAATCCCGGGTACAGGGCTTTACGAAGCAGACCCTCTGGCAGCTTTTGTACCGTGACCGGCTGCTGGTGGATTATCCCGATAAGAATCTGTCTATCCTTCCAACAGAGGACTGGCCCTATTTCGAGCGCTACCGCCGCAGCGCCCGGGAGGGCGGCCGGCAGTTCGAGGGTCTTGCGGAGATGGAAGAACGGACCCGGCAGTATCTCCGGGAAAACGGCCCGGTCAATTCCGACACGCTGCCGGTGGAGGGGCAGATGTACTGGCATTCCATGATCCATTGGAGCGGCCAGTGGCACGGTCAGACCGGCGCGGCCCGGTCGGTGCTGGAACAGATGTATTCCACAGGCGAACTGGTGATCCATCATAAGGAAGGAGCACGCAAATATTACGACCTGGCGGAAAAATACCTGCCGCCGGCGCTTTTAAGCGCCCCTGATCCCCTGCCGGAAGAAAACGACCATCTGGCGTGGCGGGTAGAACGGCGCATCGGCGCGGTGGGGCTTCTGTGGAACCGTCCCTCGGACGCATGGCTGAACCTGTGGGGGCTGAACGCCGAAAAACGGGCGGAATGCTTCCGACGGCTGCTGGTGGCGGAGGGTCGCATTCAGGAACTGTCGGTGGAGGGCGTTCGCTGCCCGCTGTACTGCCGGGCCGGGGAAGAAGCGCTGCTGGAACGGGCCATGTCTGCCGAAGCCCTTCGGCCCCGGTGTGAGCTGCTGGCCCCGCTGGACTGCCTGCTCTGGGATCGGAGGCTCATCCGGGAACTGTTCGACTTTGATTATACGTGGGAAATTTATACTCCCAAGGAAAAGCGAAAGTACGGCTATTACGTGCTGCCCCTTCTTTATGGAGAGAATTTCGTCGGCCGGGTGGAGGCTGTGCCCGACCGGGCGGCGGACACGCTGCAAGTCCGCCACATCTGGTACGAGGACGGAAAAACGCCCGGGCGGGCGTTTTCCGCCGCGGTGGAAAAGCGACTGCTGAAATTCGCCGCCTTCAACGGCTGCTCCCGGCTGGAAATGCCCCGCTGAATGGGCGCGTTTGCCAAATCCGGCTGTTGTGTTATAATGTTTCTGATAACCGTCCGCCGGTACTTCGACGGAACAACAGGGGGAACCGACCAATGATGAAATGGGAAGAAAAGCTGCGCGGCTGGCTGATCGACCACGTGCTGTGGCTGGCATGGGCGGCGGTGCTGGCGCTTGGGGCGTTCCTGCGCTGGTCTTATCTGCCGAATCTGGCGGCTGACTTGGAGTTTATGAATTCCGCATGGTACGACGCCATCCGGGAGGGCGGTATGAAGGCCGCGCTGGCCCCGGAGCTTCTGTATACCTACAGCCCGCTGCATCTGTACCTGTGGCGGCTGGAAAGTCTGCTCCTGCCCGGCGTTTCCACCTATACCGCGCTGAAAGGGTGCAGCCTTCTGTTTGAAGTGCTGAATCTGATCGTGGTGTATAGCCTCCTCAAAACCGCCCTGCCTAAGGAAAAGCAAAGCTGGGGCTGCTTTCTGGGCTGCGCGCTGGTCTGGCTGAGTCCGGTGATGCTGTGGAACGTGGCGGGTTGGGGCCAGACGGATATTTTCTATACGCTGTTCGCGCTGCTGGCCGTCTTGCTGCTTTTGAAGGACAAACCCCAATGGGGGCTGGTCTGTCTGGGCGTTTCGCTAGCGTGGAAATTACAGGCCGTGTTCCTGCTGCCCCTGTTCCTGATCGCGTATTTCGCGGGCCGGAAGCGCTTTTCCCTGTTCTGGTTCCTGACCGTGCCGGGGGTCATGCTCCTGACAAGCCTGCCCATGGCGTTGATCGGCGAAAGCCCGCTGTTCGTGGTGAACATCTATCTGGGACAGACGGGGATGTACAGCGAAATCACCTATAATTGTCCCAACCTGTACGCCATTTTGGGCGACGCGCTGCAGCAGAAGCAGGCGACGCTGGGAATGTTCTCCCGGACGGGACTTTGCCTGTGCGTGGCAGCGCTTGGGGTGGCGGCGGTGCAGATCATCCGCAGCCACCGGGAGGTATCCGGCCAGTATGCCGTATTGCTGGGCGCATGGTGCGTGTTGTGCTGCGCGTTCTTCCTGCCCCGGATGCACGAGCGCTATGCCATCGTGGGCGAACTGCTGCTGCTCTGCTGGGCCGTGTGTCGGAATCGCCCGGAAAACTGGGTCTGCGTGGTGCTGAACGCGCTGGCCACCTTGAGCGCTTATTCGGAGTACATGTTCCGCAAGCCCTTCTTCCCTTTGCAGGTGGGTGGGCTGATCAATCTGGCGGTGCTCCTGTACCTCAGCTTTGTGCTGCTTCGGCATCACAAGGCTGACGAAAAGGAGCCCGCGCTATGACTGCCGTCGATTCTGCGAACAAGGCAAAAGCCCGCGCGGCGTTTCTGGATTTCCTGCGGATTCTGGCGGCCTTTCTGGTCATCGTCAATCATACCAATAGCCATGTGTTCAAAGCGCTGACCCCGGTTGACAGCCAGTGGCATCTGAGCATTCTCTGGTACTATCTGAGCAAGACCGCCGTGCCCCTTTTTATCATGATCTCCGGCGCGTGTCTGCTGGGCAAGCGGGACAGCTATGCCAAAATGGGCCGTCGCATCCTGCGGACGGTGCTGGCGCTGGTGCTGGCTTCCTATCTGTATTTTCTGTGGGATGCATGGGTAAATTACGGCCTGTGGCCCCGGGCAGTGGACTTTGGCGCGCTGTTTGGCAAAATATGGCGGGGCGAGATAACGGACGGCTTCTGGTATCTGCCGCTCTATCTGGGCCTGCTGCTGACGTTGCCCCTCTGGCAGAGGATGGCATCGGCCATGGAAAAGCGGGACTATGAGTACTTGATGGCTCTGACCTTTACCGTCGGCGCGGCGTGGCCGCTTTTGAGCCACTATGTTCCGGCGCTGGCGTTGCCGAAATATCTGGATCAGCTGATCCCCTGCGCCTATCTGGGGCTGTTTTTCGCAGGCCATTATCTGGTAAAATACCGGGAGCCCCGCCGCAATTCCGTTCTCCTTGCGGCGGTCTCGCTGGCTTTGTCGCTGGCCGTCTGCTGGGCGCTGACCCGGCTGGAATTCGACCGGGTGGAGCCCGGGCGGATGTACTGGTTCATGGACGAGCGGACGGCCCCCGCCCTGCCGGTGATCGCCGCGTCGCTGTCGCTGTTCCAGCTGGTTCGCTGCGCCTGCGGCTCCCGCAAAAGCGGGCGGCTGCTGACCGAGCTGGGGGGCTGCGCCTTCGGGGTCTATCTGTTACAGGATCTTTTGATCGCCGAAAGTAAAAACCGGCTCTTTCTGCCCCTGTGCGAGAAAATGCCCGCATTCGGGGCGGCACTTTGCTGGGAGGTTGTCGTGTTCGCCGCCGCGCTGGCGGGTGCATGGCTCCTGCGGCGCATCCCCGGCATGAAACGCATCTTGTAATAGCGGTGAATCGTGGTATACTGAAAGTTGCATTTTCACAGCGGCGGGACGTTTGTCCTCGTGCTGAAAATGACAGGCATAAACCGGCGCAAAATGGGCAAACTTTTTTCGGAAAATTTTGGGCCGTTTCTTTCAGCAAGCGATAAGGAGTCTGAAATATGCTGCGCAACAACGTGGTCACGGTGGATTTGGGAAAGATTCGCCAGAACTATCTTTTACAGAAGAGCCTTTTGCCCCGGAAAACGGAGATCATGCCGGTCGTCAAGGCCGACGCCTACGGGCACGGCATGGTTCCCGTCGCCATCGCCCTTCATTCCATGGGCGCGAAGCATTTCGCCGTAGCGCTGGCGGAGGAAGGCGTGGAGCTGCGGGAAGGCGGCATTTCCGCCGAAATTCTGGTGCTGGGTCCCGCCATGGAGGAAGCGGCGGAGGAATGCGTCCGCCACGACCTGACCCAGACCGTCTTTACCCCGGAAATGGTGGAAATTTTGGAAAAAGAAGCGGAAAAGCAGGGCCGGGACGCATTGATCCACATCAAGCTGGACACCGGCATGGGCCGAATCGGTCTGCGGACTTTTCAGGAGGCCGAAGCGCTGGCGGAGGCTCTCAAACATGCTCCCCATGTGAAGGCCACCGGCATTTACACCCATTTCTGCATGGCGGACGAACAACTGGAAAACGACGGGATCAACGCCTTTACCCGGCAGCAGCTGGCCCGGTTCAAGGAACTGCGCTCCTGCTTCGACCCGTCCATTCCCGCCCATGTGTCCAACAGCGCCATGGGGCTTCTGATGCCCGAGGGCGATTTCGCCATGGTGCGGCAGGGCATTTCGCTGTACGGCTATCCGCCCGTCCCCACAGAGCTGCCCTTTGAACCGGCGCTGCGTTGGGATACGGAGGTTTCCTGCCTCAAGACCCTTCATGCGGGCGATCCGGTGGGCTACGGCTGCACCTTCGTGGCAGATCGGGATATTCGGGTGGCGACCGTGGCCGTGGGCTACGGCGACGGCTATCACCGGGCGGTCAGCGGCAAGGGCTTCATGCTGGTGGGCGGCAAGCGTTGTCCCATTCTGGGGCGCATCTGCATGGATCAGACCATGATCGACGTGACGGAGGTGCCGAACGTGCAGCTGGGCGACCGTGTCACGCTGATTGGCGAACAGCAGGGCCAGCGCATTTCTGCCGAAGAACTGGCCCAGTGGGCGGGCACCATCAGCTACGAGGTGCTGCTGGGTATCACCCGGCGAGTTCACCGGGTGTGGCTGCACGCCTGACGGTTTTGCGAGAATTAAAAAGAACCCATATCAATCTCAAGAGGAACGCCCGGTCATCCGGGAAGGAAAGGACGGAAGAATATGGCGGCGAAACAACCCAAGGTGGAACCAGTCAAAAAGCCCTATCTGAATGGCTCTTTCTGCGGAAAGGACGCATGGAAGACCGTGCCGAAGCGCTTTGCAGGCATGTTGATGATCTGCTTCGTTTACGCGATTGCGTCGATGATTATGAACTTTGACAGTCTGGCGATGCGCATCGTCGTGTCGGTGATGATCGTGGCTGCCGCGCTGTACTACGCATTCGCCAAGGGCATGGAACAGGGCACCGGCGACGTGGGCTACGGTGAAATGATGTACGCTCGCCAGCAGGAGGGCAAAACCATCGACAAACTGGACAGCGACCGCTGCTATCATCCGCTGAAGGGCTTTTTTGAGGCGCTGCTGGGCGCGCTGCCCTATGTGCTGGTGGCGCTGGTGTTCGCCGTGATGACCAAGCCCACCACTTATTCCCTGGGCACGCTGCCCTCCTGGACGCAGGAAATGCTTTTGCAGGATGAATTTGGCGACGCGCTGCGCTACTATCAGGAGACTCACGCCTTGACCGCACTGGAAATTCTGCGGGTCATCGTGCGGATCATGTGTATGCCCATGATGAGCATCGCTACCTATCTGGGCACCGACGCGGCTCTGCTGGCCGAGCGCCTGAGCCCCCTGTTCCTGCTGCTGCCCGCCGTCGCCTACGGCGTGGGTTATCTGCAGGGCCCGGTGCAGCGGGAGCGCATCAATACCGGCATCAAGATCGGCGTGAACAAGAAGCAGCGCAAGCAGCAGCGGGAAAAGAAGGCCCGCAAAAAGGCCAGCGCCAAAACGCCGGAAAGGCTGATCTGACCCATGAGGATCATTGCGGGAAGCGCCCGGGGAACGCCCCTTTTGGCGCCTAAGGGCATGGACACCCGGCCCACGCAGGACAAGGTGAAGGAATCCCTGTTCAATATGCTGCAGGGCCAGCTGGAAGACGGCGCTGCACTGGACCTTTTCGCAGGCAGCGGCGCGCTGGGACTGGAAGCCGTCAGCCGGGGCGCAAGCCGGGCCGTGCTGGTGGATCAGTCGCGGGAAGCGGCCCAGTGCATCCGCCGCAACATTGAGAAGCTGCGCTTTCAGGATCGGGCGGAGCTGCTCACCTGCGATTGGAAACAGGCGGTTTCAAAGCTGGCCCGAGAGGGACGGCGGTTCGATCTGGTGTTTCTGGACCCGCCCTATCGGATGGACGACTTGGGGCCTCTGTGCGACGAGCTGGACGGGGCTGGGCTGCTGAACCCGGAGGCCGTCGTGGTGTGGGAACGCCGCACCGGCACGAAAAACGAGCTATCTCCGGCGTTTGCACTGATGAAACAGCGCGCCTATGGGGACACGGAAATGCTTCTGTACCGTTATGAAGGCCGCGCAAAGGAGGAAGGCGTGTGAAAGGATTATGCGTCTATCCGGGAAGCTTTGACCCGCCCACGATCGGTCATCTGGACCTGATCGAGCGGGGAGCCTGTATTTTCCCGGAGCTGATCGTGGTGGTGCTTCAAAACCCGGCGAAAAAGAACGCCTTCACCGTGGAGCAGCGCATGGACATGCTTCGCCGCGCCTGCGCTCATCTGCCCAACGTACGCATAGACGCTTTCGGCGGGCTATTGGTGGATTATCTGCGGAAGACCGGGGCGGAGACCGTCCTGCGGGGCGTGCGCACGGTCAACGATTTTGAGACGGAATTTCAAATGGCGCAGATCAACCGGCAGCTATTCCCGAAGGTGGAGACGCTGCTGCTGCCCGCCAGCCCGGAGGAAGGCTTCATCAGCTCCAGTGCCGTACGGGAGATTGCCTATTTTGGCGGGGATATTACGCCCTTTGTGCCCGCTGAAATTTTGGAGGATATCAAGGCCGGTCTGAACGCAGACTGACCATGGGAGGAAAGAAAAATGCAGTCTGACGATATTTTGAATTTCAAACAGAACATGAGCGAACTGGAAGAACTGATCCTGCAGGCCAAGAAGGTGCCTCTGAGCGCCATGTGCATGGTGGACAAGGATCGGATGAGCCGCATTCTGGAAGCGCTGACGAAGGAGATGCCCACGGTTTTCACCCAGTGTCAGGGTGTGGTGGACAACCAGATGTCCATTCTGAAGGAGGCCAGCGACCGTGCGGAGCAGACCAAGCAGACCGCCACGGCTCGCGCCAATCAGCTTCTGAACGACGCACAGGCACAGGCTCAGAAAACGGTGGCGGCGGCCAATCAGCAGGCGCAGGACACGGTGAACAAGGCCGGTCAGCAGGCCAACGCCATGCTGCAGGAGGCGCAGGAGCGGGCGCAGAACATGGTGCAGGACGCGGAGCGCCGCGCCGCCCAGCTGGTCAGTCAGCAGGAGATCACCGCCCGGGCCAACATGGAGGCCGAAGAGCTGAAGCAGTCCACGAAGGAAGAAATCGAGCGGCTCTATCACGACGTATACCAGCATATTGACGAAGTGCTGGCTCAGCTGGACCGCACCATCAGCGAAAAGCTGACCGACATCCGCATGACCCGCCAGCAGATCGACCAAAGCATCCGTTAGCAGGGCTAAAGCCCTGCACCCATCCCTGCGCGCCCTCGGCGCGCAGGGGCGTAGGGTGACATGCGGCTTGGCTGGGGTTTTACCGCCGTGGCACGACGGGTGCCACGGCTCGCCGGTCTGGTGTGGATTCCTTGTTAGTTGAATAGGAAAGACCGCCATTCGGCGACAGGCCCTCCGGCTCGCGCAAGGGGCAGTGCCCCTTGACCCCCCACACCGCGCCCATAGGGCGCGGGGCACACGAGGGAAAGTAAGTTGGCTGCGGAGTTACCGCCGCTCGGCGACAGGCCTCGCGGCTCGCCAGTCTGGTATGGATTCCTTGTCAGTTGAATAGAAAAGACCGCCATTCGGCGACAGGCCTCATGGCTCGCTAAAAATGCCAGCGTGGATAGAAACTCACGCTGGCATTTTGTGTTGCAAAAAAATTCAAGCCGCGGCGAAACATCCCAAGCGGTGTTATTTGTGTATGGATAGTATCATGCGCAAAAGAAAAATCAAACCTAGTTTTTCTGCGCTGCGAAGTCCTCCAAGGTATAATGTAATATCCCAACTCGCATTGGTTGAGTCTGTTTAGCGCCAGCTGCGGGGGAGCAGAGCGGCGATAGGCAGCGGAGGAAAAAAGTCCCGCCCATTTTGACGGCGGAAAAAGGCGAGCACGAGCGCACTCCAAAAGCTGGTGAAAGCTGTCCAACTCCATTGCGCGCGATATTGCGAGCCCCGCCGTCAAAATGGGCAATAGAAGCCTTTTTCCGGCGGGTGAGCGCAGCGAACTGTCCCGAAGGAAAGCGTGGCCCCAGTGGGGCCTTGGGCGCAGCCCAAAGCGACCCGCAGGGAGGGTGGGAGGCGAGCAGAGCGACCGGTAGGGAGCTATGCGACACCGGACACCCCGTGCCCGAGGACAGCCCCTGAGGGCAGTCTGCCCACGGAACGTGGTCAGACTGTTCCGGCCCTTAGGCCGGAATTGGACGACCCGAATTTATTCGGGTCGTCCAACCGTTCGGCTCCCGCAGGCCGAAGCCCACGGCCAAGGGAGGCCGAAGGCCGACTAGCGCCAGAAATGGCTGAAAGCCATGAAGCGCGTAGCCAAGCCCAAGCGCAGCGCAGGGCTTGGCCGCAGTGCATAGCGACGTGGGCCGCCTTCGGAGTCGCCTTGCCGCTGGCTTTCTTTTGCACACTTTTCTTTCGCCATCGAAAGAAAAGTGTGAGCGCCCCATGGGACGGCAAGTCCCACTCCCGCGCCGGAGTCGGCGCGTCAGCCCCCGGCAGGAAAAATTATTAGTAAATTTGACTTTCACCGACGCAGACAGGGGGCTTTCCGCTCGCCCCTGCACCCCTTCGGTTCGTTTCTGCCGAAGCAATCAACAATCCCGTGGGACGGCAAGACCCAATCCGCGACGTGGTCGGCGCGTCAGCCCCCGGCAGAAAAAATTTTCAACAAATATGGCTTTCACCGATACAGTCAGGAACTTTTCCGCGGGGAAAACAGTCGGCGCGGCCCGAACTGCTGTGTACGCTAGCGGCTGCTCCTGAACATTTTCCCCTTCAAAAAACGAACGCCCCGCAAGACTCGAATTTTCCTTCAACACCGTAGGTACTTCAACCTCCCTTTTCCTCCTTCTTTTGGCACGTGTGCTTCGCACGCTATTGGCCACAATAGTGTTAGCCAATCTGCCGCCGGGAGGGAAAAGCATGACCAGAACCCAAGCATCCCTGAGCGTTATCGCCGTGACCTTGGCAACGGTGACGACGCTTTTTCTTTTGCCCTATACGCCTAAAATCCCGGTGCAAACCGCTATTGTCCGCCGGGGAGAATGGACGAAAACGACCCTTGCGGAGGGCGTGGTGCAGTACCGGCAACAGCAGCCCGCCGTCTGTCTGCAAGGGGGCGTGCTGCGACGAGTCTGCGCGCAGGAAGGTGAAAACGTCCGGAAAGGTCAACTTTTGTTCGCCTTGGATACCAGTCAGGAGGAAGCGGCGTTGGAACGCCTGAGCGCAAGCCGCCATGCGATGGAGGAAGCCGTGTCGGCCTTTGGACAGGAGGCAACCCTGTGGAAGCTGTCGGAACAGCTGGAATTGGAAAGTCAGGAGGCGGCACTGAAACAGTCGATTACCCTCAAGCAGATAAGGGCGGAACAGGATGGCGTGATGGGCCCGGTGTACCGGCAGGAGGGGGAACTGCTGAACGCCGGAGAGCTGCTGGCAATCGTCCACAGCACCGAAAAAAACGTCACAGCGGTTTGCCGCACCACAATCGTTTCGAAAATCGGCACAGGCGCTGAAGCCACGATCATGGACTCGAAAGGACAGACCGTGGGGGAAGCCCGCCTGACCGCTATCGGTGCGCCGGAAACGGACACATCTACCGGGCAAAGCGTTCAACGGCTTGTTTTTGACCCGGTAAATCCGCTGACGGCGGAGCCGGGACAACGCTGTGTGGTGGAGCTGGTTCAGGAAATCCGGCCAGACGTCCCGCTGGTTCCGCAGGAAGTCGTAGATGGGGACGGCGGCCTTTGGCTGGCGGAAAACGGTACGGCGATTCATTATGCGCTGGAAGAGCCAGACTACGCCGGGCAGATGGTGCAGGTGCCGGAAGAATTGCTGGGCAAAAGGGTGATCCTGAACCCGGAGGAAAGCCGTCTGACGCCCGGCTGCCCCATTAAGGAGGCGCCGAAGCAGTGAAATGGCGCGACCAATGGCAGCTCAGCTTCCGCAATATTTTTTCCGCGCCGGTGCGCTCGCTGCTGACCGTGCTGGGAATGTCCATCGGCATAGGGGCGATTCTGGCGGTGTTGACGCTGGGCACGGCGGGACGGAATCAGGTCAGGGCGGAAATGACCCGATTGGGCATTGACCGGGTGTGGCTGACCGCCGCCCGTCAGGAGGAACCGCTGATGCGCGGCGACGGCGCACTGCTGAAACGGGAATTGAAGGTCGCCGCGGCGGAGCAGCTGACCGTCCCGGTCAAAATTGCCGTGGGAGATAAGGAAAGCGAGACGTTGCTGGTCGGCTGCGACTTGGTCTGTCTGCAAATGGCGGGTTCCGCCGTGACACTGGGGAAGATGATCCCTGTACAGGAATGGAAACAGGGCGGCAATGGGATCCTGCTGGGCGAAACACTGGCCGCAGAGCTGGGCGGCGGCCCGGGGACACTGGTTTCTGCCGGAGGAATGCTGTTTCGCTGCGCGGGCGTTCTTCGGATGGAGGATCGTGCCTCCGGACTGGACTGGAACCGCGCCGCCTTTGTTCCGCTGGAAACGCTTTCGGACAGTGTTGGGAGCAGTCTTTCCCAAATTACCCTTTTGACGGACGACCGGCTCACGCCCGACGAGCTGGCCCGGAATGCAACGCGGGTGCTGAAACGCAGCCGGGGCGTGGAGGCGGAGACGCTGACTTTGCAGGTGCAGAGCGAAGCCGCCGAAAGTGTGATCGCCGTTTTTGTGGAAGTTCTCCAATGGGTGGCGTTCATCTGCACGCTGGTGGGCGGCATCGGCGTGATGAACATCCTGCTGGTCAGCGTCCGGGAACGCCGCCGGGAGATCGGCGTGATGATGGCACTGGGCACGGAGCCGGGGCAGGTCTGCCGCCTGTTTCTGATGGAAGCCCTGATTTACGCGGCGGTCAGCGGCGTTCTGGGCATTTTGACCGGCGTTTTTCTCATTCAGGCGGCAGCGGGCAGCATCGGCCTTCACCCGGTGCTGATGGCTGGAGACTGCGCCGCCGTTTTTGCCTGCGCACTGGCGGTCGGACTGATCTCCGGTGTAGTTCCCGCCTCCCGGGCGGCCCGGCTGAAGCCGGCGGACGCTTTACGAAATGAATGAAAGAATATGGCGATAATTTCGCCAACGTGTACATCATGAACAAACCGAGGGGTCAATCTTAGTAAAAATAGTCAATTACATTCCGAGGAGATTTTCGTTATAATACAGGTACGTCATTGAGATACGCCATTCCCCTCGTAAGGCGTACGGATGAACATTATAAGGAGGAAACAAGAATGGCAAGTCTGTCTTTGAACCACATTTACAAAGTATATTCTGGCAATGTGACTGCTGTCAGCGATTTCTGCCTGGAGATCGAAGATAAGGAATTCATCGTGCTGGTCGGACCTTCCGGCTGCGGTAAGTCCACCACCCTGCGCATGGTGGCCGGTCTGGAAGAAATCTCCAGCGGCGAACTCTACATCGGCGACAAGCTGGTCAACGACGTCGCTCCCAAGGATCGCGACATCGCCATGGTATTCCAGAACTACGCTCTGTATCCCCACATGACCGTGTTCGACAACATGGCTTTCGGTCTGAAGCTGCGCAAGACCCCCAAGGCTGAGATCAAGCAGCGCGTGGAAGAAGCCGCCCGTATCCTGGACATCGCTCACCTGCTGAACCGTAAGCCCAAGGCTCTGTCCGGCGGCCAGCGTCAGCGCGTTGCTCTGGGCCGTGCTATCGTCCGTGAGCCCAAGGTCTTCCTGTTCGACGAACCTCTGTCCAACTTGGACGCCAAGCTGCGCGTTGCCATGCGTACCGAGATCACCAAGCTGCACCAGCGTCTGCAGACCACCTTCATCTATGTTACCCACGACCAGACCGAAGCTATGACCATGGCTTCCCGTATCGTGGTTATGAAGGACGGCTTTATCCAGCAGGTGGACAGCCCCCAGAACCTGTACGACTATCCCGCCAACCTGTTTGTGGCCGGCTTCATCGGCAGCCCCCAGATGAACTTCTTCAACGTGACCCTGGAGAAGGAAGGCAACGACGTTGTGGCCAAGTTCGGCGACAACAAGATCACCATCCCCACCAGCAAGCTGAGCAAGTTCACTGACGAGAGCTACATCGGCAAGGAAGTGATCATGGGCATTCGTCCTGAGAACATCCATGACGAAGACGTGTTCGTGCAGACCGCCAGCAGCGCCGTCATCAACGCCAAGGTTGAAGTGACCGAGCTGATGGGCTCTGAGACCTATCTGTACCTGTCCACCAGCGGCAAGGACGAGAACATCATCGCTCGCGTCAACCCCCGCACCACCAGCCGCGCCGGTCAGGATGTGCAGGTCGCCTTCGACGTGAACCACCTGCATTTCTTCGACAAGGAGACCGAAGTGACCCTGCTGAGCCGCTAAGGTTTGCTGAAAATCGAATCATCACCGCCGGGAGAAATCCCGGCGGTTTTTCTGTGCTCTTTTTTGAAAAAAGCTGCCCTGCTGATAGGAGGAACAAAAACGAAGATCAATGGTTGACAATCCGTTATAGAAATGATAATATCGTCTTGCGGTTAATTAAAACTAACTACAATGCATTTTTGACAGAACGAATGGAGGCGGAGCAATGGCACAGCGCATTTTGAAGAGAAAACTGGTGGGACTTGGCTACGCCGCGGCTCTGGTGGCCGTGGGCTGGTTGGTAACTAACGTCCTGTAAGGGCGAAAAAGCGGGCCGCATTTTCCGGGAAAAGCCGGGGAACGCGGCCTTTTTTGCTGCTTGGACAATAAAACGAAAAACGAAAAAAAAACACTTTCATCGTTCATTTTCTCTTGACGGGAAAAATGGAATCTGCTATCATACACGCATTGCAGAGCAAGGGTGCTGTGTACGGCACGCCTTGCTCTGCTTATTTTTAAGGAGGGTTTCATCATGAGCAGGTACAGCAAGGATGACATCATTCGGATGGTGCATGAGGACGATGTGGAGTTTATCCGTATGCAGTTTACCGATATTTTTGGTCAGCTGAAGAACGTGGCCATTACGGCTTCTCAGATCGAGAAGGCGGTCAATAATGAGATCATGATCGACGGCAGCTCCATCGAGGGCTTTGTGCGCATCCAGGAATCCGACCAGTACCTGCGTCCTGATCTGGATACTTTCACCGTACTGCCCTGGCGGCCCCAGCAGGGCAAGGTGGCCCGCCTGATCTGCGATGTGTACAATCCCGACGGCACGCCGTTCGTGGGCGATCCCCGGGGTGCGCTGAAGCGGGTGCTGAAGAAGGCGGCTGATATGGGCTACAGCTTCAACGTAGGCCCGGAGTGCGAGTTCTTCCTGTTCCAGACGGATGAAGAGGGCAAGCCCACCACCGCCACCAACGATGAAGCCGGTTACTTTGATCTGGGCCCGCTGGATCACGGCGAAAGCACTCGCCGGGAAATCTGCATGACGCTGGAAAAGATGGGCTTCGAAATCGAGGCTTCCCACCACGAGGTGGCCGCCGGTCAGCATGAGATCGACTTCAAGTACGCCGAGGCTCTGACCGCCGCCGATAACATCATGACCTTCAAGCTGGCCGTTAAGACGCTGGCCCAGAAGAACGGCCTTCATGCCACCTTCATGCCCAAGCCCATCTTCGGCATCAACGGCAGCGGTATGCATACCAACATGTCCCTGTTCAAGGACGGCAAGAACGTGTTCTTCGATGAAAACGGCGAGAAGAAGCTGTCTGCCGATGCGTATCATTTCATCGCGGGCCTTTTGACCCACGTGAGCAGCATGAATGCCATCCTGAACCCGCTGGTCAACTCCTACAAGCGGCTGGTGCCCGGCTATGAAGCGCCCTGCTATACCGCATGGTCCGCTTCCAACCGTTCCGCACTGATCCGCATCCCCGCCGCCCGCGGTCAGGCCACCCGTGTGGAGCTGCGCTGCCCCGATCCCTCCTGCAACCCCTATCTGGCGCTGGCAGTGTGTCTGGCCGCCGGTCTGGACGGCATCGAGCGCAAACTGACCCCGCCCGCCGAGATCACCGAGAACATCTTCGCCATGACCCCCGCCGAGCGCGAAGCCAAGGGCATTCACAGTCTGCCCGGAACTCTGCATGACGCGGTAGTGGCGTTCCAGAAGGATAAGCTGATCTGCGACACGCTGGGCGAGCACATTGTCAGCCAGTATGTGGCGGGCAAGGAAAAGGAATGGGATGAGTACCGCACCCATGTCAGCGATTGGGAACTGGGCAAGTACCTGATCGCCTACTAAGAAATGCTTTCCGTTCCTTCCGCCGGGGCTGCCGAGGACGAACGCTCCGGCGGAAGGAAAGCCCTGTTTTGAATCTTTTTGGAATAAGGAGAGGATGCCCTATGAGTCGGCTGATCGTTGCCTTTGAATCGGAAGTGACCAGGCAGCGGGTGTGCGAGTTGTTTGCGGCCTCCTCTTTTCCTGTGCGCGCCTCTTGCCGCACGGGCGCGGAGGTGCTGCGGGCCGTGCATTTCATGGGTGGCGGCGTGGTGGTCTGCGGCGTGAAGCTGGCGGATTGCACCGCTGACCAGCTCTATGATGATCTGGATGGGCTGGCCTGTATGCTGGTGGTGGCCAAGCCAAACCAGCTGGAAATGTGCGAAAATCCGCGAATTTTCCGACTGCCGCTGCCGGTGAACCAGCATGACCTGACCGCCTCTGTGCGGATGCTGGAACAGCTTTCCGAAATGGAAATGGCTCGTCCCAAGCAGAGCGCCGCCGATCAGGAGCTGATCCGTCAGGCGAAAATTTATTTGCAGGAAGTCAGGCTGATGACGGAGGAAGAAGCCCACCGTTATCTGCAAAAGCGGAGCATGACCACCCGCCGGAAAATGGCGGAGGTGGCTGCGGAGATCATTGACCGACAAAGGGGCTGAAATCGTGAAAACGCAAGAAGAAGCCGCCCGTCAGGGCCTGTATCTTCCCCAGATGGAGCACGATGCCTGCGGTATCGGAGCCGTGGTCAGCATAGAGGGCCTCAAGACCCGCAGCACGGTGGATCAGGCATTGAAAATTGTAGAAAAGCTGGAGCATCGCGCGGGCAAGGACGCTGACGGCAGCACCGGCGACGGCGTGGGCATCATGACGCAGATTCCCCACGCTTTTTTCAGCCGTTTGGAGCTGGGCTTCGACCTGCCCGCCGAGCGGGATTACGGCGTGGGAATGTTGTTTTTGCCCGCCGACCATCTGAAACGGGCGCAGGCCCGGAAGCTGATGGAGATCGTGACCCAGAAGGAAGGACTGCGTTTTCTGGGATGGCGGACGGTTCCCGTCTGCCCGGAGGTATTAGGCGAACGGGCAAGGGCCTGTATGCCCGTCATCGAGCAGTGCTTTATCGCCCGGCCTGCCTATCTGAAGCAGGGCGTTGACTTTGACCGGCGGCTGTATGTGGTTCGCCGGGCCTTTGAGCAGAGCAACGCCGATACCTACGTGTGCTCCCTGTCCAGCCGTACCGTGGTCTATAAGGGAATGTTTCTGGTCAGCCAGCTTCGGGCCTTTTATCCTGACCTGCAAAGCGAAGACTTCACCAGCGCCATTGCCATGGTGCATTCCCGCTTTTCCACCAATACCTTCCCCAGCTGGGAGCGGGCACACCCCAACCGGCTCATCCTGCACAACGGCGAGATCAACACCATCCGCGGCAACGTGGATCGGATGATCGCCCGGGAGGAGACCCTCAGCTCTCCGCTGATGGAAAGCGATATGGACAAGGTGCTGCCTGTTATCAACGGCGAAGGCAGCGACTCGGCCATGCTGGATAATACGCTGGAATTTTTGATGATGAACGGCGTGCCCCTGCCCTTGGCTGTGATGATGACCATCCCGGAGCCGTGGCAGAACGAACGGGATAGTTCCCGCACCCGGCGGGATCTGTACCGCTATTACGCCACCATGATGGAGCCTTGGGACGGCCCTGCCTCCATTCTGTTCTCCGACGGCGACGTGATGGGCGCGGTGCTGGACCGCAACGGGCTGCGGCCCTCCCGCTACTATATTACCGAAGACCGAATGCTGGTGCTTTCCAGCGAAGTGGGCGTTCTGGACATTCCCCCGGAAAAGATCGTGAAGAAAGCCCGGGTGCGTTCCGGCCAGATGCTGCTGGTGGACACGGTGCAGAAGCGCATCATCGAGGACGGCGAACTGAAGGAAGAATATGCCGCCCGTCAGCCCTACGGCGAATGGCTGGACGGCAACCTGCTGTCCCTGAACGATCTGCCCCTGCCCAATCATGCCATTCCGCCCTTGGAGCAGTCCGCACGGGACAGGCTGTACAAGGCTTTCGGCTATACCTATGAGGACGTGAAGGAGGTCATCCTTCCCATGGCCCGCACCGGCGCGGAGCCGACAGCCTCCATGGGGGCGGATATCCCGCTGGCCGTGCTTTCGGAAAAGCATCAGGTGCTGTTCTCTTACTTCCGGCAGCTTTTCGCACAGGTCACCAACCCGCCTATCGACGCCATTCGGGAAAAGATCGTCACCGATACGGCGGTGTACGTGGGCAGCGATGGCAACCTTCTGGAGGACAAGCCGGAAAACTGCGCCGTGCTGCGGCTGGAACAGCCGATCCTGTCTAATGCCGACCTTCTGCGCATCCGCAGCGCCAAGCAGAAGTCCCTGCGGGTGGCGAATATTTCCATTCTGTATTATCGGGCTGAGCCGCTGGAACGGGCGCTGAATCACCTGTTCGTGGCCTGTGACCGGGCGTACAAGAATGGGGCCAATGTCCTGATCCTGTCCGACCGGGGCGTGGATGAGAACCACATGGCCATTCCGTCCCTGCTGGCGGTGTCGGCGCTGGAGCATCACCTCATCAATACCCGCCGCCGCACGGCCATCAGCGTTATTCTGGAGACTGCCGACCCTCGGGACGTGCATCATTTCGCCCTGCTGCTGGGCTACGGTGCCCGGGCCATCAACCCTTATCTGGCGCTGGAATGTGTGGACGAGCTGATCGAAAAAGGCCTTTTAGACAAGGATCGCCATGCCGCCGAACAGGATTATATCGGCGCGGTGGTGCAGGGCGTGAGCAAGGTCGCGTCCAAAATGGGCATTTCCGTGCTGCAGTCCTACCAGAGCGCCCAAATTTTCGAAGCGGTGGGCATCCGTCAGGACGTGATCGACCGCTATTTTACCAACACTGTTTCCCGGGTGGGCGGCATCGGGCTAGAAGAAATCAACGAGGACGTGGAGTACCGCCATAACCGGGCTTTCGACCCGCTGGATCTGGAAACGGACACCACGCTGGATTCACTGGGCAATCACCGTCTGCGCAGCGGCTGTGACAAGGAAGACCATCTCTACAATCCCCAGACCATCGTCACGCTGCAAAGAGCCGTGCGGGAGGGCAGCATGGAGCGTTTCCGCCAGTACACCGCCATGGTGGACGACGAGACCCGTCCTCACACCCTACGGGGCACGCTGGAATTTGCCTTTGACCAATGCACGCCCGTGCCACTGGACGAGGTGGAACCTGCTTCCGAGATCGTGAAGCGGTTCAAGACCGGGGCCATGTCCTACGGTTCCATTTCGCAGGAGGCCCACGAATGTCTGGCAGAGGCCATGAACCGGCTGGGCGGACGTTCCAACTCCGGCGAGGGCGGCGAAATGGAAGAGCGGCTGAACACGGAGCGCGGCTCCAAAATCAAGCAGGTCGCCTCCGGCCGCTTCGGCGTGACCAGCGAATACCTAATGAGCGCCGAGGAAATTCAGATCAAAATGGCGCAGGGAGCCAAGCCCGGCGAAGGCGGACACCTGCCCGGCAGCAAGGTCTATCCGTGGATCGCCAAAACCCGGCTGTCCACCCCCGGCGTGAGCCTGATTTCCCCGCCGCCCCATCATGATATTTATTCCATTGAGGATCTGGCTCAGCTGATTTACGACCTGAAGTGCGCCAACCGGCGGGCGCGGATCTCCGTCAAGCTGGTCAGCGAGGCGGGCGTAGGTACGGTGGCCGCGGGCGTGGCCAAGGCCGGGGCGCAGGTGATCCTGATTTCCGGCAGCGACGGCGGCACCGGCGCGGCGCCCCGTACCTCCATCCACAACGCGGGCCTGCCCTGGGAACTGGGCGTGGCGGAGGCTCACCAGACCCTTTCGCTGAACGGGCTGCGCTCCCGGGTCGCCATCGAGGCCGACGGCAAGCTCATGAGCGGCCGGGACGTGGCGATCGCCTGTATGCTGGGGGCAGAGGAATTCGGATTTGCTACCGCGCCGCTGGTCTGCATGGGCTGCGTGATGATGCGGGTGTGCAATCTGGACACCTGCCCTGTGGGCATCGCCACCCAGAACCCGGAGCTGCGCAAGCGCTTCAAGGGTAAGCCGGAATATGTGATGAACTTCATGCTTTTCGTGGCGGAGGAGCTGCGGGAGATCATGGCGCGGCTGGGCGTACGCAGCGTGAGGGAACTGATCGGCCGGGGCGACCTGCTGCGGGTACGGCATCATCAGGTTACCCGCCGGGCCGCGTCCATCGACATGAGTCGGATCGTCGGCCGGTGCATCAACGAATACCGACGCCCGGAGGACACCTTCGACTTCCATACGGAAAAGACGGTGGACGAGCGGGTGCTGCTGAAAAAGCTGAACTTGAAAAGTGTGAAGCCGCAGAGCGTCGAGCTGGACGTTTCCAGCACGGACCGGGCCTTCGGCACCATTTTCGGCAGCGAAGTGACCCGCGTCCACGGCACGTCGCTCAAGGAGGATACCTATACCATCCGGGCAGCAGGCGGCGGCGGCCAGTCCTTCGGCGCGTTTATTCCGAAGGGCGTGACCATCCGCCTGACCGGCGACAGCAATGACTATTTCGGTAAGGGTCTGTCCGGCGGCAAGCTGGCGGTCCGCCCGCCGGAAAACGCCCGCTTCCGGGCGGATGAAAACATCATCATCGGCAACGTGGCGCTGTACGGCGCGACCAGCGGACAGGCCTACGTCTGCGGCGTGGCGGGCGAGCGCTTCGCCGTGCGCAACTCCGGCGCGGTAGCCGTGGTGGAGGGCGTAGGCGACCACGGCTGTGAATACATGACCGGCGGCTGCGTGGCCGTGCTGGGCAAAACGGGACGGAACTTCGCCGCGGGCATGTCCGGCGGCGTGGCGTACGTGCTGGACGAGAACCATGACCTGTACCTGCGGGTGAACAAACAGATGGTGGAGATCGAGAAGCTGACCTCCGAGCACGATATGGAGGCCCTGCGCGGTATGATCGAAGCCCATGTGCGGGAGACCGGCTCCGAAAAGGGCCGCCGCCTGTTGGAAAACTTTGCGGAATCCGCCGGAAAATTCAAGAAGATCATACCCCGGGATTTCCGCAAAATGCTGGGTGCCATCGCCCGCTACGAAGGGCAGGGCATGACCCGGGAGGAAGCAGAACTGGAAGCGTTCCGGGAAACGACGGAGGACAGGTGAGCGCAGATGGGAAAAAAAGATGGATTTTTGCTCTATGAGCGCCGCAATACTCCGGCGCAGGAGCCTGCCGGGCGCATCGGCAGCTTTGAGGAGTTTCATACGCCGCTGCCGCTGCAGGAGCGGCGCAGGCAGGCGGCCCGCTGCATGAACTGCGGGGTGCCCTTCTGCCAGAGCGGCGTGGAGCTGGGCGGCATGGTAACGGGCTGCCCGCTGCACAACCTGATCCCGGAATGGAACGATATGCTGTATCTGGGCAATACCCGCCATGCGCTGGATCGGCTCACCAAGACCAACTGTTTCCCGGAGTTCACGGCGCGGGTCGGCCCCGGGATCTGAAGCTGCCCGGCCGGGATGCGGAGGGCGTGTATTTCGCCGTGGACTTTCTGACCGCAGCCACCCGACATCTGCTGGACGGTACGCCTTCCATTGACGCAAAGGGCAAACGGGTGGTCATCGTGGGCGGCGGCGATACGGGAAACGACTGCGTAGGCACCTGCATTCGCATGGGATGTGCCAGCGTTACCCAGCTGGAAATGATGCCCAAGCCGCCGGTAAAGCGTCAGGAGAGCAACCCCTGGCCCGAATGGCCCCGGGTACTGAAAACCGACTACGGTCAGCAGGAGTCCATTGCGGTCTTTGGGCAGGATCCTCGTCTGTTTGAAACGACGGCGCAGGAGATCGTGAAGGATGACAAGGGCCATATCCGCGCCCTGAAAACCGTGCGTCTGGCGGGGCGGGAGCCTGTCCCCGGCACAGAGAACGAGCTTCCCTGCGACCTTCTGCTGATCGCCGCCGGGTTTGTGGGGTGCATGCCCATGGTGCCGGAGGCGTTCGGCGTGGCTGTGACGGAACGCGGACGGGTGGTCACAGAGGACTACCAGACGGAAGCGCCGGGCGTGTTCTGCGCGGGCGATATGCGACGCGGACAGTCGCTGGTGGTCTGGGCCATCCGGGAGGGACGGGAAGCCGCCTGCCGGATGGATCGTTTCCTGATGGGATACAGCGAATTGGAAGGCTGAAAAAGAAAAAAGAAAGAGCGGCGCGCCTACATGAACGCGCCGCTCTTTCTTCGTTGACAAGCTCCGTCAACGTTTCTGCCCGAAAGATCGGTGAACGACCTTTCGGGCAGCCTTGTTTTTGTGTTTTGAAAAAGGAACCGAAATTATTCGCCCTCAGCGGACTGAATGGAAGCCATCACGAAGGAGAGGATGGCGGCAAAGCCTTCGTCGGACTTCGGAGAGCCTGCAACCTCCAGAACATATCCGGCTTCGGTCGTAAAGGCGATGCAGGCGGTGTCGCTTTCTTCCAGAACGTAGGTCACAGCAGGCAGACCATTCACGGTCACGTCCTCCACCTCGGTGGCGCCGTTGTCAGCCAGCGCGGCCTTGTAGTCTTCCAGAGACATGCCGTCCACATCCGCATACACCACAGAGATGGCGGCGGATTCGTCTTCGGTCATGTAATAGCCGATGTAGCCGCCTTCTTTATCCTCGTCGGTCAGCTCCACAGCGGAGAGAACGGTAGGCATCCACATTTTGATGGAAATTTCATCAAAAGTGACAAATTCTCCCTTGGCGACGGTCTCTGCACTCTGCGCTTCCAGATCAGCCCAGTTGATTTCAGTGGCAAAGGCCGGAAGGGCGCACAGCATCATGGCAGCGGTCAAAAAAAGGGCAACGAGTTTCTTCATGGGTGTTTCCTCCTCAGTATGGTGACAGCGCACTGTCAAATGATCGTTTGTCAGGTGTCGCCTTATCCGCGAAGCGCACCCTTAACGATGAGGGAATGATACCACCGCGACACCAGGACCGCAACTGTACCATAGTACAGTCTGTCCTACAGAATATGGAGTGCCTGAGCGATCTGTACGGCGTCAACCAGATTTTTGGCGTCCAGCTTTCGGTAGTTCTGCGAAGCGTGATATTTGACGGTTCGGGGCGTAATGTGCAGCTTTTCTGAGATTTCCTTTGCGGTATAACCGGCCGCCTGCAAGCGCAAAACCTGAAGCGCCGTCTCCGAAAAAGCGGAAATGTCGATCCCCATTCCCTGCAAATATTGGGGGTAAAGCTGAGCCATGCGTTCGGTTTCCCGCATCGTTTGCTGAAACCATTCCGCCAGTTTGGGATGATTTTGGCAAAAGGCTGTCTTGATCTCCGCCAGCATCGGTAGGATGGCCGCCCCTTTTTCGCTGATGATGGGAACGAAATGGTATTCGCCGACTTTCAGCAGGGTCTGAACGAATTCCTCTTTCCACGGCTTTCCGGTTCGCCGCAGAATGACGGCGTTCAAAAGCCGGCAGTCCATCTGGATATAGGTGCGCTGCGCATAATCGGCATACAGAAGCATCCGCCGGATCAGCGCCTGCGCGTCCGTATGCTTGCCGAGCGCGATATAGCCATAGATTTTGGTCATATACAGATAACGGTTCAGCGTGCAGAATTCCACGGTCTCGTCCGGGACTCTTTCCATCCAGGAGCGGATTTTTCCCGTTTCATTTTGGTAAAGCCCCAGCCAGCAGGAAAATGCGCTGACGGAATCAGACAGGTGGGACAGCCCTTCCCGCTCGCATCGCTGGAGCATTCCGGCTGCCAGCCTCCGGGCGTATTCCATATCGCCCGTGCTTAGGGCAAGCCTTGCCTGAAGGGCAATATCGACCCACAGCATTTCGACGATGCCGTTGTTCTCGCATTGATTCTGCGCTTTGGTCAGACGGCTGAGCACCTTGAAGCGGTCTTCGCCTTTTTCATAGGCGCTTTCTCCCAATGCGGTCTGTACCAGACCGATACCCGCCTTCCCAAGCATTTTCTCCACCACAGGGCCCAGCGTGTTGGCCAGAAACAGATCCGTTTTGCTCCATTCGCAGAAATCCTTGCCGCCGTTCATGAGGCTGGGCTGATTGTTGGTCAGGGATACGGGCCGGAGAACATTCCCGCTGCCGTGCAGTGCGCTGAAGAGGGTGGGCAGGATGCGGGCAATTTCTCGCGAACCCCTGTGCGGAAGGACGATATCAAGATAAAAAACCTGCCCATTGGCCTCGCTGCGGGCATTGCCCCGGGAGGCAGCGGCATATTCTTTCAGGCGCTGGTACCAGTATTCGCTTTTTTCCGTGTTCATCAGCACGGAATATAGGACGCTCAGCGCGCTCATCAGAACCGGTTCGTTTTGGACGTCCTCCTCTGAAAGCGCCTGATAGTATTGCCTCAGCGCCCAGTAGCTGCCGACGCCCGGATGCTTCCGCGCTTCCCGGAGCAAAAGGGAACGGATGCTGTCCGCGTCGCCGCAGCGCTGATAGAGCCTGAGCGCCCGCATCGTCTGACCGCTGGTTTCACAGTATCGTCCCGCATTGTACATCAGCTGATAGATGCATTTGTGCCCGAAAACCACCAGAGCCTGCTCCCGCAGCGCTTCCAGCAGTACCGGACGAATGTGCCATTCTCCGCCGTCGCATTGGAGGATATTGCCGGCCTGTTCCGCACGATGGAGCAGCGAAGCGGCGTCGTCCTCTCCGGTGATGGCTTCCGCCAGTTCCAGCGTAAAAGCGTCTACAACGCTGACCTGCATCAGAAAGCTTCGGATATCCTCCTTCCAATGGCTGATGACGTCCGATTGGAGATAATCCATGAAAACTCTTTTGATGTCGGCTTCCAGAGCATTTCCGTCGGCGGCTCCCTGCTGGATCCGGCGAAGAAAAAGATTCAGCGCCATGATATTTCCTTCGGTCGCCTCCAGCCATAGCCGGATCCGTTCCGGGGAAAGCTTCAGGCCCACAGAAGGGCAGAACTCCGCTAATTCGTCGGCAGTAACGCGCAGATCGTCCTCCGGGATCACCATGATTTTGGCCTGAAGCGCCAGAGAAGAAGCCCATGCGGGCAAAGAAGCGCGGCCGATCAGAACCATTCGGCAGCCCTCCTTGCCGATCATTGGAACGAGCTTTTGGGGCAGGGTATCGCCCTCCACACCATGAAGGTCATCCAATATGGTATATTCATCGGCGGTGCAGTGCGAAAGCTTTTCCATCAGCACTTCTTCCGGCTCCGTCCCGCTGATCCAGCGCGTGGAAGTACGGTCAAAAACCTGCTCCGCGACGCTTGTTTTGCCAAAACCCGTAGCGCCGTAGAGATAGACGCTCATTCTCAGCTCTTTTGCCGCCTGAAGTTTTTTCAGGGCCTTTTTTGCAAACCAGATCTGCTTGTCCAAGATGCTCCTCCCGGTATGCTCAAACGTCGAAACGTATCCTTCGCAGCTTGCGGCGGATACGGCCATGAATACCTGAAAAAACGGCTTGCGGCGTTGAAAGTGCTGCTCCAAAAGGAGCGCGGATGGCCGCCGTGTGTTTTCATCCGTTCAGGCCGCTCCATTATAGCACGGAAAGGGAAATGCCGCCATATCAGAAGGACATGGAAGTACGTTCTGCTTGCAGGCAGCAGAAACAGGCCTTGGACAGAGCGGCTGGGGGCTGAAATTTTTTTTGCCTAAAAAGAAAAAAGATGGTTGACAGCAGAGGGGGAGTATGGTAGTATGTGTCTGCGGTTAGTTGAGATTAACCGAAGGAGCTCCGGGGAGGAGCTTTCTTTTGGGAGGTCGGTTAAACATGGCTAACCAAAAAGGAGGGGTGGAGGATGACGGAACGCTTTGAGAAAACGCTGATCGGCCATTGCGCGGCAACGCTGGCGGGGCATAAGTGCGGCAGTTTGTTTTCGTACCATTTGGCGGCGGGGGAAACCATGGAAGAAAATGTGAACCCGGTCAACGTTCATCTCTCCGACAAGGGTGTGCGCGTCCGGCTGCTGAGGGGATGCGCACGGGGCGGTCTATTGTATGTATACCGCCCGCGAAAGCTGGCGAGACGGCTGGAGGATCCTGCGGTCCGTGATTTTCTCTCCGCGCAGGGCTACACGGATTTCTCCGGGGAGGGCTGTCTCGCCACGCTGACGCGCCGCTTGGCCCAGTGCGAGGATTTCCCTCATGAGATCGGCGTCTTTCTGGATTATCCGCTGGAAGACGTGATCGGCTTCATCCGCAACCGGGGCAGCGGGTTCTGCTGTCTGGGATGCTGGAAGGCTTATTCCAACGCCGAAGCGGCGGAAAAGACCTTCGCACTGTACCGCAAATGCCGGGAAGTTTATCTGAACTGTTACGGCAAAGGCTTTGATGTCGCACGGCTGACGGTAGCCGCTTGACATACAATTTCAATCAGGAGGAAAAGAAAATGAATCGAGTAGCAGTAGTCTACTGGAGCGGCACGGGCCATACGCAGGCCATGGCCGAAGCAGTAGCCAGTGCCTGCAGCGGCAAGCTGATGACCGCTGCGGAATTTACCCCCGATCAGGTCGCGGAATATGACGCCATCGCTTTCGGATGCCCGGCTATGGGCGCGGAAGTGCTGGAGGAAAGCGAATTCCAGCCCATGTTCGACGACGTGAAGCCCCAGCTCAAGGGCAAGAAGATCGCGTTGTTCGGCTCCTATGGCTGGGGCGACGGCGAATGGATGCGGACTTGGGAAGAAGACTGCGTGGCGGCCGGTGCGGTACTGGCCTGCGACAGCGTGATCTGTCAGGACGAGCCTGACGGGGATGCTCTGGCCAGCTGTGATGCGCTGGGCAAGGCGTTGGCGGAGTGATTCCGCCGTAACGGAGAAAACTGGGCGGGAGCTGATGGACGCGGCTTCAGGCCCCCTTCTTCGGCAAGTGTTGTGCGATTTTCAACTTTGATTTCTGGTTTGCGCGAAACAAACAAAAAACCTGTTCTGTTCCAATTTCATTTTCTGTGGAGAGTCGGTAAGGACGCAGCCGGCTCTCCTTTTCGTGTATTTTTTTCAACTCCCATTGACACTATAGGAGATAGGAAGTATAATGTCCACCGGAAAGGTAGGAATTAACCCTTCCTTTCCTGAAAAATACGAAGCGCGAAAGGAGCGGCTGCCTTATGATGATCTCTTCGAAAGGGCGGTACGCCCTGCGGGTCATGCTGGACATGGCCGAACAGGGCGGCGACAGCTTCCTCCCGCTGAAGGATATTGCCGATCGCCAGAATATTTCCCGGAAATATCTGGAAAGCATCATGCCCGATCTGGCCAAGCATGGTCTGGTGGAAAGCGCCATGGGCAAAACCGGAGGCTATAAGCTGACCCGGAAGCCCGAGGACTACAAGGTGGGCGAGATCCTCTGCGCCGCAGAGGGTGAATTGGCCCCTGTTTCCTGCCTGACCAAGGACGGGAAGAAGTGTGAGAAGGTGGATTCCTGCTACACACTGCCCTTCTGGATCGGGTTGGAGGAACACATTAACTCCTACGTCAACAGCTACACGCTGAAGGATCTGCTGGAATCCGGAGAAAAAAATCACGACAAATGCGGCGGCTGCACGGCCTGCGGCGGGAAAGAGGTTGAAGCAAAATGAAACAGAACGCTTTATTGGAAGTTAAAAATCTGCATGTGAGCGCCGAGGATGAAACCGAAATTCTGCACGGCGTCAATCTGACGCTGGGCCGGGACGAGACCCACGTGCTCATGGGCCCCAACGGCACCGGCAAGTCCACGCTGGGCTATGCCATCACCGGCAACCCCAACTATACCGTCACCGAAGGGAAAATCATTTTCGACGGCGAGGACATCACTGACCTGCCCGTCAACGAGCGCGCCAAGAAGGGCATTTTCCTGTCCTTCCAGAACCCGCTGGAGGTTCCCGGCGTGACCCTGAGCGCCTTCATCCGTACTTCGCTGGAACAAAAGACCGGCAGCCGTCTGCGCCTGTGGGATTTCAAAAAGAAGCTGGCGGAGACCATGAAGCTGCTGAACATGGACGAAGCCTACGCCGAACGCGACCTGAACGTGGGCTTCTCCGGCGGCGAAAAGAAAAAGGCCGAAATTCTGCAAATGCTCATGCTGGAGCCCAAGCTGGCCATTCTGGACGAGACGGACTCCGGCCTGGACGTGGACGCGGTGCGCACTGTTTCCAACGGCGTGCGGCTGTTTAAGGAGCGCTGCCACGGCTCCCTGCTGATTATCACCCACAGCACCCGCATTTTGGAGGCCCTTCAGGTGGATGCGACCCACGTGATGGAAAACGGCGTCATCGTCAAGGAGGGCGGCGCGTCTCTGGTGGAGGAGATCAACGAACACGGTTTCGGAAAGCTGAGCGAGGACCGGTGATCCATGATGAGAGAAAAGAGTCTGGTAGAAGATATTGACCGCAGCATTTATGATATTCGGGATGAGGAAAAGGACGCTTACCGCATGGAAGCGGGTCTGACCCCCGAGATCATTGATAAGCTGTCCAAGGAAAAGGGCGACCCGGTTTGGATGCAGCAGTTCCGCCTGCAGTCCCTTCAGATTTATAACGAGATGGAGATCCCCAACTGGGGGCCCTCCATTGAAGGGCTGGACATGGATCATATCGCCACCTACGTCCGCCCCAATACCAAGATGCAGAACGACTGGAAAAACGTGCCTCAGGACATCAAGGACACCTTCGACCGGCTGGGCATTCCTCAGGCCGAGCGGAAGTCTCTGGCAGGCGTGGGCGCGCAGTACGATTCCGAGCTGGTGTACCACAACGTCCGGGCGGAAGTAGCCGCCGAGGGCGTGGTATACACCGACATGGAGAGCGCCATGAAGGGTGAATACGCTGATATGGTGCGCAAGTATTTCATGAAGCTGGTCACGCCCCGGGATCATAAGTTCGCCGCGCTGCACGGCGCGGTCTGGTCCGGCGGATCCTTCGTGTACGTGCCCAAGGGCGTGCATCTGTCCATTCCGCTGCAGTCCTATTTCCGGCTGAACGCCAAGGGCGCGGGCCAGTTCGAGCATACGCTGATCATCGTGGACGAGGGCGCCAGCCTGCATTTCATCGAAGGCTGCTCCGCACCCAAGTATAACGTGGCCAACCTGCACGCGGGCTGCGTAGAGCTGTATGTGAAGAAGAACGCCAAGCTGCGCTATTCCACCATTGAAAACTGGTCCAAGAATATGTACAATCTGAACACCAAGCGCGCTCTGGTGGAGGAAAACGGCGTGATCGAGTGGGTGTCCGGCTCCTTTGGCTCTCATGTGGGCTGCCTGTATCCCATGAGCGTATTGAAGGGCGACAACGCCCGCACGGAGTTCACCGGCGTGACTTTCGCGGGCAAGGGACAGAATCTGGACACCGGCGCGAAGGTGGTTCACGTGGGCAAGAACACCAGCTCCTACATGAACACCCGCTCCATCAGCAAGAGCGGCGGCATCAGCACCTTCCGCAGCAGCGTAGTGGTGGAAAAGAGCGCACAGGGCGCGAAATCCTCCGTGTCCTGCCAGAGTCTGATGCTGGACTCCGAGTCCCGCTCCGACACCATCCCCGCGATGGATATCCGCACCCGGAACGCTTCCGTGGGCCACGAGGCCAAAATCGGCAGTATCAGCAACGAGGCCATTTTCTATCTGATGAGCCGCGGTATGTCCGAGGAGGACGCGCGGGCGCTGATCGTCAGCGGCTTTGCGGATAACGTGTCCAAGGAGCTTCCCGTGGAGTACGCGGTGGAGATGAACAACCTGATCCGGTTGGAGATGAAGGGCAGCATCGGCTGACAACGCTTGCGGAAGGAGGAAAAACGATGGAAGAAACCATGAAAACGAATAATCGACTGATCGTGGATCAGCTCCCGGTCAGGACGTGGAACCGGCTGAATGTGAATGAAGCCGTGATCGAATGGGACGAAGACCGTACCGCCGATCTGGGTACGGAGACCTTTACCGCCGAATCGGACGGGCCCGTGCGCATCGCCGCCTGCGGCGAGGGCGAGTTCAGCCGCAAACAGGTGAAGGTAGAGGCAGCGCCCGGAACCCGCATCACCGTTTATGAGCAGATGGAGGCCCGGCAGAATTTCAACCTGCGCACGTCGCTGGTAGCGCACAAGGATGCGGTCATCCGTCTGGTGCAGCTGCAGGACACCCGGGAAGGTTCCCTTCTGCATAATCAGATCGATGGCCACTGTGAGGAAAACGGCCATATCGAGCTGATCCAGATGTTCGTGGGCCGGGGACACCTGTACTCCGACAGCCGCTTCATCCTGCAGGGCGACCGCAGCGGGCTGGAGGCGGACATTGGCTATCTGGGCCGGAAGGATCAGAGGCTGGATATGAATCTGGCGGTGGATCATTTCGGAAAGCATACGGAAAGCGAGATCAACGCCGCCGGGGCGCTGATGGACAGCGCAGAAAAGGTTTTCCGGGGCACCATCGACTTCAAGAACGGCTCCAGCGATTCCGTGGGCAATGAAAAAGAAACCGTCCTCATGCTGGGCGAAAACGTTGTCAATAAGACCGTGCCCCTCATCCTGTGCGCCGAAGAAAACGTGGTGGGCAACCACGGCGCGACCATCGGCGAACTGGACGACGAGACGCTGTTCTATTTCGAAAGCCGCGGCATCGGCCGGGAAGCGGCGGAGGATCTGCTGGCCCGGGCGTCCATCGAACGGCTGGCCCGGAAGACCGGCGACACGGAAACGGAAGAGAAGATCGCAGCGCTTTTGAACGAGGAGCTTTAACATGGCATACGATTTCAGAAAAGACTTTCCGCTGCTTCAGCAGAACAAGATCGCCTATCTGGACAACGCGGCCACGGCCCAGCGGCCCCAGTGCGTTATCGACGCGGAAAGCAGCTTTTACCGCAATTCCAACGCTAACCCCCTGCGGGGGCTGTATTCCCTCAGCGTGGAGGCCACGGAGATCTATGAAAACGCCCGGGAGGCCGTTCGGGATTTCCTGAACGCGTCCTCCACGGAGGAGATCATTTTCACTCGCGGCACCACCGAGGGGCTGAATCTGGTGGCGTACAGCTATGGCCTTCACCGTGTGAAGGAGGGCGACGAGGTGCTGGTGTCCATTATGGAGCACCACAGTAATCTGTTGCCCTGGCAGATGGTGTGCCGCCAGACCGGCGCGAAGCTCCGCTTTATCGAGTGCGAACCTGACGGCAGCGTGGATCTGGCCAAGGTGGAGGCCCTGATCAACGACCGCACGAAGATCGTGGCTATCAATCAGGTGTCCAACGTGCTGGGCCGGGTCAATCCCGTGCGGGAGATCGCCGATATGGCGCATCGTCACGGCGCGGTTATCGTCGTGGACGGCGCGCAGAGCACGCCCCACATGCCCGTCAACGTGCGCGAGCTGGACGCGGATTTCTTCGCTTTCTCCGGCCACAAGGTCTTCGGGCCCATGGGCATCGGCGTTCTGTACGGCAAAAAGGAACTGCTGGACAATATGCCGCCCTTCCTGACCGGCGGTGAAATGATCGAATCCGTCACCCGGGAATCCGCCATTTATGCCGAACTGCCCCACAAGTTTGAGGCGGGCACGGTGAACGCGGCAGGCGCGGCGGGTCTGCAGGCCGCCATTGAGTATATGCTCGGCGTGGGCTTTGAGACCATGCATGAGCGGGAAACGGCGCTGGTGGCCCGGACGCTGGAGGGCATGAAGAAGCTGCCCTACGTTCACGTGATCGGTTCGGACAAGCCCGAGAAACACACCGGCATCGTGACCTTCACCATGGACGGCGTGCATCCCCACGATATCAGCGAAATTTTGTCGGCGGACGGCGTGGCCGTCCGGGCGGGCCATCACTGCGCGCAGCCGCTGCTGGCCCATCTGGGCTACAGCTCCACCGTGCGCGCCAGCTTTGCCTTCTACAATACCGAAGCGGAAGTGGACCAGCTGCTGGCCAGCCTTTCGACGATGAGGGAGCGGATGGGTTATGGAAAATAGAAGCTTCTATAATGAAATTCTGACCGAGCACAATATTCACCCGGAATTTAAGCATGACCTGCCCAATGCGGACATCGTGCTGGAAGGCGTGAACCCCAGCTGCGGCGACCATATCTGGCTGAAGCTGAAGACCGACGGGGACAAAATCACCGACGGCGCGTTCGTGGGCGACGGATGCGCCATCTCCCAGGCGTCCGCCGATATCATGCTGGGCATGGTCATCGGTCAGCCCAAGGAAAAGGCCCTGCAGATGGCCGATACCTTCATGCGGATGATCAAGGGCGAGGCCAGCGAAGCGGAGATCGACAGTCTGGAAGAAGCCTCGGCCCTGCGGGATATTTCCCATATGCCCGCCCGGGTCAAGTGCGCTGTGCTGGGCTGGCGCACCCTGAAGGAAGCCGTAGGAAAATAAAACTGAAAGGCCGCGGATGGAAAATCTGCGGCCTCTGCTTGTCAAAAAACTTGTCAAAAAACTTGTCAAAAAAGTGGAGGTGCAGGAGGCACTGCTGCCACTCAATCGTCGCGGAGGACTACTGCCGTAGTCCCCGCTCGTTTCGTGTCACACCTGCGGGTCGCTAACCGCCTACGGCGGTTGTGCCCACTGGGCACCCGCTTCCCTCCGGCGCCTGCCGGGGTTTTAGGGGCAGAGCCCCTAAGCCTTATGCCACAGCATTCTTCCCACGAACCAGCGAAGCGCTGTTCGCGGGCGCGGGCGGTCGATCAGGGGTTTTTTCGACAGTCTGCGGCCGCAGAGGGCAAATCTGCGGCCTTTTTCATCCGGAAGGAAAAACAGCATGAAGCGTCTCTATTATATCCTGAAAGTCCTTTTAGGCTGCCTGATCGGCGTATTTGCGGGAAGCTCCCTTTACCGGTGCTGGGACTATGCCCAACGGCCCGATTTCTATGCCGTCGATTCCGCCCCGTGGTATGGGCAGCTTCTGGTAAACGGGGTGCTGACGGCGGTTGCCGCCCTGACGATCCTGCTCGTCCTGTTCCTTCTGAAACGGAAAATAAAAGCTTCCTGAAAAGAACGAATCGCAAAGCGTCCTCCGACGCCCGCAGGCTCGGAGGACGCTTTTTGAATAGAGGAAGGAATGCTCCTAAGGTCAGTCCAGCGTTTCAAAGGCGCAGAAATCGATCTCCTGCACTTTCTGCAGATGGGCGCTGCCGTCCAGCGCTTCGTAGAAGTACACCAGCGCATAGCCGATAGGCGCGTCCGGGGTGACAATCTGGGTCTGGCACAGCAGACAGTAGTTGGTTCCCGCAACCACCTGCGCGGCCAACAACGCCACGGGCGTGTAGGTGCAGCCCTCCAAGTCTTCCGTGGCCTTGGCAAAGGCGGTCAGCACTTCTTCGGGAATCTGGGTGGGGTCGCCTTCCGTGGGAGTCCAGCCGCCTACCAGAGGTTCGGATTCTTCCGCCAGCGCGGGAGCGCACAGGGTCAGGGCCAGCAGACAGACCATCAGGATGCAAAGCAGTTTCTTCATTGAGAATGACCTCTTTTCTTCAAAATCTTTTGGGATGAATGCGACGTTTCACCGCATTCACTGAAACAGACGGTCATCCCGAAAAAAGGTTCCCTGAATTTTGAAAAAACGCCTCTTTTTCAGAAATTTGTGAAAAAGAGGCGTTTCGTCATTCGGGGAAAACTACGACCAGCAGCATTTGAAAGGCATCCTCGGCGTAGAGGGCATGGGGCTTTTGGGCGGGCATGACTACACATTCGCCCGGCTCCAGCGAGTGAACTTTGCCGTCTACCGTGAAGCGGCCCCGGCCGCTTAAGACCAGCGCCAGCGCATCGCCGTCGGAGTCATGAGTGCTGATCTCCTCGCCCTTGTCAAAGGCGAACAGCGTTACGCTCACGTGGGGATTCTGGCTCAGCGTCCGGCTGACCACCTGCCCGGCCTGATAGGGGATCAGTTCCGTCAGCAAAAGAGCTTCGTTTTGGGGAATGTTTTTCAGCATCGACGCGCCCTCACTCCACCGTTTCGATAGCGGCCACCGGGCAGCCGGTGTAAGCTTCCTCGGCAGCGTCTTCCAGCTCCGGGGGGACTTCCCGGTCGGCAGCCACTGCCCGGCGATCGTCGTTCATCTCGAAAATTTCCGGGCAGGTGGAGGCGCAGAATCCACAGCCGATACAGGCATTGTTGACACGGTATTTCATAAAACATTGCTCCTTTCCTGAAGCCCATGAATGGGACTTTCAGGGAAAGGATGCCCCGGCGAGGCAAAGCTCATACGTCCGGTCAGCCGGGGCGGCGAAGCGTTTCCACAGGCTCCTGCCAGAGCGCGTAAAGATCGTTCATCCAGCCGTACACGTCCATGCTATAGACCTTTTGCAGGTTTTCCGGGGTGAAGACCGCTTCAATTGGCCCCTGCGCCACGGCGCGGCCCTCGTTCATCAGCACGGCATGGGTGCCGTACCGACGGGCGATGCTCAGGTCATGCACCACCGACAACGCGGCCCGGCCCGGCGTTTGCAGCCATTGGCCGATCAGGCTAAACAGGCTTTGCTGGTACACCAGGTCCAGATGATTGGCGGGCTCGTCCAACAGCAGAATTTCCGGCTCCTGAGCAAGCACCTGAGCCAGAAAGGCCCGCTGCACCTCGCCGCCGGACAGTTCCAGCAGACTTCTTTTTCGCAGCATTTTCATGCCGGTCAGCTTCAACGCCCGTTCGATCGCGTCGGGGCCGTCTTCGTCTAGGCGGCCCAGCAGCCCTCGCTGATGGGCATAACGGCCCAGCTGGACGATTTCCTCCACGTTGTAGCCATAGCTGATCGTGTGCTGTTGGGCCAGCACGGCGATCTTCCGCGCCAGCTCTGCCGGACGAAAGTCACGCAAATTCCGCCCGTTTAGACGAATTTCACCTTCATAGGGCACGCCTTGGGCGATGGCGGAGATCAGCGAACTTTTCCCCGCGCCGTTCGGCCCGGCCAGCATGAGCCACTGGCCCTCCTCCAGCGAAAAGGAAAGACGATCTACCACTGTATGCGCGCCGTAACGCACCGTGACATTTTCCGCATTCAGCATGGTTTATCCGTCCTTTCTGCTGCGGTAGAAGATGACCACAAACACCACCGAGCCGATCAGGGACGTGACCACGCCGATGGGCAGTTCGATGGGGGAAAGCACTGTGCGGGCGGTCAGGTCGGCCAACAGCAGGAATACCGCGCCCAGAAACAGGGAGGCAGGCAGCAGCCGTTTATGGTTGGGGCCGGTCAGCATCCGGGTCATATGGGGTGTGACCAGCCCTACAAAGCCGATGGTCCCGCCGATGGACACGCACGTGCCGATCAGCACCGAGACGGCGATCATGATCTCCAGCTTGACCCGGCGGACGGAAACGCCCACGTGCCTGGCATTTTCTTCGCCCACGGCAAAGGCGTTCAGTTCCCGGCCCCGGGACAGGATCCAGCCGCCGCAGGTCAGCAGCGCGACGCCCAGCAGGGCGGCGTGGCGGTAGTTGCTCCCGGCCAGCGAACCCATGGTCCAGAATGTGATGGTGCGCAGTTTCTCTCCCGAAAAGGCAATCAGCAGGCTGATGAGGCTGGACGCGAACATGGAGAAAATGACGCCGATCAGAATGATGCTGTTGGTGCTCAGGCTGCGGTCAAGGGCATAGGCAAGCCCAAGGATTATCAGAAGCGATAAAAACGCGAAGACGATCGCTGTCACGGCGGTGCCGCCATAGGGCAGGCCGGGGAAGGTGATCCCCAGCGCCAACGCCGCCACTGCGCCCAGCGACGCGCCGGAGGACACGCCCAGCGTAGAGCCGTCGGCCAGCGGGTTCCGTAAAAGTCCCTGCATGGCTGCGCCGCACAGGGAGAGAGCAGCGCCGGTCAGCGCTACGCACAGCACTCGTGGGAGCCGCACGGAAAAAACAACGGCTTTCGGGAATCCCTCCGGCAAAGGCAGCCCCCAGAGGGCGTTCCACAGGGCGGCGAGGGTAGAATCTATGGGAATGGACACGCTGCCGATGCAGGTGCAAAGGAGCATGGTAAAAAGCAAAATCAGGGTGGCGGCGAGCCACAGGGGGAAGAAACGGCGGGGGTGTTTCATGAGGGAACCTCCCGGAAAGAGTAGGGGTCAGTGCGCTGAAAGCAGCGCGGAGTGGAAAGAGGTGTTCCATGGTGCTTCTTTGTTTTGATAGTTAGAAAAAGGATGGCAAACAACAGGCGGAGCGCACGGCAGTATGGGCTGTGCCGATGATTACCCTGAGGAAAGTGTCTAATGCATCCGTAGACGCATCATCTCTGTCCCGATGGGAGAGCCTTGAGCCGGGATGGCCCGAAGGGGGCAGGGGGCGAAAGCTGCTGCGTAAGACAACCCTGCCGTAAGGAAACCCCAGCTGGGGGAATGACGCGCCGACTCCGGCGCGAACGGTGGGGCTGCCGCCCCGAGGGGGGCAGTACTTTCTTTCGAAGCGAAAGAAAGTACCAAAGAAAGCCAGCGGCACGGCAACTCTTGCGGCCCGCCCCGCTATGCGTCGCGGGCTTCGGTCTGCGGTAGCCCCTTCGGGGCTGTCCTCGACCTCGGTTCGCTGCGCTCACCCGCCGGGAAAAAGCCCTTTACTGCCCACTTTTGAAAGAGGGAGTTCGCAATGTCGCGCGCAACATTGTTGGCGAGCTAACACCCACGTTCGTGCGCGCTCGTGCTCACTCTTATCTTCTTTCAAAAAGGGCAAGGCTTTTTCCCTTCGCTGCCTATTGCCGCTCTGCTCCGCCGCCGCTTGGGTGGGGGCGGAACGACAGTAGCGCGGGTTGGGATGTTTTCATGTGGTTTGGCCGATTCAGCAAGGCCACCGACCAACAGGTTTGGGAAAATTATGATGATCGGTGGCGCGAGCCGGAGGGCCTGTTGCCCGACAGCGGTTTGTATCCACCAAGTGGTGGAAAGCTAACCCAGACCGGCGAGCCGCGAGGCCTGTTGCCGAGCGGCGGTGATTCCGCGGCCAAGCCGCATGTCTCCCTACGCCCCTGCGCGCTTTGCGCGCAGTCCGGGGTCAAGGGGTACTACCCCTTGCGAGCGGCGGTAATTCCGCAGCCAATGTTCTTTTCCACGAGTACCCCGCGCCCTATGGGCGCGGGGTGGGGTGCGGGGGGTCACCCCCTGCTCAGGCGGCGGGGGTCAGCGCTTCTTCGCCGGTGACGAAGGTGTACAGGGCCTCGGCGGCGTCCTTCAGACGGGGGCCGGGACGAGAAACTTCGTTGGAGTCGGCGTTGAAGATCGCGTCGTTCTGAACAGCCTTCAAGGCGTCCCAACCGGCGCGGGACTTGATCTCCTCCACGGGGGTGGGGCCTTCGCCGTAGTACATAGAAATGGTGACGATATAGTCGGGATCTCGCTCCAGCACCTGCTCTTCGGAGATCTCCGCCCAGCCTTCCACATCCGCGAAGGCGTTGGTCAGGCCGCACATGGTGGCCAGTTCATCCATGAAGGTGCCCTTGCCGGCCGTCCACAGGCCCCACTGCAGGGGAGAAACCTCGAAGTAGACGGTCTTGCCGGTGTTTTCGCTCTTGGCGGCGATGTCGGCAAAGGCGGACTGCATGTCCGCCACCATGGCTTCGGCTTCGTCGTTGCGGCCCACCAGCGCGCCGATCAGGCGAATGGCGGTGTACACGCCTTCAATGTCCTGCGCGTCGCTGACGACCACGCGGATACCGGCCTCTTCCAGCGCGGCGACCTGCTCTTCGGTCTGGGCCATTTTGGCCATGATGACCACCTGGGGCTCCAGCGCGATGATCTGCTCCAGATTGGTGTCAGCGCCGGACTGAACCGCGGGCACCTCCAGAATCGATTCCGGATAGTCGCAGTATTCGCCGCGGCCTACCAGCGTGTCCTCCGCGCCCAGCGCGGCGAGGATCTCGCAGTCGGAAGCGGTCAGCGCCACAACTTTAGTGGCGGGCGCGTCCAGCGCGATCTCCCGGCCGGCCATGTCGGTCACGGTGACGGCGGTGCTTTCCGCAAAGACTGCGGTCAGGCTGAGAGCCATCACAAGGGCAAGGAACAGGGATACGAGTTTTTTGGTCATTGGTCTTTCCTCCTTGGTGAATCAGATCAAATGAAAGAGCAGGGAAAAACGCTTTTGAGCAAGCAAAAGCGTCCCTCCCGGAGGAACGCTAAAGAAGCCTTCGCCGTGCCCGGCGTTGGCCTTCCAGCAAATCCCATCCCCAGGGGCTTGTTCGAACGATGGAAACAGGTCTCCCGGCTTGGCCTCATTCTACTTGCGCACCTTCCCGCCCGAAGGACAGTGGCTTTTCCGCGTGTTCGTCCGCTTCACGGTTACTGGGATAGCTCGGAAATCGCATCCGTATTCCCATGACGCTCCCGACCAGAGGAGCGCCGCGCCTCACGGCGCAGATCCATCGGCTGATTCATTTGTCGGCTTGATTATACCTGTCCGGCCGGAGCAAGTCAAATTGAAAAGAAAAAACGCGGAGTGGCCGGCCAAAATGTGCCGGAGAAGGACGAAAAGGGAGACAAACAGGACAAAAAGAGGGACTTGCCTTTCCAACATCGGTCTCTTATAATAAGAAAAAATAGGAAAACAGGGCCTTCGGCCTTTCCAAAGGAGAAACGAGTATGAACACGATCCCCCGCAGTGAACATCCCAAGCCTCAATTCCAGCGCGATAGCTGGATGAATCTGAACGGCCAGTGGGCCTTTGAGATCGACAATGGCCGCAGCGGAAAAGCACGCGGCCTGCATCAGGCGGACGCGCAGCTTTCCGATACCATTCTGGTGCCGTTCTGCCCCCAGAGCCAGCTTTCCGGCGTGAACCACAAGGATTTTTTGTATGGCGTGTGGTATCGCCGCACCGTTGACCTGACGAAGGAGCAGCTTTCCGGCCGGGTTGCGCTGCATTTTGGCGCGGTGGACTATCACTGCGAAGCCTTTGTCAACGGCGTCAGCGTGGGCGCCCACACCGGCGGCTATGTTTCCTTCTGCTTTGACGTGACCGAAGCCGTCCATGAGGGCGAAAACGTCATCACCGTGTATGCGGAGGATGACGAGCGGGATCCGCTGATCCCCCGGGGCAAACAGAGCGAGCTGTTTTACTCTCACGGCTGCGACTACACCCGCACCACCGGCATCTGGCAGACGGTGTGGCTGGAGTTCCTGCCGGAAACCCATATCGAAAAAATCAAGATTTTCCCCAGCGTGGAAACCGGTTCCTTTGACGTGGAAGCCCTGCTGAAGGGCGCGGGCACGCTGACGGTGGAAGCCGCCTATGAAGGACGCCCCATGGGCGCAGCCAGCGTGAAGGCGGACGGCGGACTGGTGCGGCTGCATCTGTCCCTGCAGGAGACCCACCTGTGGGAGCTGGGCTGCGGCCGTCTGTACGACCTGAAGCTCACCTACGGAGCGGATACCGTGCAGAGCTATGCGGGTCTGCGCAGCGTTCGTCTGGACGGTTATCGCTTTCTGCTCAACGGAAAGTCCGTGTTCCAGCGCACCGTGCTGGATCAGGGCTTCTATCCGGACGGCATTTACACCGCCCCCAGTGATCAGGCGTTGGAAAACGACATTCATCTTTCTATGGCCTGCGGCTTTAACGGCGCGCGCCTACATGAAAAGATTTTTGAGGAGCGCTTTCTGTACCACTGCGACCGGCTGGGCTATATGGTGTGGGGCGAGTTCCCCAACTGGGGTCTGGACGTGACCCGACCCGACGCGGTCTACAGTGTGCTGCCCGAATGGCTGGAGGAGGTGGAGCGGGACTTCAACCATCCGGCGCTGATCGGCTGGTGTCCCTTTAACGAAACGTGGGATCGGGATCACCGCAAGCAGGACGATAACGTGCTGCGCGCCGTGTATCTGGCCACCAAGAGCGCTGACCCCACCCGTCCCTGCATCGACACCAGCGGCAACTATCACGTGGCGACGGATATTTACGACGTTCACGATTACGAGCAGAACGTGGAAATCTTCAAGAACCACTATGACGAGCTGGCTAACGGCGGCGAGCTGTGGGATCAGGTCAACCACCGCGGCACCGGCGTCCGCCAGCAGTACGACGGCAAGTTGCCCGTGTTCATCAGCGAATACGGCGGCATCGGCTGGACGAAGGAAGAAAAGGCGTGGGGCTATGGCAACATGCCCAAGTCCGAGGAAGAGTTCATTCAGCGCTTCTGCGGCCTGACCAGCGCTATTCTGGATAATCCGCGCATCATGGGCCTGTGCTATACCCAGCTGACCAACGTGGAGCAGGAACAGAACGGCCTGTATACTTACGACCGTCAGCCGAAATTCGATGTGAATATTTTCCGGGAGGTCCTCACGAAAAAAGCCGCGATCGAGGACTGACCTGTCAGGCGGCGCGCTGAAAAGGCGTGCCGCTTTTTCCGATTTTACGAAGCGTCATAGCAGGAGAGAAAAAGCGTGCAGTCATTGGCTGAATATTTTCGCAAACCCACGCCGGAGGAGGAAAGGCTGCTTCGGGGCGAAGCGCTGGACATGAGCCTGTACCAGCCTGCGCCCGCCGCCGCGTTTTCCGGCAAGAGCCTGCTGCCGGTCGATCAGGCCATCATGATCCGGCAGCATACCCGGTTCTGCGCCTTTCCGTGGCACCGGCATGATTATGTGGAGGTCATGTTCGTGCTGTCCGGCAGCGTGACCCATCATCTGGAAAGCGGGGAGCAGATTCGGCTGGAGGCGGGGGAGCTGCTGTTCATGAACCGCTTCGTTCGCCATTCCATCGACCCCTGCGGCGCGGAGGACGTGGCCCTGAACTTCATCGTGCAGCCGGAGGTTTTCGACTTCGCGCTGGAAATGGTGGGCCCGGAAAACGCGCTGGGGCGCTTCCTGCTGGACGCGCTGCGCACGGGGGAAAGCGGCGTGCCGTATCTTTATTTCCGCATTCGGGAATGTCGCAGCGTTCAATCCCTTCTGCAAAGCATGATCGAAGGTTTTCTGGAAACGCCGGACGGCTCCCAGAAGCTGCGGCGGCTGGAAATGGGGCTGCTGTTCGTCCATCTGCTGGGATTGAGCGACCATATGCAGCTTTCTACCGCCATGACCCGCTGGAACAACGTGGTGGTCGAGCTGCTGAACGAAGTCCACCGCAATTATGCTTCCTTTGAGCTGAAAGCCCTTGCCCGGCGGTATCATACGTCGTCGTCCTACCTGAGCCGACTGGTGCGGGAAAATACCGGCCACAGCCTGACGGAGCTTCTGTGGGGGCGGCGGATGGAAAAGGCGGCGCAGCTGCTGCGGGATACGGATATGCCCATTCTGGCGGTGAGCCAGAGCGTGGGGTATGAAAACAGCAGCTATTTTTACCGCCTGTTCGAGCGGCGCTACGGGACGCCGCCGAAGGAATATCGGCGCGTTCATTGGGACGGAAAGGGGACGGAGAAGCATGAGCCATGAGACAGCTTCCGCTGGTGTGGACGAGCGGCTGGTGCTGGAAACGGCCATGGAGGCGGGCCACATCCTTTTGGAAAACGGCGCGGAAATTTTCCGGGTGGAGGAAACCATGGACCGCATCTGCCGGTATTTCGGCGTGGAGAGGCGGGATTTTTTCGTGCTCAGCAACGGTATTTTCACCACCGGCGGGCAAGAACGGGGTGAAAACGCCCAGCCCTTCGCGCAAGTGAAACACATCCCCGTCCGGGCCGCCCAGCTTGGAAAGGTGGTGGCGGTCAATCAGCTTTCCCGGGATATTGAAAAGGGCCGCTATACGCTGGACGAAGTGCGGCGGCAGTTGGAAACGATCCGTTCCCTGCCGCCCAAGCCCAAACTGGCTCAGATCGCCGCCTGCGGTATCGGCGCGGCGTGTTTCTGCTACCTTTTCGGCGGAAGTCTGCGGGACGCTCTGGCGGCGCTGGCCGTGGGCCTGCTGCTGGAAGTGTTTATCCTGTGGGTCAGCGGGCCCCACCTGAGCCGGATCATCGGCAATATCTGCTGCGGTGCGCTGATCACTGCCCTGTGCCTGTGCCTGCGCGGTCTTGGGTTGGGCGACGACCTGAGTCATATGGTGATCGGCTCCATTATTCCGCTGATTCCCGGTGTGCCCTTCACCAACGGCATTCGCGATCTGGTGGACGGAGATTACATCGCCGGGTCGGTTCGCCTGCTGGACGCTATGCTGGCGGTGCTGTGCGTGGCCATCGGCGTGGGCATTGTCTTTATCGCCTATCACCGGCTGTGGGGAGGTGCCATGCTGTGATCGCGCAGGTATTGGCGGCCGCCGTGGGCACGGTGGCCTTTGCGCTGCTTTTCGGCGTGCCCCGGAAATACTATTTCTACTGCGGACTTGTAGGCGGGGCCGGGTGGCTGATCTACGTTCTTTTGACCAGGCGGCTTTCCGCCACAGAGACTGAGGCCATCTTCTTTGCCACGCTGGGCGTGATCCTGCTGTGCCGCGTGTTCGCCGTGCGGGAGGAATGCCCGGTGACGGTTTTCCTGATCGCGGGCATTTTTCCGCTGGTGCCCGGGACCCGTATTTATTGGACGGCCTATTACGCCGTGACCGATCAGCTGGCGCTGGCCCAGCAGAACGGGTTCGCCGCTTTGAAGGACGCGCTGGCCATCGTATTGGGCATCGTGGTGATTTTTGAGCTGCCCAACCGGCTGTTCCGCCTGCTGGCCCGGAAAAATAGGGCGTAGCTCAAATTTGGCTACCCTTCTGTCAAAAAATGCCGCCTTGTCATCCGCCTTTTCTTATGGTACGTTGAGGTCAAATTCCCCGTACAAGGAGGAAAAAAGAAAATGAAGGAGACCCTTTCATTCAACAAGGACTGGCGTTTTCATCTGGGCGATATCCCGGTGGAGGAGGCCAAGCTGAAATCCCCGATGTATATCGAAGCCAAGACGGCCCGCAAGCGCTGCGGCCCCGCCGCCCGGGAATATATGGACGGCACGGAGTTCTATAACGAGACCAACCTGATCTCCCACGAAACGTGGCTTTCCGTGGACGTGCCCCACGACTATATCATCGGACAGGAGCCCAAGGAAGAAAACAACAACACGCTGGGATTTTTCCGCTACGAAAACGCGTGGTATCGCAAGCATTTCACGCTGGACGCCGCCGACGAGGGCCGCCGTATCAGTCTGTATTTCGAGGGTGTGGGCATTCATTGCAAGGTGTACGTCAATGGCTGCTATATGCTCACCAACAACTGCGGCTACAACTCCTTTGAGGTGGACGTGACCGACGTGGTGGACTTTGGGCAGGAGAACGTGGTAGCGCTGCACGTTGATGTCAGCGAACACGAGGGCTGGTGGTACGAGGGCGCGGGGATCTACCGCCCGGTGTGGCTCATCAAGTCCGAGCCTGTGGCGGTGGACCTTTACGGTGTGTTCGTTCACCCGGAGCGCAAGACTGCGGGCCGGTGGGATGTGCCCGTGGATACGACCCTGCGCAACGACGGGTACGAGTCCGCCATGGCCGTGGTGCGTTCCGTAGCGCGAAACGCCGCCGGGGATGAGATCCTTGCACTGGAAAGCTCCATCGAAATTCCCGCCCGGGAAAAAGCGACCCTCCATCAGCGAGGCGAAGTGACCGACCCGGCGCTGTGGGATATCGACAGTCCGAACCTCTATACGCTGGAAACCGTGGTCACGGTGGGGGAGGAAGTGGTGGAGAAGCAGAACAACCGCTTCGGCTTCCGTACCATCCGCTTTGACAAGGATGAAGGCTTCTTCCTCAACGACCGCCATGTGAAGATTCAGGGCGTTTGCTGCCATCAGGACTACGGCCTGACCGGCAAGGCGGTGCCCAAGCGCATCCAGCGCTACCGGCTGGAGCTGCTCAAGGAGATGGGGGCCAATGGCTATCGCTGTTCTCACTACCCCCAGCATGATTACACTATGCAATGTCTGGACGAACTGGGCTTTTTGACCATGTGCGAGACCCGCTGGTACGAAAGCACCCCCGAGGGCATGGCGCAGTTGGAAATGCTCATCAAGCGCGACCGCAACCACCCCTGCGTCATTTTGTGGTCTGCGGGCAATGAAGAACCCATGCACAAGACTGCGGCCGGCCGCCGGATCGCTCATGCCATGCTGTATCGGGCCCGCCAGCTGGACGGCACCCGTCCCGTGACCACCGCCGTATCCCATGACCCGGCCCATTCCACCGTGGCTGACCTGATCGACGTGATGGGCGTGAACTACAACCTGACCCATTTCGACCTGCTGCACGAGACCTATCCCGACGTGCCGCTGGTTTCGACGGAATGCGTGGCTACCAGCACCACTCGGGGCTGGTATCTGGCGGACGATGTCAAGCGCGGCTACATTTACGGCTACGACCGGGATACCAACAAGTCCTTCCTGGCCCGGGAAAAAACATGGAAGTATTTCATGGAGCGGAAGTGGATTGCCGGCGGTTATCAGTGGGCCGGCATCGAGCACCGCGGCGAAACGGTATGGCCCCGGCTGTGCTCGCAGGCGGGCGCCATCGACCTGTACCTGAACCGCAAGGACGCCTTCTATCAGAATCAGTCCCACTGGACGAAGAAGCCCATGGTGCACCTGCTGCCCCATTGGAACTGGCCCGGCTGCAAAGCGCCATGCATCAGCTGCGTTCCTACAGCCAGCAGCTGGTGGACATTCGTACCAGCACCCTGCGCAGCAATGCGTTGATTCGTCTGGTGCGGGGCCGTTACCACAGTGAGGAGGACGCGGAGGAGAATCTCCGCCGACTGGACATGACCTTCCGCCAGCCGTGGCGGGTGGTGATGCTGCTGCAGCGCGATAAGGCGTGGGAAATGGATGTGCCGGAAAAGGTCTGCGCCCGCTTGAGCCGCAGTCATGACATCTATGGTTTCTCCTACGCGGAACGAAGCGTGTTCGTTATGCTGGTGGGCATGGACAGTCAGGATCGTCAGCCGTTGGTGCGGGAACTGGAGCAGCTGGCGCAGGAGCCGGAGTTTGCAGATTCTCAGCCCCGTTTTTCGCTGGGCATTCCCTTTGAAAAGCTGACACAGGCGCCCCAGTCCTACATGGACGCGCTTTCGGCAGGCCGCCGCATGACCGGCGAAGGCGTGGCTGTTTACGAGCAGAGCGAGCCGGAGGAAGCGCCCTTTTATCCCGAAGAAGAACTGCAGGCGCTGGAAACGGCTCTGAATAATCAGGACAGGAACCGCACGGCCTTCCTGTATGATATTCTGATGACCATGGTCTCCCGCAACCGGCACGTGTATCTGTACACCGTCACCCTTCTGTCGGAAATGATTCGCCTGTATACGCAGGCCCTCCCGGAGGAAGAAGACGGCGCGTCCGTCTGCGGCCCGGTGGTCTGCGGTCAGTGCGTCAACGATGTGGAGGACATGCTGGATTGTCTGCGAAAGCTGCATCTGCGGGCGCTGCAGCATATGACCGAGCAGGATCTGGAAAACAGCGCCACGGAAATGACCGGCATTGCCAATTATATTTCCTCCTGCGAGGAGCTGGACACGCTGACGGTCAGCACCGTGGCGGAGCGGTACGGCATGAACGCTTCTTCCCTGAGCCATCGGTTCAAGAAACAGATGGGCTGCAATATTTCCGATTACATCTTCACCTGCAAGATGAACCATGCCTGCGCCCTGCTGCGTTCCACCGACCAGACCGTGGCGGAGATCGCCCAGAAGGTGGGGTACAGCCAGTATACCTCCTTCGTGCGCCAGTTCAAGCGCCAGAAGGGGCTCACGCCTACGGCCTACCGGGACGCATGGCGAAAGGAACATGAATAACAAAAATCGCCCGCTCATTCGAGAAAAAGTCGAATGGGCGGGCGATTTTGTCCGGCCTGTTTGATGCTGCGCAAGGCGTAATTTGGCCGCAGGTCAGCAGAAAAATACGAAGATACCCGGAGTTTGCAAAATTCCGCCCCTTCCAGCGAAAGAGCGGGATTTTTGGCATTGCCGTGAATCATTCTTCCAGAATCAGCACGTCGAAGGGCTGCATTACCAGACCCTTTTCGGCGGTCTTGCCCGTCAGCAGGTCGGCGCGGCCGGCAAATTCGTCCGGCAGGACGTGAGCTTCCTTCGTCAGGTTCATCACGAAGGTGAAGGTGTGGCCGTCGCCCTGCCGGCGCACGATCTCCAGCCCGGAGCAGGGTGCGGCGACGGGGGAGACCTTCGCGGCCCGTGCGGCCTCGTCCAGCAGCTTGTCAAGCCCCTCCGGGGCCAACTGCGTGGCTGCGTAATAAACGCGGCCCTGCCCGAACCGATTGCAGGTCACGGCAGGCGTGCCCTGATAGAAGTCCTCGCCGTAGACGGCCAGCGCCTCGGCCCCTTCCAGATGGAGAATGTCGCAGAGCAGATTGCAGGTAAATTCACCGCCGTCCGCAAAGCGCACCCGGTTGGTCTGGCTGGGAGCCAGCGCGTCGATCTCCTCCGCCCAGACGCCCGCCAGCTTGCGCAGGGGGCCGGGATAACCGCCCAGATGGACGTTGTCGCTTTCGTCCACGATGCCGCTCATGAAGGAGGTCACCAGCACGCCGCCGTTTGCTACGAAGGCTTCCAGCGCTTCCTTCATGCCCTTTTTGCACATATACAGCACAGGCGCGACGATGATCTGGTAGCGGGAGAAATCGCCGTCCGCAGGCACCATGTCCACGGGAATGTTCCGCTCGTAGAAATAACGGTAGTGGCGGTGCAGCTGATCCACGTATTTCAGATCCACGCTGGGGCCGCTGGTGTATTCCAGCGCCCAGTAGTTGTCCCAGTCGAAAATCATGCCCACCTTGGCAGGATAATCGCTGCCCAGCATCCCGGTCAGGTTTTTGAGTTCTTTGCCGAAAGCGGCTACCTCCCGGAAGACCCGGGCGTTTTCCGTGCCCGCGTGCTCGATCACCGCACCGTGGAACTTCTCGCAGCCGCCTTTGGAGCGCCGCAGCTGGAAGAACTGGATCGTGTCTGCCCCGTGGGCTAACGTCTGTACGCTCTGGGCCCGCATCTGGCCGGGCCGCTTCAGGGAGTTATAGGGCTGCCAGTTCTGCTGGCTGGGGGTCTGCTCCATCAGCATGAAGGGCTTGCCCTTCAGGGAGCGCATCAGGTCGTGATTCATGGCGGTCATGCTCCACGGCGTATCGAAGGAGGGATAATTATCCCAGGAGACGATGTCCATCTGCTTGGCCCAGCGGAAGTAATCCAGCCCCTTGTAGGTGCCCATCAGGTTGGTGGTGATGGGAGTGGAGGGGTCGCATTCCCGGATGGCGTCCCGCTCCATGGTGAAGTTGCCCAGCAGACTGTCGGACATGAAGCGACGGTAATCAATGGACATACCGGCAAAGCAGGTCTTGTCAGAAGAAATGCCGTCACCCAGCGCGTTGGGAGCCACAATATCGTCCCAATCGTAGAAGGTATGGCCCCAGAAGGACGTATTCCACGCAGCGTTCAGCGCATCCAGTGTGCCGTAACGCTTCCGCAGCCAGACCCGGAAAGCCTTTTCGCAGTTCTCACAGTAACAGGCTCCGCCGTATTCGTTGCTTACGTGCCAGCACACCACGTGAGGATTGCTGCCGTAGCGCTCCGCCAGCCGGTGCGCCAGTTCGTGGGCATAGTGCTGGAAGACAGGGCTGTTGGGGCAGGCGTTGTGCCGTCCGCCGAATTTATGTCGGCGGCCCTCGTAGTCCACCCGGGCGACCTCGGGGTACTTGCGCACCAGCCACGCGGGCATGGCACCCGTGGAGGTGGCCAGCACAATCTGGATATTCGCCTTGGAGAGCATATCGATGATCTCATCCAGCTCCGCAAAGTTGTATTCTTCCTCCGAGGACTGCAGCTTGGCCCAGGAGAACACGTTCACCGTGGCGCTGTTGATCCCGGCCAGATCAAACAGCCGCAGGTCTTCCTTCCAGATTTCTTTGGGCCATTGCTCCGGGTTGTAATCGCCGCCGTACAGCACGACGTTGAAAGGATGCTCCATGCTGATTCCTCCTTAAAATTCAACGGGAAAACTCCCATGGGATCGTCTTTTTGAATGCTATCATTATAGCACGGCGAAGCAGGGCGGCAAAGGGAAAAAACGCCGGATTATATGGAAAAAACGACAACAAAAAAGCCGCCCACCTGAACGAATCTAAGCAAGCGACTTATGGCAGGGGCAGAAGGACTCGAACCCTCAACAAAGGTTTTGGAGACCCACGTGTTACCGTTACACCATGCCCCTCAGCACTTTTTCCATTATACACGTGTTTTTCATTTTGTCAACCAGAAATTTTACAAAAAAGACCGAAGAACGCTTTTTCGCGCCTTCGGTCTTTGCAGACTGTCACACGCCTGCCGCGTCCGTCTGAGCCTCTTCGGGAACCGGGTCTTCCAGCCCCAGCAACGTGCTCAGCGTCAGACATTCGAAGCCCTTGTCCAGCAGATTGGGGATCAGCTTGGTCAGGCAGCGCACGTCCTTGGCGTTGGCATGGAAAAGCAGAATGCTGCCGTTCTGCGTGTTCTTCAGCGCTTTTTTCGCATCGGTGGTATCCACGTCCCAGCGGACGGCATGGACATAACCCGCCTTATAGATGGACTCTACCACCCACATATCGCTCTTTTTGCCCTTCTTGGAGGACAGATTGCCGTAGGGCGGGCGCATGAGCTGCATGGGGTAGTGGTAGCCCAGCACCTTGTCCAGCTGCTCCTGCGTCCGGGTCAGGGTCTTCTTCACCTTTTCCCGGTTCAGAGTCGGCAGACTGGAATGAGCCCAGGTGTGGTTGCCGATTTCGCAGCCCAGATCGAGGGCGCGCTGCCAAAGATCCTGATCCGCCGTTTTCAGGGCCTTGCCCACCACGAAAAACGTAACGGGAATGTTGTATTCTTCGCACAAATCCAGAATTTCGGTCACATGTTCCCGGCTGTAGCAGTCGTCCACGGACAGGGCGATCTGCGGAACGTCACGGTCGCCGTGGAAAACGGTAAATCCCTCAGGAACGGTCGTCCCGGCGCTGCCGAGCGCGGGGGAAAGGAGCATCGCCAGAAGAAGAAGAACGGAAAGAAAACGCCGGGATACGCTGCGCATGGGATTGCCTCCTGCATCGGGGAAAGCCCCGTTTTTTCGGTCGTGGTTCTCATCCTATCAAACGAAGGAAAAGGAGAAAAACTTCCAGCTTATGTCGGCTTTTTGGGGAAAAAGCCAACATGAGATGATACCATGGACGAATCGGAAATACAAGGACTTGTATAATTTTCTTTTGCCGCGCCAGACTGTAGCCGTAAGGGGGAATGAAAATGCTGGGTTTTTTGTTCGCGGTGATTGCCGGGGCGGCCATGAGCGTACAGGGCGTGATGAATACCCGCCTGCAGGAGAATATCGGCCTGTGGGAGGCCAACGCCTTTGTGCAGGGCACAGCCTTTGTGCTGTCGCTGGCGGTGATGTGGATCTTCGGCAAGGGGCACCTGCGCAGTTTGACGGAGGCCCCATGGTGGAACCTGCTGGGCGGCGCATTGGGACTGGTCATTACCGTTACGGTGATGCTGTCCATCAAGGGTCTGAACCCGACCATTGCCATTTCGACGATTTTGATCGCCCAACTGCTGGTGGCGGCGGCGATCGACTATTTCGGCTGGATGGGGCAGGAAAAGATGAACTTCGCATGGCGGCAGTGGGCCGGGGTGGGGCTGATGCTGGCGGGCGTGGTGCTGATGAAGTGGACGAAGTGAAAAGCACAGAAAAAAGTCATGCTCTTTGACAAAGCATGACTTTTTCAAACGGCTTGTTTGTTATTCCGCAGCCGTATCGGCGGCGGAGGTGTTGTTCAGAACGGCATTGGTCAGGGTGTTGAGCTGGTTGATCGCGTCGGTGAGCTTGCTGAGCGCGTCGTTGACCTTCTGCCCGCTGGCCAGACAGGAATCGTAGTTGTCGATGATGGCGTAGATGTTGTCGAAGGTGCTGACGTCGTAGAGCCGTCCGACCTCGCCGTACATGCTGACGTTCAGATCGTTGACTACTTCGATGCCGTGGACGTACTGCCGTACCCGCGCCAGCACGCTGGATGTGCTGGTAGCGCCCAGACGGCTCAGATTGTTGACACTGGAAAGGGCGTGCTGCATCTCGCTGCGGATTTTGGCGTTGCGCTGGGTCTCGAAGCTGGCGGAATCCAGCCCGCCCACGCCCGTAAAGCGCAGGATCAGGAAAGCCGCCAGAAGCACCAGCAGGATCACCAGAATGGGCTTGTAACGGTTGGAGCGCATCACGTTTTGATAGCTGCTGCTGCGCTGATAACGCATCATGGGATGTTCCTCCTCCTTCTAAAAAAGCCTTTCGGGAAGGGAGATACCGTCAGCAGTATAGCACAAGTGGATTGAAAATGCAAAAAATACCCCCTTTTTCGTCTGAAAAGGGAGCATTACGCATAAAAACAGGATTATTTTCCTTCGATGTCGCTGGTGCAGTGGGGACAGCGGGCCGCGTCCTTTTCCACGACGGACTTGCAGTAGGGGCACTTGCGGGCGGCTTCCTTCACGGCTTCTTCCTTGTGCAGCAGCTTGTTCATGGCCTTCACCAGCAGGAATACGCAGAAGGCGATGATGATGAAGTTGATGATGTTCTGCAGGAAAGCGCCGTAGTTCACCGTGCCCACCCCGGCGGCGTTGGCGGCTTCCGCGCTGGGGTAGCTCTGGAAGTCCAGCGCGAAGAACAGGCCGCTCAGGTTCACACCGCCAGTCAGCAGGCCGATGACGGGCATCAGCATATCATTCACCAGCGAGTTGACGATGGTGGTGAATGCGCCGCCGATCATAACGCCGGTGGCCAGCTCCAGAATGTTACCGCGGGAGCAGAATTTTTTGAAGTCCTGAAAGAGTTTTTTCATGGAAAACCAGCCTTTCTGATGAAGATGGATGAAGCTTGATAAAGCCTGTTTTTTCAGTCCGTCAGGGCTGGAAAAAGCGGAAGAAATACAGCCCGGCGGAAACCTTCTCCGCCTCCCATTCCACCGGCCCCAGCTCGGAGCGCAGGTAGGCCAGCAGCGCTTCGTCCGGCGCTTCCTTCAGGCTGATGAAGCGAAGCTCGGGCCGCAGCCAGTCGGCGGCGGTGAAATGCTCGCCGTCCAGCCCGAAGGCAGCCAGCTTGGCGTTGTATTCGTCCGAGCCGCGGCTCCATCCGCCCCAGAAGGTCAGGTTTTGCGGTACGCCCTGAGACATGTCGGGGAACATGCGCATATCGTTGACCAGCTCGGTGGAGTAGATCAGCAAAAGATCCGGGTGGGTCAGCGCCTGCGCGTCCATATCCGCGTGGGCGTTGTAGTCCCACGGGGAGCGACGCCGCCGGACAGCGCCCAGCAGGGCTGGCAGCGGCGCGGCCATGCTTACCGCCAGCAGAATGCCCAGCGCGGCCCTCCAGCCCTTCCGGGCCGTAGGCAGGGGACATTCTCCCAACAGACAGAAGACCATCGCCGCCGCAGGCAGTAGGGCCACGGTGACGGCCCGGTAAGGCAGACGGCCCTTCAACGCCAGATAGCAGAAAAACAGAAAGCACAGAAGTCCCGTCATAAGCAGCGCCAGCGGAAGCCATGGATTCTCCCGACGGTTCCGGAAGGCGCAGAAGAGGGCAAACAGCCCCAGCCCGAACAGCACGACCATGGTTTGAACGAACCACGGCGAGCGCCACCGAAGGTCCTCAATGGCGGCTCCGGCGGTGGTGGTCGTTTCGGAATTGTACCAGTTTTTCCGCACAGAACGGAGGGCCTCCGTGGAGATGGCCTCATCCATGGTGTTCCATTTGTCCAGCAGGATGCGCTGCTCGTCCGTCCAGCCGACGGTATCGAGGGCTTCCTTGGGCAAAGTTTCCAGATTGATATAGTCGATAACACTGATACGCGCCTGCTGCCAGTCCAGATACGTCCGTTTTTCTTTCAGCTGAATCTCTGCCTCCCGCGCTGCCGCCAGCCCGCCCAGCACCAGCACCACAAGCCCCGCTGCGGCCAGCATGGGGCGGGGACTGCGCTTGCGTTGCTTTCCCCAGCCAAAACATTGAAAGAAACGGAGTAGAAAAGCAATTCCGCAATAACCCAACACCGGCAGGATGGAAAGCTGCCGCAGCCCGTAGCACAGCGCCGCCAGCAGAACCGCCAACAGCATGGAACGGATAATGGAACGAGCGGAAATGTTCTGGCAATCGATGGATAAAATCTGCGCCGCGGCCGCTGCTCCGAGCATCGCGCCGACGACGGTATAGGTGATGCGGGCGAAATAATACAGCCCGTACAGAACGGCAAAGCCCGCGCACAGCGCCAGCCCCGTCCACATACTGTGGCCGCTGCGGAGCCAGCATTGCAGAATGCTTTTGAGAATCACGGTCATGGCCAGAGAAAGCAGCACGATCTCCAGCAGAGAAAACCATGCCACGCCGGGAAAAAGCCGCTGCAGCCACCGAAGGGGATAGACATACATGCCGTGAAGGTATAAATGAAAATCAGGGACTCCGCCCGGCTGAAAGCCCGTCATGGCGCGCAGGATGAACTGGTCGTCGTTGGCGGCAAAGTAAATGTCGCTGAAGCAGAGCAAAAAGCCCCACAAAAGCGCCGTAATCCCCGCGCCCCAAAGCCAGCAGCTTCGGGCGCTGTTGCGATGCGTCAAGCCGTGCAGCCTCCTTTGCGCGTTTTTGCCGCATGAGTGGCAAACCACCCTGATTATAGAAAAGAGCGCCCGGAAAGTCAAGAGCGGCACGGGTTTTCCCCGCGCCGCCCGTCTGGTGGGCCGGCTCCGTCAGCCGTTTCCGTCAAAAAACCACTCCATGGGCGCATAGCCTGTCTCGCCCTCGTCGGTGACGACGACGTACAGCCGGTCGTCCGCCACGCCCATCAGCGCCCAGCCGGAGTGGGTGCAATAGCGCTCCTTCAGGCTTAGGTCGGTATAGATGGGCGTTTCGGTTTCCGCCTTATCGTCCCGCAAGGTCTGTTGGGAAAAGCAGGGCGTGACCTGATCCATCCTCGAGCCTGTGACCAGATATTTTTTCATCATCCAGCCTATAAGCCGCCCGTCTGTGCCGATCTCCACCTGACACCATCCATCCCGTTCGTCCAGCACCCGCACGGGCGTGCCGTTCCAGAACTTGCCCAGCGAATCCGCTTCCTGGCTGGGCTTTGTCCGCAGGTGAAGGCGATCGTTGGGATCGGGGTTGCATACCACCGCCAGCTTGGTTCGATCCAATCGGGCGTTCAGTTCTTCCAACGTACTGGGCAGCGCGGTCAGGTCATCCGCAAACGGGTCGAAAGGCAGCGTGCCGACTTTCATTGTATCGGTGTCTATCAAAGTGCAGGTATTCAGCCCGAAGGAACAGTTCAAATCCTCGTTTTCCCCGTAGCAGGTCAGCCAGCTGAGCCGCCATTGCCCGTTAAACGCGCGACGGAAGCCCGCCTGATGGTCCTGCTGATTCCAGTCCAAAAGCAGGTCGCTTTCCCCGGCGTGAAAAGTATCCAGCCAGATATCCGACGGCAGCACGGGCGAGCGGCGGATGGCGTATACGCCGTTTTCATCCTGCGTGATCTCTATCAGGCGCTTGCCGGTCTCGTCCTCTGTCAGAAGCAGCAGAACTTCGGACTGGAGATGATTTTGGAGGATTTTCCCCGAAACGGGCAGCAAAGACGGGTCAAGAAAATCGTCCGTGCTAAATTCGCTGCTATAGCCAAGGGACATCAGCTGGTTAAAAGGCTCGGTCTCCAGCTTCTGCTGAAATTCCTTCGACAAGGGGATAGGGAAGGATGTAAGCTCGCTTATGATCGCTCCGCCCGCCTGATATGTGACCCAGCGCACGGTCAGAAAACCGTTTTCTACCTTGGAGTAGGCGGTTTCGATGGTCGAATCATCCAGAGTGCCGCTCATGTGATCGTACCAGCGCAGGGTATAACCCTCCTGCCGGGTAGCCAGCGTATCACGGGAGATCATTTCCATTTTCTGTGCCGTTTCCGGATCGCCCGGAAGCTCTGTCAGGGAAAGAAGCGTATAGTTATTCTCATTGATATGAAACTGCCCGCAGGCGCGGCCATTCTGATAGAAGGATAATTGGGCGGTGGCTTCGTCGAGCGGGGCGATCGTAACGTCGTAATTTGAATTTTCCCGGCGATAGCCTACGCATTCAAAAGCAAGGGAGCTTTCGGAATAGCAGAAGGTCATCCGTGCTCCTTCGTCGTTGACGATGTCGAAGCCGATGCCGCTTGGATAGGGCGTTCCGTCCGGCTGGGTGGAAGAAGCGTCGTGATGGACGAAGCGAAGGCCGGGGCCGTTCAGGCTGTGGGTAGACCACTGCATTTCGTAGGCGTCCGCCTGTGGAAAATATCCGTCAAGCCGTCCGTATTTCGTCAAGACCAGTCCGCAGGTCTGACCATCCGGCAGGGCGAAGGTCAAAGCGTCTGTAAAATCTTCCGGGGCGTATTCGCCCAGCCACAGCTGCTGTATCTGCTCCGGGAGGGTCTCAAAAGCAGCGTTTTCCGCCAAGACGGGGAGGATGAGAAGACAAAGAAGAAGTGCGATAAGAACCGAAAGGCAGGGGCGTTTCATGGAAAATTCCTCCGTTGGTTTGGTTTCTATGCAGTCAACGAACAGAGGATGGAAAAACCTGCCGGGGAGGGAAATTTTCTGTACAATGTTGGAAGGAGAATGATGTCAAACGCGGGAGTGTGGGCAAACAACGGGCAGAACACACGGCAGTACGGGCTGCGCTGATTTTTTGCCCTGAGGAAAGCCCCCTGCAAGCGGCGGAGTACAGCAATTCTGCTGGGAAAAATCCATCGCCGGGGGAATGACGCGCCGACTACGGCGCGAACGGTGGGGTTGCCGCCCCGAGGGGGCAGTACTTTCTTTCGGCGCGAAAGAAAGTACCAAAGAAAGCAGGCGGCACGGCGACTATGGGAAAAAGGCTTCTATTGCCCATTTTGACGGCGGGGCTCGCAACGTCGCGCGCAATGGAGTTGGCGAGTTACCTCTTACGTTCGTGCGCGCTCCTGTGCTCGCCTTTTTCCGCCGTCAAAATGGGCGGGCCTTTTTCCCTCCGCTGCCTATCGCCGCTCTGTTCCCCCGCAGCTGGCGTGAAACAGGCTCAAAACTATGCGGGTTGGGATGCTTCAAAGTGGCTTTGATGGCTTCGCGGCGCAGAAGAACAGGCTTGATTTTTCTTCTGCGGTTGGAATAAACCATACTCAAATAATGCGAGTTGGGATGTTTCGACGTGAAGTGGATATTCCTGCAACACAAAAGGCCAGCGGGATTTCAAATCCACGTTGGCCTTTTTCAGCGAGCCATGAGGCATGTCGCCGAATGGCGGTCTTTTCTATTCAACTGCCACGAAGCCACACCAGACCGGCGAGCCGCGAGGCCTGTCGCCGAGCGGCGGTAAAACCACGGCCAACTCGCATGTCCCTCTACGCCCCTGCGCGCATCGCGCGCAGTCCGAAAGGGGCTCAGCCCCTGAGGGTGTCGGCGTAGGAGGTGATGAGCTGCTGGGTGCGGCGGAGGGTGCTCTCCTTGGAAACGGCGCGCCATTGTGTCAGATAGGCGGCGTACCAGTTTTCCAGCGCAGAGGCAAGCTCCCAGCCGTTGCGGTGGGGAAGGTCGCGGCCTTCCTGCTCGGCAAAGATCCAGCAGACGATGTCGTTGAAAAGCTTCGCGCCGGTCGCGGAAATTTCCAAGGCACGCAGGATGGGGCGTTTGTCCGGCTCCATGCAGAGCGCGGCAAGCGCCAGCTCGTCCAGCGCCGCGTCAATGGCGGCGTTTGCGGCGGGTACCTGCGCAGGGTCGATCTCCCGCAGCTGTTCCCGGCGTTTCTCCGGGTCGTCGGCTTCGATCCAGCGGACGGCGTTGAACCACGGGAAAATCTCATGATCGGTCAGATGGACGAAGGCCTTCATGAAGGCCCCGTCCCGGTCGCCGTACTCGAAGAGGGAAATCGCCTGATTGATCTCGTCGAAGGGCACGTTGTCCGCGTTCCATGCGAAGGCCGCGCCGTAGAGAATGCCCGGCACGGAGAACCACGGGTGGCAGATGTGGCCGTAGTCGCCCCAGTCCGTGTTCAGCAGGCCGATGGCGTGGTATTTGCGCCCGTGGCCGCACATGGCCCGGTTGTTCTTGTAGCTGTTCTCCGTCAGGGGCAGCCAGCGGTTCCAGGTGCATACGCCGGGGCAGACGTACTGGGTCGCGCCCATCTGCGCCAGATCGCGGACTTCGTTCTCCCGCTGCTCGGGCAGATAGCCCCAGTTCAGGCAGATCACGCCTTCGGGAATTTCGGCGTAGGCTTCCGGATGCCGCCACATGATGTCGCCCCAGAACATGGGGGTCACGCCCTGAGAGAGCAGCCAGCGGCACAGCTCCACCACATGGGCCATGTAGAGGGCGTGCTCGCCCTTTTCGTCCACCAGCGCCTTGCTGCGGCCCTTGCCCAGATCGAAGGTTTCGTCGCAGCAGATGTTGAACTTTTTGGACGTGAACAGAGCGCGGTATTCTGTGATCAGGCTCTTGATGAAATCCACGGCCCGGGGGTTGGACACATTCAGGGTGTGATGGTCTCCCGCGTAGGTGTAAGAGAAGGGAATCTTTTCCGAATCGGGCAGTTCGCACAGGTCGCAGCAGGTTTTGGTGCTGAGAATCCTGTACATGTGGCCGAAGCTGGACAGAGAAGGAATCAGTTCGATGTGCCGGGCACGGCAGTAACGATCCAGTTCCATGATCTCCTCGGCAGTGAGGGGCGTGTCATCCCGCCACGCTTCGCTCAGGTTGCGGAAGAGATAGGTATGCTCGATGTACAGCTGCCATTCGTTGATCTTGTAGCGGCACAAGAGATCGGCGTAGCGCTTGAGTGTTTCCAACGTGGGCACCCGGCCCCGGGAGCAGTCTAGATAGTAACCGCGATAGCGCAGGTCGGGCTTGTCCTCGATTTCCAGCGCGGGCAGACGGGCTCCGTTGCGCTGGAAGCACTGGCTCAGCGTCATCACGCCGTTGAGCAGGCTCTCATCGCTGCCGCCGCGGACGAGCACTTTTTCCGGCGTAATGGAGAGCCGGTAACTGGTTTCCTCCAACGCCGCATCCGCCCGAAGAATCACGTCGCCCGGCTGGGCTGTTCCCCGGAGAATGGCCGGTTTCAGCCCGGTAAAGCGCTGAATGTCCTCCTGCAGCATCTGGGCGTAGAGAAACGCGGAAGGCTCCGTGTTTTCCAGCACGATGCGGGTATCATAGCGCAGGGGGAAGAGTCCCTCCCCTTTGCGGACGGAGTGGGGCATGGGCAGAAAGTCCATGGTCACACCTCCTGTTCCCGGATGCGGAAGGTCTTGATCTCATAGGGCAGGATGGTGAAATGAATTTGGCCGTTTTCGAAGGAAACATCCGTCTTTTTTTCTTCGATACAGTTGCATTCCTCCACGGAAACCGCGGGCCGGTTCCAGCGCAGGAAGGTCTCCGTGCGGGCGTTGTCGCACTCGTACAGGCGGACGATCCAGCCGTCGCCGTCCTCAGCCTGCTTGACGGTTTCCAGCACCACATTGGGCGCGCCGACGCTGGCCAGAGAGAATTCCGAACCGGCCTTGCCGCCCCGGAAGGACAGCGCGGGCTGGTTCAGGCAGTACGCTTCCCGAACGGTGCCGTTGCGCCAGTCTCCGGCGTGGGGGAGAAGGGCGTAGGTGAAGAAGTGCTCCTCCTGGTCGGTAGTGGGGTTCGGCTCGATGCCGGATTTGATCAGGGTCAGCGCCATGCTGCCGTCCAGCACGGAGTGGCCGTATTTGCAGTCGTTCAGCAGGCTGACGCCGTAGTGGCCTTCGCTCAGATCCATCCACTTCTGGCCGCAGCTTTCGAAACGGGCCACGTCCCAGCTGGTGTTCTGGGTGATTTTGCGCTTGAGGTTGCCGAACTGAATATCGAAGGTGGCCTCGTCCGTGTGAACGTCCACGGGAAAGTGAACCTTGAGCAAATGCTGATGCTCGTGCCAGTCCACCCATGTCTCAAAGTCGATGCGGCGGCTGTCTGCATAGAAACGAATGGTCTGCCGGATCAGGCTGTTGGAAACCTTCCGTTCCAACTTCAGAACGGCGCACACCGGGCCGATCTCTTCCCATTCCAACCGCTGCAGGTCGGTCACGTCCCAGCTCTTTTCGGTGTAGTAGATGTCGATATCCCAGTTGTCGTAATAGATGGGCTTGTCTTCGTACATCCGCATCAGGTTGCCCTTCTGGCCGGACTTGAAGACCTCGCGGCGGTTCTCCTTGTCGTAGAGACGGGCGAAGAGGCCGTTTTCATCCAGCTCCACGGTGTAGTAGGGCGTTTCCAGATGACGGTCGTCCGACAGGGTGAAGGGAGACGGCGCGGAAACGGCTTCCGTGCGGGTCTGATAGGTGCGCCAGCCCTTGGCAGGCAGGTTCTTCAGATGGACGAACGCGCCCTTCGCGGTATGCTGCACAGGGTAGAGCGTCCCCGCCTCGTCCGCCAGCGCCTGAACGTCGGTCTCGCCCAGCGGAACGATCTCATCCCCGGCAAAGCCCTTGGTGTTGAAGACGGTCAGACCGTCGCCGGGCGCGCACAGGGCGGCCATGCGCTCCTGTTCCAGCCGGGCGATGGTTTCCTCCATGGCGGCGTATTCCCGCCTGGTGACCTCGTAAACCTCGTGGATGCTGGAGCCGGGCAGAATATCGTGGAACTGATTGATGAGGATGCCCTTCCAAAGGCGGTCGGTCTCGTCCGCCGGATAGGGGAGCAGCCCGCTGGCCAGCACGGACAGCAGCTCTAGATCCATCATGTGCAGCTCCGCCTTACGGTTGGAACGCTTGTTCCGGGCCATGGAAGTATAGGTGCCGCGGTGATATTCGAAGTACAGCTCGCCTTCCCACAGGGGCAGGCGGCGGTTGTGCTCCACCCGCTGGCGAAGCTCGTCAAAATAGGTGCGGGCAAAGGCCTGACGTACCCGGGGCAGGCCGGTCACGCCGTGTTCCATTCGGTCGGAGGTTTCCAGCATGGCGCGGGTAGGGCCGCCGCCGCCGTCGCCGTAGCCGTAGGAGACCAGAATGTCGTTGTTGATGTCCTTGTTCTGGTAGCGCTTCCAGCCGCCGATGATCGCGTCGGGATGAAGCATGCCGTTGTAGGTGGTGAAGAAGCTCTTCTTTTCGTCCTGCCCCACGCCCAGCGTGGTGATCAGATGGGTCAGAATCTCCGAACCGTCGATGCCGCGCCAGCGGAAGGTGTCGTAGGGCACCTTGTTAAACTGGTTCCAGGCCAGCTTGGTGGTCATGAAGTATTCGATGCCGCATTCCTTCATGATCTGGGGCAGGGCTCCGGAATAGCCGAACACGTCCGGCAGCCAGAGGATGCGGTTTTCCACGCCGAACTCTTCCCGGAAGAAGCGCTTGCCGTGGATGAACTGCCGCACCAGACTTTCGCCGCTGGTCAGGTTGCAGTCCGCCTCCACCCACATGCCGCCCTCCGGCTCCCAGCGGCCCTCCCGCACCCGCTCCTTCACGCGGGCGTACAGCTCGGGGTAGCGCTCCTTGAGGAACAGGTACAGCTGAGGCTGGCTGGACATGAAGCGGTAGTGAGGGTATTCGTCCATCAGCTTGAGCACCGTGGCAAAGCTGCGGGCTACCTTCTCCCGGGTCTGGGCTACCGTCCACCACCAGGCCACGTCGATGTGGGTGTGGCCGATGCAGGTGGCGATCACGTCGTCATGACCGCCCAGCTCCTCGTAGAGATGCTTCTGCAGATAGGCGCGCGCCTCGTGAACGCTCTGCTCAAAGGCGGGGGAATAGGGCGTGCGAAGATCCAGCAGGTTGATCGCGTCGTTCATGACCCGTTCCAGATCCATGCGGCTCCGGCTTTCGGTCTCCAGCCGGGGGAAAGCCTGCAGGGGCACCTGCAGATCCCAGTACAGCCCTTCGATTTCCGGGTCGATCTCCCGGAATTCCACGATCAGGTTGAACTCGGTGTGCAGGGTGCCGGTGTAGGCCTGCAGCTCCAGGCAGAGGGGCTGGCCCGCCTCGGCGCTGCGGCTCAAGAGCACGTCCCGGTGGTTCATGTCGACGCCCTGCACGATCTCGCCGTTGACAAATAAAAGGAATTGGGGATTCTTGCCGTCGTCCCATTCGTCGATCTGGGTGCAGACGTGCATCCACAGGGGCTTGCCCTGAAAGCTTTCCGGAACGGTGGTGTCGGAATAGAACCAGTAGTGCTCGTCCGGGCCGTACCAGTGCATGTTCCGGCAGTCGAAGGGAGAGAAGGCCGCCGCGTCATGCCGCGCGTCCTCGGGGTGAATGAAATTGCCTTTCTTGTACATCCAGCCGGAAATGGGGGCGCGCTGACGGATGCTCAGCTTCCGCAGCTCGTCGCAGATGCCCTGGATCCGCTTGTCCAGATAAAACATGTTTTTCGACCTCCGCGTGTTTCAGAATGGGACATGGGGTTCAGTTGTGTTCTTTGACAAAGCGCAATAATTCGTCCACCGTGGTGAACGCAATGCCGGTAACGGTGTCGGCACAGCCGTAGTAGATGGCGATGCGGCCCGTGGCGCTGTCCGTCAGGGCGGCGCAGGGGAAGACCACGTTGGGCACGTCGCCCACGCATTCATACAGCTCCCAGGGGGCCATCAGGTAATCCTTGGAGCGGTATTTCACCTTCCACGGCTCGTCCAGATCCAGCAGGGCCGCGCCCATGCGGTAAACGAAGCCGTTGCAGGTGGTGATGACCCCGTGATAGATCAGCAGCCAGCCCTCGTCCGTCTCGATGGGCGCGGGGCCGGGGCCGACCTTGGTGGACTGCCATGCGGAGTCGTTGCCCTTGATGGTGCCCATCATGTAGCGGTGACGGCCCCAGAATTCCAGATCAGGGCTCTGGCTGACGTAAATGTCCCCGAAGGGCGTGTGACCGTTGTCGCTGGGACGGCTCATCATCATGTACATGCCGCCGATTTTCCGGGGAAAGAGCACTCCGTTGCGGTTGAAGGGCAGGAAGGCGTTTTCCAGCTGATGGAAGGCTTTGAAATCCTCCGTCCATGCCACGCCGATGGTGGGGCCGTGGTAGCCGTTGCACCACGTGATGTAGTACTTACCCTCCATGGGGGTGATGCGCGCGTCGTAGCGGTATTCGTTCACCGCGATCTCGCTGTCCGCACCGATAAAGTGAATCGGCTCGTCGTCGATCTCCCAATGGAGGCCGTCCTGACTGCGCCCGGCAAACAGATCCATGCTGATGGAGCGGCTGTCGCAGCGGAAAACGCCTGCAAAGCCGCCGCGAAAGGGAACGACCGCCGAGTTAAATACGCTGTTGGAGCGTTGGTTGCCGTGGCGGCCGATAATCGGATTGCCTGAATAGCGCCAGATCGGCTCCTTTTCTCCGGCAGGCTTGTCCTCCCACGGCATATTGGCAAGCGCCGGCCCGATGATTTTTGCCATGTCCGATCTCCTCCGTGAATGCGATCGATTGGAAGTATAAACGAAAATGAATGGAAAGGCAAGCCCGCGCGGCTCTTGGGAACAAGCTGGTTTTCCCGCTTGTGCCTGCGGCGCCGCGCGGGCGGAAGTGCAGAAAGAACGCTTTCTGCGGGAATCCTTTTTCGGAAACATATTCTGATGCAGAATGAGCTTCCTGCGGTTTCAGACCGGCCGATTCAGCCGGAAAACCTGAAACCAGTCCTTATCACGCGTTCGAAAGTGGGTGAAACTCGCCAGCTGGAACGCGAACCGGGGTGCAGGGGGTCACCCCCTGCCGAACCGGGGTGCAGAGGCACTGCCCCTGCCTGATTATTTGGAGGCCTTCCAGGCGTCGATCTGAGCCTGAGCTTCGGTGATGATGTCGTTCAGGCCTTCGGCTTCCATTTCTTCGTACATGGTCTTCACGGCTTCTTCGGGATCCACGGAGCCGGTCAGCAGTTCGGGATGATAACGATCCCAGATGGTCTTGCAGTTGGCGATCTGGTCTTCTACCTTGCTGCTGTCGAAGTTGAAGCCCAGCAGCACGGAAGGCTCAGCCTGCTCGTTCAGTTCCTTCACTTCGTCCCACTGGTTGAATTCCACGTCGTCGGTGGGGGTCACGGCGAAGAAGGTGCCCTGAGTGTAACCAGCCATGCCCCAGCTGGAGTCGGGGTTCTTGTGCACGCGGCCGTCCTCGGTGTAGGTGAAGTTGTCGCCTTCCAGGCCGTAGTAGAACGCATCGCGAACCTTGGAGTCTGTGTTCATCAGGTTCAGGAAAGCCAGAGCTTTGTCAGGATGCTCGGAGTTGACGGAAACGAAGTTCACAGAGCCCAGCACGGAGTCGTTGGACAGGATGGTGGGGCCGTAGGTGTAGGCGACCAGTTCCTTGCCCATGTTGGGGCCCCAAACGGTCTTGGCGGCGGAGGACCAGCCCTGAGCCAGGAAGCAGGCCTTGTAGGTGGGGCCTTCAGCCAGGTTGGCAGCGTCGGCGTTGATGATGCCGGACTCGAACCATTCGCGGACGATCTTCAGCTGATCCATGATGTCTTCCTGCTCGAAGATCTTGACGACCTTGGTTTCCTGATCGTCGTAGCGCACGCCGATGCCGCGCAGGCCAGCGCCGAAGCCGTCATACACAAAGGGAATCTGAGAAACGCCGTCCTTGGTCACGGGGAAGGAAGCGGTGCCGGTCTTTTCCTTGATGGCCTTCAGGATAGGGGTGGCGTCCGCCAGCGTGTGGCAGTTCATGGCGGCCTCTTCCATGCCCAGTTCCTTCAGCAGCTCCACGTCCCAGACGAAGTACTGGGTGATGGAGGAATCCTTGTAGGTAGGCACACCGTAGATGCGACCGCCCACGCGGCAGGCGTCCCAGTAACCGGCAGGAATCAGCTCCAGCAGGCCGGGAGCGTTGTCAGCCAGCAGGTCGGTGATGTCCAGATACGCGCCCACGGACACGTCGGCAACCAGGTTGCCGCTGTCGCCGAAGATGACGTCATAGGGCTCGTTAGAGTTGATGATGACGCTGCGGCGGTTGCCCCAGTCGCCCCAGCCGATGCATTCCACATCCAGTTTGGCGCCGATCTTCTCTTCGATGTAGGGATTGAGATGCTCGATCCACGCGCTGTAGTTGTCGGGCTGTCCGTTGCCCAGCGTGATGATCTTCAGGGTGGGAACTTCCTCAGCGGAGGCAAAGCTGACCATGCACAGAGCCATGCACAGCGCCAGAACCAGAGACAGGATCTTTTTCATGTTTGTTCTCTCCTTTTTTTTATTCGTTAACCCTTTACCGCGCCGATCGTCAGTCCGGAAATAAAGTATTTCTGGAAGAACGGATACGCGCACGCGATAGGGATTACGATCACGATGGCAATGGCCATGCGAACCGATTCGCCGGGCATCTGGGCCCGGTACTGCTGCAGGGAAACGCCGGCAGTGGGGTTGTTGGTCATGTACTCCAGCGAGCGCATGATGTTGTTCAAAAGCGCCTGCAGGGAGATGAGACGTTTATCGGAAATGTACAGGGACGAAAGGAACCAGTCGTTCCAGTAGCCAAAGCTCAGGAACAGGGCGATGGTGGCGAACAGCGGCTTGGAAATGGGCACCACGATGCTCAGAAAGGTGCGCATCTGGGTCGCGCCGTCGATCTTCGCCGACTCGATGATCCCGTCGGGAATCGAGGTCTTGAAGTAGGTCTTGCAGATGACGATGTTGTAGGAGCTGACCATCAGGGGTAAAATCAGCACCCAGATGGTGTTGCGCAGCCCCAGAATGTTGGAGTTGACCACGTAGCTGGCCACCAGACCGCCGCTGAAAAGCATGGGGATGAAGATGACCCAGGTGTAGAACTGCTTCAGCTTGAAGTTGGGCCGGGACAGGGCGTAGCCCATGGCCGTGGTAACGGACAGGCCCAGCAGCGTGCCGATGCAGGTGACGGCCACGGAGATCAGCAGGGCGTTCAAAATGGTGTCCCGCTCGTTCCACAGGAACTGGTACGCCTTGGAGGAAAACTCAACCGGGAAGAAGGAGTAGCCCACCTGCCGGATGGATTCCTCCGAGGAGATGGAGATCATGAATACCAGCACCACCGGCAGGATGGCGCAGGCGGCCAGCAGCACGAACAGAAGGTTGAACCCTGCGTTGGTGCCGGGGTTGATCCGGTTGATCTGAAAATCGGTTTTCTTTGCTTTCATTCTTTTCGCCTCCTCTTAAAACACCGCGCTGTCGGAATCGACCTTGGAGACGATGAAGTTCGTCAGCAGGATCGTGATGCAGCAGGCTACGGACTGGAAGGTGGAGGCGGCGGCCGTCTTGCCGATGGGGGCGTTGCCCTGCAGGGCGGCGTAGACGTAGGTGTCAAAGGTGGAGGCGACCTTGTACAGGGAGTTGGGCACGCCCTGCGTGACCTGATAGAACAGACCGAAGTCGGAGGCGAAGATGCCGCCTACCGACAGGATGAACATCATCACGATGACGGTCTTCAACATGGGCATGGTGATGTACCGGGTCTGCTGCCACTTGCTGGCCCCATCCAGCATGGCCGCCTCGTACAGGGAGCCGTCGATGCCGGTGATGGTGGCCAGATAGACCACCATGCCGTAACCGGTGCCCTTCCAGACCTTGAGGATAACGAAGAACAGGGGCCAGTAGGTGGCTTCGGAATACCAGCGGTGGGGCTCGCCGCCGAAGAACATAATGACCCGGTTCAACGTGCCGTAGTCGGTGTTTAGGAAGGCGAATACGAAGTAGCTGACCACCACCCAGCTGAGGAAGTGGGGGAAGAACATCAGGGTCTGGTAGGTCTTGGAGGCCCGCTTGGAGTACAGCTCGTTGATCATGACGGCCAGCGCAACGGGGATGACGATGCCCAGAATGATGAAGACGATATTATAAAGAAGCGTATTCCGCAGGAGCATGGCGAATGCGTTATTGTGGATGAAGAAGGAAAAATTTTTGAACCCCACAAACTCGCTATGGAACAGATTATAAAGGAAGGACTGTCGGGGGAAGATCTTGTATTGCTTGAAGGCGATGATCAGGCCGAACATCGGCAGGTAGCTGAACAGCGCGTACCAGATAAACGCAGGCAGACCCAGCAGGCTCAGCTCCAGATCGTCCCGGGTCAGTTTGCTCCGCTTGGGGCGATTGGCGGCGAGGGGCTGCCTGGTTTTTTCGGTGTTTCCGACCATAAACAGTTTCCTCCGTTTCTGAAAGTGAAGAATGTTAACGAATCTTTTTGAGCTTTACAGGCACATATTAACATGTTTGGAAACAAAAAGCAATAGCTAAAATCAAATTTTTGTCAATAACGGTTATTAAACTTCTGAAAAGAATATGCAAATGAAAACGATCAAAATAAAAACAGAAACATTAGTTAACATTTTTTATCAAAATGAGTTGACATTTGGAGCCGGACATTGTATGCTTAGGAAGGTTTATCAAGCAGAAAAGTTTTTTCGGAACGAGGGTATGTCATGCTGAAAAGTACCATGCAGGATCTGGCCGACGCGGTCGGCGTATCCCGCATTACCGTCTGGAAAGCGCTGAACGACCGGGAGGGCGTGTCCCCCCGAACGAAAAAGCGTATCCAGCAGAAAGCCGCGGAAATGGGTCTGACCGATACAGAGATCCAAATGGAAAAAACACCTGAAAAAGAAAACGACAGGGACGAGACAGAGGAACGCACCTTCTCTGTGGTGGTCTCCCGACCTGAATCCTCGGCGTTCTGGATGCAGATCATCCACCATATCGCCAAGGAGCTGGCCCGAAGCCGCATCAACCTGATGTATACCTATATGCCTTCCTTTTATTCAGAGGGCTACACCCTGCCCGCGTCGGTGAAGAACGTGGATGGGCTGATCGTATTGAATATTTATGACGCACGGCTGCTGCATATGCTCAATGAGCTGCCATTGCCCAAAGTTTTTCTGGATACGGTGCCCGGAATGCATCCGCCCGCGCTTCACGGCGATCTGGTGCTGATCGAGGGCCGCACCTGCATCCGGGAGATCACCCGGCGGCTGATCGACAGCGGCCGCACCCGGTTGGGCTTCGTGGGCGATATTGGGTACGCCCAGACCAATCAGGACCGTTACGAGGGATTTGCGGACGCGCTGCGGGAAAAGAATCTCCCGCTGGACGCTTCGCTCTGCCTGACGGCTCCGTTGAGCCTGCGCGCCCATTATGAGGAGATCAGCGCCTTTCTGGACGGACTGCCGGAGCTGCCGCAGGCCATCGTGTGCGCCAGCGACTTCATCGCCCATTTCGTCAGCCGCTATCTGACGGAAAGCGGACGGAAAACGCCCAAGGGCTTCCTGCTGACCGGCTTTGATAATAACGCCGAGTACGGCAACGTGGCGGACAAGATCACCACGGTGCATGTGGAGACTTCCGCACTGGGTAAGCGGCTGGCCAATAAGCTGCTGTTCCGGGCGGATCATCCCCAGATGCCCCCGGAGGTCTGCTATATTACAACGGAGATCGTCTACCGGGGCCCGCTGGCCGCGGAAACGGAAAAATAGGAGGAGAACCATGCTTCCCTTTCAAGACCCGAAGCTTTCTCCCAAAGAACGGGCGCACGATCTGTGCGCCCGCTTGACGTGTCGGGAAAAGGTGGGTCAGCTGAACCAACGGCTATACGGCTTTCGGAGCGTCCGCAGGGAGGGAGAGCAGCTGACACTGGACGAAGCCTTTCAAAAAGAAGTGCTGCATTTCGGCGGCTTGGGCACGCTTTACGGCCTGTACCGGGCCGACCCATGGTCGGGCCGCACCCGGGAAAACGGCCTGTATGGGGAAAACGCCGTCCGCGCCTACAATCTGGCCCAGCGGTTCGTGGTGGAGCATTCCCGGTTCGGCATTCCCATGCTGGTCAGCAGCGAATGTCCCCACGGCCATCAGGCGCTGGACGGCTATCTGCTGCCGGTGAATCTGGCGGCAGGTGCTGCTTTTCAGCCGGAGCTTCTTTATGAGGCAGGAAAGGTCTGCGGGCGGCAGCTTCGGGAGCTGGGCGTGGACTTGGCCCTGGTGTCCATGCTGGATATTCTGCGGGATCCCCGCTGGGGCCGCAGTGAGGAATGCTACGGTGAGGATCCTTTCCATGCAGCGCAGTTTGCCCGGGCCATCGTCCGGGGCATTCAGAGTCAGGGCGTGGCGGTAGTGGCCAAGCATTTCTGCGCGCAGGGGGAGACCACCGGCGGACTGAACGCCAGCGCGGCCCGTATCGGTCCTCGGGAACTGCGGGAAATTCACCTGCCCGCCGCCCGAGCAGCCTGCCGGGCGGGCGTAAAGGGCATAATGGCCGCCTATAACGAGATCGACGGCGTGCCATGCCACGCCAACGAAGATTTGCTGCAGAAAATCCTCCGCGGGGAGTTCGGCTTCGATGGGATCATTATGGCCGACGGCTGCGCCATTGACCGGCTGAACGACCAGACCGGCAGTACAGTGGCTTCCGGGGCGCTGGCCCTGCGCTCCGGGATCGACATCAGCCTGTGGGACGAGGGCTTTTCCCGTTTGGAAGAAGCGCTGGAAAGTGGCCTGGTCGACGAAAAAGTTCTGAATCGGGCCGTGGAGCGGGTGCTGACGCTGAAATTGGAACGGGGCCTGTTTGAGTATCCCTACCTCCCGGAAGAACGAAAACCTTCCGTCTTTTCCCCAAAAGCGTTCCCCCAAAGCCTTGCTCTTTCCCGGGAAAGTCTGGTGCTGCTGAAAAATGAGGGCGCTTTGCCGTTGCAGCGCCGGAAAACGGTAGCGTTGATCGGCCCGGCGGCGGACGATCTGTACCGTCAGCTGGGCGACTATACGCCGCCAGTGGAGCCGGACGCGGGCTGCACGCTGCTGCAGGGTCTCCGGGAGCTGGCCGGCCCGGAAATGCGCCTTTGGTACGACGACGGCAGCGACCCCAAGCGGGCTGCAGCGTTGGCGGCGAAGGCGGATACGGTGGTGCTGGCGCTGGGCGGCTCGTCCAGCCGGTTCGAACATGCCCGTTTTGACAAAAACGGCGCGGCGCTGAATGGCAGCATGGACTGCGGCGAGGGCGTGGACAGCTCGGCACTGCGGCTCCCGGACGGACAGCATTCGCTGTTCGCTAAGGTGCGGGCCGCTGCGAAAACGCTGGTCACGGTGTTGATCGTTGGACGGCCCTATGCCGTGCCGGAGATCGCCGAAGGGTCGGACGCGCTGATGGTCGCCTTTTATCCCGGCCCGTGGGGCGGGCAGGCATTGGCGGAAGCCCTGCTAGGGCGGTTCAGTCCGTCGGGACGGCTGCCCGCGTCCTTTCCCCAGCATCCGGGCCAGCTGCCGGTGTACTATAACCCCAAGGCGGGCACGGTTCCGTGGAACTATGCCGACCTAAAGGATGGGCCTCTGTTCTCCTTCGGCGACGGCATGGGGTATGGGCATATTTTGTACCGTGATTTTGAGCTGCTGCCGAAGCTGCTGCCGGAGGGACGGCTCCCTGCGGACGATACGCCGGTGCTGGAGCTGCGGTTCCGGGCGGAAAATCCCGGCCGGTTGGAGGAACACGCCGTGCCGCTGCTTTTCGTCACCGATCTGGAATCGGACGTGGCGCGCCGGGTGCGGGAGCTGAAGGCCTTTGCCAAGAAAGCTGTCCCGGCGGGGGAGAGCATGGCATTTTCCCTGACGCTGACGGCGGACGATCTGGCCGTGTGGAACCGCCGCATGGAACGGGAATTGCAGCGCGGCCGTTTCCGGCTGCGGCTGGAGGACGGCGGCCGCCTCCTTTATGAAACCGTTTGGGAACTGAAATGAATCAAAAAATCCCCGCCGCAGTTTCGGGAGGCCAAAGCGCGGCGGGGATTCTGTTACGTTTTCACTTAGTTTCCGCACTCCACGGAAATTTCATTGAAGAGCTTGAGCACCTCGTCCAGCTGGGTGTCCTGCTTTTCCTGCCCGGCGCGGTCCAGCACGACCTTGCCCTCGTGGAGCATCAGCAGCCGGTCGCCGTATTCCAGCGCGTAGCGCAGGTTGTGAGTCACCATCAGGGTGGTCAGCTTCTTTTCCTTCACGATTCGGTCGGTCAGGCGCATGATGATGTCCGCCGTTTTGGGATCCAGCGCGGCAGTATGCTCATCCAGAATCAGAAATTCGATGGGGGTCATGGTGCTCATGAGCAGCGCCATGGCCTGCCGCTGGCCGCCGGACAGGTTGCCCACCTGCACGCCCATTTTGTCTTCCAGCCCCAACCCCAGCTGCGCCAGCATCTCCCGGTATTCGTCCGCTTTCTTACGATTGACGCAGCGGTGCAGGTCGAAGGGCTTGCCCTTATTGTCCGCCATGGACATGTTTTCCAGAATGGTCATGGACGGGCAGGTACCCAGCGCCGGGTTCTGGTACACCCGGCCGATGATACGGTGGCGCTTATGCTCTGGCATGGCGGTGATGTCCTGCCCGCCTACCAGCACCTTTCCGCCATCGATGGGGATGGAACCGCAGATGATATTGAGCATGGAGGTTTTGCCGGAGCCGTTGGAGCCGATGACGCAGACGAACTGCCGGTCTGGAATGGCCAGCGAGAAATCCCGGAACAGGCAGGTCTCGTTCACCGTGCCGCCCTGATAGTATTTGGCGATATTCTGAAGCTCAAGCATGATGTTTTCCCTTCTTTCGATGTCCTCCCGCGACGATGATGATCAGCAGCAGCACCGCCGTCACCAGCTTCAGGTCGAAGGGCGAAAGGCCCAAACTCAGCGCCAGCGCCACGCAGGCCTTGTACAGGATGGAACCCAGCACCACCGCCGTGGTGGCCTTGAGGAACCGCAGCCCCCGAAGAAGCTGGGTGCCCACGATGACGGAGGCCACCGCCAGCACCAGTGTGCCGGTGCCCATGGAAATATCAAAGTAGCGCTGATACTGGCACATGACGCATCCGGCCAGCGCCACCAGCCCGTTGGCAATGGCAAGGCCGAGGATCTTCACACGGCCGCTGTCCTTGGCCAGACTGGCTACCAGCGTGGGATTATCGCCTGTAGCCCGCAGCAGGAAGCCGGAACGGGTGGCCAGATAGCCGTCCATCAGCAGCTTGACCAGCAGCGTCAAAAGGGCCAGCACGATCACCGGGGCATACACCTGCACCCCGGCGGGCAGTCCGGAGATCAGCGGGTTTTTGAAAAGCGTGTCGAAGGAGAACAGCTGCACGTTGGAGCGCCCCGCGATGTGCAGGTTCACGGAATACAGGCCCGTCATGACGATGATGCCGGACAGAAGGTCACCCACGTGAAAGCGCACATGGATCACGCCGGTGATGGTTCCCGCCAGCGCGCCCGCCAGCAGCGAGGCCGGAAGGCTCCACAGCGGGTCAATGCCGTTGGAGATCATCAGCGCGGTGACGGCCGCGCCCAGCGGAAAGCTGGAATCCACCGTCATATCGGGAAAATCGAGGATCTTGAACGTGATGTACACGCCCAACGCGAGAATGGCGTAGATCAGGCCCTGTTCCAGTACGCCCAGCAGCTGTGCCATGGAAAAACCTCCAATGCGTGAAACGGGTAGCGGGAAAAAGTCAAAAGAGAAAATCAGCCAAAAGCCCGCACAGGGCGGGAAACGCGCCTGTGCGGAGCAAAGGGTTTTTGCGGATCATTCCGCTTCGGTAGCGCGGGCGGCCAGTTCTTCCGGCAGGGTGATGCCGAAGCTTTCCAGCACCTTGGAATTGACGTACAGGCTGGGTTCAGTGATGATCTCGTAGGGGATGTCGCTGGCGGCGGCTTCGCCCTTGAGCACCTTGGCGGCCATCAGGCCGGTCTGGCGGCCCAGTGCCACGTAGTCCAGCCCTTCGGCGGCGGCGCAGCCCAGCTTTACCTGTTCGATCTCGGAACCGTAAACGGGCTTCCCGGCGGCGTTAGCCTTGTCCAGCACCAGCGCCAGCGCGTTGACCACGGTGTTGTCGGTCAGGTTGGTCAGGCAGTCCACCTTGGGCAGCAGCGCGTCCAGCGCCAGCGGAATGTCAGCGGAGGTGCTCACGCCGGACTCTACGATCTCAAAGCCGTAATCACCGGCCAGGGACTTGTAGGTCTCGATGGTGGACAGGGAGTTGACCTCGCTGGTGGTATACAGAATGCCGATGGCCTTGGCATCCGGCATCAGGGCGCGGATCATTTCCAGCTGGGCGGCGACGGGCAGCGCGTCGGAGGTGCCGGTGGCGTTGCCGGTGGCCTTGCCATCCGCATCGGCGAAACCGGCGGCTACCGGGTCGCTGACGGCTGTGTAAATGGTGGGGATAGCGCCCGCAGCGGCGTTATAGCAGGCCTGCGCCATGGGGGTGGCGATACCCACCATCAGGTCGACGGGCTTGGCGGCGAACTGGGCGGCGATTTGCTGGGTAATGCCCATATCCGCCTGTGCGTTCTGGTAGATCACGGTCAGGTTCTTGCCTTCTTCGATGCCCGCTTCGGCCAGCCCTTCCAGGAAGCCGGTGCGGCAGTTATCCAGAGAACCATGCTCGGCAAACTGGCCGATACCGACGGTATAGGTCTTTTCCTCTGCGACGGCGCAGAAGACTGCGGTCAGGGTCAGTACCAGGCAGGTCAGGAAGCTCAGCATTTTCAGGGTCTTTTTCATGGGTCAGTCCATCCTTTCGTTTTTCCGCAGGGGCGGAAGTTTGATTTGATGGTGACTGCGCTCTGCCGCTCATGGGATCGGGGAAACAAAAACGCCCCAAGCAACAATCGTTGCTTGAGGCGGAATGTCCGCGGTGCCACTCAATTTCCTCTCCATAGGGGAGAGCTTTCCGTCGCGTACCATCATACGCGCCGCCAGGATAACGGGTGCGGTTCCCGTCAGCGACTACGGCTCTGCAGCTTTCGCCGCCGCCCTCGGAAGTCCATTCGCCGCCTTCTGCTGTGCCGCGGTCCCACTGCTCGCGGCTCCCTTTGCCAGCCCGTCTTGGCGGTTACTACTCTTCCTCAACGGTTTGATGGGCATATGATAAACCCGGTTTGGGAGATTGTCAATAGGGAAAATTGTTTTCAGAATGTTTTTTGTCCCGTGCGCGGTAGTCCTCCCGATGCTCGATCAGCCCCAGCCGTACCAGCCGCGCCGATACGGCGCTTTCCGAACGCTGCAATTCCATCTGAATCTGCGCATTGGATTCTCCCCTTCGGAACAGACGAGTCAGCAGGGATTCTTCTTCCGCCGTCCACGCTTTGCCCTGATTGACATAGGAAATGCTGGTATTCCTTCGCTGCTTTTGATGGGAAAGACAGTCCGGCGCAAAGTGCAGGGCACGGATGACCTCCGGCTGATTGCACACGGAATCCTCCGGAAGAATTTCGCCCGTTTCCGGGTCGATCCCATCGGCCAGCAGGCTTAGAATCTGTTTGGCGGTCGAAAGCTCCATGTTTGCCTCCTGATGCGGCGTATTTCATTCCTGTGATGCAGATGATACCACGTTTCTGCCCACTTGTCATCCCTTGCCTGATGTGGTAAGATTTGCATGTCAAAATGGATCCGTTCAAGGAGGATGATTTTTTATGGCATTCACCGAATTTCATTATTACAGCGAAACCTTGGAGATCGACGTTTCCGTTAACGTGATCCTGCCCGAGACCCGGGTCATGGCCCAGCAGGAGGGGAAGCCCCTGCCCACGCTGTACCTGCTGCATGGCCTTAGCGACGATCACACCCATTGGGTGCGGCAGACCCGTCTGGAGTTCTATGCCCGCAAATACCGTCTGGCCATCATCATGCCCTGCGTCAACCGTTCCTTTTATACGGATATGAAGCGCGGCGCGAAGTATTTCACCTTTGTGAGCGAGGAACTGCCCCGGGTGATGGAAATGTACTTCCCGCTCAGCTCCCGCCGGGAAGACCGCTTTGCGGCGGGTCTGTCCATGGGCGGCTACGGCGCGACGAAGTTGGGCCTTCGCTTGCCGGAGCGGTACGCGGCCATCGCCAGCCTGTCCGGCGCGCTGGAGATGGAAAACGACTACCATATGCGCAAGATGCGGGACAGCGATCGGCTATATCAGGAACTGCTGAACATTTTCGGTACGGAAGAGGAATTTCTGGCCAGCGACAACTGCCTGACCCGGCTGGCGGAGCAGCTGGACCCCGCCAAGGCTCCCCGGATGTACGTGGCCTGCGGCACGGCGGACTTCCTGTTTGGCTCCAACGAGGACTTCATCCGCCGCTTCGGCGAGAAGTTCTCCATCCACTACACCACCGAAGAGGGCGCGGCCCACACGTGGGATTTCTGGGATCGCCAGATCGAGAAGGTTCTGGCGTGGCTGAACGTGCCTGAGGCGGAATAACCGGCATGAAAAAAGCGACGGCAATGGAGCGGCTGCTCCGGGAGGGTTTCTTTGAAACCAAAGAAGCCGCCCTTCCTTACCTGATGAGCGGCGCGGTCTACTGTGGCGGCGTGAAGGTGCTCAACGGCGGGCAGAAGGTGGACATGGCTCTGCCCATGAACGTGCGGGGCCTGAACGAACGCTACGTGGGCAAGGGCGGCTATAAGCTGGAAGGGGCGCTTGCGGACTTCGGCATTTCGGCAGAGGGCCGCGTGTGCATCGACGCGGGCGCGTGTACAGGCGGCTTCACCGACTGTCTGGTACAGCACGGCGCCGCATTGGTGTATGCGGTAGAGGTGGGCTTCGGCCAGCTGGCGGGAAGCCTGAACCAGAATCCCAGGGTGGTCAATCTGGAAAAGACCAATCTGGGCGATGAAAAGCTGCTGACGCTGGATCCGAAGCCCGATCTGGGCAGCATGGATCTGAGCTATCTTTCCATCGAGAAAGCCGTCCCCCTGTACCGGGCCATCATGGGCGGGCAGGGCGAGGTACTGTGTCTGGTGAAGCCCCTGTTTGAGGTGGACGACCCGGAAGCGCGGCGCACGGGCGAGATCGCCCCGGAAATGTACCTGCCGCTGCTCAAGCGCCTGATCCGCACCTTGAACCAGCAGGAAAACACGGCCGTGCTGGACGTGACCCGCAGCCCGGTCACAGGCAACAACGGCACTCACGAGTTCTTTCTCCGCACGGTGTTCGGCTATTCCGGCCCGATTCCGCAGCTGGATGAAAAGGCCGCGCAGGCGGTGGAAGCGGTGCTGGCGCTGCCCAAGTATCATAAAGAACTTTAAGGGGAAAATTTTCCCGGCGCTGCGGGATGAAACCGCCGCTTTCGCCCGTTGATTGGGTACAGAAGGAATCACCAAAGGGGGCATTGATTTATGAAGGGAAAAGGAAAAAAGCTCGCCGCGTTCGTACTGGCGCTCGGCCTGCTTCTTTTGCTGTGCGCAGGGGCGCTGGCGGAGGAATACGGCGTGGTCATCAACACGGATACGCTGAATCTGCGTTCGCAGGGAAGCTCCTCCAGCGCGTGGCTGGGGCAGTATAACCGGGGCACCTGGGTGCAGATTATCGGCAGCCAGAACAATTTCTATCGTGTGGTCACGCCTGACGGCAAAAGCGGCTACATGAGCAAAAACTATATCAGCATCACCGGCGGCGGCTACATGACCAGCCGTGTGGCGCTGGTGACCAATCAGAACGGCGGCGCATTCCTGAACTTCCGAGCACAGCCCAGCTATAACGCGCAGGTGCTGGGCATCTTCTACTACGGCGTGCCCCTGCTGGTGACCGGCCAGACCAATGGCTGGTATCAGGTGCAGATCAATGGCCAGACAGGCTATGTGCGCAGCGAGTACGTCACCGTCAGCGACCAGATCGCCTCCAGCACGGTGGCAACCATCAAGACCCCCGGCAATACCGCCATGAACCTGCGGAGCGGCCCCGGCCTTCAGTATGACGTGATCCAGCAGTTCTCCGGCGACCGCTATGTGATGGTGCTGGCGCAGGGCAATGGCTGGTGGCATGTGTCCATCGACGGCTACACCGGCTTCATGGACAGCAGCTTCCTGACGCTGGGTCTGCATACCGCACAGGACATTGCCGCCCGGAACGGCGGCGGTGCGAGCGGCGGCAGCTATGCAGTGGTCAATAATCCCAAGAGCTCCCAAGCCCTGAACCTGCGGCAGTACGCGTCCACCTCCTCCGTGGTGGAGGCCAAGCTGTACAACGGCACTCAGCTTTGGGTGGACGAGCAGGGCACCGAATGGTCGGCGGTAACGGTCAAGAATACCGGCGTGTCCGGCTATGTTATGACCCGCTATCTGAAGCTGTACAATCTGCCCAGCCGACCCACCCGGCGGGTGGTGCATCCGGCGGGCGGCAGCTATGTGAACCTGCGCACCAGCCCGGATATGACCTACGGCCAGATCGCCGCGCGGGTGCCCACGGGCAATTCCGTCACGATCATGATCCCTGGTCAGGATTGGTGCAAGGTGACGTGGAACGGGTACACCGGCTATATGCTAACCTATTTCCTGCAGCAGTAAGGGCGGTCAGCCGCGGCAGCAGGGCGTTCCAGAAGTCGCACCCCCATCGAAGACACACCATGGCCAGCAGCCAGAGGGAACACAGATAATAGCCCCATCCACGCTGCGCCAGCCATTCCAGCGGCGTTCCTGTTGGCACCGCTCGTAAAAACAGATAATTGGCGGGCAGCCATTCGTTGCAAAGCTGCACCGCCCAAAGATAGCCGCTGGCCCACAGGAGCGTTTTCCGCGCTTCCCACAGGGTCAGCGGTTTTGGATTTTCGCCTAGCACAAACACCGCCGCCCAGAGGATCAGACCATGCAGACGGCCAAAGTGCAGCCCCATGAGAAAAGGCCGGGAGCAGCCGATCACTGCCGGGAAGCATAGGGCCAGAAGGGCGCAGGGCGCGCCCAGAAGCAAAGAAAAGCACAAAAGTCCTCGGGGGCGCAGCCACAGAAGGGGCAGGGAGCACAGTCCCATCATGCCGCAAAGATGCAGGGGAAGGCCGGTCTGCAGGCTCCATAGGCCATCCTGCACCAGCAAGACTTCCTGTCCCGCCATGGAGACCGCCAGCCCGGCCGTCAGCGCCCGGCGAACGGTTTTACGCCGTTTGGGCTGCCGAAGCCCATACAGGGTCAAAAGTCCCCAAAGCCCGAAGGATAACCAGCCCACGCAAACGCCCCCTTGTCCGTGATTCTGGACAAGGGGGCGTTTTTTCATGCGTTTCAGGTGGATTCTCGCTCCACCAGCGTAGGAACGGTGCAGAAGGACTGGGTCTGCAAATTGGGTTTGTGCAGCTTTTGCAGCATGAAGTGGGCCGCTTCCCAGCCAAGCTCGAACATATCCACCTCGATGGCGGTCAGCTGGGGCTTGAGCAGCATGGAAAACGGGTAGTTATCGAAGGTCATCAGCGCCATATCCTCGGGAATGCGGATGCCCTGCTGGCGGAGCATCTGCAGGCAGCCGATGGCCAGATAATTGTTGGCGCACAGGATCACCTCCGGGAGTTCCGGCCGCTTGAGCAGCTCAGCGGTCTGCCGATAGCTGTCCTCGTATCCGTTCACGCCGGGAATGCTCTCGATGGTCAGGTCTTCCTCCTCCAAGGCGGCGTTCAGGCCGTCCAACCGGCGCTGGGCGATCTTGCCCTCGCCCTCGGTGTCCAGCAGAAAGACGATGCGGCGGTAGCCCTTGTCCAGCAGATAGTTGGCGGCCAGCTGCCCGGCGGCCTCATGGCTCACGTCCATCCAGCAGACGTTGCAGGGGAAGGAGGGCTTGCCCACCACCAGATGGGGCATTTCCTCCCGGATGAGCACACTGGCCAAAGAGCGGGTCAGGATCCCGGCGTGGAGCATGACCCCGTCCGCCTGTTCGCTCTGCATGAGAGAGCAGATGCGTTCCGGCGCGTCCTCCGGCGGCACGTGCTTGATAAGCAGCGAATAGCCCTTTTCGTCCAGCCGGCGTTCCACGCCGTTGATGATCTCAAACAGGTGCGGATCCTCAAATGCCACGCCGCGGGCCAGATTGGCGGCGAACAGCACGGTGCCGTTCCGCTGCCGGGCAAAGCTGCGGGCCCGGGCGTTGGGCTGATAGTTCATCTGCCGGGCCAATGTCTGAATCCGTTCCCGGGTCTTGTCGGAAATGGTGTAGCTGTTGTTCAGCGCCTTGGAGACGGTGGCGATGGAAACATGGGCTTCCCTCGCCAGATCGTAAATGGTAACGGCCATGGTGTTCCTTTCTGGTTCGCAGGGGAAGGGGAGAGGGTGTTAGGACTTCTCTATTTGGAAAACCGCATAGCCCCGTCCTTCCAGTAAACCACCCTTCCAGCCCTTTTGCAAGAGGGGCAGAGCATCTTTCGGAAGTCCCGGTACCGGAAGCGCTTCGCCGCCCGCATTCCAGCACAGCAGCAGACTTTCTTCTGCTGCGCTGCGGCGGCAGAGGAACAGCGCCCCCTGCGCCAGCACCGTCTGGAAATCGCCGTGCCGCAGGGCCGGGTGTTCCTTCCGCAGGGCGATCATCCGGCGGTACGCCTCCTCCAGCCCGTCGGCGCGGCCAAAGTCCATGGGGCGGCGGTATTCGTTTTCCGAAGCGCCCTCCAGACCCTTTTCATCGCCGTAGAAGACGCAGGGCATTCCGGGAAAGGCCATCTGGAACAGCACCGCCTGCTCCATCCGGGCCCGGTCGCCGCCGCAGAGGGTGAGAAAACGGCTTACATCGTGGCTGTCCAGCAGGTTCAGCTGGGCGGACAGCATCTGCCGGGGATAACGGGTCAACAGGCTGCTGAGACGCAGGTCAAACTCCGCCGCGTCGATGGAGCCTTCGGCGAAAAACTGGCGGCAGAAGCGGCGGAAATCGTAGTTCATGGCTCCGTCCATCATCCCGTGATTGACGAAATGCGCCGCGTTTTCCCAGACCTCGCCGATGACCAGCGCATCCGGCTTTTCCCGCTTGACGGTCTCCCGAAAGGCCCGGAGAAAGCTGTCGTCCATTTCGTTGGCCACGTCCAGCCGCCAGCCGTCCACGTCAAACTCCCGCACCCAGTAAGCGCCGACTTTGCAGAAGTAGTCCCGCATTTCCGGGCAGGAGGTGTCTGTCTTGGGCATCTGGGGCACATAGGAAAAGCAGGCGTACTCCGGCATTTCGCCTGCGTCGGGATACCGGGGCTGCTCCGGCAGGTCGTAGAACCAGCTCCAGTAGGGGGAGGCCTTGCCCCGCTTCAGCACGTCCTGAAAGAAGGGATGCCGCCAGCCGATGTGGTTGAACACGCCGTCGATCAGCACCCGCAGGCCCAGCCGGTGGGCCTCCTTCACCAGCGCCCGGAAGTCGTCCTCCGTGCCACGGGTGGGGTCGATGCGGAAGTAATCCAGCGTGTCGTACTTGTGATAGGACGAGGCGGCGAAGATGGGGTTCAGATACAGGCAGTTAAAGCCCGCGTCCCACAGGTAATCCAGATTTTCCCGAACGCCATTCAGCGTGCCGCCCAGCCGGGAAAGACAGGTTTCGCCCTGAAAGTCCGCTTCTCCCGCCCGTCCGGAAAGAGAACGCCTGCCGTCGGCAAAGCTGTCGGGGAAGATGTTGTAGACGACTGCGTTCTCCGTCCAGTCCGGGACGGACAGCCGGTCGGCCCGGTGGTTATAGGGCAGCTGGAAGTGCTCCGAACGCTGGATCATGGACGGGTCTTTTTCGAAGCAGTCCCCGGCATAGCGGCAGGTCTCGCTGCCGTCGTCCAGCTCGAAATGGTAGGCAATGCGTTCGAAGGGGCATTTCAGCGTCACTTCGAACCAGTCGTAGAGTTTATCGCTGCGCCAGAGGGGCATTTCTACGCACTGAAAATTCAGCTCCGGGGTCATGGCGGCCCGGTCGGCATAGTGCAGCGTACAGCGCTTCAGGTCGCCCCGCTGGGCCCGCAGACGGAAAACATAGGTGTTCTCGTCCATGGCAAAGGCATATTCGCTCATGGGACGGTGAAAAACAGCGGCAAGATTCATGGGGGATCATCCTTTCGAGGCGCCGGCGGCAACGCCCGCCACGTAGTATTTTTGCAGCCGGATGAACAGAAGCACGATCGGGACGGCCACCACCACCGCTCCGGCGCAGAAAACGGTGTAGTATTCGTAGATATTGGCCTTGTCCACCATGGTGTACAGGCCCTTGGCCACGGTATAGTTGTTGTAATTGTCCTTCATGATGACCGAGACGAAGATGAAATCCACCCACGGCGCGATGAAGGCGTTGATGGCGGTATTGGCCACGATGGGCTTGGCGTTGGGCAGAATGATCTTCCAGAAGATCGTGTGCCGGGTGGCCCCGTCCAGCGTGGCGGCCTCATCCAGCGAGCGGGGCAGCGTGTCGAAGAAGCCCTTGGCGATGTAGTAGTTCAGCCCGGCACTGCCGGAGTAGACCAAGATCAGCGCCAGCAAAGTTTGATCCAGCCCCACGGCCTTCATGAAGTGGTAGATGGCGATCATGCTCATGAAGCCCGGGAACATACCCAAAATCAGGGAAATGTTCATCAGGGGCTTCCGGGCCCGGAACCGCAGCCGGGAATACACATACGCCACCATCAGCGTCAGCACGGTGGTGATGACGCAGCAGACGCTCGCCACGAACAGCGTGTTCAGAAACCAACGGGGAAAATTGAACAGCGACGTATCCGTAAACAGGCGCACGTAGTTCTGCAGCGTCAGGATGCGCGGCCACAGATAGGGCGTAAACGCGCCCTTTTCGCCCCGGAAGGAGGACAGGATCAGCCAGAACACCGGCACCATCCAAAGAATGGAAAGCACGGTAAGAAGCGTGTGCAGGGAAACGGAGACCCCCAGCTTGCGCAGGTTCTTTCTGCGCCGCGCCGGGCGGTCGATGCGGGTCGTTTCAGCCTTCATTGGAAGGTATCCTCCTTTTTCACGGCTCCGGTGTGGTTGTACACCGTCAGGGACAGGGTGGAGACGATCATGAAGATGAAAATGCCGATGGTGGAGGCCAGCGCGTAGTCGTGCTGATCCACCGTAAGTTTATATAGCCACGTGACCAGCAGGTCGGTTTTGCCCGCCTGATAATAGTCCAGCGCGAAGGGCCCGCCTGCCGTCAACAGATAGATGACGTTGAAATTGTTGATATTGCCCACAAAGGTGGTAATGGTGGCGGGCGCGGTGACGAAGATCATATAGGGCAGCGTGATGCTGACAAATTTGCGTACCGGCCCCGCGCCGTCGATCTCGGCGCTTTCGTACAGGTCGGAGGGGATATTCATCAGAACGCCGCTGAAGGTCATCATGGTGTAGGGGATGCCGATCCACATATTGATGACCACGACGCAGACGCGCGCCAGCGTGGGATCCTGCAAAAAGGGCAGGGGAGAGTCGATCCAGCCCAGCTCCATCAGCGCCACGCTGACGGCCCCCTGCGGCTCCAGCGCCCAGGAGATCAGCAGAAGGCTGACAAACTGAGGAATCGCAATGGAAATGATAAACAGCGTGCGCCACATTTTTTTCAGCCGCACGGCCCTGTGATTGATGACCACGGCCAGCAGCATCCCCAGAATGTAGTTGGTGAAGGTGGCCAGCACCGCCCAGACCATGGTCCAGGCCAGAGTATGGAAAAAGGTATGGGTCTTGATGGCGTTGCCCAGAAAAATATCCGTTACGTTGGTCAGCCCCGTCCACGTGAATAGCTTTCCCGGAGGCTGATGGCTGGCGTCAAAATTGGTAAAGGCGATCAACACCATGAAAATGATGGGCAGGACGGTAAAAAGCAGCAGCGTCGTCATGGGCGCAGCCAGCAGCGTCACGTGGAAGCGCTCGTCCAGCAGGGTCTTTCCTTCCTCCCGGAAGGATGGAACGGGCTTGCCTTCCTCCCGGAGATGGAGAAGCTTTACCGTGCTTTTCAGATTCAGGAACCATACATACAGAAAAATAGCGGTGACGGCCAGCGTCAGCACGCTGTAGAGCAGGATGAGCATGGAATTGTCGCCGGGCACCCGCTGGTAGATCTGGTTGACCTCGTCCCAGACCCGCAGCTGCGTATTTTCGCCAAGGGTGTTGAAATGGGACAGGTACTTCCAGCCAAAGCCGAAGAAAAACCAGAAGTACAGCGCCTCCGCACCCAGATACAGCAGTCCCTTGACGATCTGCCCGAAGCGAAAGCAGCCGCTGCCCATCACCACCAGCGACAGGCGGGTGAAGAAATCTCCTTTTTTCCAGAAGGTTTTCCAGAAGCCGCTGAATCGGTTTTTCACGGGAAAACTTCCTTTCCGCAAGAAAATCTGGCGCGGCCGAAGGGAATAGTCCCTCCGGCCGCGAATGGTTCGTTAGTTCTGCGTGGCGACGGTCTGCTCCACCAGCTGATCCAGCATGGCCTGCAGGTCGCTGCCGTTGTGCGCTACCAGCTCTGCGCCGAAAGCGCCGGCAGGAGTCCAGTAGCCGCCCAGCACGTGCTGGCTGATGGCGTAGGCGCTCTGCGCGGCCAGAGCGGCCAGAGCGGGCTCGGAAGCTACGGCTTCGGAAGCGGCCACATTCACGTTGGAGGGGCCGTAGCCCAGCGCCTCAAAGCGGCGCAGCTGAGACTGCTCGTTGGTCAGGTACTCGGCCAGCTCCATGGCCTCCACGGGATGAGCGGTCTGGGTGTTCACACCCAGAATCTTGCAGCCCAGGAAGGAACCCATCTGAACCTGTTCGCCGCCGCAGGTGAAGGTGGGCAGCTTGCAGGCGGCGTAGTTGTCGCCCAGTTTTTCCTTCACAGCGGAAGAAATCCACGTGCCGCAGATGCCGGCGCAGATGGCGTCGCCGATGGAGCCCTGCAGAAGATCCTGCCCGCCGGCCAGGAAGGCGGGATGGTCGCACAGCGCCTTGATGGCTTCAGCGACGGCCAGCCCCTTTTCGTTATTGAAATCGCAGATCTGCTTTCCGTCAGCATCCAGCGTCAGCTGGCAGCCGTTGCCCAGAAAGAACGAGGCGAGGTACCAGCCGTTGGCCACGTCCATGTTGAACTTCTTGCCTGCCTTTTCGGCGGCGGCCAGAATGCCGTCCAGCGTCTGCACGTCCTCCTCGGTCAGGACGGACTTGTCATAGTAGAGGAAGTAGCCGTTGTCGGCGGTCATGGGGTAGCCGTACAGCACGCCGTCGTAGGTGGCGGCGTTGATGGCTCCGGCGGAGTTTTCGGCGATGATCTGATCCCGGTTGCGGGTCACCTCATACAGCGCATCGGCCTTCACCAGCTTGATGATCTGGTCGTCCGGGTAGGAGAACACGTCCGCCGCTGCGGCGGGATCCTCCAGATAACGGGCCTGCGCGTCGGCCTCGCCCACCACGCCGTAGGTGAACTTCCACTCGTTTTCGGGATGCTCGGCGGCAAAGGCGTTGCAAAGCTCCTCCAGCAGCGCCTGATCGGGCTGGGCCGACCAGACTTTCAGTTCGATCGTCTCCGCACAGGCGGCGGCGCTCAGGCAGACCATGAGAAGGGCCATCAGCATACAAAGCTTTTTTTTCATCGGTTCTTTCCTCCATTTTCAATTGATTTCGGTCTCACCGTTGCTTTTATCATAAGGCTTTGACGGGAATGCGTCAACGAAAAATCACGAAAGCGCTTTCGCTCGAAGGCTCGGTGGACGGCTGGTCTCATTTTATGCCGCTTGAGGAAGGAAAAACCGTGAAACACAAGAACGTTCCGCCTGTAAGGAGCATCTGCCGCAAATCGGCAGAAACAAAAACGCCCTTTTCGAAAAGGCGTTTTTCGTGGGATTTTCAAATCTTCTGCATTTTCAATCCGTGCCGGGTGCAGTACCAGAACAGCGTGCCGTGAGCGAAGAAAGGAAAACGAGCTTCCAGACTCCATTCCGGGTACAGCTTTTTCAGGATCAGCGTATCGTTGGAAAGAAACGCGATAAAGGAAATGTAGTGCTCCCGACCCGTTTCGTGGCCGGAGGTCACGTACCATTCCCCGTCAGAAAGCTCCGCATGGAGCCGTTCCTCCGGCGCGTCGGCCTGTACGGGCAGGGGAGAGAGCTTTCGCCCGCAGCAGACCGCGTCGGCCTGCTCCGTGGAAAACAGCAGGTTGCCGCAGCCCGGGCAAACGAAGAAGTTCAGCTTTTTCAAATTGCCGCTGCTGGAACCGTGCTCCTGAAGCTCCCCGTACAAAAGGGCCTTCACATCCACGTCCAGCGCCCGGGCCAGCGTGGGCAGCAGGGAAATATCCGGCACGCCGCTGCCGCATTCCCACTTGGAAACCGTCTTGTCGCTGACGCAGAGCTTTTCGGCCAGTTCCAGCTGCGTCATTCCATTCTTCTGCCGCTGGGAGCGGATCACCGCTCCTGTTTTGATGGGATCCATTTCGTCCACCTCCTTTCCCATCATAGCCGAAAAGCGGCCGCCGCACAATCAACGCTTCGTAGATAAGCGGAAAAGTATGGAAGATCGTCTCTTGACAGGCGTTTTTTTATGCGGCTATACTAGGGCAAACCTGGCAACGGACAGGGAAACGATGGGACGGAGGGATAAAAACCGGCCGCGTTTCCAATGCAAAGGAGGTATTTCAGATGATTTTGGGAAAAAATGATAAACTGCTGTTCATCGGCGACTCCATTTCGGATTACGATCGGAAAAAGCCTGTGGGGGAAGGGCTGTTCAATGCCTGGGGCACCAGCTATGTGGCGGATGCAGGCGCGCTTTTGTGCTGTATGTACCCTGAGCTGAACCTGCGTATCGTCAATATGGGCATCAGCGGAAATCAGATCCGTGATCTGGACGAGCGCTGGCAGACGGACGTGCTGGATCAGAAGCCGGATCATGTCAGCGTGCTGATCGGTATCAACGACGTGTGGCGGCAGTTCGACTCTCCCCAAATGACGGAGCAGCACGTGCCTCTGGACGAATACGAGGCCACCTACCGCAAACTGATCGAAAAGACGTTGCCCACGGTAAAGGGCATGATCCTCATGACCCCGTACTTCATGGAACCCAACCGAAACGACCCCATGCGGGCCCGGATGGACGAATACGGCGCGGTCGTCTGCAAGCTGGCAGAGGAATACAGGCTGGTGTTTATAGACCTGCAGGCAGGCTGGGACCGGCTGTTTGAGCACATGCATCCCTGCAATATCGCATGGGACCGCATCCACCCCAACCAGACCGGCTGTATGTATATCGCCAAGCAGTTCCTCAAGGCCATCGGCGCGGATCGGGCGTAAAAATTTCAGGCGGCGGAAGAAAACTTTCGCCGCTTTCGTTTGAATCAAGGAAGGAATGCTGCGGATACGGTGCTGCTGTTTTCCGTTGTTGCCGAAAAAGCCGAACAAAAAGAAAGGACGAAGGTGAAATTCATGAAGCATTTCGTATTTTTCCTACTGACGTTCTCCATGATGCTGTCCCCGCTGCTGGGAGAAACGGAGGCGGCACTTCCGTTCTGCACGGCTTTCTATGCCGTAAAGGGGGACAAAGTTCAATACGAGTCGTCGCTCGTGCGATGCAGCCCGCTGGAGAATTATGCGTGCATCAGCGTTTCAGTGACTTATCAGATCCCGGTCAATTATGAAATAACCGCTGTCAACGTATATCTCAATGACGAACCGGCGCAGCTGTTGAGTCAACTGTCGCCGAAGACTTATTACGGAATATTTGAAATACCGCAAAAAGGAATCAAGACGCTGAAACTTGTCCCTGTTGCCAAAACTTCCTATGTGGTCGATACGATCACGGAAGAATTGATCGATGAAACGATCGAATGGAACGACTTTGAGACGATAGAAAAAGCAGTTTAATGCGGTGCACTGGCGGCGGAAGAAAACTTCCGCCGCTTTTTGCATAGCCTTTTGCGACACATAAAAACGCCCCGGCTTCATTCGGTTAATGAATGAAGCCGGGGCGCAGAAAAAGCGGAAATTACTTGTTCACGCTGTCCTTCAGGGCCTTGCCGGCCTTGAAAGCGGGAGCCTTGGAAGCGGCGATCTCCACAGCCTCGCCAGTGCGGGGATTGCGGGCGGTGCGGGCGGCACGGTTCACAACTTCGAAGCTGCCGAAGCCCACGATCTGCACCTTTTCACCGGCGGTCAGGGACTCGGTCACGGTCTCGGTGAAGGCGGCCAGAACCTTCTCGGCGTCCTTCTTGGAGAGAGCGGCTTTTTCGGAAATAGCGTTTACCAGTTCAGCTTTATTCATAGTGATATCCTCCTTATCATAGTTGGGGTAGCAGAATGGGAGTATAGCAAAACCGATCGCGGCTGTCAATGCCTGAAAGCCCTTCTGAACATGGAAAAAGCCAATTTTTACGCTTTTTGGAAGACACAGGCGGATGTTTTTACTTTTTTTACGGGAAAAGCCGACTTTTTGACCGTGGGACGGGCTTTGACGGACAGGCAGGAGTTCCCGTGACGCACGTCGTATTTCTTTTTGGTAAAAGGGGAGAAAAACGTCCGCTTTTTTGCACGGACGAGAGAATTTTTTCGGAGGCAACCAGATGGAAAAGGAAAAGAAAGTACGGGAGGCTCTTTCACTGGAAAGGGCGCTGATGGAACGACTGAGCCAGTCGGAGATTCGAAATTGGCTGAAAAAATACGCCATGCCCTATCAGGAACTGATGTCCTGCTACCGCTGCGCGCTGATGGAGGCGGAAACCAAATTCAACGTGCTGGACGAGGAACTTTCCCTGCGCTATGACCGCAACCCTATCGAAAGCATCAAATCCCGCATCAAGTCGCCGGAAAGCATCATGGACAAGGCCGTGCGCAAGGGCATCCCTCTGACGGTGGAAAGCATCGAGGAAAACCTGCGGGACATTGCGGGCCTGCGGGTGATCTGCGCGTTCCCCAGCGACATTTATATGATGGCCGACGCGCTGCTTCGTCAGGACGACGTGACGTTGATCGAACGCAAGGATTACATTCAGAACCCCAAGGACAACGGCTACCGCAGCCTGCATCTGATCATCGAAATTCCCATTTTCCTGCATAATCAGACCCGGCGGATGAAGGTAGAGGTGCAGCTGCGCACCATCGCTATGGACTGGTGGGCCAGCCTGGAACACAAAATTCGCTACAAAAAGAACCTGACGGACGATGAAGCGATCTTTGCCGAGCTGCGGGAATGCGCGGAGACCAGCGCCATGCTGGATCAGCGGATGCAGAGCATTCATGAAAAAGCGGGGGATTAAGGGAAAACTTCCGTTTGGATTTTGACTGTGCTGGGAAACTTTTTCTCTCCGGTATGGCCGCTGGACGAGCACGTCTGATCGGACGTGATTCAGGGAATAAAATAAACAAACCGCCAACCCTTCCGTCACTGCGGATGTTGGCGGTTTGATTTTTTGGAAAGCCCAAATAACCGGCCTCTCCGTTATTTTTTTCCTTCGCTTTTCAGCAGCTCCACCAGTTCTTCCATTTCCTTCACAGTGATCTCGCCGGAGTCCACCAGCGTGTTCATCAGCAGCGAAGCGTTGCCGGAAAAGACACGGTTCAGCAGCTTGTGGGTCTGGTCGGAACGGGCGGCCTCCCGGCTGACCAGCGGTGTGTACATTTTCACCGGGCCTGTCTCGTCCACCGAGACGGTGCCCTTTTCCTGCATCCGTTTGAGCAGCGTAATGACCGTGTGACGGGTCCACCCGGTGGCGGGGGCCAGCAGTTTGGTGATCTCCGGCATGGAACGGGGAGAAGCGTCCCACAGAATTTCCATAATTTTCCATTCGGCTTCGGTGCATTGGAAAGGCATGAAACATTCCTCCTTCGGTTGGGCACAGGTGACGTTACGCCTTTAGAATACATTTGTCTACCAAATCTGTCAATGGAAAAATTCTGCCGGATGGAAATAAAAGCAGCTTCAAGGAAAAAACACGGCGCGGAAGCGTCTTTCTTCCGCGCCGGCCGGCGTTATTTCTTTTGAACCGGGTAGCATACCTCCGTCACAAATTCCTCTGGACTTTGGGTCTCGTGAGGGCTGACGTGATAAATATTGAACATGGGCCCCGCGTAATCGTAGCCGTTGGAATGAATCCAGGAGGTCATGGCGGCGTATACGTCGTTCATCTGATCGTATCCGCCCCGGAAAATGCAGCTGGCCACAGTAACGGCGGGCAGCGTGTGGAAACGCACGTGCTCCGTGTCGGTATAGCTGCCCTTGACGGTCTTTTGCACCTCGACCTCCACGTTGCTCTCTTTGTATTCGCCGTCCAGAAACACGGCGCAGCAAAGGCAGGGGTTGTCAGGAATCAGGTGCTGGGAGTCGGTTTCCGAAAGAAGAGTCTGCCAGGCAAGGCCCTCGTCCTCATAGCGGGGCAGAACCATGCGCACACAGGCGGCCTGGCGCTGGGGGATGATTTTGACGTTGACGTTATAATTCATGTTTTCTTCCTTTCTCAGCCTTTTTCGGGCGGTGTCCAGAAGCAGCATTCGGCGGGCTGTTTCATCGGCCAGAACGAGCAGCTCCGCCTCCCGGGCTGCCAGATAGCCGTCCAGCCGCTCCCGGTCGTCGTAGATCAGCAGAATTTCCCGAATCTCCGCCAGACCGAATCCCATTTCTTTCAAGGCGTTGATGCGGTAGATCGTAGGCAGCTTTTCTTCGCCGTAATAGCGGTAGCCGGTGAATGCGTCCACTTTGCCGGGGGCCAGCAGGCCGATCTCGTCATAGTGGCGCAGCATCCGAATGCTGACTCTGGATAATTTGGAAAAATCTCCGATTTTTAACATGGCGGTACCTCCGTGCCTTTCTTCTTGAGCTCGGAGCCAGCATAAGCCCTCCCACAATGGAAGAGTCAAGCGTTTTTTTCAATCAAAAATCAGGCTGGTGGAAAACGGCCTTTGTGAAGCGCCGCCCGCAGCCTGATCCAAATAGGTTGTTATAGTTCGATCAGCAGGGTCCCCGGTCTGCCGGAGGGAAGCTCCCGCACGATGGAGCCGTTCCGAAAATGAACGCAAGCGCCCGTGGCACAGTCCGTGGCGGTGGGGTCAGTGCAGAAAGGGTTGACCAGCAGCACGTCATGGCCGCACTTCGCCGCCTGTTGGGCGTATTCGTCCTTGACAGTGTCGTTCCATTCGGCGGGGCTGTAGTCGCACCAGACGGGCCACAGCACCACGTCGGCCTGCAGCGCCTTCATTTCTTCCGGCCGGCCTTCCGTCCAGAGGTCGCCGCACAGGCTGACGGCGAAGCTTTTTCCGTTGCAGGTGAACTTCTCGAAGCGTTCGCCCTCCCGGTAGTGTTCGTCCGTCTGGGAAACGTCCTTCCATCCCACGCTCACCCGGTGGAAAAGATTCACCAGCTCGCCGTCCGCAGCGATCGTCAGCTGGGCGCTGTATAAATGATCGCCCCGGCGCTCGATCATCCCAAAGGATACGGCCAGACGGTATTCTTTCGCGGCGGCGCGGATTCGCCGGACGGGAGCGTCTTCGAGCGCGATACCGACGGAACGATCTTTTTCGTAATCCCAGCATAGGCATTCAAAGCCCTGCAGGATCGACTCGCCGAAAACGATCAACTCCACTTTTCCGCGATAGGCTTTCATGTATTCAAGAAGGGTTTGCAGATTAAATTCGATCTCTCGATTGATCACAGGCGCGGAGGCCAATAGGATTCTCATGGATGGAACTCCCGATTATTCGTGCTGCGGCTCGTCAGACACACTTCTTACCGCTGGGGGAAAATGAACCAGCAGCTTTTCCAGCTCCGCTTCGCCGCCGGGAAGCAGAGCGATCGTTTCTTCCCGCATTTTCCGGGAAATTTCTTCGTCGATGCCCAGCAGAGTATTGACTGTCCGGCGCAGCTCCTCCGCCGTGGAGGCTACCCATTGGGTATCCTCGTGCAGCAGGCAGCTGCCAACGCCGTGGGCCAGAAAAACGGCCATGGTGCGAATTTCCATGCAGGGATTGGCCCCGTGCTCCGTCATGACGTTCAGGAGTTCTTCCAGATAAGGCTCGATGACCGTCAGCATCTGCTCCCGAATGGCCCAGCGAACTGTGCAGTGCATTTTCCCTTCGTAATGGGCGCGAAATTCCTGCACCTGTTCGTAAAGGTAGTAGAAAAAGCGCAGCAGGGATTGATAGGGAGCCTGCCGGGCTCCGTCGGCGATCTGCTGAAAATCCCGGCGGTAGGGGGCGAAAAAATCCGCCATGATGGCGTCAAAAAGCTCGTCCTTGGTTTTGAAATAATAATAGAACGCGCCCACGTCCAGCCCGACTTCCCGCATGATGGCGCGAACGCCCGTGCCGTCGAAGCCGTTTTCAAAGAACATCCGCCGACCCACTTCCAGAATTTTGTTTTTGGTACCGCCCTCGATTTGCTGTCTGCGCGGCATAGGACACCCTCCCGAAAAACGTTTCTACCGCCTGATGATAACATGAGCGAATGGGGAAATCAAGCACTTTTTTGAACAATGTTCGAGAAAATGCGAGTAAGGAGAAGAACGTTGATTTTTGAGGAAAAAATTGGTATGATAAAAAACAAGGTCACAATATCTCGACTGACAGTTCTAAACAATGCATTCACAGTTTCATGATCAAGGGGGCTTTTCGATGGAATTTGTCACCCACCGGCGGGAAGACGGGACGTTTCAGCCGCTTAAGGAACACATCGAAAACGTAGGGGAGAGAGCCGCCCAGTTTGCCGCCGCTTTCGGCGCGGCAGAGCATGGCCGTGAGGCCGGGCTGCTCCACGACATTGGCAAATACAGTTCCAAGGGGCAAAAGCGCCAGCGCGACCCGGAGCATACGGCCAAGGTCGATCATTCCAGCGCGGGCGCACAGGAGGCGTTTCGCCGCAAAGACCCCATGGCGGCCTTTGCCGTGGCGGGGCATCATGGCGGCCTGCCGGATTTTGGAAGCAGAGGAGACACGGACGGCGGTACGCTTTGCTCAAGGCTGAACAAACCTCTGACCGGCGGAGACGACCCGTCGGCGTGGAAGCAGGAAATCGTTCTCCCCAGTTCGATCCCTATGCCGTCATGGGCGGTCAACTGCCAAGAGGGACGGGTGCAGGCGCTGTATACCCGGATGCTGTTTTCCTGTCTGGTGGACGCGGATTTTCTGGATACGGAAGCCGCTTTGCAGGGGCGGCAGCCCCGGGGCGGCTATGCCTCGCTGGAAGAACTTTTGCAGAAATTACAGTCCCATGTAGCTCCTTGGCTGAAAGAACCCAAAAATGAGCTGTGCGCCAAGCGAAGCGCCATTCTGCAGAGTTGTCTGCAGGGAGGAGAAAGGGAGGAGGGGCTTTATACGCTGACGGTTCCCACGGGCGGCGGCAAGACGGTTTCTTCGCTGGCCTTTGCCCTGACCCACGCCGTTCGTCACGGCATGAAAAGGGTCGTTTACGTGATCCCCTACACCAGCATTATTGAACAGAACGCAAAGGTCTTTGCGGAGATTCTGGGGCCTGAAAACGTTCTGGAGCATCACAGCCAGACGGAACTGGCGGATGAAAAGGGCGATTCCGAAACGCTGGAAGCCCGCCGCCGTCGTCTGGCCTGTGAAAACTGGGACGCGCCGGTGATCGTTACCACGGCGGTGCAGTTTTTCGAGTCCCTGTACGCCGCCAAAACTTCCCGGTGCCGCAAGCTGCATAATCTGGCGGGCAGCGTGGTCATTTTTGACGAGGCACAGACCTTGCCCGTACCGTTCCTGAAACCCTGCGTTTCGGCTATTGGGGAACTGGTCCGCCATTACGGCGTGACGGCGGTACTCTGTACCGCGACCCAGCCGGAGTTGGGGCGGCTGTTCAATGAATTGGCCCCGGAACTGTCTATCCGGGAGATTGCCCCCGAACCGGACGAACTGTTCGAGTTTTTCCGCCGTGTTTCCTTTCAGCGGGAGGGGCAGCTCTCCAACGAAGAACTGGCGGCACGGCTGACGGAGACGGAGACGGAGCAGGCGCTCTGCATCGTCAATACCCGAAAGCGCGCCCGGGAGGTTTTTCAGCTTCTGCCGGAGGAGGGCCGCTTTCATCTGTCCACCCTGATGACCCCGCAGGATCGAAAACGGGTGCTGGATGCGGTGCGGGAACGGCTGAAAGAGCGCAAGCCCTGCCGGGTCGTTTCCACCAGTCTGGTGGAGGCGGGCGTGGATGTGGACTTTCCTGCAGTCTGGCGGGAGGTGGCCGGGTTGGACAGCATCCTGCAGGCGGCGGGCCGCTGCAACCGGGAAGGGAAAAAATCGGCAGCGGAAAGCAGTGTCCATATTTTCCATGCGGACGGCAATGTTCCCCGAATGCTGAAACTGAACGTTGCTGCGGCGGAAAGCGTTCTGGCCGATTATGAGGACGTGAACACCCGCCCGGCCATTCATGCCTATTTTCAGACGCTTCTTTGGGCAAAAGGGGATGCGGCGCTGGACGAGAAAAACATTCTGCAATCCGAAAGCAGCTTTACCTTTCGCGAGACGGCGGAACGGTTTCACCTGATCGACGCGAATACCGTTACCATTTATATTCCCGCCAAAGCAGACGCGGCGGATATTCAGGCCCTGCGGGACGGTCAGTTCAGCAAGGCACTGCTGCGCCGCCTCAGCAGAGGCGCGGTCAACCTTTACGATACGGAATGCTCCAAGCTGGCGGAGGGCGGCGCGCTGGAGCTGCACACCGACGACGGCTATGCCATTCTGCTGAACGAAAAGCTGTACAGCGATGAATGTGGGCTGGAGATCAGTTCGGAAGGGGGAGAGGGCTTTTTCGCCTGAGATGCACAAGGGGGATGTGCATCGCACATCCCCGCCTTGCGCTACAAAATCAATCTAAGTTTCAACCCACGGATTGCTCCGACTGCATGATCTTAGCTTTTTTATGGAAAGGAGAAATGGAGACTCGAATAGCCATTTACCTTAGGAAGAAAAGGGAATAAGGCCGGGTGGCCAACCGGCCTTCCCTCTTTCAAAAAATATCTACCAAAACAAAAGGAGGTGAGGAACATGTCCGTAAAAATGGAGATCTGGGGGGAAACAGCCTGCTTCACAAGGCCGGAAATGAAGGCGGAACGGGTCTCATACGATATTCCAACGCCCAGCGCCGCCAGAGGAATGCTGGAAAGCGTGTATTACCATCCTGGCCTGAAATGGTACATTGACCGCATCTGGGTGCTGAAGCCCATTCAGTTCACCAATCTGCGCCGCAATGAGGTGAAGTCCAAAATTCTCGGCAGCGCCATTCTGTCGGAAGCCAATGGCAAGGGCGCGTCCTACATCGACCGCTCGGCCGACATCATGCAGCGCGCTACCATGATGCTCCGGGACGTTCGCTACGTAGTGGAGGCTCATTTCACCATGACCGATCAGGCGAATCCCTCGGATAACCCGGGCAAGTTCCAGGACATCGTTAAGCGCAGACTGCGCAAGGGTCAATGCTACAGTCAGCCCTATCTGGGGTGCAGGGAATGCACCGCCCACTTCGGCCTGTGGGAGGGAGAGGAGATCCCCGCCATTCAGGAGACGCGGGACTTGGGCTACATGCTGTTTGATATGGATTATACCGATCCAAAAAACATTCAACCCATGTTCTTCCGGGCACGGATGGTCAACGGCATGATCGACCTGCAGGATTGCGAGGTGGTCAGATGATCCTGCAAGCACTGGTACGCTGTTATGAATCGCTGGCCGCCGCCCGCAAGCTGGAAAAGCCGGGCTGGTCCATGGTCAAGGTCAGCTGGGGACTGGAATTGACCCCGGAAGGTCAGATCGAGCGCCTGTGGCCGCTGGAATTAGCGGATGAAAAGGGAAAAAAGAGACCGCAGCTGGTCAAACTGCCGGTACAGGCTAAACGGGCAGTTGGCATTATTCCAAATTTCTTGTGTGATAATTCCAGTTACATCCTTGGCCGCGATAACAAGGGCAAGCCGGAACGTTCCCTGGAGTGCTTCATGGCTTGCGCCGAAAAGCACCGGGAACTTCTGACAGAGGTCGCCCATCCCATGGCAAAGGCCATTCTGCGGTTCTTTGCCAGCTGGAATCCACAAAGCGCCGAAGAAAACGCCGCGCTGGCCCCGGAATGGGAGGAAATCCTCAAGGGCGGCAATCTGGTCTTCTGTATGGACGGCGTTTACGCACAGGACGTGCCGGAGATCGCTCAAGCATGGGATAAGGCCTATGCCAGCGATGAAAGGGTGGAAAGAGGCCGTTGTCTGGTCACGGGGCAGGAAGCGCCCATCGCCATTTTGCATCCCAGCATCAAAGGCGTGGTAGGCGCACAGCCCTCCGGCGCATCGGTGGTGTCCTTCAACGCACCGTCGCTGGAATCCTACGGCAAGGAAGAGCGGGACAAGCAGGGGCAGGGCAGAAACGCTCCGGTCAGCACCTATGCAGCCTTTGCCTACGGCGAAGCGCTGAATTACCTTCTGCGGGAAAAGGACTATCATTGCCGTCTGGGAGATACCACGCTGATTTACTGGGCAGAGGGGGCGGAAGCGGAGTACAGCAGCGCCATGTTCGGCATGATGTTCAACGACGACATGGAGCAAAACGATCTGAAGGGCGTTATGGAGGCTTTGAGCAGCGGAAAGACCGTCCTGTGGAACAGGCTGCCGCTGAAGCCCACCAACCGCTTCTACATTCTGGGGCTTGCGCCCAACGCCTCCCGGCTGGCCGTGCGCTTCTTTTTGCAGGATACCTTCGGCGGCTTCGCCGCAAATCTGGAAAAGCACCAGAAACGGCTGGAGATCGTTCGCCCGGCTTTCGACGACCGGAACAGCCTGTCCATCTGGTCTTTGCTGCGGGAAACGGCCAATCCCAACAGCCGGGACAAAAAGCCGCCGGAGCCACTGGTAGACGCGCTTCTGCGGGCTGTGCTGATGAACGCACTGTACCCGGCAGGATTGTTTGCGCAGACGGAAATTCGGCTGCGGGCCGAGCACGAGGTCAGCCGGGGAAAAGCGGCGATTCTGAAAGCCTACCTGACCCGAAACGTGGTAGAAATGAAAGCCGAAAACGCTCATCCATATGAGGAGGTCTTGCAAGTGGAACTGAATGAAAATACCACCTATCTGCCTTACCGGCTGGGGCGGCTGTTCGCAGTGCTGGAAGCGCTGCAGCAAAAGGCCAATCCCGGTATCAATGCAACGATCAAGGATCGCTATTTCAACTCGGCCTGTGCTACGCCCGCTGTGGTTTTCCCGGCGCTGATCCGGCTGGCTCAGAACCATCTGAACAAGCTGGAGGGGGGCGTCAAGGTCTATTACGACAAGCTGATTACCGGCCTGTTCAACACGATGGACGAGTCCTATCCCACCCGGCTCAGCCTGCAGGATCAGGGAATCTTCCAGATCGGTTACTATCACCAGAAGCAGAAGTTCTTCACCAAGAAGGAGGAGCAGGAAAATGTCTGAAATCATTCGCAATCGGTATGACTTTGTGGTTCTGTTCGATGTGGAAAACGGCAATCCCAACGGCGACCCCGACGCGGGCAATATGCCCCGTACCGACCCGGAAACCGGCTGCGGGCTGGTGACGGACGTGTGCCTGAAGCGCAAGATTCGCAACTATGTGGAAATGGTGAAAGAGGACGACCCGCATTTCGGCATCTACATCAAGGAAAACATTCCCTTGAACCGCAGCGACCGGGAAGGATTGGCCGCCTGCGGCTACCCGGATATCAAGGACGCGGAACTGAAGGACTTGAAGAAAAAGGATAAGGACATCGACGAAAAGCTGTTGAAGTATATGTGCGGCCGTTATTATGACATCCGCGCCTTCGGCGCGGTGATGACCACCTTCGTTAAGGGCGCGCTGAACTGCGGACAGGTGCGCGGTCCCGTGCAGCTGGGCTTTGCCCGCAGCGTGGACCCCATCGTGCCGCAGGAAGTGACCATTACCCGCGTTTCCATTACCACCGAGGAAGACGCGGCGAAAAAAGGCACGGAGATGGGCCGCAAGCACATCGTTCCCTACGGCCTGTATCGGGCGGAGGGCTTTGTATCCGCTAATCTGGCGCGTAAAACTACCGGCTTTACCGAGGAAGATTTGGCCCTGCTGTGGAAAGCCGTTCTGAACATGTTCGAAAACGATCATTCCGCTGCCCGGGGCAAGATGGCCGTTCGGAAGCTGATCGTATTCCGGCACGACAGCGAGCTGGGCGAAGCCCCCGCGTGGAAGCTGTTCGAGCTGGTGAAGGTGCACCGCAAGGAAGGCGTTACCGCGCCCCGCAGCATCGACGACTATACCATCGAGGTGCAGGAGGACGCGCTCCCGCAGGGCGTGACCTGTGAACAGATGGGGTAATCCCCCCAAACCGGGAGGCAAACGAAGCCACCCTTTCCGCTTTGCAGCATTTCGCCTTCTGCCGCCGCCAATGGGGATTGATCTTTTTGGAGCGGCAGTGGGCGGAGAATGCCCGCACGGCGGAGGGTCAGGTCTTTCATGAAACCGCTCATCACGGCCCGGAAAGCGAAGCGAGGGGCGAACTGCTGATTCTGCGGGGGCTGCGGGTCGCCTCCCCGTCTCTGCGCCTTGGAGGTATTTGCGATGTGGTGGAATTTCACCGCTCCCCGTCTGGCGTATCGCTGGCGGGCCGGGAGGGGCTGTGGCTGCCCTATCCTGTAGAGTACAAAAAGGGCTCCGATCAAACAAAGGAATCGGATGAGGTGCAGCTCTGCGGACAGGCGCTCTGTCTGGAAGAGATGCTGTGCTGTCAAATTCCAGAAGGAAGCCTTTTCTATGGCGAGACCCGCCGCAGAACCAGAGTGGCTTTTGACGGGACGCTCAGGCAGCGAACGCTTGATCTGCTTCACGAGCTGCTGGGGTACATGGATCGCGGCTACACGCCCGGCGCAAAGCTTCACAAGGGCTGCAACGCCTGTTCCCTGCGGGATATTTGCCTGCCGAAGCTGAGCCGCGCTCCGTCCGTTGCCGATTACGTTCATGCCAGAGCAGGGGAGGAAGAACCATGCGAAAACTCCTGAATACGCTGTTCGTCACCTCGGAAGACGCTTATCTCGCACTGGAAACGGAAAACGTGGCGGTTTACATCGGGGAAGAAAAGAAAGCACAGTATCCCCTGCTGGTGCTGGAAAGCATCATCAGCTTTTCCTATAAGGGAGCCAGCCCGGCCCTGATGGGGGCTTGCGCCCGCAATGGGATTCAGCTGGTTTTTCTGACCCCGCGCGGGCGCTTTCTGGCCCGCGTCTGCGGACAGGAGCAGGGAAACGTCCTTCTGCGCAAGGAACAGTATCGCCTGTCGGACAAGCTGGAAAAGAGCTGCCATATTGCTCGGAATTTCATTTTCGGCAAGGTCTACAATCAACGCTGGGTGCTGGAACGAACCCTTCGGGATCATCGGATGCGGGTAGATGCAGCTAAACTGGAAAGCGCTTCGCAGGCGCTGGCCGGTCTGCTGCCAGCCATTGAAACGCAGACAGACCTGGACGCCCTGCGCGGCTTGGAAGGGGAGGCTTCCGTCCGGTACTTCCACGTTTTTGACGAAATGGTTCTCAACCAAAAAGCGGATTTTCTCTTTGATGGTAGGAACCGCCGTCCGCCCACCGACAACATGAACGCACTGCTTTCCTTTGCTTACGTGCTGCTTTCCAACGACTGCGCTTCGGCGCTGGAAAGCGTAGGCTTGGACTCCTACGTGGGTTTCATGCACCGTGATCGGCCCGGCCGTACCTCGCTGGCGCTGGATCTGATGGAAGAGCTTCGCGCTCCCATGGCGGACCGCCTGTGTATCACGCTGGTCAACAACCGCGTGCTGCAGGACAAGCACTTCGAGCGTCAGGAAAGCGGCGCTGTTTTTCTGGGCGAGGACGGTCGAAAGCTCTTCCTTTCCGCGTGGCAAAACAAAAAGAAAGAAGAGATCACGCACCCCTATTTGAAAGAAAAAATGGCATGGGGGCTGGTTCCCTATGTGCAGTCGCTGCTGCTGGCTCGTTGCCTGCGCGGCGGACTGGACGGCTATCCGCCCTTTTTGTGGAAGTAAGGAGGAAAGCAGATGCTGGTGCTCATTACCTACGATGTATCCACGACCGATTCGGCAGGCAAGCGCCGTCTGCGGCAGGTGGCGAAAAAGTGCGTCGCCCACGGCCAACGAGTCCAAAATTCCGTCTTCGAGTGCAATCTGGACGCGGCTCAATACAAGCTGCTTCAGGCTCAACTCCGCCAGCTGATCGACCCGGCTCAGGACAGCCTTCGCTTCTACAATCTCGGAAATCGTTACGAAACGAAGGTAGAGCATGTAGGCGCAAAGGCTTCTTATGACGCCGAAGGGGTTTTGATGATCTAATTCTTCAATGGTTGGTGCGATACGGGAGCTCCCACGGTTTTCCTGTACGGTTCGCACCGAAAAAACGGTTTGTTTCTTTTCTCTAAAAAGTTTTTTGTCAGCAGGAAGAACCTCTTTGCTGGCGAAAAGATACAATGTTGTGCAGATGCGCCAGTTTTTCTCTTCGAAAAGTTGTGTGCGTTTGCTGTCTCTCCCCATGTGGGGAGAGTGGATTGAAATATCGAGGGCAAGATCCTTAAAATCTCCAAGGAGGATAGTCTCTCCCCATGTGGGGAGAGTGGATTGAAATCTCCTTGGTGGTTTTCAGCTTTTTTCCGGCACTTGTCTCTCCCCATGTGGGGAGAGTGGATTGAAATCGGCTGCGCGAAAGCTCCTGATGGTTATCTACGGTCTCTCCCCATGTGGGGAGAGTGGATTGAAATCAGTCACGGCAAACACTGGCGGAGAGTTAGGGATGTCTCTCCCCATGTGGGGAGAGTGGATTGAAATTGGCAAGGGTTTGAGACTGATTCAGGCGCACGACTGTCTCTCCCCATGTGGGGAGAGTGGATTGAAATTTTGGGCCTGCATGGCCCTGATTTTGCTTTTTGGTCTCTCCCCATGTGGGGAGAGTGGATTGAAATCTACTGGTGGACGGTGCGCGACGCAGCTACAGCAGTCTCTCCCCATGTGGGGAGAGTGGATTGAAATGTGCCGGTCTATATGATAATGCATACAACAGGCTCGTCTCTCCCCATGTGGGGAGAGTGGATTGAAATCAGCACCGTCCGGGCGTAGGCCCACGAGGGGCGCGGTCTCTCCCCATGTGGGGAGAGTGGATTGAAATTACCGCTGCGGCCTATCGGAGGATGACCCGGCTGGTCTCTCCCCATGTGGGGAGAGTGGATTGAAATCAGTCGTGCGTCAGCACGACCGGCAAACCCTTGCGTCTCTCCCCATGTGGGGAGAGTGGATTGAAATAGCGGTCAGGATGGCAGCGCGCTGCGGCTCATGCTGTCTCTCCCCATGTGGGGAGAGTGGATTGAAATACCTCCGCCCCGCTCCCCGTCAATGGCCCTACGGGGTCTCTCCCCATGTGGGGAGAGTGGATTGAAATCCCTCGCGCCCGGAGCAGCCGCCCAAGCGCGCGGGGTCTCTCCCCATGTGGGGAGAGTGGATTGAAATCGCGGCGTGATGTAGGTATCCAGCCAGAGTTGCAGTCTCTCCCCATGTGGGGAGAGTGGATTGAAATCTGTACGTAGGCACAAATTTTCATTGCTTCACCGTCTCTCCCCATGTGGGGAGAGTGGATTGAAATAGCCCAAACGCCCGGGCGCGGCTGGCGGCCTGGTCTCTCCCCATGTGGGGAGAGTGGATTGAAATGTCCCCGTCCACACACCACCCAAGTGGTCAGAAGGTCTCTCCCCATGTGGGGAGAGTGGATTGAAATATGCGCAAAACCGACGCGGATACCGTAGAGAGCATCGTCTCTCCCCATGTGGGGAGAGTGGATTGAAATCGCGTCAGCGCGTGGAACAAGACCGGCGAAACCTGTCTCTCCCCATGTGGGGAGAGTGGATTGAAATTGGTATACTGGATACAGCAACCGTGAAAGGGGTGGTCTCTCCCCATGCGGGGAGAGTGGATTGAAATCGGCTTTTCCACACCGTCCATGGGGTTTCGCGCCAGTCTCTCCCCATGCGGGGAGAGTGGATTGAAATCCAGCCCGCCCACGCAGCCGCAAGCGCGTCCGCGTCTCTCCCCATGCGGGGAGAGTGGATTGAAATGCCGAGGCGAAGCGCTGGGGCTGACATGGGCGGCGTCTCTCCCCATGCGGGGAGAGTGGATTGAAATGTACTTTTCGTGCAGGAATTGAAGCATCTTTTGGTCTCTCCCCATGCGGGGAGAGTGGATTGAAATGAAAAAAATTGAAAAAAGGGGTTGACAGTAGGTAAGTCTCTCCCCATGCGGGGAGAGTGGATTGAAATGTGAGGGAACCGCACCGCTCACATCAGCCGGGAGTCTCTCCCCATGCGGGGAGAGTGGATTGAAATAGGCCGAGCAGAAGATCAAGGCCACCAGCAACTAGTCTCTCCCCATGCGGGGAGAGTGGATTGAAATGGTCTGTTCGGTATAACCGGGCGGCGCAGGGTCGTCTCTCCCCATGCGGGGAGAGTGGATTGAAATAATCAGCCCCGGCCAGCGATAGCCAGCCGGGGCGCGGTCTCTCCCCATGCGGGGAGAGTGGATTGAAATCTCAGCCCCGCCCGCCCTGCTTGGCCACCGTTGGGGTCTCTCCCCATGCGGGGAGAGTGGATTGAAATCAGTTATGGCAACGCCAGCATTGCGAACATCGGCGTCTCTCCCCATGCGGGGAGAGTGGATTGAAATAGCAAAGCGAGGAAACGACGATCACCCCGGCACTGGCGGCGGCAGGTCTCTCCCCATGCGGGGAGAGTGGATTGAAATAGGGCGGCTGCGTAATGCTCCGCCGCCAGCTTGGGTCTCTCCCCATGCGGGGAGAGTGGATTGAAATAGCAGAGCATGGCCAACGGCTTTGCTCAGGCGGAGTCTCTCCCCATGCGGGGAGAGTGGATTGAAATTCGCTCACTCTGCTCCATTGATCTTCACCGCTCTTGTCTTTCCCCATGCGGGGAGAGTGGATTGAAATTCCGCCATCCGGCGCAGCTGGTCGGGAGTCTTACGTCTCTCCCCATGCGGGGAGAGTGGATTGAAATAGGCTGGAACTGTGTAACTTCAGCCGGGCGGCGGTCTCTCCCCATGCGGGGAGAGTGGATTGAAATTGTGGTCACGCCCAGCAGCTCAAGCGCTGCCGGTCTCTCCCCATGCGGGGAGAGTGGATTGAAATTTGTTGCTTTCGGCGGCGCTGTCGGCTGCCTTCAGTCTCTCCCCATGCGGGGAGAGTGGATTGAAATATTCCAATAATGGCAGTAATACTCGCCCCCACGGTCTCTCCCCATGCGGGGAGAGTGGATTGAAATCCTGTGGGCCAAAGTGCTGACTGACCCCAGCGGCGTCTCTCCCCATGCGGGGAGAGTGGATTGAAATGCGTCGTGCTTGTTCATCCGGCTCTGGACCAATGCGTCTCTCCCCATGCGGGGAGAGTGGATTGAAATAGGGAGGGCCATAGACGACTGATGAAAGAGATCGTCTCTCCCCATGCGGGGAGAGTGGATTGAAATAATCACCCTCTCGTAATCCTGCCGCCCGTGCTCCAGTCTCTCCCCATGCGGGGAGAGTGGATTGAAATCACAGGCTTTCCGTTCCGACTGCGCCCGGCTCCGTCTCTCCCCATGCGGGGAGAGTGGATTGAAATCAAGTGAGGGCGTTCCGGGCGGCTGCGGACGCTGTGTCTCTCCCCATGCGGGGAGAGTGGATTGAAATAAGGAGGGACTGACAATCGGCGCGTTGACCAGACGGTCTCTCCCCATGCGGGGAGAGTGGATTGAAATTTGTGTTATCAATGGGGCGTTTGGGTAACGGCAGTCTCTCCCCGCTCGGGGAGAGTGGATTGAAATCTTGCTATGGTTGTGACCGGTGCCCGCGATCTGGGGTCTGGGAGAGTAGATTGAAATATCAACAAGTGTTCTTTCTGCAATAGACGCATAAGGTCTCTGGTGATACGGAATGTTTTTTGCTTTTTCCATACTCCCATTTTGACAGGAAGGGTCGATTTTCTCGAAAACAGAAAAGCTCATTTCCATGACAATTTTGCTGATTGCAAATGGTGCTCCACTACGCCCCGCCAGTGCCGCACCGTTCTTCCCACCGTGTCACGACTGATCCCCAGATCGGCGGCGATCCCCTCATAGGGTTGTCGGTCGTACATCGACCGCATCATGATTTCCCGCGCTTGCGAGCCGAAAACGTATTCGTCTATGGCATTGGTCAGGTCTGTTTTGGAATGGCTCATGTTTTCATCCTTCTTTCAAAAAAACTTGCAAATGATGCCTGTTTGTGGGATAATGCAGTCACTAAAGGGGAAAGAAAATGAAAAAAAGGAAATCAGTATTGGATTTTATTGGCTTCATTTTGGGGATTCTGTTTTTGGTTTGGGCTTTCAGGGTATATTCTTCCTTTTCGCCGTATCGGGCGCCTGATGAAACAAAATTCTATTATCTTTCTTTAATCGGGGAATAATTACCGTCTCATGGCATTAGATACGGATTCTACCCTGTGGGATTATCAAACGTACTATGACCCGCAAGCGCAGGCCACGGCCGCATCCAGAGCTTGTTTTCTCCTGTCCGGCGAGACCGGGCGGCATTTGTTTGGCTCCTATTATTTGATCGGAGATTCCTGGTTTTCCGTCCGAAAAGCTCCCTATGATACAAAGCCCTATTATTTGAATTTAACCTTTGTTGATTATCGGTCTTTCAACGTTACGAATCCAAGTTATTTTTCAGACGGCCAGAAATTTACCGATGATATTTATCTTTCCGATGAATATTTCATTCGGCAAGATGAAATTTTTTCAGAGAATCGAAGCTGACGAAATACCGAAAGAGCTAGTCCTTCCTTTAATCAAGCTAGAATAGCTTCACCGGGTTACGCGATTTGCTTCATTTCGCGTTATTGCTGCCATAGCTTTGTGAAACTGCCGGGGAAAATCGCTCGGTATGCAGTATATTGAAAATAGGAGCAAAAGTTCTTTACCGGAAAATTCTTTTTAAGTTTTACACTGCTTCATCTATATAAAAATCCCGCCAGAAGTCTCCCTCTGGCGGAATCTTTTTTGCAACTTACCGCGCAAGCCGATAAATCGCCAGCGCGTCTTCTTCGTGAATGGGGTAGTAGTTCCCCAGATGGCCGCCGCCCATCGTAACGGCCCGGTGGGCCATGCGGTCGAAGTTTTCTTCGCCGATGCCGCTTTCGTGCAGGGTGGTGGGCAGTCCCAGAGAACGATAGAAGCGTTCCAGCCGTGCAATGCCTTCCGAAGCAATGGCTTCGTCCGAACCAAAATCTTCCGAAACGTCAAAGACCCGAATGGCAAACTGGCGCAGCTTGGAGACGCAGCCCTTGGAGAGAACGTATTTCATCCATGCGGGGAAAACGATGGCCAGACCCGCACCGTGGGCGATGTCATAAAGGGCGCTCAGCTCGTGCTCCAAACGGTGACTGGCCCAGTCGGTGACGCGGCCTGTACCCAGCAGACCGTTGTGCGCCAGCGCGGCCGCCCACATGATCTCGGCCCGCGCATCGTAATTTTCCGGCTGCGTCAACGCAATAGGGGCGTTGTGGATGACGGTTTTCAGCGCGCCTTCGGTCATGCGGTCGATCAGCTCCACGTGCTGCGTGTTGGTGAAATAGCGCTCCATCATGTGCGCCATGATGTCCACCGCGCCGCAGGCCGTCTGGAAAGAGGGCAGGGAGTAGGTGTACTCCGGGTTGAGAATGGAAAATTTGGGGTAGTTGAGCGGCGTGTTGCGGCCCCGTTTGCACAGGTCGCTTTCCCGGGTGATGACGCTGGAATCACTCATTTCACTGCCCGCAGCGGGGATCGTGACGATAACGCCCAGCGGCAGGACGCGGTCGTTTTTGCACGTGCCGTCGAACAGATCCCATGGGTCGCCATCGTAGCAGGCGGCGTTGGCAATGGCCTTGGCCGTGTCGATGACGCTGCCGCCGCCTACGGCCAGCACCAGCTGAATTTGCTGCTCTTTGCAGAGGGCCGCACCTTCCTGAACCAGTCCCAGCCGGGGATTGGGCTTTACGCCGGAAATTTTCCAGACGCGGCAGCTCTGTTCGTTCAGCACCTCCATGACCTTGTCGTAAAGGCCGATCCGCTTGATGCTGCCACCGCCGTAGACCAGCAGCACCCGGTTGCCGTAATGGCGCACTTCCTCGTCCAGATGGGAAAGAGAATCTCGGCCAAAATAAATTTTTGTCGGAATTTGCAGCGAAAAATCAATCATGAAAAGGCTCCTTTCGCACTTTCACTTTTCGTGGGGCAGAAGACCCAGCTACGTTATTGTAACATTTTTTGAAAGCCGTGAAAAGCCCGGTTGATGAAGAATGGACGATGCGGCGGGCCAAGCGCCAAATTCCTGCCAAGCCTTGTAAAAACCGCACTTTCGTTTTGACAGGGATAGGGAAAAATGGTATACTCCCTTCGTCTACCACTGGGATATAGCCGTACTTTTGAAGGAGGATTCACTGTGGATATTCTGGGACTGCTGAAGGAGCTTTTTTCCGGCGTGCTGTACCTGTTCACGGCGGAGGGACTAAAAACGCTGGTGATGTTCGTCATTTCCGGCGTGCTGATCTATCTGGCGATCAAAAAGGACTATGAACCCGCGCTGCTTTTGCCCATCGGTTTCGGCGCGATCCTGGCCAATCTGCCCCCGGTGATCGATCAGGTCACGGGCAGCGCCACGGCCAGTGTGCTGGGCTCGGAGGGCTTTCTGACGGTACTGTTCAACGCGGGCATCAAAAATGAACTGTTCCCGGTGCTGATTTTTATCGCCGTTGGCGCGATGATCGACTTTTCGCCCCTTTTGAAGGACCCCAGCATGATCTTCTTCGGCGCGGCGGCGCAGTTCGGCATTTTCGCCACGTTTCTGCTTTCGCTGGTGCTGATCCCCATCGTTCTGCCCCAGACGGCGGGCAATGACAGCCTGATCCTGCGCCTTGCTTCGGCCATCGGCATCATCGGCGCGGCGGACGGCCCCACCACACTGTACGTGGCGAATCACTTCAATCTGGCGGATTACATGGCTCCCATCAGCGTGGCGGCGTATAGCTATATGTCGCTGGTGCCCGTGATCCAGCCCCCGGTCATCCGTGCCCTGACCTCGAAGGAAGAACGCATGATCCGCATGACCTACACCGAAGAACGGGCCTCCAAGCTGGCGCTGATCCTGTTCCCCGTGGTCGTGACGGTGGTGGCGGGCGTGGTGGTGCCCATGAGCGCGCCGCTGGTGGGCAGCCTGATGTTCGGCAACCTGATCCGCGAGTGCGGCGTGCTGGAACGGCTGAGCAAGACCGCTCAGAACGAGCTGGCCAATCTGGTGACCATTTTGCTGGGTCTGGCCATCGGTTCCACTATGGTGGCCCAGAACTTCCTGCGGATGGATACCCTGCTGATTCTGGCGCTGGGCCTGTTCGCCTTCGTGTTCGACACGGCGGGCGGCGTGCTGTTCGCCAAGTTCCTGAACCTGTTCCGCAAGAATAAGGTCAACCCCATGATCGGTGCGGCGGGCATCTCCGCGTTCCCCATGAGCGCCCGGGTCATCCAGAAAATGGCCAAGGAGGAGGATCCCTACAACTTCATCCTGATGCAGTCCATCAGTGCCAATGTGTCCGGCCAGCTGGGCTCCATCGTGGCGGGCGGCATGGTCATCACGCTGGTGGGCATGATGCTGGGGAATGTGTGGTAAGCGCTGAAAGCGGGAGGAATGAAACGATGAAATCTCTGTTTATGTTGAGCGCGGCGGAAAGCGCCGCCGGAAATCTGGCTTCTCTGCCGCTGATGACCAAGGGACTTTTGACGACCGTCATCGGCCTTTTGGGCGTGTTTCTGGTGCTGGGGCTGTTTTTCCTGACGATCAAGCTGATGCAGCATATCAAAACCAAGGACGAAAAGTAAAACAGAAGGTGAAAGCGTGTATACGGAAAAAGAACTTCAGGCCGTTTCTCAAATGAAGAAGAAACGGTGGTGGATCGCTCTGATCCCGATGGTCGCAGCGCTGGCGGCAGCCATCGTGATCTTCGTTTACGGTCAGGTCAACCGCAGCGATACCCTGTGGGGGTGGACGGCGGCGCTGACGGTGTTGGGCGGCGTGTATTTCCTGTTCTACTACGGTCTGTGCGTCCGTCCGGTAAGCTTGTACGAGCGCCACGTGCGGAATATGATCCATGGCCGCAAGCATGAAAATACGGGGCTGCTGAAGGAACTGGGTGAACAGGTCTGCGAAAAGAACGGCATCGAGTGCCGCCCGGTGATGATCAACATCGGTGAAAAAGACGACGGCAAGGATGATCGCCTGTATTATTTTGACTTAAAGAAGGAATGGCCCAACGAACTGCCGCTTGGCAGCCGTGTGACCATCGTCAGCAACGACATGATGGTGGCGGACGTAAGGGTTGCCTGAACAAAGGAAAAGAAAAGCGACGCGGAGATTTTTTCCGCGTCGCTTTTCTATTGCTGATCTTGATAAACGATCACCAGCAGCGTTCCTTCCCGGACGCTGATCCGGGGATGGTCGGCGGCGTAATGGTTGCTGACGCCCAGCGGAATATCGCAGGTAAGCGACGCGTCGTGCAGGGGATATTGAAGCCCTTCGAGGGTAACGCCCCGGGCTTCGTTCCCATGGCAAAAAACGCTGACCAGCGTATTGCACGGGCGAAGGGGCAGCTCCATCGTTTCGTTGTGCAGGGCAAACACATCGTAGCTCGGATCGGTCAGGCAAATGCGCGCCCCCTGCTTGGCATAGCGGGCCATGGTCTGCAAATTGGCCATAAAATGATCGGGCCGTCCGCCGCCGCAGCCGTACAGGGCAAAGGAACGATAGCCCCGGTTCCAGCCTTCCTCCAGCGCCAGCGCCGTGTCGGTGTCGTCTTTTTCCACCGGGTAGCGCAGCAGCTTTGTTTTCGCCGGCAGAGAGGGGAGAACGCCCAGCGAATCCAGATCGCCCAACAAAAAATCAGGCGTAAGCCTGCTTTGCCGAAGCCAGTCGTAACCGCCGTCCGCAGCGATCAGCAGGTCGCCTTCGGCAGGTGCAAGGCCGCGGGACGTAAAATCTCCCGCACCGACGATATAACAGGTCTTCATGGCTTCGGCTCCCTTCGTTCTTGGGTCGCCCCATTGTAGCACGAAAAAAGAGGATTGACAAATGATAGCATCCTTTGTATAATAACGCCGTGCTCATCCCAAGAGCGCAGGGGTGCTGGCCGAACAGGGCTGGCTGAGATCGGGCGAAGCCCGGGACCCTCGAACCTGATCCGGGTAATGCCGGCGTAGGAATCAATGAAATCCGCGTTTCTTGATGGCTCACGCTGCATGCTGGCAGGGTGGGCATTTTCATTTTCACTGCGTTCTGCGCGGGAAACGGAGGAAGAAACCATGGATTCTAAAACCATTCGCCGTCTGGTGGAGTGCGCCATTCTGGTGGCCGTGGGTACGGTACTGAGCCTGTTTGAGTTCAAGGGCGCGTGGGCGCTGGGCGGCGGCATTACTTTTTGCAGCATGCTGCCTCTGGTCATGATCGCTCATCGTCACGGCACCAAGTGGGGCGTAGGCTCCGCGCTGCTGTACAGCCTGATTCAGCTGCTGCTGGGCATGAGCAACGTTCAGTATGCGCCTGACGCGCTGACCGCCGTCGGCATTATCCTGCTGGACTATGTGGTGGCCTACACCGTCATTGGCTTCTCTGCCTGCTTCAACGGCGTGATCAAGAACCGCTGCGTGTCCATTGTGGTGGGCATCGTGTTCACCTTTGCCCTGCGGCTGCTGTGCCACTTCCTCAGCGGCGTGCTGATCTGGGAAGTACTGTGGCCCAACAGCGTGGGCTGGGCTCCCGCCGTGTGGTCCATCGCTTACAACGGTTCCTACATGGTGCCGGAAATGGTCATCACCAGCATCGTGGCCGCTCTGAGCTACAAGCCCCTGAAGCGCTACTGGCGGGGCGAAGACCTGAAGTCCACCAAAGCAGCCTGACGTCCAACTGACTGGACAAAAAATGTCCCTCCACACATTTGTGTTTAGGGAGCCTCCAACTCCGCAGCGCCGCCCGTCTGGTACACGGGCGGCGCTGTCTTGTATCGCTGTGGAAAACGTGCCGCAACATCCTGCGGTTGTGCCCCTTCGAAAGAAAATGATATAATAAGGCAGCGCCCGATCGAACCGGGCTACTACCAAAGCCGTTTTCGGCTGACGAAGGAGCACGAAATGGACTATCCTTTTTTTGCCTATTTGGACCGGCTGAAGCTGATCCGTCGCTGGGGCCTGATGCGGAATACCGAGTCGGAAAACGATATGGAGCATAGTATGCAGACGGCAATGATCGCCCATGGGCTGGCCATGCTGGGCCGGGAGCGTTTTGGCCGTCAGGTGGACCCGGAGCGGGTAACAGTCATTGCCTTATATCATGACGCCAGCGAGGCCATCACCGGCGACCTGCCCACACCCATCAAATATAAGAATCCCGCCATTCAGGATGCTTATCAGGAGATCGAGTTCACCGCCCGTCAGCAGCTGTTGGATATGCTGCCGGAGGATATGAAGCGCGGCTTCGCGCCTTATCTGCAGCCGGACGAGACAAGCGTGGAGTGGAAGCTGGTGAAGGCCGCCGACCGTATCAGCGCCTATTTGAAATGCGTCACAGAGGAAAAGCTGGGCAACCGGGAATTTCTGCAGGCCAAGGAAACCATCTGGAAGAGCCTGCAAAAGAGCGATCTGCCGGAAGTCGAGGCCTTCCTCAAACTGTTTGTGAACAGCTTTACCATGTCGTTGGACGATCTGAGCCACGTGTGAATGGCAGCAGGCGGCCTTTCAAAGATGGGGGAGTACGATGCCCCGCTGCTTGCGTCGCAGTTATAAAAGACGGAACCTTTTCCCGCATCTATGCAAGAAGCCCTTCCAGCATTTCGCCGGAAGGGCTTCTTGCAATCAATCCATTTTTACGGATTCAGTCGGTTGGGGCCGCGGAAGATGAACATGGCTTCCTTGATGTTCAGACCCAGCAGCAGCATGGTCAGACGGTCTACGCCCAGACCGAAGCCGCCGTGAGGCGGGCAGCCGTACTTAAAGAACTCCAGATAGAATTTCACGTCATCGGTCAGGCCCTTTTCGTCGGCCTGGGCCTTCAGCTGCTCGTAGCGATGCTCACGCTGCGCGCCGGTGGTGATCTCCACGCCGCGCCAGATCAGGTCGTAGCCCATGGGCACGCCGTTTTCGTCCCGCATGTGATAGAAGGCACGCTTCTCGGCGCTGTAATCGGTGATGAAGAGGAACTCGTGGTCGTAATGTTTCTTCACCCAATCGTAGCTCAGACGCTCGGCCTCGGTGGTCAGGTCGCCCTTTTCGGATTCGGGCACGGTGTAGCCGTATTCTTTTTCCAACGCGTCGTACAGGTCGGCCAGCTTGACCACGGGGAAGGGCGTGGTGGGCACGATGACCTCCGGGCCGAACTCCCGCTGGATGTCCTCGCCGTAGGCTTCCTTCACGGCCTTGAGGGCGTAGGTCAGCAGTTCTTCTTCCATCTTCATCACGTCGCGGAAGGAGTTGATGTAGCTGAACTCCAGATCGAAGCCGGTAAATTCGGTGGTGTGCTTGCTGGTGTAGGACTTTTCCGCGCGGAACACAGGGCCGACCTCAAAGATGCGGTCGAAGCCGCTGGCCATGGCCATCTGCTTGTAGAACTGGGGGCTCTGCGCCAGATAGGCCTTGCGGTCGAAGTACTTGACCTCGAACACGTCCGCACCGCTCTCACTGGCCGCGCCGATCAGCTTGGGCGTGTGAATCTCGATGAAATGGTTGTCCAGCAGGAATTGACGCAGCGCCGCCACCAGCACGGTCTGAGCCTTGAACATCAGCTGGTTCTTGTCGGTGCGCAGGTCGATCCAGCGGTAGTCGATGCGCTGGTCGATGCTGGAGCGCTCCACCGCCTGATGCTTCTTCGTGGCGGGAATTTCCTCCCGGATGATGGGCAGCGGATCGGCGATGCTTTCGATCACGATGCTGTCGGGGATCAGCTCCACGCCGTTGAGCTTTACATATTCGTTGGCGTTCACCTGACCCACCACGGTAATGACGGAATCGCCGGTGAGCTGATCCAGCGCGGGGCAGAGGTCAGGATGCTTTTCCTTCTCCACAGTGATCTGCATTTTGCCGGTGATGTCCTTCAAAACGATAAAGGCCATGGATTTGCCATTGCGGTTATTTTCCACAAAGCCCTGCACCTTGACGGTCTGTCCGGCCATGGTGAGCGCCTGCGCGATGTAGGTGCGTTCCAATGGGCATTCTCCTTTCGATATGGAACGAAAATGCCGCTCCGTAGGGTTCGGAGCGGCGTTTCGCAGATGCGAAGATTATTCGTTGGTTTCCGCAGCTTCCGCTTCGGCTTCCAGAGCAGCGCCCACGGCGTCGATATCCACGGCGACCGCTTCCTCGCTGTTATCCAGCGTGGGAACGACTTCTTCCTGCACGGGGGCCGCTTCGGGCTCCTGCAGGGCGCGGATGCTCAGGCTGATGCGCTTGGCGGCGGGATCGATGGACAGAACCTTCACGGTCACTTCATCGCCAACGTTCACAGCGTCTTCCACCTTGTTGATGCGGGTGGGGGCGCACTGGCTGATATGCACCAGGCCGTCAATGCCGGGCTCCAGCTCCACGAAAGCGCCGAAGGTGGTGATGCGGACGACCTTACCGGTCACGATCGCGCCTTCGGGATACTTCGCGGGGGCGGTGTCCCAGGGCTTGGGCTGCAGCTGCTTCAGGCCCAGCTGAATGCGCTCGCGCTCCTTGTCCAGGCTGAGGATCTTGACTTCCACTTCCTGATCGGGGGAGACGACCTCAGAGGGATGCTTCACATGAGCCCAGCTCAGGTCGGTCACATGGATCAGGCCGTCCACGCCGCCCAGATCCACGAAAGCGCCGAAGTCGGTCAGACGGCGAACGATGCCCTTGACCACTTCGCCCTCAGCCAGCTTGCTCCAGGCCTCGGCCTTGCGGGCTTCGTTTTCTTCCTTGACCACCGCGCGGCGGCTGCAGACGATGCGCTTCTTCTGCTCGTCCAGCTCGATGATCTTCAGCTTCAGGGTCTTGCCGACGAACTCGCCGATCTTTTCCACGTAGCGGTTGGAGAGCTGAGACGCAGGCACGAACGCGCGGATGCCGTTCACGGTGCAGATCAGGCCGCCCTTGACGACTTCCTTGCCCACACCCTCGACGTATTCGCCGTTGTTGTACTTTTCGACAAGCTCGGCAAAGGCCTTTTTGTTCAAGATGTTGCGCTGAGAAAGCAATACATTGCCTTCGCCGTCGTTGACCTTGACGACCTCCACTTCGATTTCATCGTCCAGCTTCACATCCTGGGTAACCAGGTCTTCGCGCTTGATCAGGCCGTCCGCCTTGAAGCCAATGTTGACGCAAACTTCATCGTCCGTGATCTGGACAACCTTGCCCACAACGGTCTGGCCGGGTCTGATCCGAACCAGAGTCGCTTCCACGTCAGCCATAAAGCTGTTCTTTTCGGCCTCCTCAGAGTTGATCTGGTCCAATTGTTCCTTGTCAGTCATGCGTGTGACAACCTCCTTAAGTGCCCAATCCGGCGTGCTGGCGCCGGCGGTGATTCCAATGGATTCCGAATGGATATTTGCAAAGCCCGGCGGAATATCCGCCGCGCGCTCTACCAGTAGGGTGCGCCCGCAGATGGACTTGCAGGTCTCGTAAAGCTTGCGGGTGTTGGCGCTGGTTTTGCCGCCCACCACCAGCATCGCGTCCACCGAGGCCGCCAGACGGCGCGCTTCGGTCTGCCGGAGCACGGTAGCGGTGCAGATGGTGTCCTGCACGGTCAGGTCTTCCACTCTTTCGCGGAGAACCGGCAGGATAGCCTCCCAACGCTCGTGGGGGAAAGTGGTCTGGGAGACGGCCAGCGCCCGTTTCAGGGGCGGAAGCTGTTGGGCTTCCTCCGGGGTGCAGATGGTGTAGCAGGGGCCGCCGACGCAGCCGATGGTGCCCACCACTTCAGGGTGGTCACTCTGCCCGATGAGGATCACCGGGGAACCGTCCGCGCTGTAGCGGGAAACCACGTCGTGGAGCCGCGCCACAAAGGGACAGGTCAGGTCGATCACCTGCCGGGCGGTCTGCTCCAACTGCCGGGTGATGTCGGGGGACACGCCATGGCTTCGGATGATGACGGTTTTCCCGGCGGCCTGTTCACAGGAATGAATGGCGTATACGCCCATGGCTTCCAGCTTTTCGATCACCTGAGGATTATGGACGACCTCGCCGAAGGTAACGATCTCGCCTCCGCTTTCAGCCGCTTCCAGCGTGCGGTCTACCGCGCGCCGAACCCCCATGCAGAAGCCCGCATGTCGGGCGATTTCAATGCCCATCCGTTCGCCTCCAGATATACACGTGTATCAATTCGCCGCGTTTTTTCATTTTCCTTCTTTTTGACTGAAAGGAAATTCGAAAAAATGCAGAAAAAAATCAATCTTTCATTTTGCCGGGAAAATCAGCGCCGTATTTCTGGGCCATATCCCGGTAGCACTGCCGGATATTTTCCAAAAGCTCGTCGCAGGTTTCCTTATTGATTCCCTTTTCAGCCAACGCGGCAGTTTGGATGGGCGCGCCATAGTAAAGGTGGATTCTGCGGAAAAGACGGGGCTTGGCGCTCATGTAAGCGGGCACCAGCGGCGCTTTGCTCCGCAGAGCGATCATGGCGATGCCGCTTTCCAGATCCTCCATCACGCCCTTTTTGTGCCGGGTTCCTTCGGGGAAAATCCCCAGCACCCGGCCCTCCTTCAGGGTCTTCAGGCAGGCCCGGACGGCGTGCATGTCCATGTTGTGCCGGTCCACCGGGATCATGTCCAGTTTGTTGAAAAACCAGTGCAGAATCGGGTTGGATTCCAGCTCCTTTTTGCCCAGGAAATGAATCTGGTAGCGGAAGCAGCCCCATGCGATCAGAATGGGATCCACCATGCTGTTGTGGTTGGAAATCAGGATGTAGGGCGCGTCCTCCTGCGCATTTTCCAGTCCATGATAGGTGACAGGCATGAAAATATGGCACAGAAGCCAGGCGACGCCGCGGGCAAAGCGGTACGTGCCGCTGAGCTTTTCCTCCGGCTGGGGGCGCTGGCCCTGTTTCAGCCGGATACGGCGCACCATGTTGTCCACCACCTGCTCCTGCGTCAGGTAGGAGGAATCGATGATCTGCGCGTCCTCAGCGGGCCGCAGGGGGTCTACCTCCCGGTGCATGTCCTGATCGTCCCGCTTGATCACGTCGGCCAGCACTTCCTCGTAGGAACCTTCCTGCCCCTTTTGCTGCATTTCGTCGAAGCGGCGGCGGGCGCGAATCTCCGGCGAGGCGGTCAGGTAAAACTTCACCGTGGCGTCCGGCAGAACCCGGGTGCCGATATCCCGGCCGTCCAGCAGCATACTCTGGCGGGAGGCCAGCTCCTGCTGCCGCTTCACCATGGCCCGGCGAACCACCGCAGCCTTGGAGACGGTGCTGGCGGCCATGCTGACCTCCGGTGTGCGGATCAGGCCGGTCACATCCTGCCCGTCCATATAGGTGTGCTGTTCGCCGTTTTCATAGCGGACTTCCGGCAGGTCGGTCGCCGTCAGCGCTTCCAGAGCGGCTTCATCTTCCAGCGCAACGCCTTTCTGAAGCGCTTTCCACGCAAACGCGCGGTACATGGCTCCCGTATCCAGATGCAGGATCCCCAGCTTTTGGGCCACGCCGTCGGCCACGGAGCTTTTGCCCGCGCCGACCGGGCCGTCCAGAGCGATTGTAAGCAGCATCGTTCGTCCCATCCCTTTGCGTAATATGTTGTTTGACAGCCGGTCAGATGGCGCGGTGCGCCAGACCGATACAGATTTCGTCCAGATGGCCCAGACCTACGCCGAAAAAGAGCGCCACGGCCATGTCCCCACCGCAGCGGGCCACGCCGATCTTTCCGCCCACGCTCATGCCCAGCGCCTTGGAGGAAATCTGGCTCAGCGCTTCCCGGGCGGCCCCGGCCACGCAGCCTTCCTCATGTTCCTCCGCGATCAGGCCCTCACGCTTGGCAGCGACCACCGCCCGCTCAATGATGCGCACCATGCCGGAGAGAAAATCGCCGCCGAAATCCGCAGCCGCCGAACGAATCTCGGATTCCGCCAGCGTTTTGCGGCATTGCTGTTCTTCTTCCCGGCTCTGGGTCATGGCGATCATGATCGCGGCCCGCGCCACTTCCCGGCTCCCAGTGGAAAGATCCCGATCCATGAGACATCGCTCCTTTTCTGGACGCATGGCGGGGGAAAAGGCCGCCTGACGGCAGCCGCCCGCATACGTTCCGCTTATTATACCATGCCTTGGCCGGTTTGCAAAGGGAGCGCCCCTCCGGGATTGCATTTTTGGCGGTTTTGTGGTTTCATTAGGAAGGAAAAGACCGAAAAACGAATGGAGAACGAGAGGAGCGCGGACGCGTGGAACGAAAGAGCAATTTGAGCCTTTTCCGAAATGAGTTAAAGGGACTGGCGATTTTGGGCGTGATCCTGTGCCATATGAAGCTGCCCATCGGGGAGGGGCTGCTGAAAAAGCTGCTGTTTTACGGCTATTCCGGCGTGGATGTGTTCCTGCTTTTGTCGGGATATGGCCTGTACGTTTCCCTGAGCCGATCGGATGATTTGGGCGGCTATCTGCGCCGCCGGGCCGCGCGGCTGCTGCCCGCCTACTGGCCTGTCTGCTTGGTCTGGCTGTGCACGATGATTCCGGCGTTCGGCTTTTCGCCTGTACAGACCTTGCAGACCATTGCGGGCAATGTGCTGATGGTAGGCTATCTGGCGGGTGCGCCGCTGAATATCAACTGGTACCCCTCCTGCCTGCTGCTGACGCTGCTGCTGGCTCCGTGCGTTTACGCCTGTCTGAAAAACAGCCGCAAGCCCCTCCGAACGCTGCTTTTGCTGCTGGCGGCGGCGTTCGGCGTGGGAATCAGCTATTTCGGCAACGCACAGCTTCTGCTGTTCTCCCGACTGCCGATTTTCGTACTGGGCATGGGTCTGGCCATGATGGAACGCGGCAAACTGCAAAACCCTCTGCGGGGCGCGGCGTGGCCGGTTTTTCTGACCGTCTGCTTTGCGGCGGGCTTGGGCGTTTTGTGCTTCGGTGAGTTCAAACACCCGGAAATGCTGGAATACGAGGGTCTGTACTGGTACTCCTTCTTCCTGATGATCCCGCCCGTCTGTCTGGGGCTGGGCCGGCTATTCCGGCTGGGCGGGGAGAAAAACGCCGCTTTCGCGCCTTTGCGGGCGCTGGGCAGCGCTTCCTTTGAAATTTTCCTGTTCAACGTCTGGATCGAGGTGCTGGTGAAAAAGGTCTGGTGCTGGGGACCCTGCTGGGGCTACCTGTGGATGGGATTGCTGAGCATCCCACTGGGCCTTGGCTGGCATTGGGTCGTGGGCAGAATGACGCGGCGAATGGAGGGCCGAAAGACTCATGCAGTATCGTAAAGACCGCTATGGCAATCCCATTTCCGCGCTGGGCTTCGGCTGTATGCGCTTTACCCGCAAGGGCGGAGCCTTCGATATCGACAAGGCGGAAAAAGAGGTGCTTCGCGCTATCGAACTGGGCGTGAACTATTTCGACACGGCCTATCTGTACGTGGGCAACGAGGCCTGTCTGGGCGAGAGCCTTTCCCGGAACCACCTGCGAGAAAAGGTGAACATCGCCACCAAGCTGCCACAGTACAAGATCGTCAGCGCCGAGGGGATCGAAAGCTGCTTTCAGGAGGAACTGCGCCGGCTGAAAACGGATTATATCGACTATTATCTGATGCATATGCTGACTGATATCGCTTCGTGGGAGCGGCTGGAAAAGCTGGGCATTCGGGACTGGATCGCCCGGAAGAAGCGGGAAGGCGCGATTCGGCAGATCGGCTTTTCCTTTCACGGCAATACGGAAATGTTCCTGAAAATTTTGAACGCCTACGATTGGGATTTCTGCCAGATTCAATACAATTATATGGACGAAAACGCGCAGGCGGGCCGAAAGGGGCTGCAGGCTGCGGCGGAGAAAGGCATTCCCGTTATCATCATGGAGCCGCTGCGGGGCGGACGGCTGGTGGAGCTGCTGCCCGAAAAGGCCAAAGCCCTGATGGAGCGCCATACGCCCCGGCGCAGCCCGGCGGAGTGGGCCCTGCGCTGGCTGTGGAACCAGCCGGAGGTGACCTGCGTCCTTTCCGGCATGAACAGCCTCGATATGGTGGAGGAAAACTGCCGGGTCGCTTCGGAGACGGAAGCGGGGGAATTCGGTTCGGAGGAAGAAGCTTTCTTTGCGGAGCTTCGGCGCATCATCAATGAAAAAATGAAGGTGGGCTGCACCGGCTGCGGCTACTGTCTGCCCTGTCCGCGCGGCGTGGATATTCCCGATATTTTCCGCTGCTATAACGAGCTGTACACCGAAAGCCGCTTTGCGGGCTGGAAGGAGTATGTGCAGGTCATCGGCTTCCGCCGGGAGCCGGGGTTCGCCTCCCAGTGTGTGGGCTGCGGGAAGTGCAAGCAGCACTGCCCGCAGGGCATCGACATTCCTACCCAGCTGAAAAAGGCAGAGCGCGCTGCGTTCCCGCCCCTGCACCGCGCCATCGTCTACCCGGTGCGGAAGTTCATTTTTCGGAAATCCAGGCAGCTTTCCGCTAAGAAAGGATAAAAGCCAAACGAATGGAGATCAGAGAATACCGACAGTACGACGAACGGGAAATCCTGCCCCTTTACGCCAGTGTGGGCTGGACGGCCTATACCGATCAGCCGGAAACGCTGCGCAGGGGCTTTGAAAATTCCCTGCTGACGCTGGCCGCCTACGAAGAAAACCGGCTGATCGGCGTTCTTCGGGCTGTGGGGGACGGGCAGACGATCGTTTTTGTGCAGGACTTACTGATCCTGCCGGAATATCAGCGCAGGGGCGTGGGTACGGCGCTGCTTCGGGAGCTGCTGGCCCGATACCCGCAGGTACGGCAGATCGAACTGACCGCGGACGACAGCCCGTCTCTTCTGGCCTTTTATCGAAAGGCGGGTTTTGTGCCCATGAGCGAGCTGGGCTGCTGCTGACTGATGAAAGACTGAAAAAAGCAAATGAAAACGGCGTTCCGACCAGAAGATCGGAACGCCGTTTCGGCTTTTCAGCCCTTGAGCATATTCAGAATGTGCTGCTTGCTCTGCACGCCTACGGAGCGGTCTACCGCTTCGCCCTGACGGAACACCATCAGCGTGGGAATGGACATCACATTGTAGCGGGCCGCCACGTTTGGCGCTTCGTCCACGTTCAGCTTTACGACCTTGCAGCCGGATACCTCCCCGGCGATCTCGTCCACCACGGGACTGAGCATCTTGCAGGGGCCGCACCAGTCCGCATAAAAATCAACCAGCACGGTTTCAGCACTTTCCAGCACTTCCGCCTGAAAATTCTGTTCGTTTACTTTGGTCACAGTCATCGCAGGTTCCTCCTTTATCATCGCCCGCCGAAGCGGGCCTCTGTTAAAGTATATCCGTTCGAAGCGCCGGTGAAACCATATCGCCGCCGCTTCCTTTTTAGTATAAGCGAAGCGGCGGCTTCATGCAAACATTTTTCCGCAGAAACGACAAAACCTCGCATTTCAGCAAAGAATTGTCAGGGTATTTTCCCTGCGCAAAGGCAAAATAGCGTTGAACCCACATCAAGGAGGTGAAAAAAAGATGGCAAAACAGAGCGGTTCCTCCCGAAACACCCAGACCACCGTGCCCGAAGCGCGTGCAGCGCTGGATAACATGAAGTATGAGATCGCCCGGGAACTGGGCATCAACTTCAATCAGGGCTACAACGGCGACCTGAGCTCCCGGGAAAACGGCTACGTGGGAGGCTATATGGTGAAGCGCCTGATCGAACAGGCGGAGCGGCAGATGGCTTCTCAGGGCGGAAAGACCTCCCGATGAACGGGAAATATTTGAATGAGGTGAAGGGAAAATGTATCAGAATCAGCAGAGCGGCACCAACAACGGCGGCATGGTCCCCGAGGCCAAGCAGGCCCTGAACAACATGAAGTTTGAGATCGCCAACGAACTGGGCATCAATCTCAAGCAGGGCTATAACGGCGATATGCCCAGCCGTCAGGCCGGTTATATCGGCGGTTACATGGTCAAGCGCCTGATCGAGCAGGCCGAACGCGCCATGAGCGGCAGCCAGAAGTAAACTTCTGAAAAAAGAGAGGCGGCACGATGAACGCATCGCGCCGTCTCTTTTGGTTTGTGGAGAATCATTCCTTTGACTTTTCAGCGCTTTCCTGCGTGGCCAGCCATTTGCGGGGGGAGCAGCCGAAAACCCGCACAAAGCTTTTGGCAAAGCCGTCCTGATTCAGATAACCCAGCTGCTCGGCGATCTCGCCGCTTTTGCGGCCCTTGCGAAGCTCGCCAGACGCCCACTGCATCTGCACGCCCTGCACATAGTCCGTGAAGGTCTTGCCGGTCTGCTGGTGGAACTGCCGGCTGAAATAGGAATAGTTCAGGTGCATCTGGGCGCACAGCTCCCGCAGATGGACGGGACGGCCCGGGTTGGACTGAACGTAGCTGACCGCCCAGAGCACCGGGTTGTTCTGCTTGAGCATCTGATCGTTGGTCATGGCCTCGGAATAGAACGCGGTGCGGCTCTGGCCGTCCAGCCGGGCGATTTGCAGGGCACGGGAGGCCTGACGGAGCCGTTCCGCCGTGAGCGGCCCGGGCAGGCTGGCACCGATCCAGACGTTTTGCCCGGCGCACCATTGCTCAAAGACCGTGTGCTCGTCGGAAAAAAGCATCAGCTCGCCGCCGAGGGTCAGATAAGACCAGCGGAAGGGCAGCACCGTATCCCTTGGCAGTGGGGGAGAGAGCCGAACCGCCTGAACGACGGCGGGAGGGCGGTGCATACCGGCTTTTTCGAACCACTCCGGGGCGATCTCCGAAGGCTCCTGCGCCAGCAGGGCCTTTTCCAGCTTCATCCGGCCCAGCAGCCATTGGTTTTCCAATGTCGCCACAGCCTTGCTGACGGCGGCGGTCAGCTCGCTTTCGCTGTAGGGCTTCAGCAGATAATCCCGCACGCCCAGCTCCATGGCCCGCCGGGCATATTCGAAAATTTCGTGAGCCGTTATAACGATACAGGCCATGGGAATGGGCTGCAGCTTTTCCGCCCGTTCAATCAGCCCCAGCCCGGACAGCGCGTCCATTTGAATGTCGGTGATGAGCACGGCAATGGATTCAGCGGCCAGAATCTCCAGCGCTTCCTCGCCGCTGTAGGCCGCCCAGATGCGGTCGCCGGGGCGGATGATTTTTCGAAGTCTGCGGATGGTGCCGTCGCAGATGGCCGGTTCGTCGTCCACCACCAGATAATTCACGGCGTTTCGCCCTTTTCCAACGGAATGGTCAGTTGAAATTCCGTCTTTTCTTCAGCGGGAAGGAAAAGACCAGACGCTGTACCGCCATGATGAGCGTGTTGCGGATGGCCTGCAGGAACGAGGGCAGGGAGAACAGATACACGAAGTTGTCGAAGCCCACAAATTTGCTGGCCCCGATGCCCTTGAGGATTTTGAAATCCTGAAAGGCGATCACCAGTCCGCCCATGGGAACATACTGGAAAATAATGTACCAGACAGCCACCGGCAAAAACAGCAGATACAGACGGATATGATCCTTCTGGAGTCTTTTTCGGGGTCTGCTGCTGGGCTGCACCGCTGCAGTGACAGCATTCCGCATTGCACACACATCCTTTGAACGTTTATGGGTCAAGTATACCCTGACAAGTTACAAAGCGGAACTATCTGATTTGTGATTTTTCCGTCCATATTTTACTGTTTTGGATAAAAAGAACCCGGCAGGTAAAATCCTGCCGGGTTTCATGTGCTCAAAGGGGCTTGTCAGGACGAAAGCGTCTTGACCTGAAAACTGACGCCCCATACGTAGTAGGTCACGATCAGCTCCCGCACGGGATGAGTGTCCTTCGGGGCCAGAATGGCCGCGTTGAAAACGCCGTCGCTCTTGGGATTCAAAGAATATACCTGCTGATCCCGAAGCTGAAGAATATCCGTAGGCTGTGGCACCACCTGAATCTCGATCATGTCGATGGGCACCAGACAGCCGTTGTGGACGTTGACGGAAAACTGCAGATAAACGTACTCGGACGCGTCCTTCCACTGGGTGGGCTTCTGGTACAGCGTGCCGATGAAGGTATCTTCATCCACGGAGGTTTTCAGCGCAGTGAAGTACCCTTCCTGCTCCGCGGCGGACACGCCCACCGAGGAAACCACCTGCGCCGTCACTTCCGCAGTCATGAACAGGTAAGCCATCATCAGCACCATGACCAGCAAAAGGGCGCTCATCACCAGCGCGCCGATCTTCAGCGCCTTCATTGGGCTCCTCCTTCCGCAGCTTCATATTCTTTCAGAATATCCCGCATTTCGTCGATCATTTCCGAATCTTTCAGGCGGAATTTAAATTCCACCCGGCGGGAAGCGTCCATGTCGATCTTGCCGTCCGCGCCGTAGATGGGGTCGGAATAGCTGCGGCCCTTGGCGGTGAGGATGCTTCGCAGCAGCGTCAGCTGATCCTTGGTCAGCTGGGGCATCTGCAGGCAGTAGGTGGCTACGGACAGGGCCCGCTCCTGGGACAGCTCCAGATTCATCAGGTAATCTCCGGAGGTGTCCGTGTGCCCTTCAATAATGATCTCACCAAGATAGTCGGAATATTCGGGCGAAAGCAGTACGCCCAGATAAACGGGGATGAACTGGTTGAGCAGGGTCTGGCCGCTCTGCTTGATGCTGTGCTTGCCCACGTCGAAGAAAACGGCGCTTTCCAGCATGATATCGCCGGTGTTTCGGTCTACGGAGGCTTTCAGATTGGCGCTGGTAAGCGCGTCGCCCAGCTCCCGGATGATCTTCGTGCGCACGCCTACCAGATCATCCAGCTTTTTCTGCTGGGTGCTCATGGCTTCCTGCTGCTGTCCCAGCAGGATCGTGGCGTTGGCCAGCTCGTTCTGCTTGGCCTCCAGATCGGCCTTGGCGACGGAAAGTTCGTCTTCTTTCTGTAATAGAGCGGTTTGGGCCGCCAGAATGATCTGTTTCTGTTCTTCCAGCGTCAGGTTCTGGTCGTCCAAAAGCCCCTGTTTGTCCTCCAGATCGGTCAGGGCTTCGGTCAGCTCGTTTTGCTTTTGCAAAAGCGCCGCCTGCTGCTGGGATAGGATCTCGGTCTGTTCGTCCAGCTTGGCCTGTTGGTCGCTCAAGGTTTGCCGCTGGGCCTGCAGTGTGGCTTCCTGATCCTGCAAAGTGGCCTGCTGGGCCTGCAGCGTGGCTTCCTGCGAAGCCAGCAGCGCGCCCTTTTCATCCAGCTCAGCCGTTTTGGTGTCCAGCATGGTAAAGTACTGGTACATGCTGTAGCAGAGGATCAGCACGAATACCAGGATCAGGGCCGCCATCATGTCCGAATAGCTGATCCACGAAGCGCCCCGATCCACGCTGGCCTTGTGTCTTGCGGTTCTGCGCATGGCTCTTCCCTCCCGTCAGCCCGGAAGGCTCAGGTCGTTCTGGGTCATCTGATCGTCCAGTTCGCTGGTCAGGCGGTCGGCGGCAATGCGCATATCCGCCAGCGAACGGGTCAGCAGCTCCAACTCCTGCCGCAGATTCTGGTTCTGTTCTTCCAGCATGGCGGCTTCCTCCGTGCGTTTGGTCTGGCTGTTTTTCAGTTCTTCCGCCCAGCTCTGAAGGGCCTGCGCCATCTGGGCGCTGGCAACTTGCATGGACTGTGCGTCGGCTGCCATGGCCTGCGCGGCGTTCAGCGTATTCTGCAAATTTTTCTGGGTCTGCAGCTGGCCCTGACTGACCATTTCCATCGTATGGCCCAGTGTGGTCATCTGACCGGAAAGCTGGGCGTTCATCTGGCTGACGAATTGGCCAACGATGCGCCGCACACCTTCCACCTGTTCCTGCGTAGCGCCTTGAATGAAAGTATCCAGCGACTTGGTCAGGGGATCCATGGCGCGGCTGACGGCCATTTCCAGCGACGAGGCCACCCGGTTGCCGACCGCTTCGGCAATGCGGGCCAGCCGTTCTTCTTCGTCCTGCTTCTGGCAGATCAGCTGCACCTCCGGCGAAAGGGGACGGGGCATGGCCAGCTCATAGAAGGCTTCGTCGAAGCTGTCCAGCGCCCGGCAGGCCCGGCCCACGCTCATGCGGTAGAACATATTGAACAGAAGCGAGCAGGTAATGCCCGCCACGGAGGTGGCGAAGGCAAAGCGCATCCCGGTCAGCAGCAGGGGAATGCTGTCCATCGTGCCCTGCGCGTCGGAGAAGTTGACACTGGTCAGGCCCTCCATCAGGCCGATGAAGGTGCCCAGAATGCCCAGCGAGGTCAGCAGGCTGGGAATGAGTTCCGCCAGCTGGGAATGGCCGGGCTTATCGATCACACTATCTTCATTTATATAGTCTTCGATATCGCATGGCATTCCACGCACATCCAGCTGTCCCGCGTTCAGCAGGAATTTCTGCCATTCATTGCGGAGCGCGCGGCCGAGGAAGCGCGGCTCCCGCCACGAGGGCCGCTGATTATTTCCGGCTGTTTTTTCCAATTTGGCTACGGCACGGTTCAGCAGGGAGCCGTTACGGAACACGGGATAGATACATTTACAAACGCCCACCAGCACCACCAGTGCGATGGCGCCGTAGACAAGAAAATCCACCAGATTCGTTCCCAGCAGGGACAAAAGTTGCTCAGGCATTCGCCATCCCTCCGTAAAAGGAATTTATTCATATCTTAACACTTCTTTTATAAAAAGTAAATACACCTGCAACAAGCACAGAGGCAGTGCCCCTGCGCCCCGGACTGCGCGGCGGAGACGCGCAGGGTCGTAGAGGGACATGCGGGTTGGCCGGGGTTTTACTGCCGTGGCACAACGGGTGCCACGGCTCGCGGGTTTGGTGCGATTTCCTGTTTGTTGACGTGTACAGACCGCCATTCGGCGACGGGCCTCATGGCTCGTTGAAAAAAGGCCAGCGTGGATTTGAACCCACACTGGCCTTTTACGTTACGAAAATATTCAAAGAACGTTGAAACATTCCGAACAGCAACATTTGAGTCGGCTCACCGCCGAATTTGGGAAACTATCTACTTCCGTTGTTATGTGCTTCGAAACCATCCGAGCACCTTCGAAGCATCCCAACTAGCGCTGTTTAAGTGTGCCCGACGCCAACTGTGGGGGAGCAGAGCGGCGATAGGCAGCGGAGGGAAAAAGGCCCGCCCATTTTGACGGCGGAAAAAGGCGAGCACGAGCGCGCTCCAAAAGCTGGTGAAAGCTGTCCAACTCCATTGCGCGCGACATTGCGAGCCCCGCCGCCAAAATGGGCAATAAAAGCCTTTTTCCCGGAGTCGCCGTGCCGCGTGCTTTCTTTGGTACTTTCTTTCGCGTCGAAAGAAAGTACTATCCCCCTCGGGGCGGCAGCCCCACCGTCCGCGCCGTAGTCGGCGCGTCAAACACCGCCTAGGGACTGCCTCCGGCCAAGTTGGCGTATATTGATGCTTGCAGGGGACTTTCCGCTCGTCCCCCTGCACCCCTTCGGGCCGCCCTGCCAAAAAGCGTCCTGTAGAGTCGGCGCATCATCCCCCAGTAGGGGATTCCTTTACGACAGAACCGCTGCAAGGAATGGACTTTCCGTCCTTCTCTGCCCTTTGGGTCATTTCATTCTTTTTCTCTTAAATCCGCATCCTGCAGCAGCACTGTCTTTTCCCCAACGCTGACGAAACCCAGCCGGTGCAGGGGACGGGTGCAAAGCACGTAAAACAGCTTGGCATAGAAACGCTCGTCGGGATAGTTGGCCGCTTCTGCGTCGGCAATGAGTACACAGTCAAATTCCAATCCCTTGACAATGGAGGCGTCCATGACCTGTACGCCGCCCTGAAAGCTATCGTCCCCCTGACGCACCAGCTTTGCATCGCATCCAAGATTCACCAGCGCTTTTTGCAGTTGAACGGCGGCCTTGCCGGTTTTGACGATGACGGCGATATTCACAAATCCCTCGCCCTGCCAGCTACGGATGGCACGCGCTGCGGCGGCAGGGCGTTCTTTTGGGGCTTTTACCGAAAGAAGGAAGGGCTTTTCGCCGTGACGCTCCACCGGACGGGCCGCGCCTTCGCCCGCCACGAGGTGCCGGGCAATGACGGAGAAGGCCGTCTCCATGATCTCCACCGTACTGCGGTAGGCGGTTCCCAGCCGCGTGACAGTCACTGGCTTTTCGAAAATGCCGGCGCTCAGATCCTCCCAGCTGCGGATGCCCTCGTCGCCGTAAATGCCCTGACACAGATCGCCTACCAGCGTAAAGGCATCCGTGTGGGTGAGTTCCCGCAGAACGCGCACCTCCAGTGGGGAAACGTCCTGTGCTTCGTCCACCACCACCTGACGGATGCTCAGCCGGGCAAGGCCATATAGCCCCTGCGCCAAAATCAGCAGAGCGGGCAGGTCTTCGGCCTGTGCCTGCTTCTTTGCCAACGCCGGACGGGTAGCCTCCAGCACCGGCTCGTTAGCAGGCTCCTTTTCCGCCATCCATTCCCAGAAAGCGCCGTAGACGTTCAAAAGCTCCATGGAACCCCAAAGACCGTCGAACTCCTTGAGAAAGGCTTTCTGCCGGTCTTTCAGCTCCTGAATGCGCTGATCCCGGGTGTCATAATACAGCCGCGCCCGGGCCCGGCGGCCGGGGCAGTCTGCTACGGTGCGCATGAGCTTCTGCACCATTTCATCCACCTTGCGTTCCAAGGCCGCCTGCGTTTCCTCGCAGACGCGGGCAAGTCGCTTCTTCATCACCTTGCAGACTTCCTGCACCCGGCCTTCCAGCGGGAAATGCCGAAATTCCTTCCAGAAATACCGCTCGATCTCCTCGCGGGTCATCAGCGTTCGGCTCAGAAATTTCACGTCTTCCTTTGGCAGACAGCGGCGCTCCCACACCGTCAGAAATTCCGCCAGCTCCGCCCGGAGAGACAGCGCACCCTTGCGGCGCAGCACGTTGTCCAGCACATCCCGCTGACGTTTGTCCATCTGCAGCCGCTCCGACAGACGGGCGCTGTCCATCAGCTTGGGCATCCGCTTGCCCATCAGCATCCGGCACAGACCGGGAAAGGTGGTCTGCCGCACGTCATCCACACCCAGATCGGGCAGAACTCGGCTGATGTAGCTCAAAAACAGCGGGTTGGGAGCCAGAATCAGCATTTGCTGGGGCAGCACCGTTTTTTGCAGCTGATACAGCAGCCATGCCATGCGGTGCAGGGCAATGGTGGTCTTGCCGCTGCCCGCTACGCCCTGTACGCACAGGGGCGAGAACGCGTCGAAGCGGATCACCGTGTTCTGCTCCGCCTGAATGGTGGTGACCACTTCCCGCAGACGGGCGGAAGTCATCTGGCTCAACGCGTCAGTCAGGTATTTTTCCTGCCCGGCCAGCCCAGTGTCCTGCATGTCCTCCAGCTGCCCGTCCGAAATGGTGAACATGCGCTTCAGACTCAGCTCGCCCTCGACCTTGCCGTCGGGCGCTTCGTAGCTGACCCGCCCGATCTGCCCGGAATAGTACAGGTTGGCCACCGGGCTGCGCCAGTCCGCCACACGCACCTGATAAGAAGGCGTTTCCAACACGCCCCAACGACCCAGATAGATGGAGCTTTTTTTCCCGGCCTTCAAGTGACCCAGTACCGGCGCGCCTGGGTCCGGGGTAAAGTCCAGCCGAGCGAAATAGGGCTGACGGCTGCTTAGACGCAGCTGGTGCAGACTGCGCAGCTTGTTCTTGATGATGAACTGCTGCACCGCCGCGTCCGTGCTGCCATCGTCCAGCACCTGGATCAGCCGGTCGTTGCCATCCACAATGCCCAGATCGTTTTCCAGCTTTTGCCGCTCGTTCACGACGATCTGCAGCGTTTCAGCCAGATGTTGTTTTTCGGTTGTCCATTCTTGAGAAGAAAGCGTAGCCGTTTCCATAAAGAGATTTACCTCCGCATCTTTGATAGGATGCAGCGCTCTCCATTCATGGGCGGTTCGCAGCCGCGCCCGGCGGGCAGAAAGCCGCGCTGGATAGGGACGCGGGCGGCGCTCAGCGGAAAAAAGAGATGCAAGGGGTCGCCGGGAAACGAAAAACGACCGCCTTCTTTGGCGGGAGCTGTTTTTCGGCAAACATGCGGCGACGCAGAGGTTTTCTCCTTCGGTCAACAAAGGGACAAATAGTATAGCACTTCTGGCCAGATGAGACAAGTGCTATTTTTGCCGGACAAATAGCGAAAATCGTCATTGCCTTTTGCCTTCGAATGATGTAATGTATTACTGAAAAAGTCCTTTCTGCAAGGAGGAACGTTTATGACGGAATATCGCGTCGCAAGGCCGGAGGAACAGGCTGCGCTGACGTTTTTCGGCAGCATGGTTTTTTCCATGGACGGCGAAAAAACGGATTTTGAGACCCTGATCCCCAAGGAATACGCCAAAGAGCGGAACTGCGCGGAACATCATTTGCTGGCGGTGAACGAGCAGGGCATTCGCGGCATGATCGCCACTTTGCCCGGCGTGATGCGCGTAGGGAAGCTCGAACTGAAGACCGGCTACGTGGGCACGGTCAGCGTTCATCCCCAGGCCCGGGGCGAGGGCCACATGAAAAAGCTGATGGAGCTGTCCCTGACCCGGATGCGGGAAAACGGGACGGATATTTCCATGCTGGGCGGTCGGCGGCAGCGGTACGCCTATTTCGGCTATGAATCGGGCGGGCTGGAATACCACGCCGACTTCCGTCCCTATACCGTCCGACAAGCCATGGCGGAGGTGGATGCGGAAGGATTTTCCTTCACGCCCGTCCAGCCCGGCAGCGAGGAAGAAGCCCTTGCACTGAAGCTGCAGGAAAGTCAGCCCTGCTGGGTGGATCGGGAGCCCTTCGGCTTTGCCGCCGCTGCCGCGTCTTACACCTGCGGCGCGTGGGCGGCACGGAAGGACGGAAAATTCGCCGGATATCTGGTGTCCAACGGGGAAAAAAACTCGGTTTCCGAACTGGTGGCGGCGGAGGGCTTCGGGCCGGACGCACTGGTAAAGGCGTGGTTCCTGCAAAACGGGCTGGAACGTCTCACTGTGACTATTCCCGGCTGGAACCGTCCGCTGATGGCCCGCCTGAGCCGGTATGCCGAGGGCATGAATCTGACCCCCTGCGAGAAGATTCACATTCTGCGTTACCGTCCCGTGATCGAAGCGCTGCTGACCCTCAAGGGACGCTATACGCCGCTGGCGGACGGCGAACTGGCGCTGGAAGCGGACGGCCAGACCATTACCGTAACGGTGAAGAACGGTGCGGTTTGCGTGACGGACGGCGGCGAGAATCCGTGGAAACTGACCCATCGGGAAATCCACGAGCTGCTTTTGAGCCCCTTTGCGCTCGATCTGCAGGAGCGCGCGCCCCGGGGATGGTTCCCCCTGCCGTGGCATACGCCCGTGGCGGACACCTTCTGACCGCTGACAGGAAATAAACGATCTGTTATATTTTGAAAACTAGATAAAACAGTTATTTCAGGAAAAGACGTTATATTAGTGAAAACTCGGAAAGAGGGAGATCTTATGGCTAAGACCATCATGGCGGTGGGGGCGCACATTGGTGATGCACAGTTGACCTGCGGAATGCTGCTGGCCAAACAGGCCATGCAGGGCGACCGGGTCGTGATCGTCGACCTGACGGCGGGAGAGCGCGGTACGCCCGCCGGATGGACCACCCCGGACTTTCGTAAGTACAATGTGGAATGCGCGGCAAAGTTTGCGGAAAAGATCGGCGGCGAATCCATCGTGCTGGATACGCCCGACGGCGAGCTGTACGATACCAAAGAGCAGGAACTGGCGCTGGCGACCCTGATGCGCAAATATCAGGTCAATGCCGTGCTGTACCACTGGAAAAACAGTATGCACAAGGATCATATGGCCGCCAGCCGCATCACCGACAACGCCATTTTCTATGCGTCGCTGCCCACCTTCGAACACGAACTGCCCCGGGCGCCCATCACCAAATTTTTGTACGCCGAAAACTGGGAGGACGCGGACGGCTTCAAGCCCTACTATTATTTCGATGTGACGGAGGCCTTTCCTGTGTGGAAAGAGGCCATTCAGGAGCTTTGGCTGGCGGAGCATTCCACCAGCTTCAAGTACCTGCGCTATTACGAGGCTTTGAGCGTGGTGCGGGGCGCAAAGATCCGCGTGGATCACGCCACCTGCTTCGGCATCGAGGATTATGCCAAGCGTCAGATTCTGGATCGGCTGTAAGGGCCGGAGCAAGGAGAAAATACGATGATCGATGAAAGAATGAAGCTGCTGGCGGGTCAGCGTCTGGTAGCGGGCTTTGAGGGCTACACGGTTCCCGAATCCTTTCAGAAATTGATCCGGGACTGCAAGATCGGCAATGTGATCCTGTTCCGCCGCAATATTCAGAGCGCGGAGCAGCTGCGGGAGCTGTGCGTGTTCCTGCACTGCCTGATCCGCATGGAGACGGGTCTGCCGCCCATGATCCTGCTGGATGAAGAAGGCGGCACGGTGTCCCGTCTGGGCGAGCTGGGTTCTGTTTCGCCCAGTGCTATGGCGCAGGGTGCCACCGGCGACCCGGAAAATGCTTTTCGCGTGGGCCGCATGATCGGTCAGGAGCTTCGGGCCGTGGGCGTGAATTTCAACTGCGCGCCCATTCTGGACTGCAACACCAACCCGAAAAACCCGGTCATCGGCGTGCGCTCCTTCGGCGGCGACCCGGAGAAGGTAGCGGACTTCGGCGCGGCTTATGCCCGCGGCCTGCGGGAGGCGGGCGTGATCGCCTGCGGCAAGCATTTCCCCGGCCATGGCGACACGGAAACGGACAGTCATCTGGGGCTGCCCGTGGTGAACAAGTCTCTGGAAAAAATCGAACGGGTGGAGCTGGTCAGCTTTCGCCGGGCGATTGAGGAAAAGATCGACGCACTGATGACCGCCCATGTGGTCTTCCCGGCGCTGGAGCCGGAGCGTATTCCCTCCACCGTTTCCCGGAAGGTCATGACCGGCCTTCTGCGGGAGAAAATGGGCTTTGAGGGCCTGATCGTCACCGATTGCATGGAGATGGACGCGATCAAGCGTCAGTTCGGCTCAGCCCGCGGCGCGCTGATGGCCCTGCAGGCGGGCGTGGATATGACGCTGATCTGCCACACCGAGGCCTTCCAGCGGGAGGCGGCGGAGTTGATCGTGGAGGCCATGCAGGACGGGCGGCTATCGATGAAAGAAGCGCAGGAATCCTACCGCCGCATTGCCGACGTGAAGCGCCGCAAGGCTGTCCTGCCTCTGACGGACCCGGCAGTGATCGGCTGCCCCGAACACCGGTCCATTGCGGAAAGCATTTTGCGGCAGGCCGTGAAGGTGCTGTACGCCCCGGCAGGAAAGCCCCTGCCCGCCTTGGACGAAAACACGCTGTTCTTCGGCTGCAGCAACCGGGCCGCTTCTTATGCCAGCGACCAGCTGGCCCTGTGCGGCCCCGAACGGCTGGCAAGGCATTTCGGCGGAACCTTCGGAGGGCTTCTTTTGGACGAAGCGGGCTTTCACTCCTGCCAAGGCCGCACGGTGGTGGCCTGTCTGAGCCCCCAGCCCGATCTGCCCCGGGTGATGGAGCAGGTCAGGACGCTGGCCGCGTCCGGCGCACAGGTGATCGCCGCCGCCATGGCGACGCCCTATTGTTTGGACGAACTGCCGGACAACGTATGGAAAACCGCCGTTTATCAGTATGACGAGCTGGGCCTTGCCCGGCTGCAGGAACTGCTGGAAAACGGAAAATAAAAAGCTTGGATCGCTGAAAATAAAGCGGCCCTTCTCCGACTTTTTGTTGGAGAAGGGCCGCTTTTGATCGTTGGTTGGAAAAATGCCATGCCGCTTTTCTATGTGACAGGGCGTTTGCGCTGCAATAGGCTGATTTCAGCGCGGATCGTTGCAGAGCAGGTAGCGCTTTGGCGCGTCCTCGTCAATGGCGGGGAAACGGCCTCTCGGCTCGGCAAAACGATTGTCCGCGTTGTCGTCGTTGGTCTGGCTGACCTCGCCCAGCAGGGCGGGGCCGTGACCCTTCTCCGCCCAGAAGCTGTGGTAAAGCCCCTGCGTCAGGGTAATGCTTTCGCCGTTATGGATGCGCAGAATGCTGCCCGCTTTATGGCGCTGACGGCATCCGTCCACTGTGACGAACACGTCGCTTTCTTTATCGACGCTCTCGTCCGGGTTGCTGTTGTAGAGCTGCACTAGCATATTGCCGCCGCCGCGGTTGATGATGTCCTCCATTTTGTACCAATGGAAGTGATAAGGCGTGATCTGGTCTTCCTGCACTACAAGCACCTTTTCGGCGTACGTTTTCTTATATTGTTCCATATGCGGGTTGCCGTTGCGGAGGGTAAAGAGCAGCAGACCGCATTTTTCAAAATCGCCGCTGCCGAAGTCGGTCAAATCCCAGCCCAGCATGTTGTCCCGAATTTCATTGTATTCCGGGCCCTTGGTTTTCCAGTCCTCCGTCGTCCAATAGGCGAAAGGGGGGAGCAGAAAATGGTGCTCGTTCAGAAAGACGACCGCCCGGTCGATGTGCTGGTCAATTTCACTACGTTTCGTTTGATATCACTCCTTTGATTAGTAGGGTCGGTAAACACTGGCAATGGCGCTCAGGGATTTCAGCGCCTCCCGGATGGTGCATTGCACGGGCCGATCTTCCAGCACGCACTGGAAAAACTCCAAGTCCTCCGCGCGGAACATATCGTTCCGTCGGGTGGAAATCGTCTCCCGGTGCCACTGCATATCGCTGCGGGAGAAAACGGAAAGCGTCGCTTCGTCCCAGGAGGCAAACTCCACAGTGATCACACCCTTGGTGCCGATCAGGTCGATTTGCCGGCGGCGAGGAGTCTGGAAGAAGTCCAGATGAACGTTCGCCATGCAGCGATCCCGGAAACGAAGCAGCATTTCGATCACGTCCGGCGACTCCATGCCCATATCGGAATAGGAGCCGTACACGCTCTGCACTTCCTCAATCTCCTGCCCGGCGAACCAGATGGCCAGATCAAGGTCATGTACCAGCTCAAACGCGCCAGAGTACTTGCTGTAGTACATTTGCAGATAGTCGGGGTGGATGTCATAGAAAGGCTCTCCCATCAGGGCACGGATGGACACCAGACGGCCGATGGAGCCTTCTTCCAGAAGGGTTTTCGCCTTGCGCAGCACGTCGTGGTAGCGGAAGCAGAAGCCCACCATCACCTTGCGGTTCTTTTCGGCGGCGAGCCGTTCCAGCTCCTCCACACCCTCGGGCGAATTGCTTAGGGGCTTTTCGATAAATACGTGAGCGCCCGCCCGGATCGCCTGCGCTGCCATGGAGAGATGCAGCTTGGTGGGGGTGAGGATGAACACCGCCTCCGGCTGAACGGTTTGCAGAGCTTCGTCATAGTCCGCAAAAATCGTACAGTTAGGGAACTTTTCCAGCACCTCCTGCCGGGAACGCTCCATGGGGTCGCAGGCGGACAGGTGACGAACGCCCAGTTCCTGCAAAACCTCCATGTGGCGCTTGCCGATGGAACCGCAGCCCGCAACCAGCACCTTCAAGTCGCTTATTTGCATACATGGAATCCTCCGTCTACCGCCAGATTGTGGCCCGTCACATAATGGGACGCTTCGGACGCAAGGAACAGCGCCGCGCCCTTGATCTCTTCGCCCATTTTGCCCATGCGGCCCAGCGGCGTAGCCGCGCCGTAGGCCTTGGTGAACGCCTCCGGCAGGTCGCCCTTGTCAAAGCCGCCGGGGGAGATGCAGTTGACCCGCACGCCATAGGGGGCCATATAGGCGGCCAGATCCTGCGTCATGCCGATAATGCCGCCCTTGGCCGCGGCGTATTCCACCGGCTGCTCCATTTTGTTGCTGTCGTGATACATGGCCCGATCCCGGCCCACCAGCGCGGCGATGGAAGCCATGTTGATGATGCAGCCGTGATGGGCTTCGGCCATATAGCCGCAGACCGCGCGGCAGCAGTACAGCGCGCCGGTCAGGTTCACGTCGATCATGTTTTTGATGGCTGCCGGGTCGCGCTTCAGAAAATTGCACTCGCCGTTTCCGGAGCCGCCGCCCGCGTTATTGACCAGCACGTCGATATGTCCCTGCCACTGGAAAGCGTCCGCCGCCATTTTTTTCACCGAGGCATAGTCCTTCTGCTCCAGTTCCAACCCCAGCGTGCGCACGCCGTAGGTCTCGCCGATCTTCCGGGCGGCCTCCTGAGCGCGGGCCAGTTCCCGGGAGGTAATGACGATGTCGCAGCCGTACTCGGCCAGCGCACAGGCGATGTCGTTTCCCAGCCAGGCATGTCCGCCCGTTACGATGGCTACCTTGCCCGTCATGTCAAAAAGAGTATGAAGCTGCTGCTCATTCATGCTGTTGCACACCTTTCTTCCGTGTATCACTCCCGCAGGGGGAGGATTTCCTTCGCTTTATCTAGTCCCTATTATGTTTCTCCTTTTTGAAAAAGCAAGACGAATCATGGATTTCGGGCCGGAAAAAAGGAAAAACGGGCAGCTTCTCAAGAAAAATCACTTGGTGGGACAGCATTTGTAAAAGCAAACAAGAAACAAAATACTTTTTGGGTATTTTTGTATACAAAAAAGAAAACAACGAAAAGCTGCCCGTCTTTTTGGGAAACCAACCCGTCTTTCCACAAACCGCTTGACCCTGCTGCCCGCCGTTGGCTATAATGCAGTCACATAACAACTCCATGGCCAAGGAGATGATCAGTCTTATGCTTCGATACCTCGAAGTGAAGGAGGCGATCCTGGAACGTATCACCCGTCAGGAGCCGAACACGCGCTTGCCCTCCCGCAAGAAGCTGTGCGATGAATTTCTGATTTCCCGTACCACCATCGACCGGGCAATCAGCGACCTGCTGAAGGATGGCTACCTGTACTCCGTAGCAGGCAGCGGTACCTTCGTGGCGGACCTGACCGTGAACGATACCCCGGTGCGGACGGATGTCATCAACATCGGCGTCATTATCCCCAATATCCTGCATGATACGTATCCCGGCATCCTGCGCGGCATTCAGGACGCGACGCAGAACCGCAACATCAATGTGGTCGTCTGTAATACGGACAACGATTTTGATAAGCAACGCTCCAGCCTGAGACGGATGCTCAACACCCGGGTGAACGGTCTGCTGGTGATCCCGGCGATCGTGAACGGTGAGGCAATGACGGATAAGTACTATCAGGATTTTGTCGGTGCGGATATCCCGGTGATCTTCTGTAACCGGCGGATCGACGGGCTTCGGATGCCGCTGGTCTGTTCCAACAATTTCTACGGCGGCTATCTGGCCACCAAGCATTTGCTGGAACACGGCTATGACAAAATCGCCTTTTTGTCCGTGCTGCATTACCAGACCAGCACCGCCCGGTATTACGGCTATCAGGCCGCCCTTTGGGAAAAGGGGCTGGAGGTAGACCCGGACAAGGTGGTGCAGATTCAGGATTACAGCAACGTCAGCATCGGCTACAACGCCATGAAGCGGCTGCTGGACAAGGGCATGGACATCAACGGCGTTTTCGCCTTCAACGACCAGATCGCCTGCGGCGCGATCAACGCAATCCACGAGCATCACCTGCGCGTCAGCGACGATATCGGCGTGATCGGCTACGATAACACCGCTCTGTGCAGCGTTCCGCCGGAAGCGCTTACCAGCGTCTCCTTTAAGAAGTATGAGATCGGCTATAAAGCAGCCGAATTACTGATCGAAAAAATTATGAACCCCGACGCGGAGATTCCTTTTGAAACAGTCTTTTGCCCGCAGATTCACGTGCGTGAAAGCTGCCTGGGGCAAAAAGCGTAACGGACTTTTAACCGTCTGGAAGACGGTCAATAAAAAAGGAGGATTCTTATGAAAAAGCAACTGTCCCTTGCTCTGTGCCTGGTGATGCTGATGTCCATGCTGTCAGGTCTGATGGTGACGGCTGCCGCGGAAGACGACGGCGTGGTGGACGCTGAACTGACGGCCCATTTGCGCGTCCTCTACCCCGGCACTTCCGATTTGGAAAAGGAAATCGCCGGCGACATCGCCGCCGAAATGAAGAAAAAGTACCCCAATGTGGAAGTGGAGTTCCTGTTCCTGGTCTGGTCCGATCTGGAAAGCAAGCTGGCCGCGATGATCGCTTCCGGCGACTATCCGGACGTGATGCAGATTCAGGACGTGGTCAACCCCGTCTCCATGGGCGCACTGGAGCCCGTCCAGAGCTGGATCGAAAATTCCAAGACCCTGAAGATGGACGACTTCTCTCAGGTCGCGCTGGATAACAACAGCGTGGACGGAACCCTGTACGCCGTGCCTATGTGCATGATCCCCTACAGCCATATCGTTAACACCGAACTGTTCGCCAACGCCGGGATCGACTACAAGGCCATGACCAGCTGGGACGACGTGCTCAACGCTGTGAAGGCCATCTCCACCGATGACGTCAACGGTTTCGCCATGGCGAACGGCGGCGAAGGCCGTTTCACCTTCCGCGATTTCATGATGATCGCCCTGAGCAACGGCTTCACCCCCGACGATACCTCCGAGGAGACGAAGGCGAAGTATATCGAGGCCCTGACCTTCATCGAGAATCTGGCTCCCTGTATGCCCAAGTCCCAGAGCACCTGGCTCTACCCGGAACTCTTTAAGGCCTGGGAAGCTGGCACCGTCGGCATGATGCACACCGGTACCTACTTCACTGGCAACGTGGTCTCCCACGGCGTTACCAGCATGGATCGCACCGCGGTTTGCCCCATGCCCGCCGGTCCTTCCGCCGAGCAGCCTACGCTGATGGTCGGCACCAACGGCTATGCCATGATCGCCGGCTCCACCCAGAAGGAAGCCGCTTGGGCTTTCATTGAGACCGCGATGAGCGAACCCATCCTGGGCAAGCTGGCAGGCAGCATGAACGTGAGCGCCGTCAACTACCTGTCCGACGAGACCCTCATCAAGTACGCCAGCGTGGCTTACGACCAGTATGGCGAGGGCGTAGGCGAAAAGCATATCGCGCTGATGAACCAGTTCAAGGAAGCCGCCGACCAGTACGGCATCCCCATGCCCAAGATCCTGGGTCAGGCCTCCATGGAGAAGGTCGTGCAGGGCGCGATCATCAAGCTCACCAACGGCGAAGTGAACGCTGAGCAGGCCTACGAGGAAATCAAGGAAGGCATCGACGAAGTGAAAGCTTCTCTGGAATAATTTTCCAGCCGTGGCTGCGGGAGAAGCGTTCTCCCGCAGCCCTTTTTATCGCAATGGCTTACTCGTAAAGGAGGCGGCAAAATGCAAGGCCGTAATCCCCGTTTGTTTTGGAAAAAGTATGGACACTATTATGCTTTTTTAGCGCCCACGCTAATTTTCCTGTTGTTTTTTCAAATCTATCCCATCCTGAGTTCCATTTATACCAGCTTTACCGATTTGAACATGATTAAGCCCAACAGCGGTCATTTTGTCGGACTGAAAAACTACGTAAAGCTGCTGACCAACGACTCGAAATTCTATCCGATCCTGTGGAACAGTTTCGTTTGGGTACTTGGCTCGACGGTGCTGCAGTACTTTTTCGCCATTCCGGCATCGTTGCTTCTGAATCGGAAATTCCCCGGCCGTCCCGTCGTCAGGGGCCTGATGATGGTTCCTTGGGTCACGCCGGTCATTATCATGGGTCTGATCTGGCGTTGGATCTACGACGGCGACTACGGTCTGCTGAACTATGTGCTGGGTACCAGCTATATCTGGCTGGGCGATAAGACCGTCGTCTGGCAGGCGTTGCTGCTGGTTTCGCTCTGGAAGGGCCTGCCTTACGCCACGTTGATGTTCCTGGCGGGTCTGCAGGGCATTCCGGCCGACCTGTACGAAGCCGCCTACGTGGACGGCGCAGGAAAGCTGAAACAGTTCTGGTATGTGACCCTGCCCATGCTGATGCCGGTGATCCTGGTCACGGCACTGACGAGCATCGTGCAGTCGTGGACAAAGTTCGAGGTCATCTGGGTATTGACCAGCGGCGGGCCGGGTTATACCACCAGCATCCTGCCTACCTATATTTACTCCAAGTCCTTCCGGGACTTCCAGATGGGGATGGGCTCCGCCGTGTCGGTCATCGCCATGCTGATCATGATGGTGTTCGTGCTGGTTTACCTGCGAATCTACAACAAGAGTTCGGAAAAGGTGGGATGAGAAATGAAAAAGAATAAATTTTTCTCCAACCTGCTTCTGGCGTTCGGCCTGATCGTGCTGATGTTCTTCGTGCTGTTTCCGTTTGTGTGGCTGATTCTGTGCTCCTTCAAAACGGATAACGAAATCTTCTCCGTTGTGCCCACGCTGTTCCCCAGAAATCCCACGGTGAGCGGCTATCTCTACGCGTTTTCGCCCAGCCCTGGCCCCGATCTGCTGCCGTACCTGAAAAACTCGCTGTTTGTGGCGATCATTACGGCGTGCCTGACCACATTCTTCGCGGCCACCGGCGGCTATGCCATCGGCCGGAGAAATTTTCCGGGAATGCAGGCCGTTGTGATCTTCCTAATGCTGGCGCAGATGTTTCAGGGTCCGGTCATCATGGTGCCGTGGTACCGCATGGCGGGCCAGTTGAAGATTTTGAACACCCTTCAGGGTCTGATCCTGATCTACCTGACCTCCACTATTCCCATCAGCGTCTGGCTGATGAGCGGCTTCTTCAAGGGCATTCCCTATGAGTTGGAGGAAGCCGCCCAGATCGACGGCTGCTCCCGCGTCCGTACCTTCTGGCAGGTGATTTTGCCTCTGGCTAAGGGCGGTCTGGTCAGCATCGTGATCTACGCGTTCATCCTGAGCTGGAACGACTACCAGTACGCGCTGTTCCTCACCAACTCCAAGTCGGCCATGACGGTGCAGCTGGCCATTGGACAGCTGATGGGCAGCATCGGCGTCATCAACTGGAGCGGCATCATGGCCTGCGGCGTGATCGTGACCATCCCGGTCATTCTCCTGTTCAGCTTCATTCAGCGCTACCTGATCGAAGGCCTGACGGCAGGCGCAGTAAAGGGATAAGTATGAAAACGGAAATCCTCGTCATTGGCGCTGGGGCCGCCGGGATTCGGGCGGCGCTCAGCGCGGCGGCGGAGGGGGCGCAGGTGCTTCTCGCCTGCGAACGCCCTCCGGGAGAAAGCGGTTCTTCCTTTTATCCTGCTTCCCCGCCGTGGGGGATGATGTTCGCGCAGGACGAGCAGGACGCTAAGAAGTTTGAGCAGGAAATTCTCCGCAGCGCCGGACCCTGCGTGAACCCTCGGCTGGTGGAACGGCTGGCCGGGGAATCAGTACGCGCCCGGGAAATTCTGCGAAAGGAAGGCGTTCCCTTTCAGGACAACGCCAGCATCGGCCTGACGGGCTGCTTCGGCGACCATCCCAGAGGCGGGATGCTGCTGGACTTGGAGGCCGTCAAGCGGACATGGCGGGAAGAACTGAAAGCGGGCGTAAAGGTTTGCAGCGGTCTGCAATGCGTTGCTCTGCTGGGAGAAGAAGGCTGCATCTGCGGCGCGGCGTTTCTGGATAAGCAGGGCGAAACAGTCTTTATTCAGGCCAAGGCGGTCGTGCTGGCGACGGGCGGCGTGAACGGACTGTATGAGCGCGGTTTCCAATACGGCAGACTTTTCGGAGACGCTTACGCGATGGCGGCCCGCCATGGCGCGCCGGTGGTCAATCTGGAATTTGTCCAGTTTATTCCCGGAACCCTGTCTCCGCGGAAAGGCGTGAACTTTTACCATTTTGCGCTCAAAACGCTGCCGGAGCTGCTGGACGCGGCGGGTCAGCCATTTTTGGTAGAGTATCTGCCGGAGGGCTGCACCGTGGAAGAATGCCTGCGGCAGCGGGCGGGGCACGGGCCCTATAGCATGGAAGATCAGGGCCGCTGGTTCGATCTGGCAATCGCCAGACATTGCCCGGAGGGGGCGGCAGTGGTCTTCGCTCCCCATGCGCTGGAGGGAAGCTGGTGCGACCCATGGCGGCGCTGCCTGAAAACAATGGGGGAAAGCCTCGATACGGTCTTTCGGGTCTATCCTTTCTGTCAGGCCTGCAATGGCGGCATTCAGCTGAAAGACGACCTGTCGACAGCACTGCCGGGACTGTTCGCCTGCGGCGAAGCCTCCGGGGGAATGCACGGCTCCAATCGAATGGGCGGAAACGCCGTTCTGGCTACGCAGGTCTTCGGGCGGCTGGCGGGGCAGAAAGCCGCGCAGTACGCGAAGGGCGTTCCTGCCGTCAGCCTGACGGAAACGGAAATGCACAGAAAGCTGGCCGAAGAATGGAAAACGGACGCGGCTCCCCGGGAAACCATGGAGCAGACGTTGAAACTCCTGCGCCAGACCATGCAGCGCAACGCTTTCCTGCAAAGAACCGAAGCAGGCTTGACCGAAGCCCTGCAAACCGTTCGGCAGCTGACATTCTCCCCGCTGCGGGCAGAAAAGAGCGAACGGGCCGAGGCCTTTGCCGTGCGCAACGCATTGGACGCAGCACAGCTGATGCTGCGGGCCATGCTCAACCGGCGGGAGTCCCGCGGGGGACATTTCCGTCTGGACGCCCCGGATAAGGATGAAAGTTTTTCCTGCATGATGCCGGTTTTCCTGCAGGATTGACCCAAATACAATAAAGGAGTGTTTTATCATGGAAAATAAGAAGATTTACACGGGCATTATTCCTCCGATCATCACACCTTTGAAGGCGGATCGCACCTTGAATGAAGAAGGACTGGAAAAACTGATCGAGTTTGATCTGAAAGCGGGCGTGTCCGGCGTGTTCACCATGGGCAGCTCCGGCGAAGCCATGATGACGAGCCGCGAGGACTGGAAAAAGACGCTGGCGAAGACCGTCCAGTGCGTGGGCGACCGCGCGAAGGTCTTCTGCGGCGTGATCGACACCAGCACTGTCCGCGTCATTGAGAATATTAAGGAAGCGGAGCAGGTCGGCGCGAAGATCGTCGTCGTCACGCCCGCGTTCTACCTCCAGAACAGCTGTCAGGATGAGATCGTCCGCCATTATGAGAAGGTCGCCGCCAGCACCTCTCTGAAGGTGGTCGTTTACAACATCCCCGGCATGACCCATGCGCCCATTCAGCCGGATACCATCCGCCGCATCGCCGATATCGACAACGTGGTGGCCTACAAGGACAGCTGCGCCGATTGGGAAAGCTTCCAGCGCGTGCTCTTCCTCTTGGAGGACAAGGACATTGCCGTGTTCAACGGCGCTGAGGAACTCTGCTCCGCCGCCATGATCTTCGGCGCGCAGGGCTGCGTGCCCGGTCTGGCCAACTTCTTCCCGAAGATGTTCGTGGATATGTACGAAGCTTCTCAGCGCGGCGACGTGAAGGAAGCCTACCGCCTGCAGAAGGAAGTCTGGGATCTGCGCAAGGTGCTGTCCGTTGGCAAGCACTGGATGGCCGCCATGAAGCACATTGGCGCGACGATGGGCTTCGGCGCGGACGTGGCTTCCCTGCCTGTGGAGCCGCTGACGGCAGAACAGGCGGCGAAGATCGACGAGATCGTCGCTCGGTATCAGGAAAAGTAAGGCTTTACGGCGACAGGAGGCCACGGTATGATCGTGTGCGAACGGAAGGACTTGGCGAACTACAAGGGACTGGATTCCCGTCTGGATGAAGCGATCGACTGGATCCTGACGGACGAGTGGCGCTCCCTGCCCGAGGGCCAAAAGCTGGTTCAAGGCAGGAAAATCTATCTGAACCGCTTCAGTTATGAAACGGGAAAGCTGGACGCGCAGGAGCCGTATGAGACCCATTTTGATTATGTGGATATTCATCTGATACGGAGCGGCGAGGAATGGCTTTCCATTGCGTCGGAGCAGGCCCAGCGCCGGACGGTGGAAAAGCCGGAGGAGGACTACGTGCTTTCTGTCGGAGAGGCTTCGGGCAAGTATCACATGACGCCTGAAACCACGGCCATTCTGTTCCCCGGGGAAGCCCATCGCACCAAGGAAGCGGCGGCTGCTTTGGGCAAGGTGGAAAAAGCCGTCTGCAAGCTGCTTTGGAAGAAATAAAGGGCTTTATAGCCGAAAAATTCCCACAGCAAAAACTACCAATGAAAAAAAGGAACGCGTCAGCGTTCCCTTTTCTTTATGCTCGGGGGTTATTATTATCCCTCGTAGTGCAGCGCCTCGATGGGCTTGAGCTTGCTGGCTTTGTTGGCGGGGTACAGACCGAACACCACGCCGATGAGGACGGAAAACCCGATGGCCATCCACGCAACGTTGATGGGAACCGTCAGGGTCATATCGAGAATCGGCCCCAGAATCTTGACTAGCCCCACCGAGAGCGCCAGTCCCAGCAGACCGCCCATCAGGCTGACCACCAGCGCTTCGATCAGAAACTGCATCAGGATGTTGCCCCGGGCTGCGCCGATCGCCTTGCGAATGCCGATCTCCCGGGTACGCTCGCTGACGCTGACCAGCATGATGTTCATAATGCCGATGCCGCCCACCAGCAGGGAAATGCCCGCAATGCCGCCCAGCATCAGGGAAAGGGTGGCCGTGGTGTCGCTCAGGGTGGAGAGCATTTCCGTCTGGTTGTACACGCTGTACTGCGTGCCGAAGCTGCGGGTATTGTAGCCCTCAAAGGCCTTTTCCAGATAGGCTTCCACCGCCGCCTGCGCCTGTGTCACCTGATCGGAGGATGCGGCGGAAACGTAGAAGCTGGAAATGCCTGTAGAGTTGGACAGCCGCTGGGCCAGCGTGTAGGGGATCAGAATTTGATTGTCGTTGCTGCCGCTGGCGCTTTCCCCGTTGGCCTTCAGCACGCCTACCACCGTCATGGTGTAGCCGCTGAGGGTGAAGGTCTCGCCGACAGCGTGGGTGGTTCCGTACATTTCGCTGGCGGCCTCCGCACCGATGACCGCCACAAAGCTGCGGTTGTCGATGTCGGGCTGGGCCAGGAAGCGCCCTTCGGCCACCGCCCAGTTGCGGATGTGCTCGTAGCCGGGAGCCGTGCCCTGCACCGTCCCGTCGTCATAGGTGTTCACGCCGGCCTTGACCGTTCCGGAAACGTTGGTCAGCGGCGCAATGTAGGCGATGGCTTCGTTTTCCGCCAACTCGTTCAGGCCGTCGGCTGTGACGGGGTTCGTCCGCCGGGCGTTGATGGTGGCGGAGATCAGGTTGGTGCCCATGCCCTCGATACTGGCGGTGACGGAGCTGTTGGCCCCCTGACCGATGGAGACCAGCACCACGATGGCCAGTACGCCGATCACCACGCCCAGAATGGTCAGAAAAGAGCGCATTTTATTGCCGGCAATGGCCTTCAGGGCCATCTTAAACGACTGAAAGATCATCCGCGTCCGCCTCCTTCGGTTCATAGAGCCGCCCGTCCTCGATGCGGATCATCCGCTGACCGCAGAGGGCCACCTTGGGGTCATGTGTAATGAGGACGATGGTATTCCCGGCCTGATGCAGCTCGTCAAAAATGTTCAGAATTTCCCGGCCGGTCTTCTGATCCAGATTGCCGGTGGGTTCGTCGGCAAGGATCAGCGACGGGTTGACGGCAATGGCCCGGGCGATGGCGCAGCGCTGCTGCTGGCCGCCGGAAAGCTGGTTGGGCCGGTGCTTCATTCTTCCGCCCAGCCCGACCCGCTCCAGCGCGGCCACGGCTCGCTTTTTGCGCTCCGTGGCCCGCACCCCCTGATAGATCATGGGCAGCTCCACGTTTTCCAGTGCGCTCAGCTTGGGCAGCAGGTTGAAGCCCTGAAAAATAAAGCCGATCTGCTTGCTGCGCACTTCCGCCAGCTGCTTTTCCCGGTATTTGCGGATGGGCTTTCCGTTGAGCAGGTAAGTGCCGCTGTCCGCCGTGTCCAGACAGCCGATCAGGTTCATCAGCGTGCTCTTGCCGCTGCCGGAGGGCCCGATGATGGTGACGTATTCGCCCTTTTCCACCCGCAGGGAAACGTGGTCGAGGGCGTAGATGATCTCGCCGCCCAGCGTGTATTGCTTTACGATGTCCTGCATTTCGATCATGGAAAAGCCTCCTTAACGGTTGCCGGAACGGCCGCCGCCGTTGCCGCTTCCGCCGCCCCCGCCGGGGAAGCCGCCGCTGGGCATACTGCCCATGTCGAAGCTCATGCCGCCGAAGTCAAAGCCGCCATCCCGGCTGTCGGTGCTGGAAGAAGAAGCCTCCCGGGTAATGAGCACCACGTCGCCTTCGTCAAGGCCGCTCAATACCTGCGCGTAGTTTTCATCGGACAGGCCCGTTTCCACCGTGGTGCGCACGCCGGGCTCGTCGCCGGATGCGTCGTCGGACTGCAGCCAGACGTAGCTTTCGCCGCGGGAGGTGTTCAGCGCCGTCAGGGGCACCAGCAGCACGTCGTTTACTTCTTCGATGCGGATGGTGGCGGTGCCGTTCATGCCGAATTTCAGATTTTCGTCGCCGTCGATGGTCAGGGTCACGTTGTAGACCGTGACGCCGCCGTTGGGCGTGCCGATCTGGCTGACTTTGCTGACCACGGCGGAGTAGGTCTTATCCGTCAGCGCGTCCATGGCGATGTCAGCGTTCTGGCCTACCTGCACGTTGATGATGTCCAGCTCATCCACGCTGACCACCATTTCCTTCTGGTCGCCTACATACAGAGAAGCAAGCGTGCTGTGGGCCTCCGCTTCCACGGCCGAGGGACTCACGATGGAAGAAACGATGCCGTCCTCCGGGGCGGTGATCACACCCGCCGCCAGCAGCGCCTTCATTTCATTCAGCTGCGCCAGCTGCTCCTGCTGGGTGGTGAGCAGAGCTTCGTAGGTGCCGCTGATTGGCACGTTGGTCAGGTAGCAGACCCGGTTGTTCTGCCACTTTTTGACATCTACTGCCAGATAGACGGCCTGAATGTAGCCTTCTTCGCTGGCTGTGAGGCGGTAGGGCATATGGATATGGCACGTGGCCGTGCCCAGCTCCTCTTCTTTATAGAAGACGGTTACTTCGCCGCCCTCGGAACCATAAGCGTCGGAGAAAGTGATCGTCGCCACGCCGTCCGTAATGTCTGCTACGGTGCCGTCCGTATAGGAGCGGCCCGCCGTGACCTTTACCGTGTCATTGACGGACATTCCTTCCGGCGCGGAAATTTCAGCCGTCATCAGGCCGTCCAGCGACAGTAGCGCGATGCAGCCTTTTTCGGTCATCACGTCCTGCAGGTACTGGCCCTTTTCGATGTAGACTTCCTTCACCCGGCCGTCCATGGGCATTTTGACGTAGGTGGTGGTGGAATAGCTGTCGCTCAGGGTCGCCAGTTCGCTGACGGTGGAGTCGAGCTCGTCCTGAAGGGTGTCGATGGAGGTTTGCAGGGCCGCCGTATCAATGGACAGCAGCGCCTGACCGGCCGTGACGGTATCGCCCTCTTCCGCCAGCGCTTCGGTGACGGTCACGCCGTAGTCAAGCGAAACGTTTTCTGTCTGGCTGATGGACAGGGTGCCGGTGCCGGTCACGGTCTTGCTCAGATTGCCCCGGGTGATGGTATAGGGGGTCACCAGCGTTGCCGAGCCGGAGTCCGCCGGTTGAGCAATATACTTTTGATAAGCCTGCCAGCCAAAGTACCCCGCCGCGCCTAAAATGCACAGCGTCAGAATGATTGCGATCGCCTTTTTCATGGAATGCCTCCCCAAAAATGTTTTGAAGCGCTCCGGCGGCTGGGCCGGCCGGTCAGTTCATGCTCTCAGCATACAGCGCCCGTCTTGGAAAATTCTGACGGCTGTGTGAAAGATAGTTGAAATCGAAAAAGAAATTTTGGAAAGCGACGGGGCATAAGGCAAAACGCGCCCCTCATACCTTGGAAAAAGGAAAGAAGGGGGGAGTCTGCCATGAATCATCAGGATCGAAGAAGCGTACTGGCCTGCGTGGGCGCGGTGATCGGCGCGGGTTTTGTTTCAGGACGGGAGATCTACAGCTTTTTCACCCGCTATGGGGCTGCGTCCTGGGGCCTGATCCTGCTGGCGGCGGTCACGATGGTGTTTCTGTGCGCACTGTGTATGCGGCGCGCACAGCAGGAAAATGCCGGCTGCTGGTGCGGACTGAAATGCTTTTCCGATACGAAGCTGGGCGCTTTGGCCCGGGGATGCGTCGCCATGCTGATGCTGGTGACAGGCGGGGCGATGGTTTCCGCTGCCGGTCATCTGGTGCAGCTGCTTTGGCCGTCCGAGTGGGCATATCCATTGGGCGCGGCGGGCACACTGATTCTGGCGTGGATGCTGGGCTTTCGGGGCGTTGGCCCGCTGTCGGCGGTCAGCGGGTTTTTGACGGTGTTTTTCATCGGCGTGATGCTGGTGCTGCTGCGCCGGCCGGGCATGGGGGAAAGCGTCGTGCAGGAGCAGACCCCGCCGGGCGGGCTGATCTTCGCGGCCATTCGGGCGGTGGCCTACGGCAGCATGAACATGACGGTCGCCATCGGCGTGACCTGCCGGGTCGAAAAGGGGGCGCGCGGATGCCGCTGCTGTGATCGCCAGGCCCTCATGACCGGCCTTGTGCTGACGGGACTTTTGTTCGGGGCCAACGCGCTGTACCTGCGTTTCCCCGGTCTGCAGCAGGAGGCTTTCCCGATCGTGCGGCTGTTCCGCAGCTTCCGGCGGACGGGGTATGTCGTCTGCGTGGCGCTGTTGTATCTGGCGGTGTTGACCACTCTGACGGCGGTACTCTATGCCCTTCGGGACGATCTGGGCAGCCGGGGCGTAAAGCCGCCGCTTTCCGCCGCTCTGACCATGGGTCTTCCGCTGGCCGTTTCCGTCGTGGGGTTTGCGGGCATTGTGGACGGCCTGTATACGCCGGTGGGGCTGGGGTGTCTGGGACTGGTGTTTCTGCCCATGCTTTTTTCCGGCCGAAGTCCCCGGCGCACTTGACAATCGTGCCGGAATCGTTTACCATAATCCTGCAATACAAACGATTGCGCCTGAAAGGAGAACGGATTCATGGCATACGAGATCCATCCCTGGAAAGTGATCGAAACGGGCTTTGAGCCTGACAAAATGCGCCTGTCCGAAAGCCTGACCTCAACCGGAAACGGCTATATGGGAATGCGCGGCAATTTTGAGGAGGACTACAGCGGCGATACCCATCTGGGCACCTACATCGGCGGCGTGTGGTTCCCGGACAAGACTCGCGTGGGCTGGTGGAAGAACGGCTATCCCCAGTACTTCGGCAAGGTCATCAACGCCGTGCGCCTGAACGGCATCCATGTGGAGATCAACGGCAAGCCGCTGGATCTGGCCAAGGCGGATGTGCTGGACTTCCGTCGGGAACTGGATATGCAGACGGGCATTTTTTCCCGCCATTTCACCCTGTGGACGCCCAACGGCAAGATCGAAGTGAAGGCGGAACGCTTTGTTTCGCTGGCCCAGAAGGAGCTGCTGGCGGTCAACTACTCCATCACGCCCGAGTTTGAAGCCGATATCGTCATGAAGCCCTATCTGGACGCGAATGTGCGCAATCTGGACAGCAACTATGACGAGACCTTCTGGGATATGCTGCAGGAGGAACAGACCGAGGACGCGCTGGCCCTTCTGACCAAGACGAAGGAAAATCCCTTCGGCGCGCCCCGTTTCACCGTGGCCGCCGGCCTGAGCTGCTGGTCCGATCAGCTGGAGCTGAAGGAGCGCAAGCTGGACGAAGGCTACGTGGAGCTGACTTACGCGGGCAAGGCCGCCGCCGGGGAAACTGTTTCTCTGGAAAAGTTTGCCCTGTGCTTCACCGACCGGGATCACGAGGAAAACCTGCTGGTGACCATGGCGGTGAAGGCGGCCAGCCGCGCCCGGGAAACGGGCTATGAAGACCTGAAGAAGGAGCACGTAGAAGCCTGGAAGCAGCGCTGGTCTACCTGCGATGTGACCATCGAAGGCGACGACGCGGCTCAGCAGGGCATCCGTTTCAACCTGTTCCAGCTGCTGAGCACCTACTCCGGCGAGGACGCGCGGCTGAACATCGGCCCCAAGGGCTTCACCGGCGAAAAGTACGGCGGCGCGACCTATTGGGACACCGAAGCCTACTGTCTGCCGGTCTACATGGCCGTGGCCGGTCAGGACGTGGCCCGTCAGCTGCTTCTGTATCGCTATCTGCAGCTGGACGGCGCGTATTTCAACGCCAAGCAGCAGGGCCTGAAGGGCGCGCTGTATCCCATGGTGACCTTTACCGGCATCGAGTGCCATAACGAGTGGGAGATCACCTTCGAGGAGATCCACCGCAACGGCGCCATCGCTCACGCCATTTTCGACTACGCCACCTATACCGGCGACGAGGAATATCCCGTCAAGGAAGGACTGGACGTGCTGTGCGGCATCGCCCGGTTCTACACCGACCGTTGCCACTTCTCCAAGAGGAAGGGCAAGTACATGATCCACGGCGTGACCGGCCCCAACGAGTACGAGAACAACGTCAATAACAACTGGTACACCAACCGCATCGCAGCCTGGAGCATCGCCTATTTCCTCGAACAGGCCGAGAAGGCCGGGGAAGCCCGCCGGGCCGAGCTGAACATCACGCCCAACGAAATGGCCCATATGCAAGACGTGGTGGAAAGCATGTACTATCCCGAGGACAAGGAACTGGGCATTTTCGTTCAGCACGACACCTTCCTCGACAAGGACTTGGAGCCCGCCGCCGCGCTGCCCGCCGAGGAACGGCCCATCAACCAGCACTGGTCGTGGGATCATATCCTCCGCAGCTGCTACATCAAGCAGGCGGACGTGCTGCAGGGCCTGTATTTCCTCAATCACCTGTACGATACGGAGACCATCCGCCGCAACTTCGACTTCTACGAGCCCATGACCGTGCACGAGAGCAGCCTGTCTCCCTGCGTACACAGCATTCTGGCGGCCCAGCTGGGCTACCGGGAGAAGGCCGTGGAAATGTACCAGCGCACCGCCCGCCTCGACTTGGACAACATCAACAACGACACCGTGGACGGCCTGCATATCACCAGCATGGCCGGCAGCTGGCTGTCGATGGCCCACGGCTTCGCGGGAATGCGCACCGTGAACGGCCTGAGCCTGAATCCCTTCCTGCCCGACTGCTGGAAGGGCTACGGCTTCCAGTTCCAGTACCGCGGCCGGGTCATCCGGCTGGACGTGAAGCCCGGCAAGGCCATCGTCCGTCTGCTGGAAGGCCAGCCCGTGGAAATGACCCTCTGCGGTGAAAAAGTCCTGCTGGAAAAAGAAACGGAACACGCCATCTGAGTGCCTGAACCCACTTAAAACCGAACCTCAAACCGCCTCCCGCATAGGATGCTGTAAGGCATCATGGCAGGAGGCGGTTTTCATTGAGCTGGAACTGGTTGATCGCCGGAGGCGACAGGCGCGCCCTTCGGCTGGCGGAGAAGTTGAAACAAAATGGTTGGCAGGTGCAGACGCTGGGACTTTCGGAAGGGGACGAACAAACGGTGCGGCCTGAACAGGCGGACGCGATTTTGCTGCCCTATCCGTGGTCGGCCCGCGGCGGGCTGATCCCCACGCTGACGGGGCTGACGCTCCACCCGGAAAACGTGCTGCGGCAGGCTTCGCCGGGAACGCTGGTGCTGGCGGGCGGCGGTCTGGAGGATACCCCGGCGATGAACGAGGTGCGCCGCCGGGAGCTGCGGGTGCGGCGATATCAGGACGCGCCCGGTTTTGCGGAAAGAAACGCGGCCATCTCTGCCGAAGGGGCGGTCTTTCACGCTATGGGGGAGACGGACGCTACGCTGGAAGGGCTGCCGGTGATGGTGCTGGGCTACGGCCTGTTTGGCCGGGAGACTGCCCGTCGGCTGAACGCGCTGGGTGCGCGCGTTACGGTATTGGCCCGTCGGGAAGAAGCCCGGCAGCTGGCTCGGTCGGATGGGATGCGCGCCTGTCCCTTCGAAGCATTTATCGGATTTGCGGGGGAGACGAAGCTGCTGCTGAACACGGTACCCGCCCGGCTGCTGAACCGGGAACGGCTGTCGGCGCTGCCAAAGGACTGCGTGCTGCTGGAACTGGCCAGCACCCCCGGCGGCTTTGACCCGGAGGTGGCCCGAAGCTTGGGCCTGCGGCAGAGAAATTTGCCCGGGCTGCCCGGAAAATACGCCCCGGACGCGGCGGCGGACGCGCTGGAAGCGGCCTGCCGCTACTTTTTCCGACAGGAAACGGAGGGACGGACGCGATGAAAAAGACCACCGTTGGCTTTGCCATGACGGGCTCCTACTGTACCTTCGAGAAAAATCTGGCCCAGATGGAAGAACTGGTCCGGCGCGGCTACGAAGTGCTGCCCATCTTGTCCTACAACGCCGGGGAACTGGACACCCGCTTCATGACCGCAGAGCACCTGCGGGAGCGGCTGGTGTCCATTACCGGCCATGAGCCCATCGACACCCTGCAGGCGGCGGAACCGCTGGGCCCGAAGAAGATGACCGATCTGTACCTGATTTCGCCCGCGTCGGGCAATACGCTGGCAAAGCTGGTGAATGGAATTTACGATACGCCGGTGCTGCTGGGGGCCAAGAGCCACCTGCGCAATGAGCGCCCGCTGGTGCTGGCCGTCTCCACCAATGACGGGCTGGGCATTGCCGCCCAGAATATCGGACGGCTGATGGCGTGGCGCAGCGTATACTTTGTTCCCTTCCGTCAGGACGATCCGGTGAAAAAGCCCCGTTCGCTGGTGGCGGATTTTGCGCAGATTCCGAAAACGCTGGCTTCCGCCCTGTGCGGCGTGCAGCTGCAGCCCATGCTGGCACAGGAAAATCGTGTCGGGAATGGAGAAATTTTGTAACAAACTTGCAACAGAATGCGTTTTAAGGTAAAATAGTTTCGCAAACTTTTTCACACCGATCGGGAAAGGGGGAGGACGGAGGATGCGTACAAGGCTGACAGCTCTTTTGCTGGTTCTTTTGATGGTTTCCGGAGTGGCCTTTAGCGAGGCGGAGACCGTAAAGGTAGAGGAGATTTCCGCGGCGATGGGAGAAAGCAAGGTCTGCTATCCGCAGCTTTCTGGCCTCTCCGATCCGGCGGTGCAAAAGAAGATCAACGACGACGTAGTGCAGTCCGGCGATATCCCGTCCCTGCTGGTCAAACTGACGACGGGCGGCAGTGTACAGGCCGATTATCAGTGCTTCTGGAATGAATGGGTCTTTTCAGCGCTGCTGACCGTGGAGGAAAAGCAGGCAGGAAGCCGCCGGGAACAGAGCGAGACGGCCCTGACCTACGATCTTTCCGACGGCGAAAAGCTGACGCTGGATCGTCTCTTTTCCGACTCGGCGGAAGCCGTCCGTCAGATGGAAGCCATGGCCGAGACTTCCCTTGGCCGGGAAATGACCGAATATATGGACAACCGGGACGTGACCCCGCTGCCGAAGGCTTCCTTCACCATGGACGAATGGGGCATCACCTTTCACTATCTGGCCAGCCAGCTTTCTTTTGCCAGCGGCGCGGCGGGGGCGGTGCAGTTCTTCTACGACGAGCTGGACGGCCTGTGGCTTACGGATGAGAACAGCCTACCGGCAAAAATGGGGCTGCGGTCTGCTCAAATGACCGCCAGCGAGCAGAAAAACGCTGTCGCCGCCGCAGTGACGGCAGGTAAGCTGCCCATGCTGCCGGTGACGTTAGGGCAGTCCATGCCGGAGATCGTGGAGCAATATCGGCTGGTACGTACCCCGGACGCTTTCCCCGGCGGACGGTACTTTCTGATGGAAGACCCACTGTTCCGGGATATTTATCTCATTTCCGACGATATGCAGGCGGGCTATGACCATTCGGAGCTTCGGGGTGTTCAGCTTCGCCGGGGCTCTCTGTACGGCCTGAAGGTGGGGACGAGCCTCCGCACGGAGTGGCAGTCCTCTTTGGGCAAACCTGCGGAAGTGATCGTCATGACGGAAAGCATGGCTTATGATTATCAGCTTTCCGCCGGAAACTGCGACGTCTACCGCTTCGGGGAACATGAACTGCGCCTGTACGCGGATGAAACGGGCGTTCTTGTCTGTATTCAACTGTGCTGAGCATGGAGGAACCATCGATTCATGGCCAATCAAAACGGAAAACAAAAAGCTTATGAGCCGGGTACCCTGGCTCTTTTTGCCGGGCTCGGCGTTTTTATGAGCATTTTGGGCGTGGTCAGTCTGCTGGCCGTAGTGGGCGGCGTTCAGGGCATGGCCTTTGAAAAGATCAAACAGGTGATGCAGGGGCTTGGCGGTAGCCTGTGCATCGGCATCAGCGTGCTGCTCATCTGGGGCGGCGCGCTGTGCATGTTCACTGCCGGGAAAAATGTGCCCAAGCGCAGCTATTTCGCCATGCTGGTGTTATTTCTGGCGGTGCTGGGCATTTTCAATCTGCTCAGTTCCGTCGGCACGCAAGGGCTGATGGACTATGGCGTGCAGTACAATCAGACCCAATACAGCCCCCCGCTGGCACAGGCGGACGGCTACTGGAACCTGATCCGCTTCGGATACCGAATTTCCTCCGGCAGCGGCGTGTTCGGCGGCGCGCTGGGGATGTTGCTGGCGTGGCCCGCCTGGACGTTTCTGGGCAAGACCTTTGGCGTGGCGGTGCTGGGGGTGATCTGCATCGCCTGTGTGCTGCTGATGACCCATTTCGACTTCCTGCAGATGATCGAGACCATCAAGGAAAAGAACGGCGAACGGAAGCAGAAACGAGAAGCCCAGCAGGCGCAGGAGCAGTACGCCCAGCAGCAGTGGCAAGCGCAGCAGCAGGCCGCCGAGGAGCAGAACAGCTTGAACTATCCCGCGTTTCTGCGGCGGCGCAAGCCCCAAAAGGCGGAACGGCTGGACGATCAGCCCCAGGAGCAGCAGCCCCAGCAGATGTATCAGCAGCCGCAGATGGCGGCTCAGCAGGCCGTGCCTCCGGGATATACGCTGATGTACGCCCCCAATGGCCAGCCCTATTACGCGCCGGTGACTCCCCAGCCGTGGCAGCAGGTGCAGCAGCCCCAGCAGCCGGAAATGTATAACGAGATCGTCATGCCCGCCGATGCGGAGCCTCTTTGGCGCAAGGGCCGCAAGAAGGCCAAGACCCCGCAGAACCGTTCCCCCTTCGGCGCGCCGCCGTCCTATCCGTCCGCCCAGACCGTGCCTGAACAGCCGGAGCCTGTGCAGGAGCCGGAAGGAGACGCGGTCATTCTGTCTTCCTCCAAGCGGCGGGCGCTGGATCGGCTGGAACAGATTCGCAAGCGAAAGGCGGAGATCGACGCGGAATTGGCCGGGAACGAGGAAGCCACCCGCAGCGGGGAAACGCCCCCGTGGGAGGAAACAGCCGCTCCTGCCGCGCCTTTGCAAAACGCCGCTTCTGCCCAGAATTTTACGCCCGTGGCGGCCCAAACGTTCGCGCCCGTGGCGGCTTCCCAGACCTTCGCGCCCGCTTCGTCCAATCCCGGCGCGTCTGCCGCTTCCATGCAGACCTTCGCCCCTGCGGCGGCTTCCCGGACGCTGGATGCTGCCGCGGCCCAGCCTGTGAAAACGGCCCCTGCTGCGGCGGAACCCGTGGATCGGGATGCAGCCTACAAGCGCCCGACCTCCATCGCCCAGCAGACCGGCCCTGTGACCCGCACTGCCCCGGTGACGGAAATTCACGACGAACCCCGGCGGCAAACGCCCTATGTGTACCCCTCCATTGAGCTTCTGAACCTGCAGCAGCGGGAGATCAAGGACACCCGGGCGCAGGACACCGAAAACGCCGGCCGACTGGAAAAAACGCTGGAAAGCTTCAATATTCCCGCCAAGGTGCAGCGAGTCACTCATGGCCCCGCCGTGACCCGGTTTGAACTGGGACTTCTGTCCAGCGGCGTGAACGTCAAGCGCATCATGAGCATCGCGGACAATATCGCGCTGGATCTGGCGGCCAACGGCGGCGTTCGGATCGAGATCCCCATCCCCGGCACCAACCTGTTCGGCATCGAGGTGCCCAACCGGGAAATTCAGTCCGTTTCGCTGGCTGAGGTGCTCTTAAGCCCGGAAATGAAAAGCGCCAAGTCGCCCCTGACGGTGGCACTGGGCCGGGACATCGCGGGCAAGCCGGTGCTGTGCGACATTGCCAAGATGCCCCACCTGCTGATTGCCGGTCAGACCGGCAGCGGTAAATCCGTCTGCATCAACGCCATCATCAACAGCCTTCTGTACCGCACCAGCCCCGAAGACGTGCGCATGATCATGATCGATCCCAAAGTGGTGGAATTGCAGTGCTACAATGTGATTCCCCATCTGCTGATCCCCGTGGTGAGCGACCCCCACAAGGCCGCTGGCGCGCTGAGCTGGGCCGTGGCGGAAATGCTGGACCGCTACCACAAGATGCAGCAGAAGAACGTGCGGGAGATCTCCGCCTACAACGCCAAGCTGGAGCCTGGCGAGGAAAAGCTGCCCCGCATCGTTATCATCATCGACGAGTTGGCCGACCTGATGCTGGCCTGCAAGAAGGACGTGGAGGAAAGCATCATCCGTCTGGCCCAGCTGGCCCGCGCGGCGGGCATCCACATGGTGGTGGCCACCCAGCGCCCCACGGTGGACGTGATCACCGGCCTGATCAAGGCCAACATCCCTTCCCGAATCGCCTTCGCCGTGTCCTCCAGCATCGACAGCCGCACCATTCTGGACCAGAACGGCGCGGAAAAGCTGCTGGGCCGGGGCGATATGTTCTATTTCCCCACAGGGGCCAGCGCCCCTCTGCGGGTGCAGGGCTGCTTCCTCAGCGACGCGGAGACTGAGCGGGTGGTCGGGTTCATCGGCGAGCATTCCAAGGTGGAGTTTGACCAGAACGTGCTGGAAACCGTGGAAAACACCGAGGACACCGCCAATCCGCTGGATGAGGGCGGCGACGACGATTCCGGCGTGGACGACCGCCTTGCCGAGGCGATTGAGATGGTCATCGCCGATGGTCAGGCCTCCATCAGTATGCTGCAGCGCCGCATGAAGATCGGTTACGCCCGGGCGGGCCGCCTGATCGACGATATGGCCAATCGCGGCATCGTCAGCAAATCCGTGGGCAGCAAGCCCCGGGAGGTGCTCATCACCCGGGAGGAGTTCGAGAAGATCAAGGAAACGCTGCGGTAAGCTTGCGAATATACAAAAGGAAAAGAGGCAAAAGGGAAATGAAAATTCAGAAGTTGGTGGGAACCGTGATTCTGCTGGCGGGCGTGGCTTTGCTGATCGTGGGGCTGACCCTGCAGGTGCCGGGAACCTATCTGACCACTTACGCCAGTCTGGATGGCGCGGCGATCGACGGCGATACGGCTTCGTCGATCCGGGAGTATGTGGGCGGCGACGCGTACAATTACATTATCGGCGCTTCACTGGTCGGTGCGAAAATTTCCGGGCTTATCATGGCAAAGGCGGTATACACTGCAGCTGGGGTGCTGGTGATCTGCCTTGGGCTGATTTGTCTGTTCTGCGGTCCCAAGGAACCGCACACAAAGAAGCCGGAGAAAATCGTCTCTGCGCCTGAAAAAGCGGACGAAACGACCGAAGAAGTTTCAACGGAAGAAGCCGCACAGAAAGCGGAGGAAACGAATGCTTCGGAAGAAAAAGAGATGGACGCAGTCGAAACTGCGGAGAGTACTGAAGAAGAAAAGAAATAAACAAGACGAAAGTCATTTAAAAACAGTTAAATAAAACTAACCAAAAAGAAACGGCAAAATTCTTGCATCCGCACGGCGGGCATGGTATGATTACTTCGTATGCAATGAAGGAGGAATACCATGCCCGTTTTCATTGACGATCTTCTCAGCCGGGTGGAAAAACCGGCCCGGTATACCGGCGGCGAGATGAACGCTACCACCAAATCCTTTGACGATGCGGATGTTACCTTCGCATTTTGTTTTCCCGATACCTACGAGGTCGCCATGAGCCATCTGGGCATGAAGATCCTCTACGGTATCCTGAACGACCTGCCCTATGCCCTGTGCGAGCGGGTCTGTATGCCGTGGACGGATATGCGGCGGGAGCTGAAAGCGGCGGGGCGGCCGCTGTTTTCGCTGGAAAGCCGCCATGCCCTGAATGAGTTTGATATTGTGGGTTTCACCCTGCAATATGAAATGAGCTATACCAACATTCTGGATATGCTGGATATGGGCGGCATTCCTGTCCGCACCTGCGACCGGAAGGAAAGCGACCCCTTCGTGGTGGCGGGCGGCCCCTGCGCCTTCAACCCCGAACCTCTGTGGGAGTTTTTCGACTGCTTCATGATCGGCGACGGCGAGGATTCCATCGTGGAAGTGACCGATACCATCATGAACTGCCGCAAGGAGGGCGTTTCCCGGCAGGAGTGCCTGCGCCGGCTGGCAAAGCTGGAAAGCGTGTATGTGCCATCCCTGTACCGGGACGAGTACAACCCGGACGGCACGCTCAAAAGCCTGATGCCTATCGACGATGCGGCCCCGGCGGTGATTCACAAGCGGGTCTTCCGCAACATGGACGACGCCTATGTGCCCACCCATCCGCCGGTGCCCTATATGCAGGTGGTCTTTGACCGCATCATGCTGGAGATCATGCGCGGCTGCACCCGGGGCTGCCGCTTCTGTCAGGCGGGAATGCTGTACCGCCCCGTCCGGGAGCGCAGCGTGGAAAAGCTGGTGGAGGTAGCCAAGGCCAGTATTGAAAACACCGGCTATGAGGAGATTTCCCTGAGTTCCCTTTCCAGCAGCGACTATTCTCATATCAACGAGCTGGCCACCCGGCTGACGGATGAGCTGTGCGACCAGCGGGTCAGTCTGTCCCTGCCCAGTCTGCGGGTGGACAAATTCGTGCAGGACACTCTGTCCCAGACTCAGCGGGTGAAAAAGAGCAGCCTGACCTTCGCCCCCGAGGCGGGCACCCAACGCCTGCGGGACGTGATCAACAAGGGCGTGACCGAGGAAGATCTGGTCAACACCCTGCATCACGCCTTTGAAAACGGCTGGAACGGTGTGAAGCTGTACTTCATGACCGGCCTGCCCACCGAGACTGACGAAGACCTGCTAGGCATCGCCGCGCTGGCCAAAACGGCCGCCGGGGCCTATTATTCCGTGCCCAAGGATAAGCGGGTCAAGGGTCTGCGCATCACCTGCAGCGCCAGCGTGTTTGTGCCCAAGCCCTTCACGCCCTTCCAGTGGTGCGCGCAGGACCGGCCCGAGGACGTGGTGCGCAAGCAGCACATGGTGAAGGATGCGTTCCAGAAATACAAAAACGCCCGCTTCATTTATCATGATTCCAGCCTGAGCCGCATTGAAGCCTGCTTTGCCGTGGGCGACCGGCGGCTTTCCAAGGTGCTGTACCGGGCGTGGCAGTCCGGCTGCATTCTGGACGGCTGGGACGAGTGCTTCCTGTACGACAACTGGCTGCAGGCCTTTGTGGACTGCGGACTGGACTTGGACTTCTACGCCCACCGCCAGCGTTCGCTGGACGAGACCCTGCCCTGGGATCATATCGACGCGTATATTTCCAAGAGCTTCCTGAAACGGGAGTATGAAAAGGCCCTGCGGGCCGAGACCACCCGGGACTGCCGGGAGGGCTGCAACGGCTGCGGCCTGCAGGTTTTGAAGGGAGTGTGCAGGGGATGCGAATGATGGCCGCTTTCGAAAAGGGCGAAAAGCTGCGCTTCATCGGTCATCTGGACTTGATGCGCACCATGCAGCGGGCGCTTCGGCGCAGCCATTTGCCCATCAAATACTCCAACGGCTTCAACCCCCATATCCGTCTGAGCTTCGCCGCGCCCCTGAGCGTGGGCGTGGCCGGAAGGCGGGAGATGATGGAGGTGCCCGTGGAGGACGGAACGTCCCCGGCGGAGTTTATTCAAAAGCTGAACGCCTGTTTGCCGCCGGATCTGCAGATTGTTTCGTCTAAGCCGGTTAGCGATGAGTTTCCCACCCTGATGTCCCTGATGGCCGGGTCGGAATACTCCATCCGTCTGCCCCGGAGCGCGGCGGCCGATCAGGCGGCGGCCCGCTTTGCGGACTTTATGGCGCTGAAGGAATACACCGCCGTGCGCCGCACCAAGAGCGGCGACGCGGACTGTAACATCCGGCCCTTCGTGCTGGACGGCGGCATTGAAAACAGCGAAACGGAGCACGTGATTCATCTGACCATCGTGTCCGATCCCAAGGACGGCGCACTGAAGCCCAGCCTGTGGCTGCGGTGTCTGTATGAGTTCGCCGGTCAGGACGCGCAGGAGTCGGAGAAAGCCATGATCTTCCGGGAGAAAATGCTGGCCCGGAACAAAGAAGGCAAGCTGGTTCCCATGGAGGAGCTGGCATGAGCGAGGCCTACACGCTGCTGTGCCGCGAAAGCGACGACGTGCGGCAGACGACGCTTTTGAGCGAAAACCGTCTGTTGGAATACACGCAGGAGGAAGCCGCCGGCGAAAGTCTGGTGGGCGCGCTGTTTCTGGGCCGGGTGGAGCGGGTGCTGCCCCAGATCAAGGCTGCGTTTGTGAAGCTGGGGCTGGCCCAGAACGGCTTTCTGCCCATTCGGGAGCAGGAGAGCTTCCATCAGGCCAACGGCCCCGCGCCCCTTCTGACGGGGGAAGACGTGCTGGTGCAGGTCAAAAAAGACTCCAAGGGCGAGAAGGGCGCGTTCCTGACCCGGGACGTGATCTTGCCGGGCCAGTACGTGCTGCTGATGCCCATGAACCGCCATGTGGGGGTCAGCAAGCGCATCGAGGGCGAAGAAGACCATGCTCGCGCCCGGGCACTGGGCAAAAAGCTGTCCGGGGGCCGGGTGGGCGTGATCGTCCGCCATGCGGCACTGTTCGCCCGGGAAAACGAGATTCGGGCGGAGATGGACGAGCTGGAAGCCCAATGGAACCATTTGACGGCGGGCGCACCCTGCCGCAAAGCGCCGGAGCTGCTGCAAAAGCCGGTTTCGCCCCTGAAAGCTCTCTGTCGGGATTATTCCGCCCGACATGAGTGCCATGTGATCGCCGACCATCCTCTTTCCGAAAGCCTGCCGGAGGGCGTGACGGTGCAGCAGGTTTCCCCGGAAGAAATGGAGGAGCTTTTCCAGCGCTTTCATCTTCGAAAGCAGCTGAAAGAGGCTCTTGGCCGAAAGATTTCCCTTTCAAATGGCGGCAACCTGATGATCGACCAGCGGGAAGCCATGAGCACCGTGGATGTGAACAGCGGCTCCTTTGTGGAAAGCGACGGCGGGCAAAATCTCCCCCTTTCCCAGAATTTGGCGGCGGTGGGGGAGATCGCCCGGCAGATTCGGCTGCGGAACCTTTCCGGGATGATTCTGATCGATTTTATCGACATGGATCGGGAGGACGAGCGCCGTCAGGTGCAGGAAGCCATGGAACAGGCTCTTGGCGACGATCGGGTCAAGACCGTCGTTCACGGGTTTACCCGGCTGGGTATTCTGGAGATCACCCGCAAGCGCACGGGGGAGACCCTGCAGGAAATGCTGACGGAACCCTGCCGCGCCTGCGGCGAAACCGGCCGCGCGCCGGTCGAATGGCCGTGAACGGTCAAGAAAGGACGTACACAAACTTGGAACATCATGCCACTTATGTGACCGAAGCGCAGCGGGAGGAGCAGCTGAAAGCCATCCGCGCGTTCCGGGAAATGGAAGACCGGCCGGAAAGCTACTTCATCGTGACCTACGGCTGTCAGATGAACGCCCACGACAGCGAAAAGCTGGCGGGACTTTTGGAAGAAATGGGCATGTCCGAAGCCGAAGACCGCACCAAAGCCGATCTGGTGCTGTTCAACACCTGCTGCGTCCGGGACAACGCCGAACGCCGTGCGCTGGGCAACGTGACGTGGCTGAAGGAACTGAAGAAGGAAAAGCCCCGGCTTCTGATCGGCGTATGCGGCTGCATGGTGCAGCAGCCCGGCATGGCGGAGAAGATTCTGAAGCAGTACCGCTTCATCGATCTGGCCTTCGGCACCCACAACCTGCACGAGCTGCCGGGGATGCTGCTGCGCCTGTGCCAGCAGCGTACCCGGGTGGTCAGCATTTCCCATGAGGAAGACCTGATCGCCGAGGGGCTGCCGGTGAAGCGGCTGAATGCATGGCACGCCTACATCACCATCATGTACGGCTGCAACAATTTCTGCTCCTACTGCGTCGTGCCCTATGTGCGGGGCCGGGAGCGCTCCCGCCGCATGGAGGACATTCTCCGGGAGGCCGAGGAGCTGCGGCAGTCCGGCGTACAGGAGATTATGCTGCTGGGCCAGAACGTGAACAGCTACGGCAACGGCTCCGAAAATGGGGATACCTTCCCCAAATTACTTCGGGAGCTGGACCGGCTGGACATTCCCCGCATCCGCTTCATGACCTCCCATCCCAAGGATCTGAGCGACGAGCTCATCGAGGTGATGGCCGAGAGCAAGCATATCCTTCATCAGCTGCACCTGCCCGCCCAAAGCGGCAATGATGAAATTCTTCGGCTCATGAACCGCCACTATACCCGGGAAGACTATCTGCGCAAGGTGGAAAAGCTCCGGGCAGCTATCCCGGATATCGGCCTGACCACCGATCTGATCGTGTCCTTCCCCGGGGAGACGGAGGCTCAATTCGAGGACACTCTGTCGCTGGTGCGGGAGGTGGGCTATGATTCTGCGTTTACCTTTATTTACTCTCCCCGGGAAGGCACCCGCGCCGCCAAAATGGACGGCCAGATTCCGGCGGAGGAAAGCTCCCGCCGCATCGCCCGGCTGATTCAGGAGGTGGAAGCCTCTACCGCCCGGGTGCATCAGAGCATGGTGGGCAAAAACGAGAAAATTCTGGTGGAAGGGCTCTCCAAACGGGATGAACACCAGATTTCAGGCAAGGGCAGCCGGGGCATCACCGTCACGCTGGACGGCTCGGCGGCGGATATCGGGAAGATCCTTCCCGTCAGAATCACCTCCGCGGCGGTCAATACCCTCCGGGGAGAAAGAATCGAAAGGGGTTAATCATCGATGGAAAAGGTACTGAATCAGGCGGAACTGCTGGCGGAAGCCATTCTGGAAAGCGAAGAATACATCAACATGCGGCTGACCGAGCAGGCCGTGATGAAGGATGAGGAAGCGACCCTGCTGGTGGCCAACTATTCCGAAAAGCGCAGCAAGGTGGAAGAATTGCTGGCCAACCCCAACATGGACCGGGGCGAGCTGGCCAAGGCCGGTCAGGAACTGCAGGAAGCCGAGCATATGCTGGACCACAACAAGCTCATCGCCAAAATGCAGGAAACCAACGACGCTTTTACCGATATGATGAAGAAGGTCAACAAGATCATCAAGAAGGTCGTCACCGGCGAGGACGAAGAGGAAGAAGAGCACGGCTGCACCGGCTCCTGCTCCAGCTGCGGCGGCGGTTGCGGACATCATCATTGATCCTTCCAAATACTGTCAGAGGGGCCTGCGCCCCTCTGACGGCTTTCCACCGGGATTTTGGAACGTTTGACATTCTGTTTGTTTTGGTACGAAAGGACGGGTGAAACCGTGGCTGGCAGCGTGACCCCGATGATGCAGCAATATCTGGACATCAAGCAGAAGCATCAGGACTGCATCCTGTTTTTCCGGCTGGGCGATTTTTACGAGATGTTTTTTGAGGACGCTCAGCTGGTTTCCAAGGAGCTGGAGCTGGTGCTGACGGGCAAAAGCTGCGGCCTGAGCGAGCGCGCACCCATGTGCGGCATTCCCTACCACGCCGCCAGCGGATATATCGCCCGGCTGATCGAAAAGGGCTACAAGGTGGCCATCTGCGAGCAGCTTACTGACCCGGCCCTGAGCAAGGGACTGGTGGAGCGGGACGTGATCCGCATCATCACGCCCGGCACGGTGGTAGACCCCGCCATGCTGGACGAAAAAAACTACAGCTACGTGCTTTGCGTGGCCTTTTTCGGCAAGGGAGCCTCGCTGGCATGGGCGGACGTGAGCACCGGCGAGTTTGTGGCCCATGTGGTGCAGGACGCGGAAAAGCAGCTGATGGACGAAATTCAGCGCATCGGCCCCCGGGAGATCGTGACCAACGATCTGGACAAGCTGCACACGCTGGTGAATCTGGGCCTTTCCGCTACCACGCTGGCGGAGAGCGCCTTTTCCAAGCGGGGCGCGGAAGGGGAGCTGTTCAGCCACTTCGGCGTGGCCACGCTGTCCGCACTGGGCATGGAGGACAAGGATCGCCGGGCCATCGCCGCCGGGGCTTTGCTGCGCTATCTGGACGAGACGCAGAAAAACGCACTGGAGCACATCACCCATCTGGAGCTGTATCAGGGCGACGAGACCATGTTTCTGGATCGGCACACCCGCCGCAATCTGGAACTGACCGAGAGCCTGCGCAGCGGCGAACGGAAGGGCTCCCTTCTGTGGCTGCTGGATCAGACCCGCACGGCCATGGGCGCGCGGCTGCTGCGCACGTGGGTGGAAAACCCCATGGTGAGCCGTCACCGCATCCAGACCCGTCTGGACGCAGTGGAAGCCCTGAAGGACAACTTCATCGTGGCGGAGGAACTGGGAGAAAAGTTGGAGACTGTGGCGGATATGGAGCGCCTGCTGGGCAAGATCAGCTACAACAGCCTGACCGCCAGGGACTGTCTGGCCCTGAACCGCTCGCTGAACGCCATTGCCCCGGTGAAGGCACTGCTGGAAAGCGTGGACGTTGCGCCCCTGAACGCGCTGGCCCACACCATGGCCCCGCTGGACAGCCTGTGCGAGCTGCTGGAAAAAGCCATCAACCCCGACGCGCCCCTGACGCTGCAGGAGGGCGGCTATATTCGTCCCGACTTCAACGCCCAGCTGGACGAATACCGGGACGCCTCCACCCACGGCAAACAGTGGGTGCTGGATATGGAAGCCGCCGAGCGGGAGGAGACCGGCATCAAGAACCTGCGCATCCAGTATAACCGGGTGTTCGGGTACTATATCGAGGTCACCAAGAGCAATCTGGATCAGGTGCCCCTGCGCTACACCCGCCGTCAGACGCTGGCCAACGCCGAGCGCTACACCACGCCGGAACTGCAGGAGATCGAAAAAAAGATTCTCAATGCCGAGCAGCTGGCCGCAGCGTTGGAACTGCAGCTTTTTACCGAGGTGCGGCAGGAGATCACCCGGGAGATCGGAGCCATCCAGCAGAACGCGCTGGCGCTGAAGACCGCCGACGCGCTGCTTTCGCTGGCGCAGGTGGCCCGGGATTACGGCTACGTCAAGCCCACCATCAACGAGACCGGCGAAATCCGCATCGTGGAGGGACGGCATCCCATTGTGGAGCGGATGGTGCAGGATACGCCCTTCGTGCCCAACGACGTCGAGCTGGACACCGAGGACAATCGGATGCTCATCATCACCGGCCCCAACATGGCCGGTAAGAGCACCTATATGCGCCAGACGGCCCTCATTACCCTGATGGCTCACATCGGCAGTTTTGTGCCCGCCCGGGAGGCGGATATCAGCCTGTGCGACCGCATCTTTACCCGCATCGGCGCCAGCGACGATCTGTCTTCCGGTCAGAGCACCTTCATGGTGGAAATGAGCGAGACGGCGGGCATTCTCCGCAGCGCTACCAATCGTTCGCTGGTGATCCTGGACGAGATCGGCCGGGGCACCAGCACCTTCGACGGCCTTGCCATTGCGTGGGCCGTGGTGGAATATCTGCTGGACAAAAAGAAGATCGGCGCGAAGACCCTGTTCGCCACCCACTATCATGAACTGAGTGAGCTGGAGGGCCGCTTCCCCGGCGTGAAGAATTATTGCATCACCGTCATGGAGCATGGCGAGGATGTGATCTTCCTGCGCAAGATCATGCCCGGTGGGGCGGACAAGAGCTACGGCGTACACGTGGCCCGGCTGGCGGGAATCCCCGCGCCGGTGGTGGCCCGGGCCCACGAAATTCAGGCCCGGCTGGAGGTCAGCGACATCAATCAGGAGACCATTTCCCAGAATATTCTGGAAAAGAAGAAAAAAGAAAACCGGCAGACGGACATGTTCCACCTGCCGCAGGACGACCTGATCGACGAGCTGAAAAATCTGGACGTTTTGTCCATTACGCCCATGGACGCGCTCAACACCCTTTTCCGTCTGCGGGAAAAGGCGCGCCGACTCTGAGACCTCATCATTCGTCAGCCAACGAACCGTAAGGAGCGATTATGGCAGAAATACGCAAGCTATCTTCGGAACTGATCGGAAAGATCGCCGCGGGCGAGGTGGTGGAACGCCCCGCTTCCGTGGTGAAGGAACTGGTGGAAAACGCCATCGACGCGGGGGCGACCCACATCACGGTGGAGCTGCGGGGCGGCGGCATCGAATACCTGCGCATTTCGGATAACGGCAAGGGCATTCCCGCCGGGCAGATTCGGCTGGCCTTCGAGCGCCACGCTACCAGCAAGCTGCAAACGGAAGCGGAGCTGTACTGCATCCACACGCTGGGCTTTCGCGGTGAGGCGCTGGCCTCCGTGGCGGCAGTGGCGAAAGTGACTTGCACCACCAAGACCGCCGACGCGGAGTTCGGCGTGCGCTGTCAGGTGGAGGGCGGCGAGTTTACCGACATCCGTCAGGCCGCCTCGCCGGTGGGCACCACCTTCGTGGTGGAGGATTTGTTTTATAACACGCCCGTCCGCCGGAAATTCCTGAAAAAACCGGCGGTCGAGGCCGGGCTGGTGTCGGATTATATGCTCCGGCTGATCCTGTCCCACCCCGAGATCGCGTTCCGCTTCGTCAGTCAGGGCAAAACCATCTACCACAGTATGGGCGACGGTAAGCTGGACTCCGCCCTGTTCTGCTTGTACGGAAAGGACGCTTTCCGCCAGATGATCCCCGTCAGCGGGCACCAGAGCGGCGTGGCCGTCAGCGGATTTATCGGCGTGGGGGAGCTTTCCCGGGGAAACCGCCAGCAGCAGAGCTTTTTCATCAACGGACGTTTTTTCCGCAGCGGCGTATTGAGCCGGGCGCTGGAAAACGGCTGCGAGGGCAGGGTCATGATCGGCAAGTTCCCCATGTGCGCCCTGTTTCTGGAAATGCCCTATCAGAACGTGGACGTGAACGTTCACCCCAACAAGCTGGAGGTGCGCTTTCAGGATGAAAGCGCCGTGGCGGAGGCCGTCCGGCAGATGGTTTACGATACGCTGCATCAGGAGCAGCTGGGTCAGCGGCTTCGCGCCCCGGCTTCGGAAAAGCCTGCGCCCGTTACGGAAAGCGGTTTTACCGTGACGGAGCTGCCCGGCGCGCCGGATGCGGTCAAGCCGGTTCCTGCGGCTCCTGCTGTTGCTGCACAGCCTGCCGCGCCTGCGGCGGATCGGCTGCAAACCGACGCGGCATTAGAACAGAAAGACGAAGCTGCCGCAGCGAATGCAGCACCTCTTCGCCCAGTGACTGTGCCCGTTCAGACGGGGGGCGGCGGCGCGTTCCATGCGTCCTATGGCGCAGCGCCCCGGACGGTCTTTCAGCCCGCGGCTCCATCCGTGTGGGATCGGCCCCAGAACGCGGCTCCCAAGCCCGCCATGGGATGGGGACTGGCTGAAAAGCAGTCCGCAGTGTTCGAAATTCGGATAACGCCCGGTCCGCAACCGGTGTTTGCGAAGAACGAGGAAAGCGCCGAACCCGTCCCGCCGCTGCCTGAAACGCAGGTTCAGTGGCCAAAAGCGGTTCCTGATGAGGAAATACAGCCCCCGGAGCAGACCCGCCTTGCGGAGGTGGAAACCAAAGAGGAGGCCGATGCTGTGCCTCGATTGGTGGGCATCGTGTTCGATACCTATTGGATCTTCGAGACCGGCGACCGTCTGTTGTGGCTGGATCAGCACGCTGCCCACGAGCGCATTCTTTACGACCGTTTCATGAAGCGCTACGACGGCGAGCAGATTTCTCAGCGGCTTCTGTCGCCCCAGCTGGTGCAGCTCTCCGGCCGGGATATGGCGCTGTTTGAGGAAATTCAGCCCTATCTGGAAAAGGCGGGCTTTCAGGCGGAAGCATTTGACGAGCGCAGCGTGGCCGTTCACGCCATTCCGACCCTGTTCGGCGAAAACGGCGACCCGAAGGAGCTGTTTCTGGAAGCGCTGGATCAGTGGCAGCAGGGCCGGGGTGAAAAGACCAGCGACCGAATGCGCAGTCAGGTGGCCCAAATGGCCTGTAAACACGCCATCAAAGGCGGCGACAAGCTGAATCCGCAGGAAATTCAGGGCTTTTTGAAGGAAATGCTGCAAAGCCAGTCCATGCCCACCTGCCCCCACGGGCGGCCCATCGTGGTGGAGACCACCCGCTATGCGCTGGAAAAGCGCTTCAAGCGGATTCAGTAAGCCCAAAGCGCGATTGAAAAGGAGGGCGGTCTGTGAAGCCCAAGGTTCTGGCCCTGACGGGCTGTACCGCGTCGGGGAAAAGCGGCCTTGCCATGAAGCTGGCCTTGGAATATCCGGTGGAGATCGTCTGCATGGACAGTATGCAGATCTACCGGCGTATGGACGTCGGCACCGCCAAGCCCACGCGGTCGGAGCAGGAACTGGTTCCGCACCACATGCTGGATATTCTGGAGCCGGAGGAAAGCTATGCCGTAGCCCGGTACGTGGAGGACGCGGAGCGGGTCTTTGCGGACATCTGGCAGCGGGGAAAGCTGCCGCTGCTGGTGGGAGGCACGGGGCTTTATCTGAAAAGCCTGCTGCACGGCATGACGCTGGGGCAGCAGGAGAGCGACCCGGCGGTTCGGGCGCGCTATGAAGCCATCGCCGCCGAGCCGGACGGAAAGGCAAAGCTCCACGCCCTGCTGGAAAAGGTGGATGAAGAGACCGCCCGGCGGCTCCATCCCAACGACCTGCGCCGGGTGGTGCGGGCGCTGGAAATTTACGAGTTGACAGGCACTCCCATGAGCCGCCAGAAACGACAGGAGCCGGAACGCCCCTACGACCTTCTGCCCATGGCCCTACGGATGCCCCGGCCCGAGCTGCAGGCCCGCATCGCCGTGCGCGTGCAGGAAATGATGCGGCAGGGGCTTCTTCGGGAAGTGCAGGGGCTTCTGGACAGCGGCGTTCCTGCAGAGAGCCAGTCCATGCAGGCTATCGGCTACAAGGAGCTGGTGCCCGTCTGCCGGGGACAGGTGGCCGAAGCGGACGCGGTCTGGCAGATCATTTTGAACACCCGCCATTACGCCAAGCGGCAGGAAACGTGGTTCAGGGCCGAGGAGGCCATCCGCTGGGTGGACGCGGGGCCCTCGGCGCTGGACGGCCTGCGCCGCATGACCGACGATTTTTTGATGAATTGAGTATTGCGCAAAGCAGAAAAGAGGCATTTTCCCATGGAACCCGCAGAACTGATTCGGAGGGCGGAGGCCCGCTGTCAGGAGGCCTTCCGCCGCATGGAAGAAATTGAATATCACAATACCGAAAAAGTGCTGGACGTGATGCGCCGCCACGCGGTGTCGCCCCGCCATTTTGCGCCCACCACCGGCTACGGCTATGACGATGTGGGGCGGGACACGCTGGAAGCGATTTATGCCGACTTGTTCCATACGGAAGCGGCCATCGTGCGGCCGCAGATCGTGTCCGGCACCCATACCCTGTCGCTGGCCATGTTCGGCGTGCTCCGTCCGGGGGATGAGCTGCTCTACGCCTCCGGCGCGCCCTACGATTCGCTGGAAGAAGTCATCGGCCTTCGGGGCGACGGCGCCTGCTCCCTGAAGGAAATGAACGTCAGCTACGCGCAGGTGGAAATGAAGGACGGCAAGCTCGATCTGGCTGCCATCCGCACGGCCATGAAGCCCAACACCCGCATGGTGGCGGTGCAGCGCAGCCGGGGCTATTCCACCCGGCCCAGCCTGATGCCGGAGGACGTGGAGCCGCTGGCCCGGATGCTGCACGAGGAGTTTCCTAACGCCTGCCTGATGGTGGATAACTGCTACGGAGAATTCGTCTGCGAAAAGGAGCCCAGCGAATACGGCGCGGATCTTTGCGTGGGCAGCCTCATCAAGAACCCCGGCGGCGGGCTGGCCCCCACCGGCGGCTATATCGTGGGCCGGGAAGACCTGATCCGCCGAATTTCCTTCCGACTGACGGCCCCTGGCATCGGCCGGGAGGAGGGCAGCTACGCCGCCAGCTACCGTCCCTATTATCAGGGCCTGTTCATGGCCCCTCATACGGCGGTGCAGGCGGTCAAGACCTCTATTCTGGCGGCGGCGGTGTTTGAAGAATTGGGTATGCGCTCGTCTCCCACGCCGGACGCTCGCCGCACGGACATCATTCAGGCGCTGGAATTCGGCACCCCGGAGCGGATGGTGGCCTTCTGTCAGGCCATTCAGGCCGCGTCGCCCATCGACAGCATGGCGGAGCCGGAGCCTTGGGATATGCCCGGCTATGCCGATCAGGTCATCATGGCGGCGGGCACCTTCGTGTCCGGCGCATCGATTGAGCTAAGCGCCGACGGCCCTATGCGCGCGCCCTACGCCGTGTACCTGCAGGGCGGCCTGACCTACGGCCACGGACGCATCGCCCTTTGCCGTGCGCTGGAAGCCATGCAGAAAAAGGGCACTCTGTAAAAAACATATCCCCTCCCGGAAGCGCATAGTTTTCCCTGGGAGGGGATTTTTGTGAAGGAACAGACCCGCGTAAAGGCCGTGCGGCTGCGGCAGGAGGCGCCGCGGACGGACGTTTTGAAACCTGTGGCCGCATCACGGCCCGCAGAATGGATCGACGCTTCCCAAAAGAAGGATGGATTTTCCCGGCTGCTGCGGGCGGATCGGCTCATCCGCAATCTGGCTGCTGCTGCGGGGCTGCTGCTGGTGGCGGTGGCGGTCAAAAACGCCGAGCTGCCCCAAAGTCAGTCCGTGTTTTCTGCGCTGGAGGACAGCCTGAACACCGAGTGGGACGAAAGCGTAGGCAAGCTGAGCTTTGTGGACAGCCTGCTGCCCGCTGAAGTGCAGGAGGTCTGGCGGCAGGAGGAAAGCGTGACGGTCTTTGAGCCGGTACAGGGCAATGTCGTCCACGCGTGGTCCCGGCAGGAACCCTATCTGGAACTGAGCTGCAATACTACAGATGTGCGTGCCGCCGCGGATGGGGAGATCATGTCTATCGCCCATGGAATGGACGAGGAACGCATCGTCCGCATCCGCCACGAAGGCGGGCTGGAAACCCTGTACGGCAATCTGGCAAGCTGCGCCCACGAGGTGGGGGACCGGGTCTACGCCGGGGACGCCTTCGCCACGGTGCTGGAAGGCGCGCCGCTGGCCTTCGAGCTGCGGCGGGACGGCCGCTCCATCGACCCCACCGGGCTGATGCTGCCCCTGACGGAATGAGCGTCAAGCGGATGAAGCTGCGGCTGAAGATTCACCCGGCAGGGGCCGTGCTGGCGGCGCTGGGGCTTATGCTGTTTCCCTCGGCGGGAATGCTGGCGGCGGCTGCGGCCATGCTGCTGCACGAGGGCGGCCATGTGCTGGCCATGGCCCTGTGCCGGGTGAAGGAATGCCGCATTGAACTGACCCCCTTCGGTGGCGTGGCGGACGTGCCGGGCTTTGAGCGCCTGCCGGGCAGGCAGCAATGCCTGATCGCGCTGGCGGGCGTGCCGGTCAGCGCGGCATCCGCATGGCTATGTCTGCGTTTTGCACCGCAGACGGAGTTTTTCCGCCTGTTTTACCGTTTCAGTCTGGGCATGGCGCTGGTGAATGTACTGCCGGTCTGGCCGTTGGACGGGGCGCGGGTGCTGCTGTGTGCGGCGCGGTGGTTTGGCCGGGAGGAACCGGCCCGGCGGGCCATGCTCTGGCTTTCCTATCTGCTGGCGGCGGGAATGCTGGCGCTGGGGCTTGCCGGGGTCTTTCAGGGCCGGGTGAACCTGTCGCTGTTCCTGCTGCCGCCGTATCTGGCCTACGCGGCATGGCAGAGCAGCATGGGCGGAAGTCTGCGGGGCGCGGCTGCGGCACTGGAAGGAGAGCCTTGGCCCAAAGGAAAACTGCTGCGGGCGCTGCCCTTTGTCTGCCGGGGAACGCCGGAAAAGTTGGAACTGCTTCGTCTGCTGCGCGCCCTTCCCGAGGGGCGCACGGCGCTTCTTTACAAGTTTGACGGGCAAACCGGCAGGCTGACGGAAGTGCTTGCCGCACCGAAGATCGCCGAATCGCTGACCCGGCAGGACAAAGAATGAAAAGCGCCGGCGCTTGTCCAAATCCAGCAATTTCCACGCGGATTGGATGGACAAAGCGGGCGTTTCTGTGGTACAATCTGAATGATTACGAAAGTGTTACGAACGGAGGCACGATTCATGCGAAAGCACACGGCACTGCAAAAGATCGCCGCCCTTCTTTCGGCTCTCTGTCTGCTGATGGGCGCTTTTCCCGCAATGGCGGCGGACGTGGGAGGCGTGGCGGTTCAGTCCGCCTCTTTGACCACCCAGTCCGCGCCGCTGAACGGCATGGTGCGGGTCTGGCTGTCCTCGCTGGGCAGCCCCTCCCGGCTGGATCTGACCGTGGCGGGCAGCTACAGTCTGGGCGGCGACCTGTCCCGCTCTTTTTCCAGTGGGACAAGCCTGACCGTCAGCTTTAACAGCGCCTCCGGCCAACTGACGCTGTCCCAGAACGGCGTGGTGATCTATATGGGCGGCGATTTTTCCCTGCGCCGCCACAGCACCTCCGGCGTGAACGGAATCATGATCGCGCAGGCCCGGGAAAGCGGCAATCCCTATCCCGGAGACCTGTCCTTTCAGGCAGTGAAGCAGTCCGGCGGAAGCTATAAGCTCTACGTCATCGCCCATGTCTATATCGAGGACTATCTCTACGGCGTGGTGCCCTACGAAATGGGCAACTCCAGCAATGTAGAGGCGCTGAAGGCACAGGCAGTGGCCGCCCGCACCTACACCGTGCGGATGATGAGCCGCCGCGCGTCCAACCGCTACGACGTGGTGGATACCACCAGCGATCAGGTCTACCGGGGCACGCCCTCGGGCAACGCCAACTGCGTCACCGCCATTGACTCCACTCGGGGTATCGTGCTTCAGTACGGCGGCGAGTACGTCATGACCTATTATTCCGCCAGCAACGGCGGGCAGACCGAATCCGCGCCCCATGGCGTGGGCAGCGGCGCGTACGCCTATTTCACCGTCAAGGACGACCCCTTCGATTACGGAAACCCTAGCTCCACGGTGAAAAAGAAGACCGTTTACAAGGATCTGACCGCCGCGTCCAACCCCTCCGGGCTGATTTCTCTGCTGGGGCGCAAGGCGGCGGCTCAGATGGGGCAGAGCGGCGTCACCCCGGTATCCCTTCAGAGCGTCACGCCCCATACGCCCAAATACGAGGCCCCCAGCCGCCTGTATACGAAGATGGACTTTGAGCTGACCGCCCGAACCGCCAGCGGCAGCCTGCAAACCGTTACCGTAACCTGCGATATTTTCTCCGAGCTGGAACGCATGCTGGGCATGAGCATCCAGTCCGCCAAAAACGAACTTTGGAGCGTGGAGGAGACGGCCTCCGGGTTCAGCCTGCAGGCCCGGCGCTACGGCCACGGCGTGGGCATGAGCCAGCGCGGCGCCATGTACATGGGCAAGCTGGGCTATACCTACGATGAAATTTTGGGCTTCTATTACGAGGGCTGCCAGCGGGTGCAGAAAAGCTTTACCAGCACCATTCTCAGCGCCTCCTCCAGCGAGGAGGAGACCACTGTCCGGGATCCCGCCGATCTGCCGGAGAACAGCTCTGCCTGCAAGGGTACGGTGAAGCTGGTGTCCGGCGGTTCGCTGATCCTGCGCAGCGGCAAGTATGATTCCTCGTCTGTGGTCAGCACGCTGAGCAACGGCACCATCGTGGAGGTGCTGACGAATGACGGCAGCTGGTGCTTTGTGCGCTACGGCAGCCTGAAGGGCTACGTGCCCACGGAAAATCTGGTCATTACCGGCACACCCCAGGGTTCGGAAGAAGCAGCCACCACGGTGCAGGGCTTCGTGACGGTCACGGCCAACGATTATGTGAACCTCCGTCAGGAGCCCAGCTTGAGCGCGAAAAAGCTGGGCACGGCCCCGACCGGCGCGGTGCTGACCGTGTTCTCCCTTTCGGGGGACTGGGCCTATGTGCAGTATATGAGCATCACGGCCTACGTCCACCGCAACTTTATCTCTGCCCTGACCGCGGTCTATCCGGGCCAGAGCAGCTCCGGTGGCAGTAGCATGGCCATTGTGACCACCCAAAGCGGCACGGGAACGGTGAATCTGCGGACGACGGCCTCGACGGTCGGCGCGGCCATTGCCCAACTGCCGGTGGGAAGCCGGGTGACGGTACTCAGCGACGACGGCTCCTGGTGCCGCATCCAGTGGAACGGGCTGGAAGGGTATATGATGCGCTCCTTCCTTCGCTATGAGCAGGACGCACAGCCCCCCGAAAACACCTCTTCTCCCACGGAATCGGCCGCGCCTTCGGAAAGCGCTTCGCCCTCCGAAAGCCCGGCCCCCACGCCCCGTCCCGCCGGTGTTTCCGCCACGGTGGCCAGCCAGCTGGTCTACCTGCGGCAGGAGCCGTCGGAAAACTCCGCGTCTGTGGTGCTGCTGGCCTTCGGAGACCCGCTGACGGTCTATTCCCAGACCGGGGAATGGTGGCAGGTCAGCTGGGAAGGCAGCATGGGCTATCTGCCCGCGTCCGCTGTCCGCCTGGAAACGTCCTCTGAAACGCCGGGGGATTCCACAGTTATTCGCAAGGCCCGGGTGACGACCGTCTCCGGCGGTCTGAATATGCGCATGGAGGGCAAGAGCGGCAGTCCCATTCTGACGGTGATCCCGCGCAATACGGTGATCGACGTGCTTTCTGTGGGCAACAGCTGGTGTCATGTCAGCTACGGCGGACGCACCGGCTATGTGATGACTGTTTTCCTGACGCTTGAGGAAAGCACGGTCACGCCGACAATGGCCCCCACGGCGGTGCCGACGGTCGAGCCGACAGTCGCTCCGACCAATGAACCTGCTGTATCGCCCTCCGTTTCGCCTACTGCGTCGCCTGAAAAAACGCCGGAGCCTACGGCGATTCCCACGGCGGCTCCCACAGCCGCCGGCCCTCAATATGCGCTGGTGACCACTGCCTCCGGCAGTCTGAACCTGCGCGCCCAGCCTTCGGCAATCGGAGCGCTGGTGACTCAAATTCCCCGTTTTGGCATGGTGGAGGTGCTGGAATACGGCTCCGAATGGTGCCGCCTGCGCTATAACGCGCTGGAAGGATATGCGATGACCCGTTATCTGACGCTGGCTTCCGGCACGGCCACGGTGGTTCCCACGCCCAGCGCTACGCCGGCTCCCAGCGCGGGCACGGCCCGGGTCAACACCGTCTCCGGCGGGCTGAACCTGCGTCAGTCGCCCAAGGCCAGCGCCAAAGTGCTGACAGTCATTCCCCGCCATGCGCTGGTGGAGGTGCTGGAAACGGTCGGCAGTTGGTCTCATGTGCGGTACGGAACGTGGGACGGGTATGTGGTTTCCAGTTACTTGCGGTATGAGACGGCGGGTTCCACACCGACCCTAGTGCCGACGGCAACGCCCGCCTCCGGTGAGACGAACGCGCCTACGCCATCGCCTGCACCCGTGACCGCCGCGCCGACTGCGTCCGTCACCGCAACGCCCTCTCCCAGCCCTGCTCCTGTACTGGACGATACGCTGGAAGACGTGCCGAACGGTATTCTGGCGCTGATCGCTCCCCGGCAGGGAGAAAGCTATGTGGCCGTCTGGACGGAATGCCGGGAACGGGGCGAAAAGCTGGCCGTGCTGCCGGAAGGCTCCATGGCGCGTATCATACGCCGGGGCGAAACATGGTGCGAAATTCAGTATGATATGTACGATGCATCCAAGACCGGCTATTGTCTGACCCAATGCCTGAATCCGCTGGAGGGAACATGGAACTGAAACCGGGAGAGAGAATCGACGACCTGCAGCTGGACGGGCTTTACATCCTCCAAAAGAAGGATGGCTTCCGCTTCGGTATGGACGCCGTCCTGCTGGCAGATTTCACCCGTACCCGGCCCCGGGAACGCGTAGCCGATTTGGGCACAGGTACGTGCATTTTGCCGCTGCTGCTGAGTCATCAGCAGCCCGATACCCAGTTTGAAGCCATCGAGCTGCAGCCCGATATGGCGGACATGGCCGGGCGTTCGGTGGAATTGAACGGCCTTTCCGATCGGATCCGCGTCCACGCCATGGATCTGCGTCAGGCCCCGGAAGCGTTCGGCTACGAGAAATTTCACGCCGTGGTGTGCAATCCGCCCTACGGCAAGCAGAACGGCACCCTGAAAAGCCAGACGGAAACCGTGTCGCTGGCCCGGCATGAGCAGGACACCTCCATTGGAGAGATCGTGAAAAGCGCCGGGGCGCTTCTGCGCACCATGGGACGGCTGACCATGGTGTTCCCGGCCCAGCGCTTTCTGGAACTGTGCGACGAGCTGCGCCGCTGCCGGCTGGAGCCCAAGCGGGTGCGGATGGTCTGCGCCAAGCTGGAGAAGCCGCCCTATCTGGTGCTGGTGGAAAGTATGAAGAATGCCCGGCCCGGCCTGCACTGGATGCCGCCGCTGGTGGTCTACGATCCGCAGGGTCGGGAAACGCCGGAAATCGAACGAATCTATCATAAGGGCTGAACTGCGCTCAACGCGTCTTTCTCCGATTCATCGGAAGAAAGGCGCGTTTTTTGACGGAAGAACAGCACACCCAGATTCCACAAAAGGGTGCAGAACTGCCCGATTCCCTGCGCCAGCAGCACACCGTACTGCCGCAGCTCCGGCCGGGCGGGCAGAAGCCAGATCAACAGGAGCGTCAGCCCGGAAACGGGCAGCGACCCCAGCATGGACAGCTTTTGCAGCCCCAGCGCCGACAGAATGCCGCCGGACACATGGGCAAAGGCGAACAGCAGGCACAGGGGCGCACCGAAGCGGAATAGCGGGGTCAGCTCCGGCAGCCGGTACAGCCACCGGGCCAGCAGGGGCGCGGCCAGCCAGACCGCCCCGGCGCTGCCCAGCCCGGCTGGGGCTGCGGTCAGGAAGCATTTGGCGACCAGCCGCCGAAGTTCTTCAGGCTCCTTCTCCGCCAACGCGATCCTCGGCAAAAGCACCATGGACAGGGAGCCGGTGAACACGCAGGGCAGCATCAGAACGGGCGTCACCATGCCGGAAAGCATTCCCAGCCGGGCGGTGGCCTCCCGGGCGGCAAGGCCCGAGGCCTGCAGCCGCAGGGGGATCCAGACCGCCTCCACGGCCCGGAGCAGCATTTGCACAAGCCGGGTGCCGGTGGTGGGCAGCGCCAGCCGCAGCACGGGCTTTCGCCAGCTTCGGGCGGTCTCCATGGGCGACAGGGGCAGACGAAGTACCGCCAGTACAAAGGCCAGCCCCAGCACCTCAGCGGCCATGGTGGAAAAGACCGGCACCGCCGCCGCCCACGGGGCCGCCAGATGGGGCAGCGCCAACAAAAGCCCTACGCAGATCGTCAGCCGGAGCAGCTGCTCCACCAGCTCCGACCACGCGGGCAGCAGGCTGCGTTCCACCCCGTACAGGTAGCCGTTGTATACCGCCGAATAGCCCAGAATCAGGATGCAGGGCGCGCTGCACCACAGGGATGGAAGCACCCGCACATCGCCGGTCAGCCGTGCCAGCTGCGGCGAAAAAAGCAGCATCAGGGGCATGAGCACGAGCGCCGCTATGCGCACCAGCCAAAGCCCGGCCAGCAGGGGCTTTGTGCGGTCCTCCGTCCGGGTCTTGGCCGTCATGCGGCTCACCGCCAGCGGCAGCCCGGAGGTCAGCGGGGTAATGGCCAGCATATGGACGCTCTGGCTCAGCTCCGCAATGCCCATGATCTCCGCCCCCAGCAGCCGGGACAGCAGAATACGCAGCAGCATTCCGAGGGCACGGACAATGCCGTTGACCGCCGTGATCTTTAGGGTTTGTTTCGCCGCGCTTTGCTTCATTGTGTTCCCCTCCCGCTCAGGAAAGCCTATTCGCCCGAATGGAAAACCATGCCCCGAAGCCCCGGCACCGTCTTGAAACTTTGACGGGGATGGGGTATACTCAAAATGCCTGAATTTTGCTGCAAAAAGGAGAAGGAGACGATGCTGACCCCTTTTGGAGAAAAATTGGACCGGGAAATGCCTCTTTCCGAATATCCGCGCCCCCAGCTTCGGCGGGAAGGCTGGCAGTGCCTGAACGGCCCATGGGAATACGCCATTCGTCCCATCCTCTCCGAAGAACCCTTCCCGGAAAGTTGGGACGGATCCATTCTGGTGCCCTTTTCGCCGGAAAGCGAACTGAGCGGCGTGGGCCGCACCCTTCGGCCCGCAGAGACGCTCTGGTACCGCAGATATTTTGCTTTGCCGGAAAACTGGAACGCGGGCAAACGGCTGCTGCTGCATTTCGGCGCGGTGGATCAGGAGGCGGCGGTGTTTGTCAACGGCCAAAAGGCCGGGGAACACCGGGGTGGGTACAATGCCTTCACCGTGGACGCAACAGCTTTTGTGCAGCCGCAGAACGAACTGATCGTCCGGGTCTATGACGATACGGACGCGTCCTGGCACACCCGCGGCAAGCAGCGCACGAAGCGGGGCGGCATCTGGTACACCCCTCAAAGCGGTATTTGGCAGACGGTCTGGATGGAATGGGTGCCGGAAGCCTACATCCAGCGGGTGCGTCTGATCCCGGATATCGACCGCGGAGAATTGGAACTGACCGTGTTCGCCAGCCGCCCGGGCGAGGGAACCGCCGTTTTGCAGGGTGAGCGCTTTGCGTTTACTGTCGGAACGCCTGTGCGTCTGCCGGTGCGGGATCAGCGCTTGTGGAGCCCCGACGACCCATGGCTGTACCCGTTGGAGCTTCATTTTGGGGAAGACCGGGTCGAAAGCTATTTCGCCATGCGGAAAACGGAAGTCCGCGCCGGGAAGGATGGCGTTCGCCGCCTGTACCTGAACGATTGCCCCTGTTTTCATAACGGGCTGCTGGATCAGGGATACTGGCCCGACGGCTTATACACCGCTCCCGCCGACGAAGCGATGATTTTCGACCTGCAGACTGCCAAAAAGTTGGGCTACAATATGCTTCGCAAGCATATCAAGGTGGAGCCCATGCGATGGTATTATCACTGCGACCGACTGGGACTGCTGGTGTGGCAGGATATGCCCAACGGCGGCGGAAAGTATCACTTTTCCACCATCAGCTTCCCACTGGTCACCGGCATTCATCATCGGGACAACCGCTATCGGAAATTTGCCCGGGAAAGCCGGCAGGGGCGGGAGGAATACCGCGCGGAGCTGTGGGAAATGATCACGCAGCTGGAAAGCGTGCCCTCCATCGTGCTGTGGGTGCCCTTCAACGAAGGCTGGGGACAGTTTGACGCGGCGGACGCCTGCCGCATCATCCATTCGGTGGACGAAAGCCGCCCCATCGACCACGCCAGCGGCTGGCACGACCAGAAGATCGGTGATATCCAAAGCCTGCACGTGTATTTCCGGCCTTATCGTTTCCGGCCGGACAAGCTGGGCCGGGCGGTGATCTTGAGCGAATTTGGCGGCTACAACCTGCGGCTGGAGGGCCACTGCTGGAACGACGTGAACTATGGCTACAAGGGCTTTTCCGACCGGGAAGCGCTGTGGCAGGCCTACCGCAAGCTGATGGAGGAGCAGATTCTGCCCGCCATCCCCCGGGGACTGTGCGCCGCCGTTTATACGCAGCTGACAGACGTGGAGGACGAGCTGAACGGCGTTATGACCTACGATCGTCGGCTCATCAAGCTGCCGGAGGACCCCCTGCGGCAGCTGAACCGCCGCCTGCTGGAAGCAGGTTCCCCGATGAATGAAACTAAAAAGGAGAAATGAATCATGAAACAGGTACTTCACACGGAAAAAGCTCCCGCCGCCATCGGCCCCTATGCGCAGGGCTGGAAGGTGGGCGATATGGTCTATACCTCCGGCCAGCTGGGCATCGACATGGAGACCGGCAAGCTGGCCGAGGGCGTGGAAGCGCAGGCTCGCGCCTCCATGCGCAATGTGGGCGAGATCCTGAAGGCCGCAGGCGCTTCCTACGGCGACGTGGTCAAGACCACCATTTTCGTTAAGGACTTGGCGGACTTCAAAACCGTCAATACGGTGTATGCGGAGTTCTTCGATGGCGTTTATCCCGCCCGCAGCTGCGTACAGGTGGCCGCACTGCCCATGGGCGGGCTGGTGGAGATCGAAGCCGTGGCCATGGTGGAGGCGTAAGCGACCTTGAAGGGACTGCTCATCGTCAACGCTTTTTTGAAAAACGGCAAGTTCGGCGCGCTTTACGACCTGCTGGCGGACGCGGCCAGGCGGATGGAGATCGGCCTTGCAGTCCAGACCAACGCGGAGGTCGTCTCCGCCCTTTGCCGGGGCGTGTTCCAGTCGGAAGACTATGATTTCTGCCTGTTTTGGGATAAGGACGTGCAGCTGGCGGCCCAGCTGGAAGGGCTGGGGATGCGGCTGTTCAATTCGTCGGACGCCATCGCCGCCTGTGACGACAAGGCTCTGACTTATCTGCGCTTGAAACCCTGCGGCATTCCCATGCCGGAAACGGTCATTGCCCCCAAGACCTTTTCCAACGTGGGCTATACCGACCTGACCTTTGCCCGGGAGATCGGCGCGCAGATGCGCTATCCCCTGATCGTGAAGGAATGCTTCGGCTCCTTCGGAATGCAGGTGTACTGGTGCCGCGATGAAGCCGAACTGCTGGAAAGGATCGGCAAACTGGGCGGCTCACCGTTCCTGTTCCAGAAGCCGGTGATGGAAAGCCTTGGCCGGGATGTGCGGGTGAACGTGGTGGGGGACAGAGCCGTGGCGGCCATGCTGCGCCACAGTCAAAACGGCGACTTCCGCAGCAACCTGACTATTGGCGGCACGATGGAACCCCACGCGCTGACCCGCGAGGAAGAAACGCTGGCCGTCCGGGCCACGCAGGCGCTGGGGCTGGATTTTGCCGGTGTCGATCTCCTTTTCGGCAAGGATGGCCCGGTGCTGTGCGAGGTCAATTCCAACGCCCATTTTGCCACTACCCTGCAATGCACGGGCGTGAATATGGCGGAGGAGATTCTGCGGCACATCCATGAAACGTGCCGCCCCTGAAAGAAGGAGAAAAGCCATGAAAATCGTCTGGCTGCTGTATCAGCAGGAAGACCTGTCCGCCAATCGGGATTATGCCCGGCTGATGCGGGAAAACGGTCTGAAACGGGATATGAAGATCGAAACGGTGCTGACCCGCGACCTGACGCTTCTGCTGGACGAAAATGGAACGCCCTCCTGCCTGCGCAAGGGCAGGAAGGAACGCCCGGACGCGGTCATTGCCCGGATGCGGGAGCCGCTGTACAGCCGGCATTTCGAGCGGATGGGCGTGCCGGTCTTTAACGGTTCCGAGGTCTGCCGCATCTGCAACGATAAGCGCCAGACCCTGCAGTTCCTTTCCGGGCTGCCCATGCCCCGCACCACGTTTCTTACGCCGTTTACGCCCATGCCTCAGGACGGCCCCGTGATCGTCAAACCCGCGTGCAGCCATGGGGGAGACCGGGTGGAGCTGGTGGAGACCCAATTCCAGTGGAACGACGCGCTGGAAGCCTTGCAGGGCGAACCAGCCCTGATGCAGTCCGTCACCAGAAGACCGGGGCGCGACCTGCGGGTGTATGTGCTGTTCGGCCAGATCGTGGCGGGCGTGATGCGCACCGCCAAAAGCGGCGTAGTGAGCAACTATAAGCGCGGGGGAAACGTAGCGCTGCATGACCTCAGCCGGGAAGAACGCCAGTTGGCGGAGGAAGTGATCGCCCGGTTCGACGCGGCGGGCGCGCCGCTGTGCTTTGCCGGGGTCGATCTGCTCTACGAGGACTACGGCCCCGTCGTCGGCGAGGTGGAGGACGTGGTGGGAAGCCGGATGCTGTACCGCGTCAGCGATCTGGATGTGGTGGGGCTGTATCTGGACGAAATCCGCCGCAGAATCTAGCCGAACGGGCAAACGCGTGGTATAATGAACCCGTTCTCCCATTTTTGAATCTGTACCATGGAGGCTGAACATGATCCCTTTCAATATTCCCCCTTATGTGAAGGAAAGCTCCGACTATATCGCACAGGCCATCGCCAATCGGAAAATTTGCGGCGACGGCCCCTTTACCAAGCGCTGCAATCAGCAACTGGAGGAAATGACCGGCGCCTGCAAGGCGCTGCTGACCACCTCCGGCACCTCGGCCATGGAGCTGGCGGCGCTGCTGCTGGACGTGAAGCCCGGCGACGAGGTCATCGTGCCGTCGTTCACCTTCGTCAGCACGGCCAACGCCTTTGTGCTGCGGGGCGCGAAGATCGTCTTTGTGGACGTGGATCCTGCCACCATGAACATGGATCCCGCCTGTGTGGACGCTGCCATTACCTCGAAAACCAAAGTCATCGCCCCGGTGCATTACGCGGGCGTCTGCTGCGATATGGACGCGATCAACGCCATTGCGGAGGCGCATCACCTGAAGGTGATGGAGGATGCGGCGCAGGCCGTGAGCTCCACCTACAAGGGACGGGCGGCCGGCAGCCTGAGCGACGTGGGCTGCTACAGCTTTCATGAGACCAAGAATTTCAGCATGGGCGAGGGCGGCGCTACCGTCCTGAACCACCCCGAGCTGGTGGAACGGGCCGAGATCATCCGGGAAAAGGGTACTGACCGCAGCCGTTTCTACCGGGGTCAGGTGGACAAGTACACGTGGGTGGACATCGGTTCTTCCTTCCTGCCCAGCGAACTGAACGCAGCCTATCTGCTGGCCCAGCTGGAGCAACGGGAAAAGATCACCGCGCGCCGCATGGCCCGCTGGACGGAATACGATCAGGGCTTGCGGGACTTGGAGGAACAGGGCCGGCTGGAGCGGATGAAGGTGCCCACCGAGTGCGGCCACAACGCGCATATGTACTACATCAAGCTGCGGGATCAGGAACAGCGGGCCGCACTGATTTCCTTCCTGAAGGAACGGGAGATCAGCGCCGTGTTCCACTACATCCCACTGCACAGCGCCAAGGCGGGCCGGAAGTTCGGCGTGTTCGCCGGGGAGGACCGCTACACCACCCGGGACAGTGAACGTCTGCTGCGGCTTCCCCTGTATTACGAAATGACCGGCGAGGAAAGCGCCAAAGTCATTGAATCGGTTCATGATTTCTTCCGTCAGGAGAAATAAAGGAGGAACGATTTTATGTTGAAAAGGAATTGGAGCCTGACCGGGGTCAGCCTTGCGGCGATCATCTTCTACGCGGTCTGCGGCCTGCTGCTGCTTCTGCTGCCGTCGGAAGCGCTGGCCATCGCCAACTACGCCATTGCGGCGCTGCTGCTGGTGATGGGCGTGGTGTGCATTATCGGTTACTTCCGGGGCAGCGTCATCATCGGCCAGTTCGGTTTCCTGCTGGCGGTGGGAATGGTGCTGGTGACGCTGGCCGTGGTGATGTTCTGCTATCCCACGCTGCTGGCGAGCCTGCTGCCTGTGATCTGGGGCGTGTCCCTGCTGATCGGCGGCTTCGGCAAAATTCAGTTTGCCGCCGACCTGCGCCGCTTCGGCGACCGCCGCTGGTGGACGCTGCTGCTGGGCGCGCTGCTGTCCTTCGCGCTGGGCATTCTCTGCCTGGCCAACCCCATTTACATTGCCCAGACCATTTTCGTTTTCATCGGCATCTGCCTGCTGGCCGAAGCCGTGCTGGATCTGGTGACGCTCCTGATGGTTCGCCGTCATCTGCGCCGGTTTGAGAAGGCTATGGAGGTCTGAAAATACTCGTTTTATCCGCCGTCCCCATTCCCGGACGTTCATGGGAATGGGGACGGCGGTTTTCGTAAGCTGGAACGGACGCCACGACGCCCTCGCAAACGATGGACGCTTATGGAAAACCGCCCTCTTCCCCGGCACTTGGGGAAAGAGGGCGGTTCGTTTGTATGCCGGTCAGCCCTTGACGATCTCCCCGGCCTTGGTCAGGGCAATCTTGGTAATGACCGGGCCGGTCAGCTCGTAAATGAGCGTGCCCGCCAGAATGATGGCCTGAATCTGACGGCCGTACTGAGGCAGCTTGGTCAGGGTCATGGTGGCCAGACCGATGGCCACGCCAGCCTGCGGGATCAGGGTGAAACCCAGATATTTCTGCACGTTGGGGTGAGCGTGTACCATCCGGGAACCAAGCATCGCGCCCAGCCATTTGCCCACCACGCGGAACAGCACGTAGCAAACGCCCACAAGGCCTACCGTGGGCAGCACGCCCAGGTTCAGCTGTGCGCCGGAGATGACGAAGAACAGCAGGAACAGCGGCGGCGTGAAGCGGTCGGTCTGCTCGATGACCACATTGGCGGTCTTGCACACGTTGGTCATCACTGCGCCGATCATCATGATGCACAGCAGGTTGGACAGGCCCCACAGGTCGCACAGGCCCAGCGCGAGAAAAATGGCGGCGATGGTCAGCGCCAGCTTGTTGCCCCGGGAATGGAAGAAGCTCATGCACAGGCTCAGCACAAAGCCGATGACCGTGCCGATGACCAGCGAGCCCACGATCTCGCCCAGCGGGATGAGTGCCATGTTGACTACGGTCATGGGCGCGCCGCTGACCATGGCCTGCGCCACGCTGATGGAGATGGCATAGGCCATCAGGCCCAGCGCATCGTCCATGGCCACCACGGGCAGCAGCATTTCGCACACCGGGCCCTTGGCCTTGTACTGACGGATGACCATCAGTGTCGCGGCGGGGGCCGTGGCGGAGGCGATCGCGCCCAGCGTGATGCACATGGGCAGGTCAAAGCCGGGTACGCCACACAGGGACAGGATGATCAGCACGATGTCCACGATCAGCACCGCGCCCAGCCCCTCGCAGATGGTGATGACCACGGGCTTTGTGCCGATGCGCTTTAAGTAGCTCAATTTGAACTCCGCGCCGATGGAGTAGGCGATGAAGCCCAGCGCGGCCTCGGTGATGATGCTCAGGCTGTCCGTCATTTCCTGAGAAAGAATGCCCAGTACGGAGGGGCCGATGAGCAGACCGCCGATCAGAAAGGCCGTCACGTTGGGCATATGAACCAGCTTAATGAAACGGCTCACCAGCAGACCGGCCATAATTGCGATGGAAAGCGCCAACAGGGTCGTCATTGCTGATTGGCCCCCAATCCTTCCACAAACAGGGCGGGGACCGCAAACATAATGCCGGTGTCCGGGTGATCCAGACCGCCCACCACCTGACGCACCACCAGCTTGGCTTTGTGGACTTCGTCCTCGGCGAGCACCATCATCAGAGTCTTGCTGCTTTCCCGGGCCGGGTCAAAAAGCTGACGCAGCGCCCCGAACATGGGCAGGTCGTCCCCGCTTTTGTCAATGACGCGCATCATGCCCATACTGTCCAGCACGGTGCAGCCGTGAATGCCGCTTTCCAGCAGCCGTTCCAACAGCGTTTCCAGGTATTCGGTTCGATTGAGCACCAGAAATAGTACCTGCATAAATTTCTCTCCCTTGCCAAAATCGGACGGACTGCACGGGCTTCCGGCAACCGCCGCAACCATTTATTATAGATTGTTTTTGGCATAATGCAAGGATTTTCGGCACTTTTTAGCGCTTTATTTTTGCGGGTTTCGGACATAAACGGAGGGGGAGACGCCCACGATGCTTTTGAAGACCCGGCTGAAATAAAAGCAGTCCTCAAACCCCACGGCTTCCGCCACTTCGGCCACGCTCATACCGCCCGCCGACAGCATGGATTTCGCCGCGGAAATGCGGATCAGCGTTCGGTAACGCACGGGGTTCATACCCGCAAACTTCCCGAACAGGCGGCGGAAGTAGCACTCGCTCATGCCGCACAGAGCCGCCAGTTCCGATACGGGCGTGTTCTCGTTCCAGTGGAGCTTCAGATATTCCACCCCTGCCCGGATGGGATAACGCTTTTCCGATTCGCCAACACAGAAGGACAGCACGTGCCGGAGCAGCCGATACGCCTCGGCTTTGACGCACACCATGGAGCGTTTCGGCGCATGACAGGCGGCGGAAAGCGCCTGAAAGTATTTCTCGAAACGCTCGCCGTCGCGGCTGACGATCAGCGGGATATCGGAAAGAGAAAGCGACTGTCCGTTTTCGTCCCGCAGGATGAAATTGAACAGAAGGTCCTGAATGCGTGGGAGGGCTGCTGCTTCCCATTCGATGCGCACGGTGTACCTAAGCCCCATGGGCAGGTAGACAAGGTCGTTTTTTGCGGCCGTGACGGTGACACCATCTATCATCGAAAACTCCATCCGAATATCGCCGGTGATGAGCATCAGCCCATCGTAGGGACGGCCGCTGCATTGGTAGCCGGTGTAGCTGTGGCTATCGTTCCAGCTTTGCAGCACTAATTCTGGTTCCATGATTTCAAAATCGGCATAATACAGTTCTTCCAATGTCAACGCGCATCACCTCGCCCGAAAAGTATAACATTTTTGTATCGAAAAATCCATGAAATCGCGAAAACTTCATTCTCCGAAAAAAGGAATACCGCTATAATGACCTCACCAGAAAACAGAGGAGGTGCTGCGTATGCAGCAGCTGCAAAAAATGAAAACGGCGCTGATCGGCAGCGGCATGATCAGCGGAATCTATCTCAAAAACATGAAGGAACAGTTCGACATTTTGGAACTGGTGGGCTGCTCGGACATCCGCCCCGAGCGCAGCAAAGCCCGGGCAGAGGAATTCGGCGTCCGCTGCATGACCAATGAGGAGATTCTTGCGGATCCCTCCATTGAAATGGTGGTGAATACCACCTATCCAACGGCTCACTTCGAGGTCTCCAAGGCCGCGCTGGAGGCGGGCAAGAACGTCTACTGTGAAAAAATGACTACCCTTTCCGTGGAGCAGTCCACGGAATTGATGGAATTGGCGGCCTCCAAGGGGCTGTTCGTGGGCGGTGCGCCGGACACCTTTCTGGCAGGCGGGATGCAGCTGGCCCGGCAGCTGTTGGACAGCGGCATCGTTGGCACGCCGGTGGCGGCGGAGGTCACATTGTGCCGCTCCTATCATCATGAACGGGCCTATTCCGGCGATTACAAGCGCTTCGCCTTCGGGCCGAACGGCGGCATGATCTTCGATATGGGCGCGTACTACCTGACGGCGCTGGCTTTCCTGCTGGGCCCGGCGCAGGCCGTCAGCGGCTTTTCTCAGATTCGCGACCCGCACCGTACTTACCTGAACCCCAACTGCCCCTTGTTCGGGCAGGAAATGCTGGTGGAGTCGGACAACAACACGGTAGGCTCCGTTCTGTACCAAAACGGTACGCTGGGGCATCTGCTGTTCACCTCCGAGGGCGTAGGGGCCAATCAGTCCTTCAAACTCTACTGCACCAACGGCACGCTGGACTTGGGCGACCCCAACGAATACGGCGGCGTGATCCGCGTGACCAACAAGAAGGGCGAGATCAGCGAGATTCACACCACCCACGCCTACGTAGACGGAAATTACCGCGGCTTGGGCGTGGCTGACGCGGCCTACGCCATCCGCAATAGGCGACCCGCTCGCTGTTCCGGCGAAATGAATCGCCACGTGCTGGAAATGGCGTTGGGCATTCTGGAAAGCAGCGCCACCGGGCAGGTTCATCTCATGCAGACCACCTGCCAGCGGCCCAAGCCTTTCGCACCGGGCTACACCGAGCGGCCGGAGCTGGTTATGAACGTGTAAAAATAAACGCCCACCGGGCAGAAGGAAGAAAAGTATGTCTCAGTTTGGCATTCAGATGTATACCCTGCGCGAAACCATGAAGACCCCCGAGGATTACGAGACGACGCTCCGCCGGGTGGCGGAGATGGGCTACACCAACGTGCAGCTGACCCCGCCCGCCTTTTCCGGCGCCGAGGACACTCAGCGCCTGTTGGAAAAATACGGCCTTGCCGCCGACTCTGCCATCTGCGGCGTTTATCAGATCCCCGAACGGCTGGACCAGATCGAAAAAGACGCGAAGACGCTCAAGACCGACGTGGTACGAACCGACTCCATCCGTCCCGAGGATCGGGGCGACACGGAGGGCTACAAGCGCTTCGCCGCCCACCTGAACCTGTGCGGCGCGGAACTGAAGCGGCGCGGGCTCAAGTTCATGTATCACTTCCATTCTTTTGAGTTCGTCAAGCTGGGCGATGTTCGCGGCATTGACATTCTGCTGGGGGAGACAGACCCCGAAACCGTGCTGTTCCAGCCGGACGTGTTCTGGCTGACCGCCGCGGGCACCGAGCCAAGCCGTTCACTGGAAATGTTCCGGGGCCGCGCCCTGTATATGCATCTGAAGGATTACGTGATCGTTCAGCCCGACTCCGCTGTGCTGGAGGAGACTAAGCGGGCCAGCGCCCCGGTAGGCACGGGCAATCTGGACTGGCAGCATATTCTGGAGACGGCCCGTTCCATCGGCATTCAGAACTTCGTGGTGGAGGATGATATGGGCGTGCTCGATCCCTTCGAAAGCGCCCGCCAGAGTATTGCCAATATGAAGAAACTGGGTTTCTAAGGAATGGTTTTCCTGATCGGCAGGGGAGCGTCCGCAGCGGACGGCCCCCTGCTTTTTGTTATGTGAATTTCGAATGGCCGATATGGGTAAGGCATCAAACCCTTATCACATCATAAGAAAACGTTGGGGAAGATGCCAGCGATGGTATATTGACGAACCAAAAAGTCTTGGTTATAATATGTTCTCGGTGACGGGCCAAAGAAGGAGACTTCTTCGGGTCGTCCTGTTCTCTGTAAAGGGGAACTGCCAGGGAATATTTCTAAAGAAGGGATGCTATTGGACCGCAAGAAGAAACTCCTGCCGCTGCTCGGTTACTTCGGGCTGCTGATCCTGATCGTAGTCGCTGCTTTCCTGACAGGCAAGCAGGGCGGCGGAGAAACCATCAAAGAGGTCATGAAGGACGCGGTTCTTCATGAGGATAACCGGATCGCCTTTCTGGGCGGCATGACGGTGAATCCCGGGCTGATCTCGGCCTACACGGTGACGGGGATCCTGCTGCTGTTTGCGGCGGTGATGCGCATTTTCGTCATTCCCCACTTCAAGGAGATCCCCGGAAAGCTGCAAACGCTGCTGGAAACGTTGGTGGGCATGTTCGATCATCTGGCCAAGTCCAACAGCCCGCACCGCAACGGTTTTCTGGGAGCCTACGTTTTCGGCGCAGGCGTGTATATCTTTGTCAGCACGATCTTCGAACTGCTGGGCTTGCAGGTCGTCACCACCACGGGACGCTCCATGTCCATGCCCGCCCCGCTGTCGGATATCAACGGCGCCATCGCCATGGGCTGCGTGTCCTATCTGGTCATTCTGTCCGGCGGTATCGCGTCAAACGGTTTCCGGGGCGTGGGCAGCACGCTGAAGGAGTTCTCCCTGCCCATCTCCATGAGCTTCCGTCTGTTCGGCGCTATGCTCAGCGGTCTGCTGGTCACGGAGCTGGTGTACTACACCATCATGCTTAGCATTGTGCTGCCGGTGATCGTGGCTGTGCTGTTCACCCTGCTGCACGCGCTGATCCAGACCTACGTGCTTACCATGCTTACATCCGTGTTCTACGGCGAGGTTTCCGAACCCCATCAGAAGAAAAAGTAAGAAAGGTTGATCACAATGAAAAATCACAATTTCCGTCGTATCCTGTCCGCCGCCGCGCTGGCGCTGGTGCTTGTCCTGTTTGTGGGCGCTGCCTTTGCTGAGGAGACCGTCGGTGCGGATGCCACCAGCATGAAGGCCATCGCCGCCGCCGTGACCATCGGTCTGGCCAGCGTTGCGGGCGCTTTCGCCATGGGTATGGCTATTTCGAAGGCTTCCGAAGGCATCTCACGTCAGCCTGAAGCCGCGGGCGAGATCCGCAGCAGCATGATGCTGGGTCTGGTGTTTATCGAGACTGCTATCATTTACGCTCTGATCGTGGCCATCCTGATCATCTTTGTGCTGTAAGCGCTGAGGGAGAGGAAAAACGATGCAATTACCTCTGAATATCGACTGGCAGCAGATCTTGCTGCACGCCCTGAACCTGGTGATCCTGGTAGGCGGTCTGTACGCACTGCTGTTTAAGCCCGTGAAGAAGTTCATGGATCAGCGGGCAGAAAACTACCAGAAGATGAAGGCCGATGCGGAGGACGCGAAGACGCAGGCCGAAGCGTTCAAGGCGGAGCTGAACGAACGAATGAAACATGCGGATGAAGAAACGCAGGCTTACCGGCAGGAGGCCATGGCCAAGGTGGAAAAAGAAGCGGGCGCGGTGCTGGATTCCGCTCGGAATCGGGCGCAGAAGATCGTGAACGACGCCATGGAAAGGGCCGCCAGCGAAGAAAAGCAGATCGTGCAGAACGCCCAGAGCGAGATCGCCCGTCTGAGCGTGGAAGCGACCCAGAAACTGATGGATTGCAAACTGTCCGACGTGTACGATCAGTTCCTTGACGCTGCGGAAGGGAGCGAAGCCCATGACCAGCGGTGACACCACGGGACGCAAGGTTTTTCTGCATAGTGCGGAAAGACCCGATGAAACGCAGGAAAAGCGCCTGAACGCTTTCCTGTGCAAGCGGTACGGGGAAGGCGCGGAACTGGTCTGGGTGGAGGATCACACGCTGGAAAACGGCTTCCGTCTGGAATCCGGGGACGATGTGTACGACTGGAGCCCGCAGGGCCGGTTGGAACAGTTGGCCGACCGCTTGAAAGCGGTGGACGTATCCGAACAGAATGTGATCCCGCTTCTGCGGGACACGCTGGAAAGCTGGACGCCTAAGGCACTGGTGCACACTACCGGCAAGGTATTGACGGTGGAGGACGGCATTGCCACGGTTTCCGGGATGCCGGACGCGTTCTACGGAGAGATTCTCCTGTTTGAAGGCGGCATTCGCGGCATGGTGCAGAATCTGGATCGGGATGAGATCGGCTGCATCCTGTTTGATGACGATGCGGCTATCCAGCAGGGCAGCAAGGTGTCCCGCACGGGCCGGGTGGCGGGCATTCCCGCCGGCGACAATTTTCTGGGCCGGGTGGTGGACGCGCTGGGAAGCCCCATCGACGGGCTGGGCCCCATCGAGTCCGAGGGCTATCGTCCCATCGAAGCGCCTGCGCCGGACATCATTTCCCGTCAGCCCGTGAATCAGCCCATGGAGACGGGGCTTTTGACCATCGACTCCATGTTCCCTATTGGCCGGGGCCAGCGTGAACTTATCATTGGCGACCGCCAGACCGGTAAGACCGCTATTGCGCTGGATACCATTTTGAACCAGAAGGGGAAGAACGTGGTCTGCGTTTACGTGGCTATCGGCCAGAAGACCAGCTCTGTTTCCCAGCTGGTGGAAACGCTGCGCAAGCATGATGCGCTGGATTACACCATCGTGGTCAGCGCTACGGCCAGCGACTCCGCGCCCCTGCAGTATATCGCCCCCTACGCGGGCTGCGCGCTGGGCGAGTACTTCATGCAGAAGGGCCGGGACGTGCTGATCGTCTATGACGACCTGAGCAAGCACGCAGTGGCCTATCGGGCGTTGAGTCTGCTGCTGGGCCGCTCTCCTGGCCGTGAAGCCTATCCCGGCGACGTGTTCTACCTGCATTCCCGCCTGTTGGAGCGGGCGGCGCACCTGTCGGACGAACGGGGCGGCGGCAGCATGACGGCCCTGCCCATCGTGGAAACCCAGGCGGGCGACGTGTCGGCCTATATTCCCACCAATATTATCTCCATTACCGACGGCCAGATCTTTCTGGAAAGCGAGCTGTTTTTCGCCGGTCAGCGGCCTGCCGTGAATATCGGTCTGTCCGTCTCCCGCGTGGGCGGCGACGCACAGACGCAGGCCATGAAGAAAGCCGTCGGTGCCATCCGTCTGGAACTGGCCCAGTATCGGGAGTTGGAGGTCTTTACCCAGTTCTCCAGCGATCTGGACGAGGGCACTCAGCGGGAACTGCAGAACGGTCAGGCGTTGATGCGGCTGCTGCGCCAGCGGCAGTACCATCCCTACCGGCAGCATGAGCAGGTCATCCTGCTGATGGCCGCGCAGGGACATCTGTTCCAGCACGTGCCGCTGAATCGGATGGACGAGATCGTCGCAGAACTGCTCCGTCATGTGGAGCAGGAGGAATCCGTCCTGTGCGCCCGGATCGAGGAAACGGGCAAGGCAAGCCCGGACGAACTGCAGCGTCTGCAAAAGAGCGCCGCGGCCTATCTGAGCCAGTTCGGCGCGCCCGCAGCAAAGGAGTGAGAAACCGTGCCAAGCGCCCGTGAGATCCGCGTCCGGATGAACAGCATCCAGCAGACCCGGAAGATCACTAACGCCATGTACTTGATCTCCTCGGCCAAGCTGCGCAAGGCCAAGCAGGAATGGGATCAGACCCGCCCGTACTTTCAGGCCCTGAAGGCGGAGGTCAAGCGGATTTTCCGCACCTCCGGCCATGTGGAGAGCCGGTATCTGTATCCGGACGAGGGCGAGCTTCCGCCGAACGGAACCTATGGCTTTCTGGTCATCACCGCCGATAAGGGACTGGCCGGAGCCTACAACCAGAACGTGCTGAAGGAAGCCCACCGCCTGATGCAGGAGCATCCGCAGACCAAGCTCTTTGTGGTGGGGGAGTACGGACGGCAGTATTTCCAGCGCCATCAGGTGCCCATCGAGCGCAGCTTTCTCTATACCGCCCAGAACCCCACCATGCAGCGCGCCCGGGAGATCACTGCGGAACTGCTGGATCGGTTCGATAAGGGCGAATTGCAGAAAATCTTTGTCATCTATACGGACATGAAAAATTCTATGACGGAGAACGTCTCCGCCACGCGTATCCTGCCCTTCCACCGTTCGGCGTTCACCGCGCCCACGGATGAAAAGCGGATCACCGAGCCCTTCGAGTTTTTCCCGTCCGTGACGCAGGTATTGGAAAATATCGTACCCAGCTATGTGTCCGGCTTCATTTACAGCGCCCTGATCGACAGCTTTTGCAGCGAACAGAGCGCCCGCATGAACGCCATGAACTCCGCCAACGAAAACGCGGAAAAAATGCTGGGAGAACTGGCGCTTGCCTATAATCGGATCCGTCAGGCGGCCATCACGCAGGAGATCACCGAGGTCTCCGCAGGCGCGCGGGCTCAGAAGCGGAAACGGCAAAAGCAGCACGCACAGGGGAGAGAATCATGAATATCGGAAAAATTGTCGCAATTGCGGGCCCCGTCGTGGACGTGGAATTTGAGGAAGGACAGCTGCCTCACATCCGGGAAGCACTGACGGTCCGCATCAACGGCCAGCGCCGCGTGATGGAAGTGGCGCAGCAGGTCGGGGACAACACGGTGCGCTGCATCATGCTGGCGGCCACGGAATATCTGGCCCGGGGCATGGAGGTGGCGGCGGACGGTCAAGGCATCAGCGTGCCGGTGGGCAGTCAGGTGCTGGGCCGTATGTTCAATGTGCTGGGCGACCCCATTGACGGCGGCGCGCCCGTGCCCGCAGACGCGGAACGCTGGCCCGTCCACCGCAAGGCCCCGTCCTTTGCCGAGCAAAGCCCGTCCGTGGAAATTCTGGAAACTGGCATTAAGGTCATCGACCTGCTGGAGCCCTATGCCAAGGGCGGCAAGGTGGGTCTGTTTGGCGGCGCTGGCGTGGGCAAAACGGTGCTGATTCAGGAACTCATCCACAACATCGCCATGGAGCACGGCGGCTACTCCGTCTTTACCGGCGTGGGAGAGCGCAGCCGCGAGGGCAACGACCTGTGGCAGGAGATGCAGCACAGCGGCGTGGTGGACAAGACCGCGCTGGTGTTCGGCCAGATGAACGAGGCCCCCGGCGTGCGAATGCGGGTGGCTCTGTCCGGCCTGACCATGGCGGAATACTTCCGCGACCACGACCACAAGGACGTGCTGCTCTTTATCGACAACATCTTCCGCTTTGTGCAGGCGGGCAGCGAGGTTTCCACCCTGTTGGGCCGTATGCCTTCCGCCGTGGGCTATCAGCCCACGCTGGCCAATGAAATGGGTCAGCTGCAGGAGCGGATCGCCTCTACCCGGAACGGTTCCGTCACCTCCGTGCAGGCCGTTTACGTGCCTGCCGACGACCTGACCGACCCGGCTCCGGCTACCACCTTTACCCATCTGGACGCGACCACCGTTCTGAACCGGCGCATTGCCGAGCAGGGCATTTACCCGGCTGTCGACCCGCTGCAGTCCACCTCCCGTATTCTGGAAGCGGACGTGGTGGGGGAGGAACACTACCGCGTGGCACGCAAGGTGCAGGAGATCCTGCAGAAGTACAACGAATTGCAGGATATCATTGCCATTCTGGGCATGGATGAACTGGGCGAGGAAGACCGCCAGGTGGTGCTCCGCGCCCGCCGCATCCAGCGCTTCCTGTCCCAGCCCTTCCATGTGGCCGAAAAGTTCACCGGCATTCCGGGCCGCTACGTGCCCCGGGAGGAGACGATTCGAGGCTTTGCCCGCATCGTGGACGGCGAGCTGGATCAGGTGCCCGAAGCCGCGTTCTACAACGTGGGTTCCATTGACGAAGTGCTCCAGAAAGCGAAGGAGACTGCGGAATGAACACATTTCGTCTGCATATTCTCGCCGCCGACCGGGTGTTCTTCGAGGGTGACTGCACCTCGCTGATCGTGCCGACGGTACATGGCCAGTACGGCGTTCAGGCCCGTCACAGCAACATGATCGCCGCTCTGGTGCCCGGCCAGCTCACCTTTCGCTGCCCGGACGCGCCGGAACGGCTGGCCGCTGTTTCCGCCGGAATGATCAAGGTGGAGGATAACGACGTGCTGGTTCTGGTGGACGCGGCCGAGCGCCCGGAGGATATCGACGCGATCCGCGCCCGCCGCAAGGCCGACGAGGCCAGGGAGATTCTTCTGCAAAAGAAGAGCCGTCAGGAGTACCGCACCGCGCAGGCCACCTTGGCCCGTGCCCTGAACCGCCTGCGGGTCAAGGAACACCGGGAACTGTAAAAAATATCCCTGCTTTTCCTGAAAACGGGAAAGCGGGGATGTTTTTGCCTGCATGCCGCGCAGAATGAAAAAGCGGCAGAAAAGTACAAGGTAAAGCACGATCTTCCAATTGTTCCCACCCGGAGGATATGATACAATGAACGCACAAACAACCAATGGGAGGAAAATCAGCATGACGACCGAAGAATTGCGGGCGTTGATCCGCGATATGAGCCTGCAGGAGAAAATCGCGCAGGTAAGCCAGATCGGCATGGAGAGCTTTTTTGCCAATTCCACTGAGCCTACGGGGCCGATGCGAAAGTTTCATTTGAGCCGGGAGCAGATGCTTCAGGCGGGCAGTCTGATCGGTGCCTTCGGCATCGACGAGCAACAGCAGCAGGAAATTCGGCGACTGGTGGGGGAAACGAAGCACCGTATCCCGCCGCTGATCATGTGCGACGTGATTCACGGAATGCGCAGCATCTTCCCGATCCCGCTGGGTATGGGCGCTTCCTTCTCTGAGAAAAACACGGAGATCATGGCACGCACCAGCGCCGAAGAAGCCACGGCTCGGGGCATTCACGTGACCTTCGCGCCGATGGCGGACGTGGTGCGCGACCCCCGCTGGGGCCGCTGCATGGAAAGCTTCGGCGAAGCGCCCGCCCTTTGCGGACGGATGTCCGCCGCGGCGGTGCGGGGATTCCACGGTCCAGACGAAAACGCCCCGGACGGCCTTGCCTCCTGCGTCAAGCATTTCGCGGCCTATGGGCTGGTGGAGGCGGGGCAGGATTACGGCCATGTGGACGTGAGCCGGGTGGAAATGTACAATACCTATCTTCCGCCCTTTAAGGCCGCGCTGGATGCTGGCTGCGATATGCTGATGCCCGCCTTTACGCCGGTGGATCGGGTGCCCGCCACGGCCAACCGCTGGCTGATCGGTCAGGTGCTGCGGCAGCAATGGGCGTGGGACGGCATGATTATCACCGACTGGGGCTCCATCGACATGATGCTGGTGCAGGCTTTTGCCGAAAGTATGGAAGAAGCTGTGGAACAGGCCTTCAACAACACCGTCGATATGGATATGATGAGCTACGCTTATTTCAGCTGCCTGGAAAAGTTGATTCGCGAGGGCAAGGTCAGGGAAGAAAAGCTGGACGCTTCCGTCCTGCGGATTCTGGAATTGAAGAACCGGCTGGGGCTGATGGACGATTCCCGGCAGCCGCAGCCCGCGCCTACCGCGGAGCAGGTGGCTGAAAACCGCCGCAAAACGCTTCAGGCGGCGCTGCAAAGCTGCGTGCTGATGAAGAACGACGGTGTGCTGCCCCTGAAACCCGGTGTTCACTTGGCGCTGGCCGGTTCCCACGCGGACGAACACGGTCTGCTGGGCGGCTGGCACACGGACGGCCGCAACGAGGAAACGCCCTCTCTGCTGGATGCGTTCCGGGCGGAAAAGAATGTGACCCTCTGCAAGCCCGAAGAAGCCGATGTGATCCTTTTTGCCTGCGGCGAGCAGCAGGATCTGACCGGCGAGGCCTGCAGCCGGGCCTATCCCAAGCTGGAGGAAGAACAGCTGCAGGAGCTTTACGCCCTGTCCGAACTGGGCAAGCCCATCGTGATGGTGCTGTTCTGCGGCCGGGCGCTGGTGCTGTCGGATGCGTTGCCCTTCTGCAATGCCTTGCTGAACGCGTGGTTCCCCGGCAGCGAGGGCGCGGAAGCCATTCGCCGTCTGCTGGTGGGCGAGGAGAACCCCTCCGGCCATCTGCCCGTGACCTTCCCACGCTGCACCGGCCAGATTCCCATTCATCACGACCGCATTCCTACGGGCCGTCCCTACACCACGGAGGAAAACCGCTATTCCTGCCGCTATTTGGACGAAAAGAACGCCCCGCTGTTCCCCTTCGGCTTCGGCCTGAGCTATACGCAGTTTGAAATTTCGGATATTCGCGCCGATACCGACGTGATTCAGGCAAATGAGCCGTTCCATGTGACCGCCAAAGTCCGCAATGCGGGCAACCGGGCCGGAGAAACGGTCATCCAGCTCTACAGCAACGTTCATGTGCCAGGCCAGCTTACGCCGGTGCGTTCCCTGACCGACTGGCAGCGCATTTGCCTCGGCGTGGGTCAGCAAATGGAAGTGACTTTCGAACTGACCCTTGCCCAGCTTTCCCAGCTGGACGCTGAAGGTCGCACCGTAACGCCACGTGGAAAGGTGCGCATTGCTGTAGGCGAGGACAGCCACGCGCCGTTCACAGTGACGCTCCCCGTAGAGGCGTAAGGGAATACAACAAAATCCCGACAGAGCCATTCAAAGCTTTGCCGGGATTTTGTCTGTTGCGGCGAAATTATACGCAGTGAAAGATCATGTTGACCTCGTGGCAATCCGGCTCGTCCACCACGTCCGTTTCCACAAAGCCCAATGATTCGTACAGATGGGCGGCTACTGTATTGCCCCAGATGTAGGTGGTGGTCATGGAATGCAGACCGTACCGCTTCTGCATCAGCCGGATCAGCGCTCCAAGGGCCTTGCGCCCGTAGCCACGGCGCTGCATCGCGCAGTCGATGACGTACTCCCAAAGGAACCATTCGCCCTCCTGAAATTTCCGCAGCAGGACGAAACCTACCAGTTGGTTTTCATCCCAAATGTCAAAGGCGACGGTGTCCTCCCGCTGCACGGCCCGCCCGATCATCTCCGGCGTGCCCACCCATTCCCGCTGTTCCGGCAGCACGGACACCTTGATTTCACTGGAGGGGGTGAAGGTCATAAGGAAAGCCCTTCTTTCTGATCTGTTTGGTGCAATGCTGAAAATACAGTTCTTAAGCTCGCTTCTTCTGCTGCTTTTGATTGTTCTCTGCGATCCGCTCCGAGAAAGAAAGCGGTGCCGCGCGTCTGCCGAGCTGCTCCGTAAAGCGGCGGGAATACGCGATATAAAGACCGTACACATATGGCATTCCCAGATTGGTTTCCAGAAGCGAATTGACGACGAGCGTATGGAGCTTTTCTCCTGCCGTGGCAAAGCCCGCGCTGCGGATCCCCCCCTAACAAAAGTGCCGCTTCCCAGCCAAATTGAACGAGAACGCCGATGGATAGAAGCCACGGCAGGTTGATGCGCTGCTCTTTCTGCTGTTGGCGCAGGTCGTAGACGATGGCTCCCAAGTAACCCACAAAGAGAATGAGAGCCATATAGCCATGGTAGGCGCCCGTGGTGCGCTGGATCACGATCGGCACGGCGTTCAGCACAAAGGTCTGCGTCAGCAGCGGGCAGCAGAACCACCAGCTCAGGATCAGCAGCGACCATTCCGGCAAGTGCTCGTCTTTCGACAGGCACAGCCAGATCCAAGTAAAGTTGGTGAACCCATAGCTCATGGACATCCACAGAAGCACCCAAAAAAGACTGTGCCCGGCAGAGATGCTGCGGGAATGGCATATCAGGTGAAAAACGCCATAGTCCACCAGCATGTATACAACGCCCATGCCCAGCCCGACCAGCATCGTCATGTATTTTTTTCTGATAGAGCAGCAGAAGCAGGAAACGCAATATCCAACCAGATGTAAAGCGGCGCAAATTGCCGGCGTGCGATGATTTCCGTCATGGTTTCGAGTCCTTTGATTTTTATTTAGTTGAACCTTTTTTCTTAACGGCTCTGCGGCCAGTTGGAAAGCAAAGAAGCGTTGTAGCGATAATTTCTCGCACTTTCATAATCCGCTACTTTGCTGGCTGCAAAATCAGCAGAAACGGGCTGATGAAAATCGGTCATCCAGTTTTGTTCAGTGACAAAATAGTCCTGTTCTTCGTAATAATGGATTCCTTCCAACAGATGCAGTTCGCTATTTTGAAGTTCATATTTTAGAATTGCATTGTCGTAGACACCATTTGAACCGATATTGATAATACTTCCAGTAGCTGTTAAATAATACGTATTTCTGTTCCAGCCGGTAAGAAGCAAAACAGGTTTTCCATTTTTTTGAGTATACAAGATTTGAACTTCATAATCTATTTCTTCAGCATAGGAAGCACCATCTCTGACTAGGAATAGAAGCTCATCGATTCCATCATTATTTATGTCGCTAATTTGATAATAAACGCTATCTACACTCCATCTGGTGAGATCAGCGGCGGCTACCCAATATTGGTCAAACAGGTCAAAATCCCATTTTTGAGTTAAGCCGGTATACATCATATCCAGAATTTCTGCATACGAACCAAGCGGGTAGTCTCCGCGGTTGATCTTCACCAGTCCTTCGTATTCTTCCTCGGAGCACCAGCAATCCAGATAGTCGCAATTTACCCAGCCGGAAAGGCCAGCCCAGGAATCAGGACTTGTCTCGGCGGATTCATCAACCGTGATATAAGCCCAATGATCCTCGATATCCAAAAGAGTAAAGCGGTCGGCTTGTTCCAAGTGCCCAAGGACTCGATTGGAACCGGCGTCTGTGCGGATTTTCACATAGTTGGCGATACAGTGGCATTCGCGGCTTCCATAATGCTGCGCCATGTGAGAGGCGTGATATAGGGAATCACCGTCCGTCTGGATATTTCGGGCTTTGTCTGCGTAGGCCGGGAAAGCAAAAAGAAACGTGAACAGAACGAGAAGAATTCCTATTTTAGCTTTTTTCATCTTCGATATACCCCCAGCGTTCACAGTTGATTTATTTCCCCAACACCCGCTCGTTGATTTCCGCTTCCATTCGATTCAGCGCCGCTTCGGCCTCGGCGCGGCTGGCGGCGCGGGCGCTCAGGTAGACCTTCACCTTGGGCTCGGTGCCGGAGGGGCGCACGATGGCTTTTTTGCCGTCGGCGGTCTGGTAGCTCAATACATCGCTCTTGGGCAGACCCTCGATGCCGGGGGCGTAGTCCTTGACCGTTTCCACCGGGCTGCCCGACAGAAAAGAAAGCGGTTCGGCCCGCAGGGAAGCCATCACCCGGGCCATTTCCTTCATGGGTTCCGCGCCCGCAATATCAAAATTCAGCAGCCGGTTTTCCATGAAGCCGTAGGTCTCGTACAGGCGCTCCATTTCCTCGGCCAGCGTGCGGCCCTCAGCGGCGGCGCACTGCGCCATTTCCGCCACCAGCATACTGCCCATTACGCCGTCCTTGTCCCGGACGTGGGTTCCGGCCAGATAGCCGCAGCTTTCCTCAAAGCCGAAGACGTAGCGCTCCGGGTGGCCCTCCTGTTCCAAACGGCCGATGATCTCGCCGATGTACTTGAAGCCGGTCAGGCATTCCGTCACTTCCGCGCCGTAACGCCGGGCAATGGCGAAGGCCAGATCGCTGGTGACGATGGTCTTGACCACCACCGGGTTTTCCGGCATGGTGCCAAGCGCCGTGCGGGTCTTCAGAATGTGTTCCAGCAGCAGGAGCCCTACTTCGTTGCCGGTGAGCACAGTGTAGCGCCCGTCCTTTTCCCGGACGGCCACGCCCACCCGGTCGCAGTCCGGGTCGGTGGCGATGAGCAGGGACGCGTTTTCTTTTTCCGCCAGCTCAAGACCGCAGCGCAGAGCCTCCCGCAGCTCCGGGTTGGGCTTTGGACAGGTGGGAAAATGTCCATCGGGGGTGGTTTGCTCGGTCACGCAGGTGAACTGGATGCCCTTCATGCGGCGGAACGTTTTGGTCACAGGCTCCAGCCCCGTGCCGTGCAGGGGCGTGTAGATCAGGTGCAGGGGCGCTTCCGCTTCGGGGGCCACCCGGCAGGACAGCGTTTTTTCCAGAAAACGGTCGACGATCTCCTCTGGCACGTCCCGCAGCAGACCGGCGGCGCGGCTTTCCGCTTCCGGCATGGACTGGGGTGCGCCGTAGGGAACCTTTTCAATGCAGTCGGTAATGGATTCCGCCGCCTCCTGCGTGATCTGGCAGCCGTCGGAGCCGTAGACCTTGTAGCCGTTGTACTGGGCGGGGTTGTGGCTGGCGGTGATGACAATGCCCGCGTCGCAGCCCAGCTCCCGCACCGCAAAGGACAGCATGGGGGTGGGCATCAGCCGGGGGTAGACGTGGGCGGTCAGACCGTTTCGGGCCAGCACACCCGCCGCAAAATAGGCAAATTCCCGGGAACGAAGGCGGGAGTCATAGCCGATTGCAACGCTTTTGCCGTCTTTTTCCCGCAGATAGTCCGCCAGCCCCTGCGTAGCGCGTCCAACGGTGTATTCGTTCATTCGATTGGTGCCAATGCCCAGCACGCCCCGCAGACCGCCGGTGCCGAAGGCCAGCTCCGTCCCGAAGGCGGAAAGCAGCTCCTCCTCGTTTTCCAGCATCTGCGCCGCCGTTTTCCGGGTCTTTTCGTCAAAATGAGGATCCGTTGCCCAAATCTTCGCACGTTCCTTTGCCAGCATGGAAATTCCTCCATTATCTTTTGCATATTCAGATGGAAAACCGTCGAAAAATGTTTCCTGTCAAAGCCTAATACAACGTATCCCGTTTGTCAAGAGAGGAGCGTTGGACGGTGGGGGTTGTCTCTTGACAGGGGAAAGGCCGTGGGGATATACTTTGATGGGACAAACTGAAAATTCCATGAATTGAGGGACAACTATGCCGATTCTGTATTCGCCGGAAAATCAGGTTTTTCATTTGCAAAACGACCGCATCAGCTATATCATTCGACTGGTGGCGGGCAAATATCCGATCCATCAATACTGGGGCAAAAAGGTGCGCGCGATCCATGCGGACGTGATGGAGCGCTGCTGCAATCAACGGGAAGAAGGTTTCACCCTGCACGAGCTGCCGCTGGACACCCTGCCACAGGAATGCCCGGTCTTCGGATGCGGCGATATGCGTCAGGGGATGCTGGAAGTCCGGCAGGCCGATGGCAGCAGCGCGCTGGATCTTTGCTACGATTCCCATGAAATTCTGAAGGGCAAGCCTGCCCTGAAAGGATTGCCTTCCGCCCGCGGGGAAGAAGCCGAAACACTGGTGCTGCGCCTTCGGGACGAGCACAGCGGCGTTGCGGTGGAATTGAGCTACAGCGTGTACCCCGATATCGACGTGATCGCACGAAACATGCGGGTGGTGAACGACGGGGAACAGCCCGTTGTGTTGGAAAGAGCCCTGAGCGCCTGTGTGGATCTTGAAAATACCCATGCCCAGCTGACAACCCTGAGCGGCGCGTGGGCGCGGGAGCGGCAGATGGTTACCCGCCCGCTGGTTCCGGGTCATCAGGGAGTCGAATCCGTCCGGGGTGCCAGCAGCCACCAGGCCTGCCCCTTTATGGCACTGGGGAAATCCACCGTCACGGAGGATGAAGGCGAGGTCTATGCCCTGTCCCTGTGCTACAGCGGCAGCTTTTGGGCCGATGTGTTCGTGGACTGCAATGATATGGCCCGGGCGCAGATCGGTATTCAGCCCTTCCAGTTCAGCTGGGAACTGAAACCCGGCGACAGCTTCCAGACCCCGGAGGCCTATCTGTGCTATTCGGCCAACGGCCTGAACGGCATGAGCCGGGAGTTCCATCACCTGTGCGGCCGCTACATCACCCGGGGCAAGTACGCCCATGCCAGCCGTCCCCTGCTGGTGAACAACTGGGAGGCCACCTATTTCGACTTCAACGAGGACAAGCTGCTGGAACTGGCCGCCTGTGCCAAAGATGTGGGCATCGACCTGTTTGTGCTGGACGACGGCTGGTTCGGCCATCGGGACGTGGACAATAGCTCTCTGGGCGACTGGGTGGACGACCGGCGCAAGCTGCCCAACGGGCTGCGGGGTCTGTCCGACAAGATCCATGGGCTGGGGCTGAAATTCGGCCTGTGGTTCGAGCCGGAGATGATCTCTCCCGACAGCGATTTGTACCGTGCTCATCCCGACTGGTGCATCCACATTCCCGGCCGGATGCAGGTGGAGAGCCGCCATCAACTGGTGCTGGACCTGAGCCGCAAGGAAGTGCGGGAGTATATCATCGACGCGGTCAGCGCCGCCATGGAGCGGGGCAATGTGGACTACGTCAAGTGGGACATGAACCGCAATATGAATATGCTCCACTCCGACGGGCTGGACAGCGCTCACCAGAAGGAGCTGAACCACCGCTACATTCTGGGCCTGTACGAAATTTTGGAAGCCGTGACCAGCCGCTTCCCCGACGTACTGTTTGAAAGCTGTGCCGGTGGCGGAGGACGTTTCGATTTCGGCATGATGCACTATATGCCGCAGGCGTGGTGCAGCGACGATACCGACGCTTTCATGCGCTGCCGTATTCAGTACGGTACGTCGATGGTGTTCCCGGTTTCCACCATGGGCGCGCACGTGTCCGCTGTGCCCAATCACCAGATGGGTCGTTCTACGCCGCTAGCTACCCGGGCAGCGGTGGCCATGGGCGGCACCTATGGCTATGAGCTGGATCTGACCAGACTGCCTAAGGAAGAACTGGACGAGATTCGCCGTCTGAACGAAAAGGTCAAGGCCTTGCAGCCCCTGCTTTTATATGGCGAGTTCTACCGGCTCTGTTCTCCCTTTGAGGGCAACAAAACGGCCTTTATGAGCGTCAGCGAAGACCGGCGCGAAGCCGTCGTCACCCATGTGTACGGTCCGGCCGAGCCTAACCGGCAGCCGGTGCTGCTGCCCCTGCGGGGTCTGGATGCTGAAAAGGAGTACCGCGATGTGGAGAGCGGCCGCGTTTACGGCGGCGACGAGCTGATGACCCACGGACTGACCATTCCCCGCGCATGGGGCGACTATATGGCCACTCAATTCCATTTGGTGGCGGTGGACTGATCCCCTTATCTTGAACAGAAGGAGCATCAAAAACCCATGGCTTACCTGTATGAAACGCATATGCATACCCGATTCGGCAGTCTGTGCGGCGTATCCAACGGCAAGCAGCACGCTCAATATTACAAAAAGCTGGGCTTTCAGGGCATCATTATCACGGATCATTTCTTCGGCGGCAATACGGGCGTTCCCGCTGACCTGCCGTGGGAAAAGCGCGTGGAGCTTTTCTGCCTCGGTTACGAAGATGCGTGGCGGGAAGGCCAGCGGATCGGGCTGGACGTTTTCTTCGGCTGGGAGCAGAATTATCAGGGCGACGAATACCTGATCTACGGCCTTGACAAGGAATGGCTGCTGAACCATCCCGAAGTGGAACACTGGAACCGCAAGGAGCAGCTGGAGGGCGTTCACGCGGCGGGCGGCTGCGTGGTGCAGGCCCATCCCTTCCGGGATCGGGGCTACATTGATAAAATTCGTCTGGGGCTGCATTACTGTGACGGCATTGAAGCGGCCAACGCGGCCAATGTGCCCTACAACGACGCATTTGCCTACCGCTACGGGACGGAGTATGGCCTGCCCATGACGGCAGGTTCGGACAATCATAATTCCGCTTTGCCCCGGACGCGGGATGAAATCTTCGGCGTCCGTCTGGAAAAGCCGCTTACCTCGATTCAGGACTATGTGTCGCTGATCCTGAACCACGGCCCCATCGGGCTGGACGTGCCGAAGGGACGGTTCGACCTGACGGACGATATGCCGAATCTGGCTTCCTACTGGCTGGATGAAAACGAACAGCCGGTGCCCACCGGACGGGATTGGCGAAAGTAAGCTACAAAGAAAAGGGTCTGCCTTGCTGATAGGCAGACCCTTTTGCGTGCTGGAAAAAAGGGGGACACGGCAGCGCTTGAATGTTGTGAAAAGTGCTGCCAAAATGTTTGCTCATATTGCGCTTACGTTCGGTTTCACCGAATAATCCGCTGGACGGGCACTTTCTCAGCAGAGACGGGGAATGGACTGGCAGCGCCCTCCACTTGCGCCCTTCGATAGAGTCATTCTGTCTGCCCGTCCTGCCAAGTTAGAAGAAAAGACTCTGCAACGCGTTCGCCGCATGGAAGCTCCCATTCATTCCTGCGTATCCGGCGGCAGATATTTTCCGGCTTCGCTTTCTTCCAGCGCTTCCACACTGCGGAGGCGCTTTTCGATGCTGCGGGTGCGCACAAAGGCACTGTCGATGCTGTCGCTGGCCTGACGAAGCTTTTCCTGCGTGTGCTCCAGCACCTTGGCAAAGTTGCCGAAGTCGGTCTTGACCGCCCCCAGCAGCTTCCAGACCTCGGCGGAGCGCTGCTCGATCGCCAGCGTGCGGAAGCCCATCTGCAGGCTGTTCAGCAGTGCCAGCAGTGTACTGGGCCCCGCTACCAGAATGCGCTGCTCCCGCTGCAGGGTCTCCACTACTTCCGCGTTGCGCATGACCTCGGCATAAAGGCCTTCCAGCGGCAGGAACATCACGGCGAAATCCGTGGTATAGGGCGGAACGATGTATTTGCCGATCCGCTTGCCCTCGGTGCGCACGGCGTTCATCAGGGCGCGCCGAGCCGCTTCGCAGGCTTCGCCGTCCCCAGCCTCCGCAGCCGCCGTCAGCCGGGCGTAATCCTCCTGCGGGAATTTGCTGTCGATGGGCAGATAGACGGGCCGGTCTTCCTTGCCCGGCAGGATCACAGCGAACTCCACCCGCTCCTGTGAGCCAGGGACCACCGCCACATTCCGCGCATACTGCGACGAGGTCAGCGCCTGTTCCAGCAGCGCGCCCAGCTGCATCTCGCCCCATACGCCCCGGATCTTGACGTTGCCCAGCATCCGTTTCAGGTCGCCTACGCCGCTGGCCAGCGTGTGCATCTCGCCCAGAGACTTATACACCTGTTCCAGCCGCTGGCTGACCTGCGCAAAGCTGTCGTTCAGTCGCTTTTCCAGCGTGCTGTGCAGCTTTTCGTCCACCGTCTGGCGCATTTCTTCCAGCTGACGGCGGTTTTCGTTGGCAAGGCGCTGCACGCCCTCGTCCAAGGTGCGGCGCAGGGACTCCATACGGGCGTCGTTGCGCTCCAACAGGCTGTTGAGCTGGTCACCCTGCATTTTCAATACGTTGGACAGCAGGGAGATTTGGCCGTCGCTGGTGCGCTGCATGGTCTCGGACAGTTCCCGCCGCTGGGCCGCGCTTTGCTCCAGCAGGTCGTCCTCCATGCCTTCCAGCCCCTTCCAGAGCTGCTCCTGAAAGCGGCGAAACTCCTGCCGCTGCCTGCGCTGACCCTGCACCACCAGCGCGATCAGCACCACAGCCAGCACGATCAAAACCAGCGCCAGCCCGCCTAAAATCAGCGTCGAAACCGAAGCGTTCTGCATCTTTGGTTCCTTTCTGCATCCCGGATTTTGGTTCGGAATGCGGTAAATAGGAATGGCCGCGCAATGCGCGGCCAGAAGAAGTTTACATTTCCCGGCGGCCCTCCATGGCCTTGGAAAGGGTGATCTCATCGGCGTATTCCAGATCGCTGCCCACCGGCACGCCGTGGGCGATACGGGTAACGCGGATGCCCATGGGCTTGATGAGCCGCGCCAGATAGGAGGCCGTGGCTTCGCCCTCGATGTCCGGGTTGGTGGCCAGAATGACCTCTTTCACATCCGGGTCGTTCAAACGGGCCATCAATTCTTTGATGCGGATATCCTCCGGCCCCACGCCGTCCATGGGGGAAAGAGCGCCGTGAAGCACATGGTACAGCCCTTGAAAATCCCGCATCCGCTCGATGGCGGCCACGTCCCGGGGGTCGCGCACGACGCAGATTTGGCCGTTATGCCGCCGTTCGTCCCGACAGATATCGCAAAGCTCGTCTGTGGAATAATTGCCGCACACGCTGCAATACCGGATGGATTTGCGGCCGCTGTAAATCGCCGTCGCCAGCTCCCGCACATCTTCCAGCGGCATACTGATGATGTGATAGGCCAGCCGCTGGGCGCTCTTGGTGCCTACGCCCGGCAGGCGGGACAGCTGCGCCACCATTTTGGCGATGGGTTCCAGCTGCGCCATGGCTTAGAACATGCCTCCCATGCCGGGGGCCAGTTTGCCCAGCTCACTCTGACGGGTCTCCTCAGCGGTGTGCAGGGCCTCGTTCACCGCGGCCATCACCATGTCCTGCAGCATTTCCACGTCCTCGGGATCCACGCACTCGGGCTTGATCTGGATGCCGGTCACTTCATGCTTGCCGTTGACGGTCACACTGACCATGCCGCCGCCGGCCTGTGCGGAAAATTCCCGGGCCTCGATGTCCTCCTGCGCCTTCGTCATCTGCTCCTGCAGCTTCTGAGCCTGACGCATGAGCTGCTGCATATTGGCTCCGCCGCCAAATCCGCCGAACTGTTGATGTCTTGCCATGATGCTTCTCCTCCATAATGGGACGGGCGAAAACACACCCGCCGGTGATTCAATCAGAACAAATGTGCCGTTTACTATCATACCGTTTTTAAGGAAAAAAAGCAACGGGCATTTCGGGCGGATTTTAGAAACGTTTCTTTGTACTTTTTCTGTTTTCGATGGGTAAAAATGAAAATTAGCGCTTTTGCAGCTTGCATCTTCCGCTATTTTCTGATAGCCTGAAACGACAACAGGTTTTGACAAATGATGTTAGAGATGGTGAAATGCAATGGAGCAATCCCGTGAAAAATTCGCCTCGCGGCTTGGGTTTATTCTGATATCGGCCGGATGCGCCATCGGCCTTGGAAATGTGTACCGCTTTCCTATCATTACGGGCGCTTACGGCGGCGGAATCTTTGTATTGATATATATTGCGTTTCTGGTGCTGCTGGGGCTGCCCATCATGAGCGCGGAGCTGGCGGTGGGCCGCGGAAGCCAGCGCAGCATCGCCTCCTCCTTTGACGTGCTGGAAAAGAAGGGCCAGAAATGGCACCTGATGAAATATCTGGGCATCTGCGGCAATTATCTGCTGATGATGTTCTATACCGTCATTTCCGGCTGGATGGTCATTTATTTTGTGAAATATCTGACCGGCTCCATCATGAGCGCCTCCGGGGTGGAGGGCCTGTCGGCGGTGTTCGGCAATATGGTCAGCAATCCGAGCCTGATGGTGGTAAGCGCCTTCGCCGTCATTCTGATCTGCTTCGGCATTTGCTCCATGGGCCTGCAAAAGGGCGTGGAGGGCATTACCAAGTGGATGATGGTGGCGCTGCTGGCGCTGATGATCGGGCTGGCGGTCTATTCCGCTACGCTGCCCAACGCGGCGGAGGGGCTGCGCTTTTATCTGGTACCCTCACTGAAGCGGCTGGAAGAAGCGGGCGTGAGCACGGTGATCTCTGCGGCGATGGGTCAGTCCTTCTTTACCTTGAGCCTCGGCATTGGCTCGATTGCGATCTTCGGCAGCTATATCGGCAAGGAACGCCGTCTGCTGGGCGAATCCGTCACTATCGTGTGTCTGGATACCTTTGTGGCGATTATGTCCGGCATGATTATCTTCCCGGCCTGCTTTACCTATAATCAGGGCGTGACCGCCGACGCTGGCAGCGTGGGCGCGGGCTTCCTGTTCACCACCCTGTCCAGCATCTTCAACGGAATGCCCGGCGGGCGGGTGATCGGCATGCTATTCTTCCTGTTCATGATTTTCGCGTCTTTTTCTACGGTCATTGCCGTGTTTGAAAACATCATGTCCTTCTGGCTGGAGCTGACGAAACTGAACCGCCGGATGATCGCCCTGATCAACGCGGCGCTTTTGATGGTTCTTTCCCTGCCCTGTGCGCTGAGTCTGAATGTGTGGAGCAGCGTAAAGATTTTTGGCCTCGGCATTATGGACTTGGAGGATTTTGCCGTTTCCAATCTGTTATTGCCCATCGGCAGTCTGTTCTACGTGCTTTTCTGCACTACCCGGTACGGCTGGGGATGGAATCGGTACTTTGCCGAGGTCAATATGGGAGACCGTGGCGCTCGGCTGCCACGCTGGATCCGTCCTTACATGACGTATGTGCTGCCGCTGATCATACTGGCGGTGCTGGTCATGTCCGTTTTCGGCTGAAAACGCCACATGGGCAGCACTGTTCTACAAATAAAACACGAACGGCCCAACAGAAATCTGTGAGTCCCGTCCCGGCCGGACAGGTGCCGGGATGGGGCTTTTGTGCCTATTGACACCCTGTCGGGCTTTCCGCTATAATGGCGTAAACGATTGAGGACGCACGTTTTGTTTCTTTTGTTTTGCGCTGAAGAAACGGCGCGTAGGAGAGGAAGCGACGTTTATGGTCACGCTCAAGGATATTTCTGCCAAATGCAAATGTTCGGTGGCAACGGTCAGCAAGGCGCTGAACGGAATGCCGGACATCGGGGAAGAAACGGCGCGGCATATTCGTCAGGTGGCGACCCAGATGGGCTATACGCCAAACGCTGCGGCCCGCACCCTGAAAACCAATCGCTCTCAGACCATTGGGCTGCTCATGTGCCAGCGGGATGAAAATATCTGGACGCATGACTTTTTCTCCCGGGTCGCCGCCGGCATTCAGGAAGTGATGGAGGGCAGCGGCTATGATGTAACGCCTATCAATTCCCTGCGCCTGCACACGGCGGGGGAGCTGCTGCAATACTGCATTTATCGGAGGTACGATGGAATTATCATCATGAGCGCCGGTTTTCGTCAGGAAGAAATGCGGGAAATTCTGGAAAGCAAGCTGCCTATGATATCCATTGAGAATACCTTTCCGGGCCGGGGCGCGGTGCTGTCCGACAATATGCAGGGCACGGGCGAACTGGTGCGGCTGGCCTATGAAAAGGGGCACCGGAAGATCGCTTTTATCCATGGCGAGGACACCAGCGTGACCCGCACCCGGCTGCAAAGTTTCCGGGCTGTCTGCAGTGAGCTGGAGCTGTCCATTCCGGAAGCCTATCTTCGTCCGGCGCTGTATCACGACCGCAAAAGCGCAGCCCGGGAAGCGAAAGCCCTGCTGGCGCTGGAGGAGACGCCCACCTGCATTCTGTTTCAGGACGATTATTCCTGCATCGGCGGACTGGATCTGCTCCGACGGGACGGCGTGACGCTGCCGGAAAACCTCAGCTACGCCGGGTACGACGGCATCAAGCTGGCCCAGCTGTTCACACCAAGGCTGACCACCTACCGGCAGGATATTTCCGTCATGGGGCAGGAAGCGGCTCGGATGCTGCTGGAAGCCATTGAGAAGCCGCAGGATTTTCTGCCCCGGTACGTCACCATCCCGGGACGGCTGGTGGAGGGCGAAAGCGTTCGGTCTCTCTGAGCTTTTTCGCCGGGAGCGGTTTGCATTGACAAGCCGCCAAGCGCGTGTCATACTGAAAAACGCGAAATACAACAGGATTCCGGGAGGATGGAAACATGAAAATTTCCAAAAAGGACGCGCTGAGCTGGTTTACTTTTTTTGCCGCTCTGCCGGAGGATGAAGAGATCCAGCAGCACCAGCAGGAGATCATTTACGCGGTGTTCAGCCAGATCGAGGACGCGGTGGACGCACGGAACGAGCGGCTGATGGGGGAGATTCCCCATCTGAAAAATCTGCAGGGGCGCACCCTGTATGTGGGCGATGAAAAGAAATTTCCCCGGGGCTGCTGCTCCTGCCTGCTTGGCACGGGTCTGACGGCCATCCGCAAGACCAACAAGTGCAATCTGCAATGCCCGTTCTGCTACGACTTCGGCGAAATGGACTGCCAGCCGCCGGTGGGCGAGGGCTTGTGGGAGATCGGCGGTACCCGCTTCCGGGAGCGGGATATTCCGCTGCTGTTGTCCATCCAGAAGAAGCCCACGGGCATTTCCTACGTCTATCTGGAACCCTTTATGGAAATTGAAAAGTACTACGGTATTATCCGCCGCTTCCGGGAGGCGGGCATTCACCAGCATATGTACACCAACGGCACGCTGGCCACAGAAGAAAACCTGCGGGCGCTGGGGGAAAGCGGCCTGAACGAGCTGCGGTTCAATCTGGGTGCTTCCGGCTGCGCGGACAAGGTCATCCGCGCCATGGAAACGGCGAAAAAATATATCCCCTTCGTGGGTATCGAAACACCCGTGACCCCGGATTTCGAACGGCAGTTCCAACAGAAGAAGGAGCAGATTCTGGCTACGGGGATCGACTTCATGAACTGCGCCGAACTGCACCTGAATCCCAACAACATTGGAAATTACTGGGGCGAGGAGATGTACCTCTGCCGTCAGGGCTATGTGTCGCCTATTTGGAGCCGGGAGATCACCTTCCGCCTGATGAAACAGGCGGACGAGGAAAGCTGGCCCATCGTGGTGCATGACTGCTCCAATCATACCAAATTTGCCCGCGACCTGAACCTGCGGGCCAAGGAGGGCGGATGGTTTGGCTCCAGCAGCTATGCCTGCGAGTTTGACCGGCTGCCTTACGAAGCCTTCCTGCCTATTTTGCAGGATGAATCCTTCTCTTTTTTGGAGGAAGAAGAACTTCCTCATGGCTACCGTCCCGGCGAACTGGTTTTCTGAGCTTGCCTTTTGAAAAAGGATGCCCTATAATAGGTATGGTTTAGACGGTTTTCACCGCCGAAAATGAAGATGTTTTGGGAGGAAAGACCAATGAAGCGGTTTTTTGCACTGGTTCTCGCTCTGGGAGTTTGCCTGTTTTCCGTGACGGCGCTGGCCGAAGGAAAGCTCACCGTGACCGAAAAGAATCTGATCGAGTTTGAAGGCTCCAGCAACGCCTATTTCTTTGCCAAGGTGGAAAACACCGGCGACGCTGCCATCGGCGTTGGCGCCGGTAAACTGGTGGGCTTCAGCTCCGACGATGATGTGCTGGTTTCCGAAAGCTATGTGACCGCCAATCCGTCCTCGGTGATTCTGCAGCCCGGCGAATCTCTGTATGTCAGCGATTCCATCTGGGAAAGCGTGCTGGAAACCGCCGATATCGCCGACTTCAAGTTCTCCATGGACACGGAGGACTATGCCTCCGAGGTAACGTTTGTGCCCTGCGAGGCCACCTTGGAGATGAAGGATGAATACGACAGCTATGTGTACGTTACCCTGACCAACAACACCGACGCTATTCAGTATGGCCCCTATGTCACCGTGGCGCTGCACGATCAGGAGGGCAATCTGGTCTACGTTCGGGGCCAGTATGCTGACAGCCTGGGCGTTCATCCCGGCAGCACCGTGACCCTTCGTGTGTACATCGACAGCGATTTCATCCGCTACTTCCAGACGAACAATATCGAAATCAGCACCGCAGACGCTTACGTGTGCTACGAAGCTGAATAAACCGCATGAAGCCCAAACCGCCCGCCGAGAAGCTTTCGGCGGGCGGTTTGCTATTTATTTCTTTTCCAGAAGGCGGTTAATAAGTCCCAAAAGCATCAACAGATCGGTCTCGTCCAGCTGCTTCATCCCCGCGATGGCCTTTTGAATCAATTCGGGGTTCTGCGTCCCTTCGTCAAAAAATTGCTGGGGTGTCAGCCCGAAGTAATCACAGATGGCGAAAAATTCCTTCATGGGGGGAAGGGCCTTGCCGGAGGAAATATTATGCACATAGCCCCGGCTGTGACCGAGGTCATAGCTCATTCGATATTCTGATACACCCTTCCGCAGGCGCAGCTGCGTGATTCTCTCCCGCACGAATTTTTCATCCATTATTATTCCACCTCTGATGCAATAATAGCCGTTCAAGAAAGAAAAATAAGCTATATTTTTTTGCTTTTTCAATTGAAAAAGCAACGGTAATATGCTATTATCCAATTGACAGCATATTATCGTTGTTCTGAAAAACAGAAAGGAGGAGAAAAATGCCTTCCACAGTCAGTGAAATAAGAAAAGGTTGGATAGAAAGCACTGGAAAAAAGCAATGACTAGCTACATTAAGCAAACTTTTGATATGTACGATAGCGGGTTTCGTTCTTCCCCCACGAAGAAACTGGGAACTTTGAGCTTTGGGTTCTGCCCGGCGGCTACAAGGGCTTGTCGGCTCTTCTGCCCCCAAAAAGCAATAACGGTAGGAACAGCGTACAAAAAAGCGCGTCACGGACGCTTCGACGCGCGGGGATACGGTTTTGACACGTCGGTCAAGCCCAGTATGTAATCGGTCGAGGTATGAAAGCACTCCGCCAAGCGAATCAGCGCGTCCAGCGGAAGCTGACGCTGCCCATTCTCATACTGAGAATAGGTGTTCTGGCGTATATGAAGAATATCGGCCAGCTCCTTCTGCGTCACGTCGCGATCCTCGCGCAATTCCCGCAGACGCATGCTTTTCCCTCCTCCTTTTACGCTTTGTTTTCATTATATTTATCTCAGAATGAGATATTGCTTTTTATCTCATTTTGAGATATAATGAGAAAAAAACGGGAGGATTATACGATGGATGCTGAAAATCAGCCGATGAAGTTTTGCAAATACTGTGGCGGCAAAATCCCGGAGGACGCCGTACTGTGTACATTATGCGGCCGTCAGGTAGAGGAACTGCGGCGCGACGCGCCTGCGCCTCAGGTCATTATCAACAATGCGAATACGAACAGCAACGTCAATGAAAACGTGAACAACGCTTCCAACGTTTCGCAAAAGCGCAGTAAATGGACGGCATTTTTCTTGTGCCTGTTTTTCGGTTTTCTTGGCGCGCACAAGTTTTATGAAGGAAAAACCGGCATGGGCATACTGTATCTGCTGACTGTCGGCCTGTTTGGCATTGGCTGGCTGATCGACTGCATCGTACTGCTGTTTAAGCCCAATCCGTATTTCGTCTGAAGGTACTGTCCCGCAATGTCCTGTAAGCTGCTTGAAAAAAGCTTAAATTTTCAAAGGGTTCGGGGTACTATTTCCTTGCGGAAGAGGAAATCATTTACCACTTGATGTTCAAACGCGAAAAAGGGAACCACCCCTTCTGGGGGTGATTCCCTAAAATATTTGATTTACTTGCGCTTCGATTAGCCGAAGTACCGCTTCAGCAGGCCCTCGAAAGCCTTGCCGTGACGGGCTTCGTCCCGGGCCATTTCGTGCACGGTGTCGTGGATGGCGTCCAGACCCAGCGCCTTGGCCTTTTTGGCCAGCTCGGTCTTGCCCATGGTCGCGCCGTTTTCGGCTTCCACGCGGACGGTCAGGTTTTCCTTGGTGGAGGCGCTGACCATTTCACCCAGCAGCTCGGCAAACTTAGCGGCGTGCTCGGCTTCTTCATAGGCGGCCTTCTCCCAGTACAGGCCGATTTCCGGATAGCCTTCCCGGTGAGCGGCACGGGCCATAGCCAGATACATGCCGACCTCGGTGCACTCGCCGGTGAAGTTCTCCCGCAGACCCTGCTTGATTTCTTCCGGCACGTCGCTGGCCACGCCGACCACATGCTCGGCGGCCCACACCTTTTCGCCCTCGGCCTTCACAAACTTGGCGCGGGGAGCCTTGCACTGGGGGCAGAATTCGGGAGCCTCGGAACCTTCGTAAACATAACCGCAAACAGAGCAAACCCACTTCATATTCATGTACCTCCTAAAAGTTTTGGTATTTTTCTTGGTGGCAGGTTTCTTATCGCCTGCATCTATTATATAACCAAAACCGCAGAGAGTGAAACAGCTTTTTTGAAAAAAACCAAAAAAATTAGATAGGGGAAACTTTCGGCTTTTGGCGAGCACTTTCTACGGGGATGGACGTTTTTTCACCAAAACAAAATGTCCCTGCCGAAGAAGCAGAGACATTTTGCAGTAAATGGGATGGGGATAAAGCCCCAACCCTTTGTGTTTTTACTGAGCGTCCGCAGGGGTGAAGGTGGGGGCGAAGCCGGAAGCCACGATCAGATCGTACACCTTCTGGGTGTAGATGACCTTCTCCAGCGCCTTGACCCAATCCGCTTCGGCGTTTTCAGGCTTCACAGCCACCACGTTCACGTAAGACTGAGCGGCGAGGCTGTCAGCGCCTTCCACGTACAGGCCGTCGGCGTTGGGCACCAGATTTTCAAGGGTGGCGTAGTTGCCGTTGATGACCGCGTAGGCCACGTCGGAACGTGCGCCGGTGATCAGCTCGGCGTTCAGCTCCACCAGCTCCAGATTCTTGGTGTTCTCCACCACATCCAGAGGAGTGCAGGTGCTTTCCAGCGTGGTGCCCTCGGGCAGCTTGATCAGACCGGCGTCCTGCAAAAGCAGCAGCGCGCGGTTCTCGTTCACGGGGTCGTTGGGGATGGCGATCTTGTCGCCGTCGGCAATGTCATCCAGGCTGGACTTGGTGCCGGCATAGATGGCCATGGGCTCGAAGTGAGTGTAGATCACGGGTACCAACTGCTCGGCCTCGGAAACGCTGCCGTTGTACTGGGCCAGATAGGGCAGATGCTGGAAGAAGTTGGCCATCACGTCGCCGGCGGCGGTGGCGGGATTCTCGATCACGTAGTCGGTGGCAATGGTCAGGTCGAGATCGTAGCCCAGCGCGGCCAGATCGTCCTTCACCAGCTCCAGAATTTCGGCATGGGGGTTCTCGGTAGCGATCACGGACAGTTTTTCACCGGCAAAGGCAGTGGACAGGGAAAGAACCAGCACCAGGGAAAGGATAGCGGCAAACAGCTTTTTCATCGGGGTTTCTCCTTTCGAAATCAGCGTTTTTTATGGTCCAGGCCGCGGGTGAACCGCGTGCCGAAGACGGTGATGATCTGCACCAGTACCACCAGCAGCAGGCTGGCCGAGTACATGATGTCGAATTTGCGGACGTTCAAGCCCTTGGTAATGGCGAGGGCGCCCAAACCGCCGCCGCCCGCCGCACTGGCCAGCGCGGTGTAGCCAAGGATCGTCGTCACGCTGATGGCCGCGCCGTTCACCAGAGAAGGAACGGATTCCGGCAGCAGCACCTTGAAAATGATCTGGAAATTGGTGGAGCCCATGGACTGGGCGGCTTCGATAATGCCGTGATCCACTTCTTCCAGCGAGCTTTCCACCATGCGGGCCACATAGGGGAACGCGCTGACGACCAGCGGGAAGATGATGGAGCGGGTGCCGATGGCAGTGCCCATCACGGCGCGGGTCACGGGGAAAAGCATGGCCAACATAATAATGAAGGGAATGGAACGCAGAAAGTTGACCAGCACACCCAGCACGGAGTTGAAGCCCGGAGAAGGCATGATGCCGTCCCGGCGGGTGACCACCAGCAGCACGCCCAGCGGCAGACCGATCAGATAGGCGATCACGCTGCTCCAGAAGGTCATGTACAGCGTATCAACGGTTCCCGTCCACAAAAGTGATCCCAGCTGCTCCCAGTTCATTGCCCGCTCACCTCCTCCGTCGTCAGGCCCGCTTTCGCCAGATAATCCTGCACTTGCTTGAGCTCTGCAGGGTCCTCCGGGCGGGCTACCATCATCTGGCCGTAGGTCTTTCCGTTGAACTGATGCATGTCCGCGGCCAGAATGTTCACATCAAAGCCCAAATCCTTCACCAGACGGCTGATGATGGGCTGGTCGGCCGCAGCGCCGTCAAACACAATGCGCAGGGCCGGCTGGGTGGGCACGTCGTCCTCGTTCTCCGGCAGGATGCCGAACAGGCGCTTGCCTGCGGCGGACTTGGTGTGCATGAACACGTCGTCGACCGTACCCTGCTCCACCAGCTTGCCGCCGTCCAGAATGGCGACCTTGTTGCAGATCTGGCGGATGACCGCCATTTCGTGGGTGATCAGTACCACGGTGATGCCCAACTCGGCGTTGATCTTCTTGAGCAGCTCCAGAATGCTCTGGGTGGTCATGGGGTCCAGCGCGCTGGTGGCCTCGTCGCACAGGAGCATTTCCGGGTTGCTGGCCAGCGCCCGGGCGATGGCCACCCGCTGCTTCTGGCCGCCGGACAGCTGGGCGGGGTAGGCATTGGCCTTTTCTTCCAGACCGACGATCTTAAGCAGCTCCATCACCCGCTCGTTGGCCTGCTTTTTGGGCGCGCCCGCGATCTCCAGCGGGTAGCGCACGTTCCGGGCCACGCTCTTCTGCATCAGCAGGTTGAACTGCTGGAAGATCATCGCCATGCGGCGGCGGGTCTGCAAAAGCTGCTTCTTGCTCATGGCCAGAATGTTCTGACCGTCGATCAGCACCTGTCCGTCGGTCGGCGTGTCCAGCCGGTTCAGGCAGCGGATCAGCGTGCTCTTGCCCGCACCGCTCATGCCGATAATGCCGTAAATGTCGCCCTGCTCGATGGCCAGGTTGATGTTGTTCAGCGCCTGTACCTCGCCGCCGGGGATCTGGTAGACCTTGCTGAGCCCCCGCAGTTCGATCTGCGGCACGGTTCGCTCCTGCGTCTCCATTCCGTTCATCCATCCTTCCGCGTCTTTGCGTCATTCCAAACAAAAAGCCCGTCTCGCACTATTGCGAGGCGGGCTTAAACAACTTCTTTCCTTAAGCGACGCAACACAAATAGCACGAGCCAACGCACGCGCACATCATGTTCATTCGCATGGCACATGAGTTCGTCACGATGACTCCTCCTAACTTACGACGTCGCCGCCTTAATGGAATGGTGGCATGATATCACGCTTTTCCCGGTCTGTCAACAGGAAAATCCAAAAAAGGCGTTTCCGTACAATCAAAATACAATTTGCACCGAACCGGGAGCAGCCCAAAATGCCGCCTACAAAAGGAAAATCCTATTTGAATTCCACCGGGGCAGCGAGAAAAATTTGAAATTCCCCATAAAAAAGCCCGCCGTCAGGCGGGCTTCAGACTGTCGCCCCCCTGATCGACCGCCTGCGCCCGCGAACAGCGCTCTGCGGCCCGCTCCCCTACGGGGCGCGGGCTTCGGACTGCGGTAGCCCTTTCAGGGCTGTCCTCGTCCTCGGTGCTGCGCACCCTTAAGCTGGTTCGCGGGGAAAGTGCTGCGGCATAAGGCACTGAGTCTCCGTTCCGCAACCTCAATCGTCGTCTTTGGCACTGCCGTGCCAAATCCTCGTTTCGGTTGACGGCTGTCAGTCGCTAACTGCCTTCGGCAGTTGCATCCACTGGATGCCCGCTCCTTCTCGCCGCCCTAAAACTCCGGCAGTAGGCAGTGCCTCCTGCACCTCCACTTTTTTGACACACTGAAGCCCGCCGTCAGGCGGGCTTCTGGAACAAAAATGGAACCATTACAGCAGCTTTTTGTAGATCTTGACGTATTCGTTGGCACTGTGGGCCCAGCTGTAGTCGCCGGTCATGCCGCGTTCCTGCAGCAGCTTGATAAGTTCGGGCTGCTTCCGGTAGCAGGAGAGAGCGCGGCGGATGACGTTGAGCATATCGTGGGCGTTGTAGTTCAGGAAGGTGAAACCATTGCCTTCCTTGGTGTACTCGTTGTAGCTCAGCACCGTGTCCCGCAGACCGCCGGTCTCGCGCACGATGGGCACCGTGCCGTAGCGCAGGGAAATAAGCTGGCTCAGGCCGCAGGGCTCGAACAGCGAGGGCATCAGGAAGAAGTCCGCGCCTGCGTACAGCTTGTGGGCCAGCGTGTGATCCATGGCGAAACGCGCCGCCATACGGCCTCGATACTGCTGCTCCGCCCAGCTGAACAGGTTGGTATACCGGGCGTCGCCCATGCCCAGCACGGCCAGCTGCACGTTCTCGTTCATGATATCGCCGATGACGCAGTCCACCAGATCCAGACCCTTCTGGTTGGTCAGACGACCCACCATGGCGATCAGCGGAATATCCGGGTTCACTTCCAGCCCCAGCTCCCGCTGCAGCTCGGCCTTGTCGACTGCCTTACCGCTCATGTCCTTGAGGGAGTAGGTCTTGTAGATCATGGGATCGGTCTCGGGATTGTATTCGTTCACATCAATGCCGTTGAGCACGCCGTACAGGCTGTCCTTCCGGGCGCGGATGAGTCCGTCCAGCCGCTCACCGTAATAAGCGGTGGTGATCTCCTCGGCATAGCTGGGGCTTACGGTGGTAATGGCGTCCGCATAGACCAGACCGGCCTTCATGAAGTTGGCGCAGCCGTAGCATTCCAGCTTGTCGCTGCTCCAAAGTCCGTCGCCCAGTCCCAGCACGTCCTGCACTTCCTTAATGCCGAAGATGCCCTGATACTGCAGGTTGTGGATGGTAAATACGGTCCTGATCTTGGAATAGAAGGGCAGATGCGCGTACTGGATCTTCAGCAGGGCAGGCACCATGCCGCTCTGCCAGTCGTGGGCATGGATGATGTCGGGCTTGAAGTCCAGAAGCGGCATGGCGTTGAGCACGGCGCGGCAGAAGAAGCTGTAGCGCTCGTATTCGTCTCCGCCCAGTCCGTAGACATAGGGACGGCCGAAGTAGAACTTGTTATCCAGAAAATAATAGGTCACGCCGTCCTTTTTGAGCATGTTCACGCCGCAGTACTGCCGCCGCCAGCCCAGCTGCACCTCAAAGTGAAGCTGGAATTCCATCTGCTGCTGCCACTTGGAGTCGATGGCGGTATACAGGGGCAGAACCACGCGCACATCGTGGCCTTTTTTGGCCAGCACAGGGGCCAGCGCGCCCACCACGTCCGCCAGACCGCCGGTCTTGATAAAGGGAACGCATTCGCTGGAGGTGAACAGGATCTTCATAATATCCACTCCTTGTTGTTGAAATTGCGCGTCCGTCGGGAAAACGGACGCGCCGGAAACGCCAGGTCAGATCACCATGTTTTTGGACAGCACGATGGGGTAGCTCTTTGGGCCGATCAGACGGCCGTCCTTCTGGATATGAGCCTGCTTATCCAGAATACAGTTTTCCAGATACACGCCCTCGTCAATGCGCGCGTCCTGCATGATGACGCAGTTCTTGACTGTGGCTCCCTTGGCGATCTTTACGCCGCGGAAGATGACGCTGTGCTCCACCCGACCGTTGATGATGCAGCCGTCCGCCACCATGGAGTTGACGGCGACCGCTTCGTCCATGTAGCGGGCGGGCATTTCATCGCGCACCTTGGTGTAGATGGGCCGATCCTCCCGGAAGAAGTTGTGCCGCAGCTCGGTATTGAGCATGTCCAGATTGAACTGGAAGTAGCTCTGGATGCTGTCCATGCGGTAGCACAGATCATGATATTCGTAGCCCTTCACTTTTAGACCCGCGTCGCGGATCATCCGCTGCAGCACGTCCCGCATCAGGCCGTGATAGCCGTGAGCGAAGGCCCGGTCCATCAGTTCTACCAGCAGCTTTTTGGAGATGAACAGGGTGTCCATGCAGGTGTTTTCATACCGGGGATGGGTGGGATCCATTTCCAGATCGGTCACCATGCCGTTTTCGTCCACGTCCAGATAGGTGCCGTATTCAGGCCGTCGCAGAGAGGGGTCCTTGCTGTACATCAGCACCGCGTCGCAGCTGTCGTCCAGCTGGTGGAACATTTCGTTGAAGTTGGGGTTGAAGACCATCAGACTGTTGCAGAAAAGCACATAGTCCTGACGGCTGCGGCGCAGGTAGTTCATGTTGGAATGGAGCGCATCCAGCGAACCATTGTAAACGCCCACATTTTCACGGGTCAGGAAGGGAGGCAGAATGTAAAGGCCGTCGTTTTTGCCGTGCAGATCCCATTCCTTGCCGCTGCCAAGATGATCCATCAGGCTGTGGTAGTTCTTCTGCATGATGACGCCCACGTTGCGCACGCCGCTGTTGACCATGGCGCTGACGAAAAAGTCGATCACGCGGTAGCGGCCCGCCACGGGAACGGCGGCAATGGCGCGCTGCAGCGTCAGTTCGCGCAGAAAGCTGTCCTTTTCACCGGTATAGATAATGCCCATTACGTCTTTCATAACGGATTCCTCACTTCATCATTCATTGGAACGAAAGGGTTTCAGGAACCGGCATACTGCTCTCCGGCCTTGACTTCCCCGCCGGCAGCCAGATGCACGCCCGTGCCGACCACGGCGATATTGCCCGTGGCCTCGCCTACGGTCGCGCCCGCGCCGATGACCGCGTCCTCGGACACGATGGCCCGCTGCACCTGCGCGCCGCGCTCAATGACCGCGCCGGGCATGACCACGCTGTCCTTCACCGTGGCGCCCTCCCGGATGGTCACGCCGGAGAAGATCACGCTGTGATCAACATGGCCGTAGACTTCGCAGCCCTCGGTGATCAGGCTGTTGCGCACGCTGGCGCCCTCGGCGATGAAATGGGGAGCCAGGCCGGGATTGCGGCCGTAGATGCGCCACTTGGCGTCGTACAGGTCGATGGGCATGGGCAGGGTCAGCAGATCCATGTTGGCCTCCCAGAGGCTTTCGATGGTGCCCACGTCTTTCCAGTAGCCCTCGAAATCATAGGCGAACATGCGCTGCTGGTCGTCCAGCATCTTGGGGATGATGTTCTTGCCAAAGTCGTTGGAGCTGTTGGGGTCTTCCGCGTCCGCCACCAGATACTGGCGCAGCTTCTCCCACGTAAAGATGTACACGCCCATGCTGGCCTTGTTGCTCTTGGGATGGGCGGGCTTTTCCTCAAATTCGGAAATGCTGTTGTCCTCGTTGGTGTTCATGATGCCGAAGCGGCTGGCTTCGTCCCACGGAACCTCGCGGACGGCGATGGTACAGTCGGCGTTGTTCTGGATGTGGAACTGCAGCATCTTGTTATAGTCCATCTTGTAAATGTGGTCGCCGCTGAGGATCAGTACGTAATCCGTGTTGAACTGCTCGATGAACTGGATGTTCTGGTAGATGGCGTTGGCCGTGCCGGAATACCATTCGCCGGACTTGCCGGTCACATAGGGGGGCAGCACATAGACACCGCCGTGAGCAAGGTCCAGATCCCAAGGGGAGCCGCTGCCGATATAGGCGTTCAGCAAAAGAGGACGGTACTGGGTCAGCACGCCCACCACGTCGATGCCGCTGTTGGTGCAGTTGCTCAGCGGAAAGTCGATGATGCGGTATTTGCCGCCGTAGGGGATCGCGGGCTTGGCCACGTCGGCCGTCAGAATGCCCAGACGGCTGCCCTGACCGCCTGCCAGCAGCATGGCAACGCATTGTTTCTTGTTCTTCATGGATGGGACCACTCCTTCAAGTTTATTCCCGGGAAATTGGATACCGAAGCCCCGAAAACGATGGGGAAAACCGGCGGAGGTTTAAGGAGAATGCCGCCGGGAAACCGTGATTTTGGAAAGCGTCCGATAATTCCGCTTTGGCTTTGGCGGCGGAAGAAGCTTGTCGTAGCGGAAGTAAACGGTGCTCAGCGGCGGAACACAGATATCCACGGAATAGGGGAAACCGTTGAACTCCGACTTTTCCGCGTGCAGCTCATAGGCGTTGTACTGGTTGCTGCCGCCGTATTCTTTCCGGTCAGTGTTGAAAATTTCATTCAGCGTACCGCCCAGCGGGAGGCCGATGCGGTAGATGGGGTGGAACACCGGCGTGAAGTTACTCACGCACAGTACGGCCTGTCCGGCCTTGTCCGTGCGGACAAAGGCCACCACGCTGTTGTCTGTGTCGTTAGCGGTGATCCACTGGAAACCGTTCCACGAGTTGTCCACCTCATGCAGCGCGGGAATCTCCTGGTACAGGTGGTTCATCTGCCGGACGCAGCTCTGCAGGGGCGCGTGGCGCTCGTAGACCAGCAGGAACCAATCCAGCTGATCGTCATACTTCCATTCGATGAAGTGGGCGAACTCCCCGCCCATGAACAGCAGCTTCTTGCCCGGATGGGCCATGGTGTAGCCGTACAGCGCCCGCAAGCCTGCGAATTTCTGCCACAGGTCGCCGGGGTTTTTGTCCAGCATACTGTGCTTGCCGTGCACCACCTCGTCGTGGGAGAAGGGCAGAATGTAATTCTCGTTAAAGGCGTAAAACAGGCTGAAGGTCAACTTGTCGTGATGGTATTTCCGATAGACGGGGTCCAGCTTGATATAGGAAAGAATATCGTTCATCCAGCCCATGTTCCACTTGAAGCCGAACCCCAGTCCCCCCAGATAGGTGGGGGCCGTCACCATGGGGAAGGCGGTGCTCTCCTCCGCGATCATCATAATGCCGCAGAAGTCATGATAGACAGTCTCGTTCAGGCGGCGGAGGAAGTTGATGCCGTCCAGATTCTCCCGCCCGCCGTAGCAGTTGGGCAGGTACTGTCCCGGTTCCTTGCAGAAGTCATAGTAGATGATGCCGCTGACCGCGTCCACCCGCAGGCCGTCGGCGTGATACCAGTCCATCCAGAAACAGGCGTTGGAGAGCAGAAAGCTGCACACCTCGCCCCGGGCAAAGTCGAACAGCTTGGTGCCCCATTGGGCGATTTCGCCCCGGCGGCGGTCGGGATGATTGTAGAGACTGGTGCCGTCAAAGCGGTACAGGCCGATCTCATCCTTGGGAAAGTGGCAGGGCACCCAATCAAAGATCACGCCGATGCCCGCCTGATGGCAGCGGTCGATGAAATTCATGAACTCCTTGGGCGTTCCATACCGGGCGGTGGCGGCGTAGTAACCCGTCACCTGATAGCCCCAACTCATGTCCAGCGGGTGCTCCATCACCGGCAGAAGCTCGATATGGGTGTAGCCCATCTCCTGCACATAGGGGATCAGCTCGTCCGCCAGCTCCGTGTAGGAATAGAAGCTGCCATCCGGGTGCCTGCGCCAGGAACCCATGTGTACTTCATAAATATTCACCGGACTTTGATAGGGATTGAAGTCGTGGCGGGTCTTCATCCACGCTTCGTCGCCCCATTCGTAGCCCTCCAGATCGTACAGGCGACTGGCGTTGTTGGGGCGAAGCTCGCTGTAGAAGGCGTAAGGGTCGGCTTTCATGCGCCAGATATCGTCCGCCCCCCAGACGGCGTATTTGTAGGTGGGGTAGCCGTCCTCCGGTGCGTCGTGCCAGAGGGTCTCCTCGTCCAGCCGAAGCTCCCAGGTGCCGTCGTATTGCTTTTTCATGGGGTGGGCGCTGCGGTCGTAATGGTTAAAGGAACCCACCAGCGCCACGTGTTTCGCGTTGGGAGCCCAAACGCAGAAATGCCACTTACGCCTGCCTCCCTCCTCACAGGGATGAGAGCCAAGCATTTCATAGGCGCGGCGGCTGAGCCCCTGATGAAATGTATCTCGGATTCCACCCGATGGAGCGTGATACCGCATCGGTCTGTCCTCCTTTATGGCTTGATAAAGAGTATGCGAAAGCGAACTCTCTTGCCGCTTCCATTTTTTAACTATTCTTATTTTATGCCCTGCCGCTGGTTCCGTCAAGTCGTTTTTTGGAAAAAGGGTATCTGAGAAAACATAAATGTTTCTGGAAAAACACGGCACAGCTAAATTTCCGATGGAAGAAGTAACCGGCCTCGATCAGGCGCTTTTGCCCGCTGTGCAGCGCCTCATTGACGACGGCTATCTCTTCGCCCATCGGTTTTATCCGACCGCCCATGTTACGCCGGAAGGTCTTCTGGCCTATCAGGAGGAGACCTTACGCCGAAAAGATCGGCTTGAGCAGCAAAAACAGGAGGAAGCCGGAAAGAACGCCAAACGTGCCTCTGATCGCGCGTACGCTGATAAGAATGCTAAGAAGCAATTCCGCCACGACTGGCGGATAGCTGTTTTCAACCTCTTTGGCGGTTTCGTATTGGGTGCGATAGTCAATCACTTTGTCGATATAGTAGGGTATGCTGCTTGGCTTTGGCGGTCTTTTTCTGAATGGTTTCAATCGTTTCACCCCCAGTAAGTAATTCAAAAGCGTCACTTCTGGCTTTCCTAAAACCTGAATTGCGCGATTCTTTCAGCAAACGCTTTACAAGCCGAAAGAATCCGGGACGTATGCGCGACGCTGTATCCCTTGCCGCCCAGAATGCGGAGGATTTCAGCCACAACGCATACGTCCTCATCTTCAATGCCCGTACAGAGGCCCCAAAAGATATTGTTTTCCATGTAGTACAATATCTCTTCGTCAGTCAGGTATTTCCGCGCGTCCTCAACGCTTTTGATTTCTTTCCCCTCAATTTTCTTTTCGATTTCCGAAAGGCTCATGGCTTTTTCCTCCCATCAAAAAAGCACCGTGCGGGCGCAGGGTGCTTTTATAGTTCATCAAGGATGGATTCACACATCAATCCTTCGTCCGTTGGATTGTAGTCCTTGTCAAAACCGTTTTTCTGTAACCGTTCAGAAACGGTTTCTTCAATGAGTATATAATCGTCGTCGGTCAAATGGTTAAAGTTGACCGATATGCCGATTCCTTTCATGAATTCCTTTTGTTTGTTGTTAAACATATCAATCACCTCCACCATACTTCTTTCTGATCTTGCTACCCGTTTTCCACGTTGTAATGATGCGGCCACTTTCAGGGTTTATGCAAATCGTCGCTTTTTTTCGATAATGATTTGACTTTTTCTGCCTTGAGCATCCACAACAACCGGCTTCGTATAAAGCGGGTTCTTTTTGGTATCTTCCACATCAGTATCGGTTACTTCCCTTTGCTTCATTCGCTCCGTTGCGTGGCTTGTCAAGTCCATATTTATTATACCACTTTTTCCAATCTTTTCAACGCTTTCCGCCGCTTTCAGGTACTTTTCCTTGAACTTTGCGAAGCTGTCCGTCTTATCCAGCCCGAAGAACTCCGCCCGCTTCTGCATCACGGCCAGCTCATCCTTATCCAGCGCGGCACGGGCACGGGTCAGCAGAGTACAGCGGCAGTTGCAGTCCTCGGCAGGGTCGCCGAAATCGTGGGGATACATGGCCTTTTTGCCGCCGATTTCAAAGGGCTTGTCCATTTCCCTGATCTGGTGATCCAGCTCCCGGTGGGTGTCGCGGGTCTTGCCGTCAAGGACGGCTGACCATTGCTTCACCACGTCGGCCCCGGCGGCCTTGGCCTTGTTCGCCGCGTCGAAATTGGCCTGCTCCTGCACCCGGCCCGCCTCCGTGCGCACGATGGTTCGGGCGCGGGAAAGGGGCGCTTTGGTCAGCATACTGATATTCCGGGCAATTAGGAAGGGATGACCGAAGAAACACACTGAAACGCCTGTCAGCGAAGAAAGAGAAAAAAGCCGCGTGTTTTTTGCCAAAAAACAGCCCAAAAGCGGAAAACAGAAAAAAACCAAGGCTTGCGTAATTGACAAAACAATGCTATACTGTTAAATGGTGTACTTTGATAAATGGGGCAGAGGGAAACCGGCGCCCAGGGAGGAAAATACATGGAACATTCGGTAGAAAAGCTCAGCAGCAACAAAGTAAAGATCAGCTTCAAGGCGACCGCGGCGGAGTTTGAAAACGCGCTGCAGCAGGCGTATCTGAAGCTGCGCGGACAGATCAACGTTCCCGGCTTCCGCAAGGGCAAGGCGCCCCGCAAGCTGATTGAGAATATGTTCGGCAAGGGCGTTTTTTATGAGGACGCTCTGGATATCCTGTTCCCCGAAGCCTACTATAAGGCCGTGGAAGAAAACGACCTCAAGCCCGTGGCCCGTCCCGAGGTGGATGTGCAGGCCATGGAAGCCGGCAAGGATCTGGAGTTCAGCTGCGAAGTGTACGTGATGCCTGAAGTCAAGCTGGGCCAGTACAAGGATCTGGACGTGACCCGCACCATCCGCAAGGTGACCGATGCGGAGGTGGATTCCCGCATTGAGCAGGAGCAGAAGCGCGTTGCCCGGATGGTGGACGTGACCGACCGGGGGCTGGAGAACGGCGACAAGGCGGAGCTGGATTACTCCGGCACTGTGGACGGCGTGAAGTTCGACGGCGGCACCGCCGAGCATCAGACGCTGGTCATTGGCTCCAACACCTTCATCCCCGGCTTCGAGGAGCAGATGGTGGGCATGCAGATCGGCGAGGAGCGGGACCTGAACGTCAAGTTCCCCGAAACCTATCATGCGGAAAACCTCAAGGGCAAGGACGCGGTCTTCCATGTGAAGCTCCACGCCATCACCCGCGAAGAACTGCCTGAGCTGGACGACGATTTCGCCGCCGAAGTCAGCGATTTCGACACCATGAAGGAATATCGCGAGAGCGTTGAAAAGACCCTGCAGGAAGCCGCCGACATTCAGGCGGACGAAGCCGCCAAGAGCGCCATGGTGGAAAAGGCCGTCTCCAACGCCGAGATCGACGTGCCTGCTCCCATGGTGGAAGAAAAACTGGATGAAATGATGCAGCAGATGAACTGGCGGATGCAGCAGCAGGGCTTCACCATGGAGCAGTACATGAAGATCCTAGGCCAGAGCGAAGCCCAGATGCGGGATATGTACCGCGGCGAGGCTGAAAGCAACGTGCGCTCCGAGCTGGTGATGGAGGAGATCATCAAGGCGGAAAACATCGAGGCCGACGAAGCCGACGTGGAGAAACTGCTGGAGGGCTACACCGCCGCCATGGGTCAGACCGTGGAACAGCTGAAGTCCACCTTCTCCGCCGAGCAGCTGGATTACTTCAAGCACCGCGCCCAGATCAACAAGGCCATCGACCTGATGTGGAAGAGCGCCAAGGTCACCGACGAGGAGATCAAGCCGGACGCTGAAAAGAAGGAAGAAGCCGCCGAAGTTTCCGAAGAAAAGGCTGATAACGAGTAATTCAAACGCATAAGGCGCGCACCGCATTCATATACTGTTATGGTATATCTTGCGGTGCGCCTGTTTCAACATTGCGCCACAAGGAGGGAAAGCAATGAATTTGGTACCTATGGTCATTGAACAGACCAATCGTGGAGAACGTTCCTTCGATATCTACTCCCGCCTTTTGAAGGACAGGATTGTTTTCCTGGGCGGGGAGATCGACGACGATACCGCCAATCTGGTGGTGGCTCAGCTGCTGTTTCTGGAAATGGAAAACCCGGACAGCGATATTTCGCTCTACATCAACAGCCCCGGCGGCAGCGTGACCGCCGGCATGGCGATCTTTGACACCATGAACTACATCAAGCCCGACGTGCGCACCGTGTGCATCGGTATGGCCGCCAGCATGGGCGCGTTCCTGATGATGGCGGGCAAGAAGGGCAAGCGTCTGGCTCTGCCTAACAGCGAGATCATGATCCACCAGCCCTTGGGCGGCGCGCAGGGTCAGGCCACCGATGTGGCCATTCGGGCCGAATGGCTGATGAAGACCAAGGAAAAAATGACCCGCATGATGTCCGAAATGACCGGTCAGGATATAGAACGCGTGAAGCAGGATGTGGAGCGCGACTATTTCATGAGCGCCGAGGAAGCCCTCCAGTACGGCATTATCGACGAGATCTACCAGCCGAGAAACGCCCGGTAAACGGCCTTTCAACGGCGCTGAAAGCAACAAAACGAGGTGACAACATTGCCGGGTGACGATACCAACTCCCGCACCCCCAAGCTGCGCCGGTGCAGCTTCTGCGGCAAGACCAGCGATCAGGTCCGCCGCATGGTGGCAGGCCCCAACGCGCAGATCTGCAACGAATGCATCCTGCTGTGTCAGGAGATCATCAACGACGATTTTTCCGCCGTCCATGACAGCGTCTCCGGCAGCGAGATCCCCCGTCCCCGGGAGATCAAGGCCGTGCTGGACGAATACGTCATCGGTCAGGAAGCGGCCAAGCGCGCCCTGTCCGTGGCGGTCTACAATCATTATAAGCGCATCAACGCCAAGACACAGAATGACGAGGTGGAGCTTCAGAAGAGCAATATTCTGATGGTGGGCCCCACCGGTTCCGGCAAGACGTTTCTGGCCCAGACGCTGGCCAAGCTCCTGAAGGTGCCCTTCGCCATCGCTGATGCCACCAGCCTGACGGAAGCGGGCTACGTGGGCGAGGATGTGGAGAACATCCTGCTGCGGCTGATCCAGAATGCGGACTATGACATTCAGCTGGCCCAGCGGGGCATTATCTACATCGACGAGATCGATAAGATCGCCCGCAAGAGCGAGAACCCCTCCATCACCCGCGACGTGAGCGGCGAGGGCGTACAGCAGGCCCTTCTGAAAATTCTGGAAGGAACCGTGGCCAGCGTGCCCCCTCAGGGCGGCCGCAAGCATCCCCATCAGGAGTTCATCCAGATCGACACCACTAACATCCTCTTCATTTGCGGCGGCGCCTTCGACGGCCTGGCCCCCATCATCGAAAACCGGGTGGGTAAAAAAACGCTGGGCTTCGGCAGTGAGCTGAAGTCGCAGGAGGAAGAGAAGATCGGCGAGATTTTCCGCCAGCTGCGGCCGGAGGATCTGATCAAATTCGGCCTGATCCCCGAGTTTGTGGGCCGTCTGCCCATCGTGGTCACGCTGGATCAGCTGGATGAAGCGCAGCTCATCCGCATCCTGACCGAGCCCAAGAACGCGTTGGTGCGCCAGTACGGCTATCTGCTGGATCTGGACGGTGTGGAACTGCTCTTTGAGCCTGCCGCGCTGAAAAAGATCGCCCATCAGGCCATCGAACGCAAGAGCGGCGCGCGCGGCCTGCGGGCCATCGTGGAAAAAGTGCTGATGGACACCATGTTTGATCTTCCCTCCCGGGACGATGTAAAGCAGGTGGTCATCACCGAAAAGTGCGTGGACGGGCTGGAACAGCCCCGGCTGGTGCTGACGGACGAAGCTGCCAAGCCCGCCCGGAAGCCCCGCGCGGCGGCCAAAAAGCTTCCGAAGGACGAAAGCAGCGCTTCCTGAAAAAAGTCAGGAAAACCTATTGCAAAATGCGGGCTTTCTGTGTAAACTGTCAAACGCCCGGCAGGTCGGTTCTTCCGGTCTGCCGGGCGTTTTCGTTTGCGCTGCTTTCCGCCGGAGGGCATTTTGCCTGTGGGGGAAAGATCGATCTTTTCGAAGGGCGGTTTGATCGATGGCAAAGACGCGGGATATGACGGTCGGCTCGCCGACCAAATTGATTTTTGGGTTTTTCATGCCTTTGCTGTTCGGACTTTTGTTCCAGCAAATGTACAACGCCGTGGATACGGTGGTAGTAGGCCGTTTTTTGGGCGTGAACGCGCTGGCGGGCGTAGGCGCTACCGGCGCGTTGAACTTTCTGATCCTTGGCTTCTGCACCGGCACCTGCACCGGCTTTGCGATCCCGGTGGCGCAGAAATTCGGCGAACACGATTTCGCGGGATTGAAGCGCTACGCCGTTAACGCCATTATGATCTCCGTGGCGTTCTCGCTGGTGGTGGGGCTGCTGGTCTCCTGCCTGTGCCGCACCTTTCTGGTGTGGATGAATACCCCGGCGGACATCATTGACGACGCTTTTGCCTACCTGTTTGTGATCTTTTTGGGCATTCCCGTGGTGATGCTCTATAACGTGCTGTTCGGCATCATCCGCTCCATGGGCGACTCCCGCACGCCGGTATTGTATCTGATCGTCGCGTCGCTCATCAACGTGGCGCTGGATCTTCTACTGATCGTCGTTTTCCATACCGGCGTGGAGGGCGCGGCCATCGCCACGGTGATCTCTCAGGCGATTTCCGCTCTGCTGTGCGTCCGTTATATCCGTCACAGTCAGGTGCTCATCATCACCAAAGAGGACTGGAAGGTGGACTGGCAGTGCTGCAAGGTGCTGCTGGGCATGGGCCTTCCCACGGGGCTGCAGTATTCCATCACCGCCATTGGCAGCATTATGCTGCAGACGGGCATTAACGGGCTGGGTTCCCACGCGGTGGCGGCGGTCTCCACCGGCAATAAGGTGACGCAGCTGATCTGTTGCCCGCTGGACGCGCTGGGCACCACCGTGGCTACCTATGGCGGCCAGAATATCGGCGCGAAAAAGCTGGATCGGATCAGCAAGGGAATGCGCACCTGCGTGGCATTCGGCCTGATCTATTCCGTCATCGCCTTTTTCCTGATCAAGTATTTGGGCCCCACGCTGCTGAGCTTGTTCATCGGCTCGGAGGAAACGTCGGTTTTGGCGGACGCTCAGTATTTTATCATGCACTGGGTGGCCTTCTGCGCGCCGCTGACCTTTGTGTATGTGTTCCGTTTCATGATTCAGGGTCTGGGCTTTTCCAAGCTGGCGGTGTTCGCCGGTGTGTTCGAAATGCTGGCCCGGGGACTGATCAGCCTGTTCTGGATCCCTGCGGCGGGCTTTGAGGCCGTGTGCTTCGCCAGCCCGGTGGCATGGATCGCCGCCGACGTGTTTCTGGTTCCGGCCTATCTGTGGGTGCGGAAGAAGCTGCACCGGGAATTTGGCGTTACGGCTGACTGAAGCCGTATTCAAACAGCTTTTGCAAATCTTTCCACGCCCGGTTTCGGCTGGGCGCGCCCAATACGACGGCGATGAGGGAACGTCCGTCCTGCTGGGCCGCGCCGACGTAGCAGAAGCCCGCCCGGGAGGTATAGCCGCTTTTGATTCCTGCCGCATAGGGCAGATATAATTCGGAGGCGGGGTCGAAAATTTCGTATTCGTTGCGGAGGGTCAGCGCGTCCCGCTTGGAAGTGGGGGGCAGCGTATAGCTCAGGCAGGTGACGATGCGGCAGAAGTCCGGGTCGCTCATTCCGGCCCGGGCCAGCAGCGCCAGATCATAGGCCGTCGTATAGTGTTCTTCATCGTGATAGCCGTGCGGATTGGCAAAATGGGAGTCTCCCATGCCGATCTGCGCGGCTTTTTCGTTCATCCGTTCCACGAAAGCCTCCACACTGCCGGCTTCCAGCACGGCGACGGCATTGGCCGCGTCGTTGCCCGAACGGATCATCAGTCCGTAAAGCAGATCGAGCTTGCGCATCTGTTCTCCGGGCGTAACGGGCACCAGCGAACTGTCTGCCGGAACGTCCGCCGCCTCCTGCGGGATGGTGACGATGTCCTCCAGACCGCCGCTTTCCAGGGCCACCATCAGCGTCAGGATTTTGGTGGTGCTGGCAGGATAGCGACGCTCCCGGCTGGCAGACTCGAACAACACTTCACCGCTGGGGCCGTCCATCAGTATGCAGCTCTTCGAAAAAAGATAAATCCCGTTCAGCGTATCGGGCCGGGTGAAGTCGTAATACTCCGGGGCCTGCCAGCCATAGGCGGACAGGTCGACGTTCAACAGGCGGACGGTGTCCGGGTCGGCCAAACCGTCCGGCTCCCGCTGAAAAATGCCCCAGCCTTTTGCTTCTGCCTGAAACTTCGTCACCGCCGCCTTGGTGGACGAACCGAACGCTCCATCAGCCATTTCATGGAGAAAACGAAGGTCGATCAGCCGGTTTTGCAGCGCCCGGACCCGCTCGCCCCGGCTGCCTGTGCACAGGGTGGAAAGCAGCGCGTCGTTGCTTTCGTCAAACAGAAGCTCTACTGTCTTTCGTCCGGCCACGCCGTCCTGCGTCAGGCTGTGTCCGCCAAGCTCCGTCAGCAGCCGTTGGGCTTCCGTGACGGCGGCGGAGGTTTGCTTGCCGTAAATACCGTCCGCCTTGCCGCTCAGCAGGCCCAGTTCGATCAGTCTGCGCTGCAGCTGCGTGACCGCCGCGCCGGAATCACCGGGCTGGCAGGTCTCGGCGGCCAGCGCCCCCGCGGGCAGAAGCAGACACAGGCACAAAATCAGCAGCAGGGCGCGTTTCATCTTCGGTAGCGGCTCCTTTCGGTGGGAAAAATCGGTTCTGAAAATATAGACGAATGAAACCCGCGGAATGTTGCATAGGTTTTGGCGGAGGGATGCAGTATGAAACGGGGTTATCCGCCGGTATGGCTGGGGATTCTTATATTGACGCTGGCTGTTTTCTGGCGAATGGCGGGCGCGCCGGTGACGGTAGAGGAATTTGGAGCCATGGAGACGCCCTTCTGGCAGATGCGGGTGCTGGCCCCCGCCCGGATGGCGCGGATCCTGCGCTTGTGGTTTTCCGCCCCGGCGGAACCGGCCAGTGATCTGCTTCTCCGGGAGGATGCAGAGGAAGAAGGTCTGTCGCTAGCCAGCCAGAGCGGCGAAATGACTGAAAAGACGATCACCGTCTGGTTGGAGGACGGCGTGCGCACCATGCCGCTGGAAAGCTACGTCTGCGGCGTGGTAGCTGCGGAAATGCCCGCAGCGTACCATTTGGAGGCGCTGAAAGCACAGGCGGTCGCCGCCCGTACCCGAGCGGTGCGGCAACAGCTGGACGGTGGCTGCAGCCGTCATCCGGGTGCGGATATCTGTGGAGATAGCGCCTGTTGTCAGGGATACGTGGGGGAAGCGGCCTGCCGGGAAAAATGGGGCGGGGAGTTTGAACTCTACCGCAAACGGGTGATGCAGGCCGTGCTTGAAACGCGGGACGAGCTTCTCCGTTACAACGGTGAGCCCATTACCGTGATGTATCACGCCATGAGCGGCGGGCGCACGGAGGACGTACAGGCGGTGTTTTCCCAAAGCCTGCCTTATCTGGTCAGCGTGGACAGCGCCGGGGAGGAAAGCGCCCGGGGATTTTATACGGACGCGACTTTCTCCTACGAAGAAGCGGCTCGTCTGCTGAATGCCTACTTCAGCGGCCTGAATCTGACGGCCCAGCGTCTGCGGCAGACCTTCTCCGTGGCGGCCTATACCGACAGTGGACGAGTCAAGGCGGTTGTGGCCGGGGAACATACGCTGGACGCGGCGGAGGTTCGCCAGGCGCTTTCCCTGCGAAGCACCCTTTTTTCGGTCTCCATGGATGAAACGGGCATTACCTTTCATCAGCGGGGATACGGCCACGGCGTGGGGATGAGTCAGGTGGGAGCCAACAGCATGGCGGCGGACGGCACAGATTATCGGGCGATTCTGGCTCATTATTATCCCGGCACAGAGCTGGGAACGGCTGAATAACCGCTTTGGAATGGAAAACCCGGCTGCAGGGCAAACTTTAGCCGGGAGGGATGCAAATGGAAAGAAGCCGGGGATGGCAAAAATGCAAGTCCGGGATGAAACGAGCCTATCAGCGTTATGACCGCATGATGGAAAAACAGGGCTTTTATGTAGTACTGGCGATCTGCGTGCTGGTCATCGGCCTGAGCGCCTTTTATACGTTTCGCCTTCGAAGCGAGGAAGAAGAACCGGTTCTGACCAGCGGCGAGGCGAAAAGTGCGGACAGTTCGCAGGCCCAGACGCTTTCCGAAGCAAAGGAACTGGTGACTGGCGGCGAAACGGTGCTGGCCGTGCCTACGGAAGCACCCTTTTCCCTTTCCCAGCCGGTTTCGGGTTTCCTGGATCGGGCGTTCAGCGATACGGAACCGCAGTTTTTCGCTCAGACTAACGCGTGGCAGGTTCACGCGGGAATTGACCTGCAGGCGGAATACGGAACCGCTGTGTCCGCCTGTGCCGGGGGGAAGGTCGAGCGGGTCTGGCAGGATAACGAACTGGGGCTGTGCGTGCTGATCGACCACGAAAATGGTTACGAGACCCTGTACGCGGGGTTGAGCAGCGCAGATTACGTTCAGGCGGGCGACCCGGTCATACAGGGGCAGACATTGGGACATAGCGGCAATGGGGTGCTGGCGGAGAGCGATGGTCTGCCGCATCTGCATCTGGAAGTGCACAAGAACGGCCGGCCGGTGGATCCGCTGGCAGCGTTTTTAGGCCTTGACAATGAAAATATGCTATGATATGTTATATAACGTTTTGAAACAAAAGGAGGAAGAACCATGTGCGGCATTGTGGGATATATCGGCTCTAAAAACGCTTCGCCCATTCTGATGGAAGGGCTGGAGCGGCTTTCTTATCGTGGATATGACAGCGCCGGAGTGGCAGTGATCGGCCCGGACGGAAAGATCGGCGTGCGCAAGGCCAAGGGACGGCTGGAAAATCTGGCGGGCCTTCTGAAGGAAAGCCCTGTTTCGGGCACTATTGGCATCGGCCATACCCGCTGGGCCACCCATGGGGAACCCAGCGACCTGAACGCCCATCCTCATACGGACGTGAAGGGCGGCATCGCCGTGGTACATAACGGCATCATTGAAAACCACGCGGCGCTGCGCCGCCATCTGGAACAGACGGGCGCGAAGTTCGTCAGTCAGACCGACACGGAGGTCATTGCCCATCTGCTGAACTGGCTGTATGACGGCGACATGAAGCGCACCCTCATTCGGGCTATGGGAATGCTGGAGGGCAGCTATGCGCTGGGCATTCTCTGCGACCACGAACCGGGCGACCTGTACTGCGCCCGGAACGACAGTCCGCTGGTCGTGGGCGCGCGGGACGGCGAGGGCTTCATCGCATCGGATATTCCCGCTTTGCTGAGCCACACCCGGGATGTGATCTTCCTTCAGGATAAGGAGATCGCCGTGCTGAACCGTCAGGGGATCAGCGTATTCGACGCCTACGGCAATCATTGTCACCACCCGGTCTTTCATGTGGATTGGGACCTGACCAGCGCCGAAAAGGGCGGGTATGCGCACTATATGCTCAAGGAGATTCACGAGCAGCCCGAAGCGGCTCGGAAAACGGCGGCTCCCCGGCTAGATGTGCCGGAGGAAAACTGGCTGCCCATCTGCCCGGAGGAAGCAAAGCGCCTGAAAAAGATCACCATTGTTGCCTGCGGAACGGCCTATCATGCGGGCATTTACGGACAGTATGCCATCGAAAAGCTGGCGCGCATTCCGGTGGAGGCGGCCATTGCCAGCGAATATCGTTACCGGGATCCCATCATCGGCGAGGATGAACTGTTCATCGCCGTCTCCCAGAGCGGTGAAACCGCCGATACACTGGCGGCCCTTCGGGAAGCCAAGCGCCGGGGCGCACATGTGATCGCCCTGTGCAATGTGGTAGGCTCCACCATTGCCCGGGAAGCGGGGGAGGAGAACACCCTGTACACCTATGCCGGGCCGGAGATCGCCGTGGCCAGTACCAAGGCCTACACGACACAGGCAGAACTGCTGTTTTTGATCGGCATGGCGCTGGGGAAAATGCGCGGCCACTTGACGGCAGAACAGGCGGAAGCACTGGCGGCGGAGGTGCGCGCCTTGCCGGAAAAAATGGAGACTGCCTTGAAAACAGAGCCACAGCTGCAGCGTATCGCCAGCACGGCCAGCCAGAAGAAACACGTTTTCTTCGTGGGCCGGGGCATGGACTATGCGCTTTCTATGGAAGCGGCGCTGAAGCTGAAGGAAGTCAGCTACATTTTCAGCGAAGCCTATGCCGCCGGGGAACTGAAGCACGGGCCGATCGCTCTGTTGCAGGAAGGCCGGTTGGTGGTGGCGACCATTACCCAGCCGCAGCTGATCGACAAGACGATGAGCAACCTAAAGGAAGTCAAGGCACGCGGTGCACGAATTTTGGCTATTTGCCGGGAAAATCTGCGGGAAAAGGTGGAGCCGGAGGTGGACGAACTGATTCTGATCCCCGACGCAGACGAGCTGATTTGTCCGCTGCTGGCGGCGATCCCGCTGCAGCTGTTCGCGTACTGCATGGCAGTGCAGCGGGGCTGCGACGTGGATAAGCCGAGGAATCTGGCGAAGAGCGTTACAGTGGAGTGAGAAAAAGAGGGAAGGCAGTTTTTGGCAGCCTGTTGTTTACGTTGCTGTGCGATTGAGGGCTTCATGCAAGGGCTGATGCGCCCACGGATTGGGCGTTGTTGTCCCGTGGGGACGCGCATATGTTCCTTTCGGTAGTCCGAAGGGGTGCAGGGGGCGAGCGGAAAGCCCCCTGCCTGCATGGCGCGCGATAACTCTGTTCGAAAACTCCATGCCGGGGGACATGACGCGCCGACTCCGGCGCGAATGGTGGGACTGCCGTCCCGAGAGGGCAGTACTTTCTTTCGACGCGAAAGAAAGTACCAAAGAAAGCAGGCAGCACGGCGACTCCAGAGGCGGCCCACGTCGCTATGCACTGCGGCCAAGCCCTGCGCTGCGCTTGGGCTTGGCTACGCGCTTCATGGCTTTCAGCCATTTCTGGCGCTAGTCGGCCTTCGGCCTCCCTTGGCCGTGGGCTTCGGTCTGCGGGAACCGAACGGTTGGACGACCCGAATAAATTCGGGTCGTCCAATTCCGGCCTAAGGGCCGGAACAGTCTGACCACGTTCCGTGGGCAGACTGCCCTCAGGGGCTGTCCTCGAGCACGGGGTGTCCGGTGTCGCATAGCTCCCTGCCGGTCGCTCTGCTCGCCTCCCACCCTCCCTGCGGGTCGCTTTGGGCTGCGCCCAAGGCCCCACTGGGGCCACGCTTCCCTTCGGGACAGTTCGCTGCGCTCACCCGCCGGGAAAAAGCCCTTTATTGCCCATTTTGCCGGCGGGGCTCGCAACGTCGCGCGCAATTTAGTTGGACAGCTAACCCCATCGACCGTGCGCGCTCCTGTGCTCACCTTTTTCCGCCGCCAAAATGGGCGTGCCTTTTTCCCTCCGCTGCCTATCGCCGCTCTGCTCCACCGCGGTTGGCGGTTAGCAAACTCAAAAGAAAGTCAGTTGGGATGCTTCGGCGTGCCTTGAATATTTCTCAAACAAAAAGGCCAGCGCGGGTTCAAATCCGCGCTGGCCTTTCAGCAAGCCATGAGGCCTGTCGCCGAATGGCGGCCTTTTCTATTCAGCTGACGGAGAGCCACACTGAACCGGCGAGCCATGGCGCCTGTTGCGCCACGGCGGTAAAACCCAGGCCAAGCCGCATGTCGCTCTACCCCCCCTGCGCGTCAAAAACGCGCAGAGAAGGGTGCAGGGCATAGCCCTGCCTCGTGGATGCGGCCGTCGTCTTGAAGAAGAATGCGGTTGCCGGTAAGGGGCTCGCCGTCGAGCGTGGGGGCGGAGCAGGTTTTGGAAATGTGGAAACGGTAGGTGGCGCTGTAATAGCGATAGGTGATGTGAATGGAATCCCATGCTTCGGGAAGGACGGGGCGAAAGTAGAGAACGCTGCCTTCCTTGTGGAACCCAAGCAGTTCTTCCAATAAGATGAACTGGTACCATGCTGCGCTGGCGGTGTACCAAGTCCGCCCGCCGCGCCACAGCTGGGAGGGGTGCGCGGAAACATCTCCGGCCATCACGTATGGCTCCGCCCTGTATTGATCCGCCGCTTGGCGGTCAAAGCCGCGATATACCGGCAGAAGCCGCAGGGCCAGCTCCCACGCATGGCTCGACTGACCCAAGCGGCCATAAGCGCCCATGGCCCAACAGGCGGCGCTGGCGGATTGATCGCCGTTTTCTCGATTACCCGGTATGAAAGTGGGCCGGTTTTCCTCTTCGAAGGGCGGCGTAAAGAGCTTGAGCAGCCCCGCGTCCGGTTCGTAGAGCAGCTGCCAGACACTCTCCATGGCAAGCTGACAGCGCTCCTTGGAAAGACCGCAGAAAACAGCCCAGACTTGGGGTCGCAGGTCAATGCGGCATTCGCGGTTGGAAGACGCGCCGATCTTCTCGCTGCCACGGTCATAGGCTCGCAGATACCACGTCCCGTCCCAACCATGCCGTTCCAGAGTCGTCAATAACTCGTCGCGGCGCTCGGAGAGACGGTGGGCACTTTTTTCATCTGCATAAGGGAGAAAACAGCGGATGACCTCGCATAGGAACATACCCAGCCAGATGCTTTCCGTATTCGCCGCATCCGTACCGTCGCTTAACAAAGGAAAACCATGTTCGCCCAGCCGTATCTGGTCGATGGCCCGGAGACAGTGTTGCCATAAGGGTTCGATCATTTCGGAAACTTCTGGCGTGAAACAATGCTCCTGCTCGCCTTCTTCCGGCGGTTCGTCCCGCAGATAGGGAACGCTCTCCTGCAGGATGGCCGTGTCGCCGGTGGCTCTGACGTAGGCGGCGGTGACAAAAGGCAAAAACAGTGGAGCATCCGAAGCGGGAACGCGCACACCGCAGCGGGGCGGATGCCACCAGATTTGTACGTCGCCTCCCTCAAATTGATGGGCTGCGCAGCGAAGCAGCAGTTCCCGCACGACCTCCGGGCTGGTGTAAAGGAGAGCAAGCGCGTCCTGCAACTGATCCTGAAAAACAAAGGCCCCGCTGGACGGTTCGAAGCCAGCTCGCATCAAAAGCCGGGAGGCAATCAACTGATAAGGTAGCCAGCGGTTCAGCATCAGGCACAGCGCTTCGTCCGGCAGATCGAAACGCAGCCCGCCTAGGCGGCGCTCCCAGCGTTGGCGGCAGTGGTGCAGACGCAGGGTAGCGCCATCCGCCCGAAAGGCGGCAACGGCTGCTTCCAAACGGGAACGGCTTCGGAAAAATCCAAGCGCCGAAACGATGGTTTTACTTTCGCCCGGTTTAAGGACAACGGAAAAGCAGAGTACCGCCGTATTTCCACCGTCGTTTGGCAAGGAGCCGGACTGCGCCAGCGCCCAAGGCACATCGCCCCAGAGTCCTTCGAAAACACCGGCGCTCATACAGGCGGCGTAGTCCGGCTCTGGATCCAACCCGATCAGGCAGCCGAAGCCCCGCAGATCGGGAATGGCCAGCAGGAAACCGTCTGTTCCCCGCTCCATGGTGCATAGCTGCGCGGAATGGGTCTCACCTGGCTGAAAAACGCAGGTGTGGAAAAAACTCAACGTTCGTTCGTCCGTGCCGTCATTGCGCAGATACAAAGTCCTTACTCCGAAAGGGGCTTCCAGATCAGTGAAGCAGCTTAACCGGCATTGAATCCCATACCCGGCGGATTCGTATACCGTTTCTCCGGGCCGATGGGTGACGCGGCAGGAAAGCCCGGCTCCCAAGGGCCAGCGGGTGATCGACCAGATCAGCCCGCGTTTTTCGTCCCGCAGAAAGAAATTTTCCTGCCCGCGGGGGCAAACACTGTCGCTGATGTGCCGGGTCAGCCGCCCCCGCAGGCTGCTTCCGGCATAGGAGAAGATCAGCCCGCTTTCGCCCGCCAGCGTGCCGAATTCCTGAGAACAAAGCAGATTGCACCAAGGCGCAGGCGTTTGTCTGCCCGGCGGCAGAAGAATTTGATAATCTCCTTCGCCCGGCGTGAAACCGCCGTATTCGTTGAAAAATCGAAGTTTTTCCCCGGCGGACAGGGCGGTCTTGCTTTCATCCGGCTGGCAGAAGAAGCCGGGACGTTTGCGCAGGGAAAAGCACATTCGTTCCAGCTGATCATCAATAGAACCTTCGTTGGAATGCAGTATCAGCCGCGCCGCCGCCCGCAGCAGCCGGACTTGTTCCTCGGACAGATGCTCCCGTTCCAGAAGGTGGACTCCTCCGGCCTTTCCCAGCAGTTCGTGGCTGTGGCATTTGCGGCACAATTCGCCCAGCGTCTGAGTCAGCGCCGGGGATTCTGACGAAGCAGGGCTGCAAAGCAGCGCCAGATCAAATTTCAGCCCGTTCATGCGAAACAGGGCGTGCGCCCGCAGCAGCAAGTCCGCCATATTCACCGAAGCCCGGTCAGCGCATTCCAGCATCAACAGGGGAAAGCCACCGCCCAGACGCAGCGTCCGCAGCTTTTCCCGTGGCAGCTCATTCCGGGAGGAATAGCGGAACTGCATGGGCTGACCTGTGTAGCAAAGGCAGCCCGCCAAACGGAAAATGCTGTTTTGCTCCAATGGCGACAGCCCCAGATACCGTGCGGACACCAGCGCACGGGTTTTGGCAAAATCGAAGCGGCGCAGAATATTGCCGGGACGGTCGTAACGTTCCAAAAAGGAAGAAACCTTCTCCTTTTGTCCGGGACAATGGGTGACGAAAGTCAGCGTGACGCGCCCTTTGGCGGACAGCACGAAGGAAGCCCGCAGACTGAGACAGGGGTCGATCTCGTCCCCGATCCTGTCCTTCCACTTGAAAATCGGCGTTTCCAATGCATGGGGCGCACGGACGCTTCTTCCACGTCCCAAAAAGGCGGCGCGGTCGGTCTGCACCTGAAACGCCTCGAAGGGCACGTCGGCACACAAATGATGCCACAGGCGGACGGGCGGTTCATTGTCCCCTGTGGGACGGCGAAGAGCCGCAACACCGGTTTGCCCCATTTTTTCCGTATGGAGGAAAATGTTCTGATTCATTTCATCCTCCTGCGGCGGACAGAGCGCCGGTTCCAGATAGCTGGCAATTTCCAGCGCCCGGTCTGCGTCTTCCTGATTTTCCAAGGTCAGATGATGCAGAAACGCTCCGTCCAACGGATTGACGAACAGACGCAGAGTGGTTTTGATTTGGAAAAATTCGTTGGAAAAGACGGCCTGCGCCGTTTCAAATCGAATGCTTTCGGAAACAGAAGGAATACACAGATCCCGGAAGGAACCGCTTTGACCATCCCGCAGGTACAGCCGGGGCCCGGAGGGCAGGGTGCAGTCCTCGTGAAAACGGGTCAGCATCCGTCCATTTTTGGCCAGATACCCGCCGCCCTGCGCATCGATGAGCCAGGTGGAGCCTCCGCCGCCCAGTACGTGTGCGTCGATGGGAAAGCAGAGCGCACGGCCCTCCCGCGAGGCAACGGCGGAAACTTCCGCCGCCGCTCGCGCTTTACGCCGCAGGGGACGAAGAACCGCTCCACGAAGTCTGCCGGGCTTTTCCTGCAAGAGCAGCCGGTAGGCCTGTACGCGGGGCAGGTCGCTGAACAGCCGCGCAATATACTGGTCGCACAGCACGTTGCACAGCGTAGCGAGGATCATCCCCTGATGGCTGCTCATGTGGCTGCGGACGATTTGGAATCCATGCTGTTTTTCGGAAAAATCGGCTGCTTCGAAGAAGCCCATGGGGGCTTCCATGCCCATGTTTTGCAGCCGAAGCAGGTTTTGAAAGCCACGCCGCAGATCCAGCGGCAGGGCCAGAATCGACGCATAGGGCGCAACAACGTTGTTCGGCGGGTCGGAACGCTGCGCCAGCGGCGGAAGGCCGAAGGCCTTGTATTGATAATAAAGCTCCGTGTCAAAGGTATGACAACCGCTTTTGCTGACCCCGTAAACGCCGCCCGGCCGGTGCGACTGCTGCTGCCGCAGGGCGGCTTTCAGAGCGGAGGTCAGCAGCGTGCCCGGAATTGGCGGCTGAAACAGCAGGGGCGTCATGTACTCGGACAAGGAACCGTTACGGGAGAGTAAACTTTGTCCCCGGCGTATGCGCACAGGGATACGGCCCAGCCGGTACCAGTGGCGCAGAGGGACCTGTTCGGTCATGACGGCGTAAAAACTGAGCAGCCGCGCTTCACTGGCCAACAGGTCATGATGGCTGCGGCTTTCGTTCGGTTGGTCTGGGCGAACCTCGACCCAGAAAAGCTCCGCTTCTTCATCAAACAGGACAGAAAAATCCATACCCTTGGCCAACGCGTCCGCCCGGGTGGGGAGATCGTGAAGCGTTTCCGGCAAAATGGGCAGCAGTGCCCGAAGCCCCTGTGCACAGGCGGTCAGACACACCGCCAGCTGGCCGCTGTCCGCCGAGAAGACATGGGGCGGCGGCAGCGGTTCCAAAGTGCGGGTATCGTACCAGCTGTACAGGTGCCCCTGCCATTTGGGCAGCATTTCCAGCGTGGAGATGGTCTCGCTAATTCGACGGGCCGCTTCCGCAGCTGGGAGCAGACGCAGTTTTTCTGCTGCCAGCAGGGAAATCAGATACAGCCCGATACTGGTGGGCGAGGTGCGGCGAGAAATGCCTTTGTTGGGTTCGATCTGCACATTGTCGGCGGGCAGACCGTGGGCTTCGTCGGTGACGGCGGTCTCAAAGTACAGCATGGTTCCGGCTGCCAAGCGGGTCAGCACCTCCCGCATATACTCCGTGGGCCGGGGCGATACGTCTCGCGGTGCTTCCAGCAGAAACAGCAGGAAGGGCAGCGCCGCCCAGCAGAGAGCGGCAATCAGCCCCGGCAGAAAGAAACCGTGCAGAAAAACGGAAAACGCCGCCATGCCGCCGGAAGCCAGCATACATAAGATAAAATAGAGCATGGGCGGCTTGTCGGAAGGTTTTTGAAGCTGGGCGGCGCTGTCCCATTGAAGCAAATTCTGTCGGGAGACGAACAGCCGGTATAGCGTTCGCCCGATCGCGTCCAGCTCCATGGCGGCGTTCAGCGGCAATACCATCAACCGGGTCACAAACGCCGCTAGGGAAACGCCGCTTAGGGGAAACAGCCCCGGCAGATCAGGCACCAGCAGCACCGCCCAGAAAAGCCCGGCGGTCCCCTGCGCCGCCAGACAGAACAGCAGCAGTACTCGCAGGGCGTTTTCCAGAGAACAGAGCAGCTTCAGCACGATCTTCCAGCGGCTCAGGCCATTTAGTGCCTTTCGCGGCGCGCTGCGTCCCGGCGGAAAGACGGGCAGCACGTAGGGGAGAAGCTGCCAGTTGCCACGGGTTCGCCTGCGCAGCCGGGTAAGAAAACCATGCAGCGTTTGGGGCTGGCTTTCATAAAGAGCGATATCGGGGGCATAGGCACAGCCCGCCAGCTGCCCTTCCAGCAGGGCGGGGTTCAGCACCGCGCCGGGGAGAATTTTCCCTTCCGTGGCGTGCAAAAACGGAGATGGTTCCAAGATACCCTTGCCCTGATTCGTGACGCTGCCCAGCGCACAGCCGAAGAAACAGGCTTCAGCATCACCTGAATCGCCCAGCATGAATGAAAGACGGCTTTCCACCGTGTCCGCTGCGATTTCCATCCGGGGCTGAAGAACGCTGACGCCCCGCCAGCCATGAGGGCCGATACAGCGCCGCTGCAGAGGATGCAGCATGGCTCCTACCATCCGAAGCGTCGCGCCCGGCGGCAGAAAGGTATCGCGGTCCAGCGTGATGACATAGCGATACCGGCCCTTCAGTGTTTCCGGCGGCAGGGAGGCATAGGCGAAGCGCTCTTCGATGGGCTCGCCCTGAATCAGCTTGAGCAGGGTTTCCAGACTGCCCCGCTTCCGTTCCCGGCCCATGTGCAGGTGATCGGGCATATGGTAGACCCGTTCCCGCTGCAAATAGAAAAACTCATGCCCTGTGCTTTCCCGAAGAGCCTGAACCGCGCTGGCGGCGGTAGAGATGATTTCGCCGTCGTCGCTCATGGAGCCGGTCAGGCTATCCCGATAATCGCCCAGCAACAGAAAGTGCAGATTGGGGTCGGGATTGGCGCAGTGGAGGACAGACAGCTTCTTCACCATGGAGAGAGCATGAGCGGGATTGAGCAGCAGGATGGGGTAAACCACCAGCGTGCGCTGTTCGTCGGCCAGCCGTTCCAACTGCATTCGGGGAACCATATGCGGCTCGGCCCGGCGTTGATAAACCCGGAAGAAAAGCTGCCGCCCCGTTTCCCAGAAAATCAGCGCAAAGGGCAACCACAGCCACCCGGATAAACGGAGAAATCCTGCCAGAGCAAGCAGAAGCGCAAACAGAAGTCCAGACAGTGCGAAAAAGAAAACCTTCCCGTGCAAACGGAAAAATAACCGCAGAGGAAGAAAACGCCTTTCGGGGTTAAGCCGCAGAGTCAGTTCTTCCAACCCTTCATCCGCCAGATAGTATCCTACATGGGAAAGGGGCGAACCTTCGGCGGAGGATGCCAGCTCCAGCGCGGCTTCGCAGACTTCTTGCGCGGAGACCTTTGCTTCCCGGCCGATGCCGGCAGCCAGCCGCCGGTAGTAAGCCCGGCTTTCCTGATCCATTTGGGGATAGACTTCATCCTCGCAGAGCAGCCGGTGCAGATCACTCCATTCCTCCAGAAGACGGTTCCATGGGGCCTTTTCCACTGCGTGAAGGGATGCAATGGCATTGCCGCACCAACGGGCCGCATCGACTTGCCGTTCGTGCTCCTGTTCCGCCGCCGCTTCCGCAGAACGCTCCTGCCCGCTCAGCTGGCTTTCCAACCAAAGCAGCTGCTCATTATAATCTCCCTGCCGCCAGCGGGAGACCAGTCGTTCCAGAAAACTGGCGTTTTGACTGTGACGCCGAAACAGCGCCATGGCGCTACGTTCCCGGCCCTTTTCCAACAGGCGGCACAGACGGTCGGCCTGACGGCGCGCCGACTGTTCCTGAACGCAGGAATAGGACAGCTCGTTCAGCAAAAGCAGAAGCGACAGGCGAAGCGACTGCGGAAGAACGGTCAATTCCTCCTCGATGAAGGGCTGAACCTTCTGCCACGCAGTCAGCGCGTCCGTCAGGGTGGAAAGCCGCAGTTCCCCAGCTGTATGGGCCAAAAATTCCCGGGAAAAACAGGAAATCCGGCATTCTCCGTCCGGGAAGGCCGGAAGCCGAACGCCCTTTAGCGCGGCTTGCAAAGCGGCGGCTTCCTCCTGCAAATAGCGGCCGTTCTCACAGAAGCAGCGGGACGCGGGCAGCAGTTCATCCTCCGGCAGCCTGTCCAGAAATCGGAGGTTTTTTTCCAGGGCACTTCGTTCGGAAGCAGGCAGTAAAAGCCGGACGCGCCTGCGACTCAGTTTCTGCTCTGCCAGAGCGGCCATTCCGGCGGACAGCGTTTCTTCTGAAAACGATTCCTGACGGGGGAAAAACGGCTTTTTTCGAGTACTGAGAAAGAAAACAAACAGCAGCGCAAGGCCCGCTGCGGCGATCCACCATTGCATTTTTCAGACCTCCCTGCCATTACCAGCCCTGCCGAAGGGCGCGGTTTGCCGTCCATAGTGTGCGCCGCGGAAAAGGCTTCCATGCGGCAAAAACCCAGATGCGCCATTGACAAATGCAAAAAAGCCCCTACAATAAAATGTAGATTTGCATTTCTTCAATTTTATTTTTACTGGCGCGGGAAGGCAGTCTTCGAAGCGATCCTGATTTTGTTTTCATTCATCTTAAAAAGGATGTGGCGTTATGCGGTTGGAAACGGAACGGCTGGTTTTACGGGAACTGACAAACGACGATCTCGCGGCATGGTATGCGATCCTTTCGGATGCGGAAACCATGAAGCACTATCCCGCGCCCTTTGATGAAGAAAAGGTGCGGCAGTGGCTCGAGTGGAATCTGGAAAACTACCAGAACTACGGTTTCGGCCTGTGGGCGGTCATTCTGAAGGAAGAAAACCGCCTGATCGGCGACTGCGGCATGGCCATGCAGTGCGTTCACGGAAAAATGCTGCCGGAGATCGGCTATCACATTCATCGGGGTTACCAGCGCCGGGGCTATGCTTCCGAAGCGGCGAGCCGATGCCTGCAGTATGCCTTTGAGGACTTGCAGCTCCCGGAAGTCTATTCCTATATGAAGTACGATAACAAGGCTTCCTGCGGCGTAGCCAAAAAGAACGGGATGCGCCTGGTGGAGACCTACCCGGACGAGTTGAATACCTTTACCCGGGTGTATGCTATTACCCGGGAGGAATGGCTGGCCGCACACGTTTCCCCGTAAAATGAATAGGATGAAGCAGCTTCCCAAACCAGCATGGAAGGCATGAAGGAAAGGAGGGTTTGCATGATCCAGCGTTCCCTTTGGAAACGTCCCGCTCTGCAAACCAGCGAGGCTGTGCTTCTTCCGGCTCTGCCCCGAATGAAGGCGGCGGAGCCGGTCTATTCCGACGGGTATCTTCACGTCCGTCCTACAGAAGACCCCTTCCGCCCGGTGGAGGAAACGCCCCGGACGGCATTGAGCACCTACGTCCGGCCTCGGGGCAGCATGGCGGGCCGAAGCGTCCTTCGGGCCGTCGGTATTGGCGCGGATCCCTATCTGCGTCGAAAAACGGAAAGCGGATGGCCGGGCCGGCGGACGGGGCGCTTTTCCCGATGGTAAGCCGAAAAGAGACAGGACAACGCCTGTCTCTTTTCCATTTGTCGAATTTTAACGAACGAACAGCTGGGTCACGTAGACATATCCCTGGCTGTCGGAGCATACGCCGATACCGACCTTCGTCCACTGACTACCAAGAATGTTGGTGCGGTGTCCGGTGCTGGACATAAACGCGGCCTGCGCCTTCGCCACGGTGGCGTGGCGGGCGATATTCTCCCCGACGGAGGTGAAGGCATAGCCGTGGTTTCGAAGCATCTCCGCCGCGCTGCCCAGCGTGGGGGATGTGTGGGCAAAGTAATGGTTCGCGTTCATGTCCTGACTCTTCAGCCGGGCCAGCGCGCAAAGGGACGGATCCAGCGTCAGTGCAGAGCGACCGTTGGCCGCACGGTCCTGATTGAGCAAAAGAAATGCATTTTCCTCTTGCGCAGTGATGGAACCCGTAGTATAATCATTGCCCGTGGAAGGAGAGGGCGTTGCAATCACTGGATTTCTCGTGGGTTCCGGCGTTTCCGCCACGGTAGGAACAGGCTGTTGCGTGGGCCTCTTCGTAGGAACAGAAGTGGGAGCGGGTGTTTCCGTGGGCGCGGCGGTCGCTTCGGGCGTTTGAACCGGCGAGATCACGGGCGCTTGCGTCGGTGCGGCGGTAGGCGCAGATTCCGGCGTCAACGTAGGCTCCTGAATGGGACAGCGGGTCGGCTCGCTGGGAATGACCGGCGGCTGAACGGTCGCGGCAGGCTTCGGGGTGCTGACAGGTTCCGACGTGGCGGTCGGGCAGACGGTCTGCCGGGGTGTGCAATCCGTTTCCTGACGGTAGGCCCAGCCGGAAAAACCGAATTGTGAAGCGGGCGCGCCGTCTGCGAAAGCGGCAAAGGCCATGGCCGTACAAAGACCGGCCGCTGCCAAAGCTGTGAACATTTTGGTTTTCATAGTCTACCTCCCATATACGGTGATTTACGCCAAAAGCGTAATAAAATCGTAATATATTTGTCATTTAGATGCAATACAAATGGAAGCTTATTTCCATGGAAATGGCTGACAGGATATTCTGGCAGGGTCAAGGCCCTGATTTGATGGAGGGAAAAATCACATGAAACTGGTCAAATGCCCACGGTGCGATCTGAATTATATCCGGGAGGATGAAAAATACTGCAAGGTATGCCTTCGCGAGATGAAGGGCGAGCCTACCAATGACGATATGGAACTTTGCTCCGTATGCAACGCGGCCCCCGCGCTGCCCGGCAAGGACGTTTGCCTGAGCTGCCTGAAGGAAATGCAGTCCGGCGGCGGCCGCGAAGAAGTGGAGGATGCACCCGTTTCCGTGGACGAGTCCACCATTGGACTCAATTCCGTCAGCACCATGGACGAGATCATTCCGGAAATTGAAGAGGATATCCCCGCCAACGAGTACGGCGATATTCAGAATGAGCTTTCGCTGGAAAGCGTCATTGAAGACGAAAACGAGGATGACGACGAGGACAAGGACGACGACGACCGCTGAGTTTGGCGGCCTGTAAAGTGAGGCATCCATGGCAATCTATGCAATTGGCGATCTCCATCTGCCGGGACATCAGGAAAAACCCATGAATGTCTTTGGCGATCATTGGGATCGCCATTTTGACGTGATTCGGGAAAATTGGCTTTCCATGGTCGCACCCGAGGATGTGGTGCTGATCCCCGGTGACATCAGCTGGGCCATGCAGCTCAGCGAGGCCCGGGACGATCTGATGCAGATCGCCGCGCTGCCCGGTCGGAAGCTGCTCTTGCGGGGCAATCACGACTACTGGTGGAATTCCATCAGCAAGGTGCGCGCCCTTTTGCCGGAAAATATGTACGCCATTCAGAACGACGCGCTGGCGCTGGACGGGGTGGTCTACTGCGGTACCCGCGGCTGGAACATTCCCGGCGAGGGGCAGCCCGCCGACCCGCAGGATGTGAAGATCTTCCAGCGGGAACTGCTGCGGCTGGAAATGTCTTTGCAGCAGGCGGAAAAGCTGGCGTGCGGAAGTCTGCCGGTGGTGGTGATGATGCACTACCCGCCGCTGTATAAAGATCTGCTTTCTACGCCCTTTACGGAGATCCTGGAACGCCATGGGGTGCGCACGGTTGTATTCGGCCACCTGCATGGAGCCGGGATCAAGGTGGGCTTTGAAGGGCTGCTTCGCGGGGTGGAGTACCATCTGGTCAGCTGCGACGCGCTTCATTTTTCTTTGCGGCGGATCGAAAAGGTCTTCCCACAGGAACTAAAGTAAATCTGAACTTTTAGACCATATTTTGAAATAAAAATGTAATAATTAAAGTGAAACATTTGTTCCCTAAAGTTTGGAAAGATTGCCTTGGCAAACTTTCCAAACTTTTTATTTTTTTGCTTTGAAAACGTTCGAACAATCGTTCGCAAAAAAGATGGGATTTCTTGCCGAAAAAAGCGTCAAAGCCTTGCGGGGCACAGCTTTGAGCCGTTGCAATTTTCAGGGGAGTGGCGCATAATGGTTTTGGGTGCCAGAAAGTGGAACAAAATGCCACGCAGAGGAACGGAGGGTGGAGCGCATGGACGAGACGCATGGGGCGGCAGAGCAAACGCAAAGCGCCTCCAGCCTTCCCAAAAACTACACTTTCTTCGGCAGCTACGACCATTCGCTGGATCCCAAGGGCCGCATTATCATCCCCACCGCCTATCGCAAGCCCTTGGGCGAAGTATTTACCATCAGCATTACCAGGGACGGCGAAGGAATCGCCCTTTATCCCGACCCGGTGTTCGATGAACTTCTGGCGGAGCTCTACCGCCTCAATCAGCGCAAACCCGCTGTACAAAAGTATCAGGCCTATCTGGCCAAGATGAGCTATCGCGGCATGGAGGCGGACGGTCAGGGCCGTCTGCTTCTGCCGCTGAAGCTGCGCCAGATGGTACTGGGCGACGCCCGCGATGTGGAGATCAGCGGTGCGCTGGATCACATCCGCATTGTGGACCGCAAGACGGCCGACGACGAGGATCTCTTCTTCCGGGAGCACCGGGAGGCCCTGCTGGACGAAATCGGCAATATGATGGAAGAATAAAGGTTTTCCGTAACGAATACGGAAAGGAGAAGCAACCATGGAACAATATGTGTACACTTACGACAGCTTTGCCCAGCGCGGCGCGGAACAGTATGTGCCCACCGAGCGTTTTCAGGTGAAAAGCAGCGTATATCTGCCCGCCAGCGATATCGACCTGAGAACGGGCCGGCTTCAGCCGGATCGTCAGCGCCGTCGCCGCACACAGGCCCTGATGCTGGAAAAAGAGCGGCTGGATGCGGAGGATCAGACCCTCAGCGAGTCTCTCCGCCGGGAATACAGCAAAAGCGGTGTACGCATTTCCGTACGGGCGCTGGTACTGATCGTAGCGGCGGTGCTGTTTTTCTGCGGCATTCTGCTGCTGTCCCAGCAGGGCATGATTGCGGAGCGGCAGAAGGCCATCAACCGTCTGGAACGCTCCATCAAGGATTATCGTGCCCAAAACGCCAGTCTGGAGGAAGAGATCGCTCAGGCCTCCGACGCGTCCACCATCTGCTACGCTGCGGCCCGCGACCTGAACATGATCCCCGCAGAAGCGGCGGAAGCCGTCTATCTGGTGGCTGTGGACACCCGCCCCGACGCTGTGACCGCTTCCGCTGAAACGGAGGAAAGTGTCAATACAAGCGTGGCGAACGAAGCCGACGTTCCCGCCGGAACGATCCACGTCTCTGCGGATTCCGGCAACTAACGCCGAAAAAACAGACTGCTCGTCGAAAGGGTTCTATCCGCCTAAAAGGCAGCATACATCCCATTAGCACCGAAACCGTAAAATGGGGGAAGTATCATGCCTGCGGAGCTGCACATTCGAAAAAGAGTTCTGACCCTTCTGGTCCTTCTGATTTTTCTTTTCGGCGTTCTCGTGTGCCGGATCGCCTATCTGACCACCGCACGCTCCGCCGAACTGACCAGCCGGGGCGTGCGCCAGTGGACGCGGGAAGGAACGGTCTATGCCCGCCGGGGCAATATTCTGGATACCAACGGTCAAACGCTGGTGATGAGCGCCACGGCCTATATCGTCAGTGTGGAACCCGGAAAGGTACAGGACGTGCAGGCATTTGCCCGGGCCATCAGCCCGATTTTGGGCCTTTCCGAGGAAAAAGTGGCGGAAAAGGCCTCTCAGCGAGGAAAATCCTCCGTAACGCTCAAACGGCAGGTCTCCCGGGAAACGGCAGACCAGCTGCGTCAACTAAAGCAAAGTAAGGATGCGGAGACCGCTGCGGCCGCATCCGCACTTTTGTTTGACGAGGATGTCCGTCGCGTCTACCTGCGGGGCGCGTTTCTGACTCAGACTTTGGGCTTGGTGAATGTGGACGGCGTGGGCCAGTCCGGGCTGGAACAGCAGTACGAAACGCTGCTTCGAGGCGAAGCGGGCCGCAGTATGCGCAGTGTGGACGGCAAAGCCCGCCCTATCTACGACAGCGGCAATCTCTACATTGAGCCGCAGGATGGCAGCACCATTCGTCTGACCATCGACGCGACCATTCAGGAAATCGTGGAAAAGGCCATGCGGGAGTGCTACGAGGTCAACAAGGCACAGGCCGTTCACGCCCTTGTGATGGACGTGTATACCGGCGCAGTGCTGGCCATGTGCTCCAAGCCGGATTACGACCCCAACGACCCGCCCCGGGAACAGCTGGACGCGCTGCAAAGCCTGATGCGCATCCGCCTGATCTCCGATTCCTATGAGCCCGGCTCCACCTTCAAGATTCTGACAGCCGCCGCTGCGCTGGACAGCGGCGTGACCACGCCGGAGGACGGCTTCTACTGCTCCGGCAAGATCAAGGTGGATGGGGACACCATCAAGTGCTGGGGCAGTCCCCACAAGGCCGAGACCATGGCGCAGGCCCTGCAGAACAGCTGCAACCCGGTCTTTGTGGAACTGGCCCTGCGCATGGGGGCCCAGCGGTTTTACCAATACCTGCATGCTTTTGGCCTGGGGTCAAAAACGAATATTGACTTGCAGGGGGAGGAAAGTGGTATACTAATACCCGTGAATTCCGTCAAGAATGTGGATCTGGCGCGGATCGGCTTCGGCCAGAGCGTGGCGGTAACGCCCATTCAGCTGCTGACCGCCGCCTGCTCCGTTCTCAACGGCGGACGGCTCATGCGGCCTTATCTGCTGAAAGAAGCCGTCTCCCCGGACGGAACCGTCCTCTACCGCACCTCGCCCAAGGTGGTCTCCACGCCCATTTCGGAGGAAACCTCCCTGACCATGCGCAAGCTGCTGGAGGATGTGGTGGCCGTCGGCGGCGCGAAGAACGCCCGCATTCCCGGCTACCGCATCGGCGGCAAGACGGGTACGGCGCAGGTGTACAAGGACGGCCGCATCGTGCGGAACGTTCACATCGGTTCGTTTCTGGGCTTTGCCCCGGCAGACGACCCGCGCATCGCCCTTCTGGTCATCGTGGACGAGGCCGATACCCCGGTGGACTACGGCGGAACCACCGCCGCGCCTTTTGCTAGACAAATCCTCGAGGATGTGTTACCTTATTTAGGTTATCAGCCCGACGAGGGGGAGGATAGCGAGCCGTTGCAGGTGCCGGACGTGACGGGCCAGCCTTTGTGGGAAGCCCGGCGAACGCTTTCCTCCATGGGACTGAAGGTGCTGGACGACGGCGGCAGCGGCAGCGTCACCGCCCAGATGCCCAGCGCCGGCGCCACGCTTCGCAACGGCGGGCAGATGATGCTCTACACCTACGACGAGGCTTTGCCGGAGACGGAAACGCTGGTATGCGTGCCGGATGTTTCGGGCAAGTCTATTGCATCCGCCGCTTCGCTGCTGCGCCAGCGCGGCCTGGAGATGGAGATCGACGGAAGCGGCTTCGCGGTTTCGCAGGAGCCCGCCGCGGGAAGCTTTCTCGCGCCGGATTCCGTCGTGCTGGTTCATTTTGAGTTACCGAATCCATAAGGATGGGGGAGTACCAATGCTACTGAAGGATCTGCTGGTGGACGTACCAGGAGTTTTGGAAACGAAGGGGGATATGGAAGTCCGCATAGACGCCCTGATCACTGACAGCCGGGAGAAGACCTCCGGCGGTCTGTTCTTCTGCATCAGCGGCGCGCGCTTTGACGCTCACACTTTCGTGGGTCAGGCGGAGAAAAACGGCTGCGTCGCCTTTGTGGTGGAGCGTATTCTGGATGCGGACGTGCCTCAGGTAAAGGTGGAAAACGTCCGTTCCGCCATGGCCTATATCGCCGCGGCCTTCTACGGCCACCCCGAAAAAGAAATCCGTATGGTGGGCGTGTGCGGCACCAAGGGCAAGACCACCACCAGCTACCTGATGAAGGCCATTCTGGAAAAGGCGGGCTTCAAGACCGGCCTGATCGGCACCACCGGCAATATGATCGGCGAAAAGCGGCTGCACAGCAACCTGACCACCCCGGATCCCATCGACCTGCACCGCTGCCTGCGGCAGATGCGGGACGAGGGCGTGGAAGTGGTCAGCATGGAGGTCAGCGCCCATGCCGTAGCCATGCACCGGCTGGACGGCGTCACCTTCGAGGCGGCGTGCTACACCAACCTTTCGCAGGATCATCTGGATTATTTCGGCACCATGGAGAACTACTTCGAGACCAAGAAGAGCTTCTTCATGCATGGACAGGTGCTCAACGCCGCGCTGAACGCCGACGATGAGACTAGCGATAAGATCATCAAGGACATCAAGGTGCCCTATCTGACCTTCGGCATCAGCTCCGACGCGGATGTGTTTGCCCGGGATATTGAAATTTCCGAGGACGGCGTGTCCTTCTCCATTCTGCTGCGCGGACTGGAGGAAATGCCGGTGCATATGCACCTGACGGGCATGTTCAATGTGTACAATGCGCTGGCCGCCGCGTCACTGGCCATGATCCTCGGCATTGACCAGCAGGCCATCCGGGAGGGCCTGGAAAGCGTGGTCAACGTGCCCGGCCGGGTGGAAATGCTGGATACCAAGACCCCTTACAAGGTCATTCTGGACTACTCCCATTCTCCCGACGCGCTGGAAAATATTCTGACCACCGTGCGCGCCTTTACCCGCAGCCGGCTGATCGTGCTTTTCGGCTGCGGCGGCGACCGGGATCACGGCAAGCGGCCCATTATGGGCGAGATCGCCGGCCGGCTGGCGGATTTCTCCATCCTCACCAGCGACAACCCCCGCACCGAGGACCCCAACGCCATTCTGGCCTCTATTGAAGAAGGCATCAAGCCCACGGGCGGCAAGTATGTTATCATCGAAAACCGTCGGGACGCTATTCGCCACGCGCTGGAAATGGGCCGGGACGGCGACGTCATCATTCTGGCTGGCAAGGGTCATGAGACTTATCAGGACATCATGGGCGTGAAGCGTCCCTTCGATGAAAAGGTCGTCGTGCAGGAGCTGCTCCGGGAGCTTCAGCCGGAGAGTGAATCTTCAGAGGAGTGAATACCATGCTAAAGCTGATTCTGGCGCTGATCCTTTCGCTGGCGGGCGTGCTGGTGCTGGGGCCGCGGGTGATCCCCGTGCTGCGCAAGCTCAAATTCGGTCAGACGGTGTACGAGCTGGGTCCCCAGTCCCACAAGACCAAGCAGGGCACCCCCACCATGGGCGGCCTGATGTTCGTGCTGACCACCTGTCTGGCGGCGGCTGTGCTGACCGGCAACTGGTACGGCCAGTGGGACTTTACGCTGGCGCTGATCGGCGTTTCGCTGCTGACCATGCTGGTGGGCTTTGTGGACGACTACATCAAGGTCGTGAAAAAGCGCAATCTGGGCCTGATCTGGTGGCAGAAGGTCGTGGCGCAGGTCGTGATCTCGCTGGCCTTCTCCTGGTATTGCTATAAGCACCCCATGATCGGCAGCAGTGTGATCGTGCCTTTCTTTAATGTGGAGTGGGATCTGGGCGCGTTCTATGTGCCGCTGATGACACTGGCGATGATCTTCATGGTCAACAGCGCCAACCTTCAGGACGGTCTGGACGGGCTTCTGTCCAGCGTCAGCGTGATCGGCAGCTCCGCCTGGGGCCTGATCGCCGTATTTGTCACGTTGGCCGGAGCTTCCGCGCTGTCTTCGGAGTATATCGGCAACTACCAGCATCTGGCGATCTTCGCCATGGCGCTGGCGGGCGGCTGCATGGGCTTCCTGCGGTTCAACCACTATCCCGCACTGGTATTTATGGGCGACACGGGCAGTATGTTCATTGGCGGGGCCATGGTGGGCATGAGCATGCTTCTGCGGATGCCGCTCTATTGGCTGCTGATCTGCTTTACCATGTTCGCATCTTCCATGAGCGTCATCATTCAGCGCATCTATTTCAAAGTGACCCACGGCAAGCGCATTTTCAAAATGTCGCCCATTCATCATCATTTCGAACTGAGCGGCATGACCGAACAGCAGATCGTGGCCATGTACTCCGTTGTGGAGGGTCTTTTGTGCCTGATCGCTCTGTTCTCCCTTCCACTGAACTGACAGACTCCATCGTATTTTGCGGATTTCGGAGGTGAAAAACCGTCATGAAACTTGAAAAGAAACGCGTGCTGGTGGTAGGCATGGCCCGCAGCGGCATTGCCGCCGCCGAGCTGCTGCTCCGCCACGGAGCCATTCCCGTTTTGTCGGATATGAAGCTGGAAGAAGCCTTCGGCGACCAGCTGGACAGTCTGCGGAATACGGCCTGTGTGTTCCGCTTGGGCGAGGACAGTGTAAAGCTGCTGGACGAAGCGGATATTCTGATGATCAGCCCCGGCGTGCCCATCGACGCACCGGTAGTGAAGGTTGCCAAGGAAAAAGGCATTCCCGTAGTAGGCGAGCTGGAATTGGCCTCGTCGCTGCTGAACGGCGATATGCTGGCCATTTCTGGCACCAACGGCAAGACCACTACCACGACCCTTCTGGGCAAAATTTTTGAAAACGCCGGGCGCATTACTCATGTGGCGGGAAATATCGGCTACCCGCTGTCCGCCGTGGCGATCTCCGCCAAGAAGGAAGACGTAACCGTGGTGGAGGTGTCCAGCTTTCAGCTGGAAAGCGTCAAGACCTTCCATCCCCACGTGGCGGCGCTTCTGAATATTACGGAAGACCATCTGAACCGCCACGGCACCATGGCGCAGTACATCCGCATGAAGCAGCGCATTTTCGAAAACCAGACGTCGGACGATTTTGCGGTGCTGAATTATGACGACCCGGTGCTGAACAAAATGGCCGAAAAGCTGAAAAGTCAGGTGGCCTTCTTCAGTCGCACTCAACAGCTGGAAAACGGCGCTTTTGTGAAGGACGGCAAGCTCGTCTGGCAGTGGAAGGGGGAAACCCGTCCCATCTGCGACGCCGACTCCATTCTGATTCCCGGCCCCCACAATCTGGAAAACGCGCTGGCCGCCGCAGCCATGGCCTGCGCCATGAACGTGCCCGCACCGATCATTCGTCACACCCTACAGACCTTTACAGGCGTGGAGCACCGCATTGAAAAGGTACGCGTGTTTGAGGGCGTTACCTACATCAACGACAGCAAGGGCACCAATGTGGACAGCACCATTAAGGCGGTACAGAGTATGCGCGCGCCTACGGTGCTGATCCTCGGCGGCTACGACAAGCACACCAACTTCATGCCGCTTTGCGAAGAAATCGTTGCCTCCGGCCTGATCTCCCACGTGGTGGTCATGGGCGAGACCTCCCGGCAGATTCGCCAGCAGCTGGAAGAAGCTGGTTATGACCGAATCAGTCAGGCCTACAGCATGGGCGACGCCATCGACAAATCTCGTCTGCTGGCCGTCTCCGGCGGCAACGTGCTGCTGTCTCCCGCCTGCGCCAGCTTCGATATGTTCAAGGATTTTGAGCAGCGGGGCGAAATTTTCAAGGAGCTGGTGAACCAGCTGCAGTAAAACGGCACCAAAGCCCTTCCCTTCGGCGAAGGAGATGCGCACAAAAGCGAAGCATCTTGAACGAGCGCGTTGGGAGGGGCTTTTATGTTGGAACGGCAGCCGGTATGGCGGCAGAACCGAAAGGCGCGGCTGAAACCGGCGGACGGTACGCTGGCGCTGATTCTGGCCCTTTTGATGATGTGCGGCCTCCTGACGCTGTTCAGCGCCACGTACTACAAGGCAGTCGATCAGGGCGACGCGCTGCTGGAAGTGAAAAAGCAGCTCATTGGCGTGGGACTGGGCGCGTTTTTGATGTTCCTGACCAGTCGAATCCCTTACTCCTTCTGGCAGAAGCCCCGCGTGGTCATGCTGGCGCTGACCGGCAGCTTCGCGCTGCTGGTGCTGGTGCTGATCCCCGGGATCGGCGTGTATGTGAACGGTTCCCGGCGCTGGCTGAACATTGCGGGCCTGAGCTTTCAGCCGTCGGAACTGGCAAAAATCGCCTCGGTGATGTATCTGGCCTCCACGCTCAGCTTTCGGCTCAAACAGGTGGAGCGGCTGTGGACGGGCATTCTTCCCCTGCTGGTGATCCCGGCGGCCATGTTTCTGCTGATTTTACAGCAGCCCAACCTGTCCACTGCCGGGAGCATCATGATCGTAGCCATATTGATGATGCTGCTGGCCGGGGCCAAATGGAAACATTTGAGCCTGATGGGCGTGGCGGGGCTGGCCGTGGGCTTCGCTTATGCATGGGTGGAGCCCTATCGCCGGGAGCGGTTGCTGTCCTTCCGCAATCCCTTTGCCCAGATGAGCGACGAAGGGTATCAGCTTTCTCAATCGCTCATTGCCATCGGCTCCGGTGGTCTGTTCGGCCGGGGACTGGGGCAGGGACGGCAGAAGTTTTCCTACCTGCCGTACCCGGAAAGCGACTTCATCTTTGCGATTATCGGAGAGGATTTCGGCCTGTTCGGCTGCTGCGTGGTCATTCTGCTTTTCGTGGCCTTTGCTGTGGCAGGAATGCGCATTGCTCTGAACTGTCAGGATCGTTACGGCTGTCTGCTGGCGGCGGGCATTACCGCCATGATCTCTGTACAGGCCTTTATCAACATTGGTGTGGTGGTGGGCATTCTCCCAACGACCGGTCTTCCTTTGCCTTTTTTCAGCGCAGGCGGCACCTCCATTTCCCTTCTGATGGCCGCCGTCGGCATCCTCTTCAATATTTCCCGTCATGCATGAAGACGTTGGGGCCTTTGCGGCCCCAAACCCTGCAGTAAGGGCCTTGCCCTTAACAAGCTCATGATTGACCGCACATTGTGCGATCAAAGGCGGGTCCAGGGCATCGCCCTTGTCGGGGTGCAGGGGTGAAACCCCTGCGGCGCTCTCACACATCTCCCGGCAGCGCATAGGATGGGTCATGCGATGCTTGACGGAGGTGGAAATATGGACGCCTTGCGGATTCGGGGCGGAAAACGCCTGAAGGGCGAATGGACGGTGCAGAACGCAAAAAACGCGGCGCTGCCCATCATGGCCGGAGCCATCCTGACAGAGGGAAAGACCATCCTGCGGGACTGCCCGCTGCTCAGCGATATCAGCGATATGGGGGAGATCCTCCGAACGCTGGGCTGCGGCGTACATAGGGACGGCGGAACGCTGGAGATCGACCCGGGCGGGCTGTGCGGCTACGAAATGCCCGAGGCGCTTTCCAAGCGCATCCGCTCTTCCATTTTTCTGCTGGGGCCCATTCTGGCCCGGTTCCGCAGGGCCAACGTGTCCCTGCCCGGCGGCTGCGAGATCGGGCTGCGTCCCATCGACCTGCACCTGAGCGGCCTTCGGCAGTTGGGGGTGCAGATGGAGGAAGAAGGCGGCGTTATTCGTTGCGACGGGCGCAACATGCACCCGGCTACCGTCCATTTCGACTACCCCAGCGTGGGCGCAACCGAGAACGTGATGATGGCGGCTGCATTGCTTCGGGGCGAGACCGTGCTGAATAATGTGGCTCGGGAACCGGAAATTCTGGACTTGCAGCGCTTCCTGAACGCCATGGGGGCCAAGATCACCGGGGCGGGCACCAATTCCATCCGGGTGCAGGGCGTGTCCCGATTGACTTGCGTGGAATACCGGCCCATGCCCGACCGTATCGCCGCAGGAACGCTGCTGGCCGCGGCTGCCGTCACTAGCGGAAGCGTCCGACTGCGGAATGTGCCGGTGGAGGAAATGCTGGCGGTGATCGCCAAGCTGGAAGAAATGGGCTGCGTGATCTCCCGGCAGGAAAACTCCCTGACCCTTCACGGCCCTGAGCGGCTTTCCGCCTTTGCCCAGCTGCAGACCCAGCCCCACCCGGGTTTCCCCACGGATATGCAGGCCCAGATGATGGCGATCGCTTCGCTGGCGAAGGGAACCTCCGTGGTGGTGGAGAATGTATTCGAGAACCGTTTTGCTCATGCGGGCGACCTGAACCGCATGGGGGCGAATATTCTGATCAACGGCCGCACGGCGGTCATTCGCGGGGTGGAGCGCCTGAGCGGCGCGCGGGTTACGGCGCGTGACCTGCGCGGCGGCGCGGCGCTGGCCATCGCGGGCCTTGCGGCACAGGGGGAGACCATCGTGGAACGTGCCCGGCTGATCGACCGTGGTTACGAGAGCTTAGAAACGGCTCTGACGCATCTGGGGGCCGACGTTCAGCGGATTTCAGTGGAAAGAGGAGAGGAACACCCATGAAACACAAACGGAACGCCCCTTCCAGACAGGAGTGGGAAGAATTTGAAGCCTATGGCGAGTATTCCTATGCCTATCTGCATGACCGGCAGGTGAAGGAGGGGCAGCCCGACGAGCCCGTCAGCCCGCCGCCTGCCTCCTCCGCTGCCGTCGGTGAAAAGCGCCGCCAGAAACGGCGCAGGGGCGTACTGATCAAAATGGTGGTGCTGCTGGCGGCACTGTGCATCCTGATCATCGTGCTGCAGGAGACGGTTTTTCGGCTGGACGCGGTGTACGTCATCGGCCTGAAGGAGCATTCTCCCCAGCAGGTGGTGTCGGCTTCCGGCCTGTACAAGGGCCGGAATATCTTCACCGTCAGCGAGGACGAAATCGCCAAAAATCTGGAAAAGGATTATTCCATCATCTATCAGGGAATGCAGATCGAATACCCCAGCACCATTTACCTTTATGTGGAGGAACGCAAGCCCGTGGCCGTCATGCGCTGGCTGGGCAGCCAGTACGAGCTGGATGCGCACGGCATGGTCATGAGCGAAAGCGACAGCATGACGCTGCCGGAGGGGATGCCGCTGGTCACCGGCTTCCGCGTCACGGCGGTGCACGTGGGGCAGACCCTTTCCCTGCGCAGCCAGAAGCAGATGGATATTTACTGCCAGCTGCTCAGCGAACTCTCTTTACAGGAATATGCGGATGAGGTCACGGAAATCAATCTTTCCGATACGGAAAATCTTTATCTGATCACGCAGGAGGGCATTTCCGTTCGCATGGGCGACGGAGAATACCTGCGCGCCAAGGTGGGGGCCATCCGCACCTATATCGCCTACTTCCGGCAGCTGGGCACCGATTCCGGCGTTCTGGACGTTTCCATCCCTGAAGACGGAAAATTCATGCCTGAACGGTAACATTTTTTCTCATCAAAGACGGAATTTACAAAAAAGTGAAAAAAAAGTGGGATTTGGCTTGCGATTTCCTGTTAAAACGGGTACAATAAATGCTGGTACATTGGGTGCCCTGTTTGCGTAACCTTTTGTTTGTTTCAAAGCGCCCAACGCCTGCCGTCAGGGGTGCCTGCGGCTGATTCCAGAAGAACTGGGGATATGCGGAGTATGAAATCAACCATTGCGGCAATTGATTTTGGCACGTCGAAGATCGTGACGCTGGTGGCCGAAACAAGCGGCTCTCAGCGGTGCGATATTGTCGGCGCGGGGATTTCCATGTACGACGGCTTTTTGGACGGCGAGTGGAACAATACCATGGCCCTGAACGAGGCCATTCAGAAATCCATCAGCGAGGCGGAAAACCAGTCCAAACGAAAGATCCGCGAGATCAACGTGGGTGTGCCAGGCGAGTTTACTCGTGTTTACGCGGTGGAGACCAGCGTGACCATTCAGGGGGCCGATCCCCGGGTAACGCCTCGCCATGTGGAGAAGATCTTCGCCAACGCGGACAAGCGTCTTTCTCCTGTGCGCGGCGTGGTGGTGCATCGTAGCCCCGCGTGGTTCATGGTGGACGGCGGTAAGAAAACGCTGGAGCCCGTCGGCCTGAAGGGCAACGAGCTCAAGGCGCTGGTCAGCTTCGTGGTGGCCGACACCTTCTTTCTGGATGATGTGATGGCCCGGCTGCGGGATATGAATATCACCGTCAGCGGATTCTTCTCCTCCTCCACCGGCGAGGCCATGCTGTATCTGCTGGAAGAAGATCGGGATCGCACGGCGCTGCTGATCGACGTTGGGTATCTGTGCACCGATGTGATGGCCGTGGAGGGCGACGCGGTGATCTTCCAGAAGACGCTTCCCGTGGGCGGCGGACATATTGCTGCCGACGTGGCCGAGGGCTTGAATATTTCGCTGGAATCCGCCGAACAGATCAAGCGCGAATATGTGTATGGAATTTCCACAATTTCGCAATCCTATACGGTGACGGGCGGCGATGGCGTGAAGGCGGATACCTTTACGCAGGAACAGGTGGCCGAGGTGCTGGAGCCCCGGGTGGATGAAATTGCCGAGATGATCAAGGAATGCATCGACGAAAGCGGCATGAAGCTGGGCGATTGGTCCAACATCTACCTGACCGGCGGCGGCCTGAGCCTGAACCGGGGCGGCCGGGATTATCTGGCGGCCAAGCTGGAAAAGCCTGTGCGCGACACTGTCAAGCGTACCATTAAGCTGTCCAGCCCCATTTACGCCAGCGCCATGGGCCTGATGGACCTGATCATCGATACCATTGAATCCAGAAATGTTCCCGCAAGCGGTTTTTCGGGCGGCATCAAGGACTTCTTCCGAAGCCTCTTGGGCGGCTGAGCAGCGGATAAAACCTGAGCGAAACAAAAACTAGGGGGATGCACTGTGCTTGAATTTCAGATCGAGGATCAACAGAGCTTTGCTACGATCAAGGTAATCGGCTGCGGCGGTGCAGGCAATAACGCGGTCAACCGCATGGTGGACGCGGGCTTGAAGGGCGTGGAATTTATCGCCATCAACACCGATCGTCAGGCGCTGGCCATGAGCAAGGCAAGCACCACCATTCAGATCGGTGAAAAACTGACTAAGGGTCTTGGCGCGGGCGCGGTTCCGGATGTGGGCCGCCGTGCCGCGGAGGAAAGCCGCGAGGAGATCGCTCAGGCGATCAAGGGCGCAGATCTGGTATTTGTCACCGCAGGTATGGGCGGCGGCACGGGTACGGGTGCGGCTCCCATTGTGGCCGAAATTGCCCGGGATCTGAACTGCCTGACCATTGCTGTGGTCACCAAGCCCTTCCTGTTTGAGGGCAAGCAGCGCATGAAGAACGCCGAAATGGGCGTGATCGACCTGAAGCAGCGGGTGGATACGCTGGTAGTGATCCCCAACGACCGTCTGCTGCAGGTGGTCACCAAGGGCACGACCATGCTGGAAGCCTTCCGCATTGCGGACGATGTGCTGCGGCAGGGCATTCAGGGCATCAGCGATCTGATCGCCGTGCCCGCGCTGATCAATCTGGACTTTGCCGACGTGAAGACCGTCATGGAAAGCGGCGGACTGGCTCACATGGGCATCGGCGTCGGCAAGGGCGAAAACCGCATGGTGGAAGCCGCCAAGAACGCCATTTCCAGCCCCTTGCTGGAAACCAACATTGACGGGGCCCGCGCCGTGCTGATCAACATCACCGGCGGCGAGGATATGAGCATTATCGATATCAACGAGGCCGCCAGTTTGGTGATGCAGGCCGCGGACAGCGAAGCCAACATCATCTTCGGCGCTGGCATTGACGATTCGCTGGACGATGAAGTCCGCATCACGGTCATTGCTACCGGCTTTGAGAAAACGCCCTTCCCCAAGAAGGAGGACGCAAAATCCAAGAACGGCGGCGAACGGGACTGGACGCGTTCCTTCTCCAACGGAAATTCCGGCAGCACCTATGGTCCTTCCGGCCGTCAGGATTTCTCCTCTGGTTCTTCCTATGAGGACATGAGCTTCAATATGCCCATGGAGGACGAATCCATGCACAGCGACTTCGGCGGCGGTTATGTGGGAGGCTCGTCCATTCCCACTCCCGCGGCCATGCCGCCCATGATGCAGCAGGGTTCCAACTACTATGCCAGCTACGGTCAGCCCAGCGGCTATCAGCCCCGGCAGACCTACGGCCAGCCTGATTACGGAATGCAGCAGCCGGTGCAGGGAATGCAGTACGGCAATGTGCAGCAGCCCGTGATGCCGCAGATGGAGTACGGCCAGCAGTATCAGGCTCCTACCCAGAATGCACAGGCGCTGCAGCCTCAGGCCGGCGCTCAGCCCCAGCAGGCAGCGCAGCAGCCCGCAGCGGAAAAAACTCCCGCTCCGGCTGCCTCTACTGTGGAGCGCGACGACTTGGGTGTTCCCGCTTTCCTGCGCCGTCCCACCCGGAAATAACGATCAATCACAAAGGGATGCGTCCATACGACGCATCCCTTTTGCATTTGCTTTTTAGAACGGTCATTTCGTTTTACGGTACAAATGAATACAGGTATTTGGACGGCTGACAGCCGTTCATTTTTTTGAATGCGGTGGAAAAATATTTTTCGTCCGTGAAGCCGCAGAAATGGGCGACCTGCGTTACCGTATAGTAGCCGGACTGCAGCAGAGAAACGGCCTGCTGCATCCGCACCTGCATGAGGTATTGCTTGGGCGTTAATTGCAGCTCCTGTTGAAACACCCGGCGAAGATATACTTCGCATACCCCGGCTCGGCGCGCCATCTGGGAGACCGTCAACCCGGGGTCGGAATAGCGCTCCGCCACCAGCTGCATGGCGTTTTGCACCAGCGGGTTTTCTTTTTGCCCGTGACGGCAGAAATCCGTGTGCAGGCAAGCGAAAAGTTCATAGAAAAGCCCGGTGGCCCGGTAACGTGCCCCCGGCGCATTGCGCTGCCAGAGCGCGTGAATTTCCTCGAAGCGGCGGCAAATATCTTCCGGGTCGTCCGGGTAGAAACAGTCGATCTGCCCGGCGGAAAAATTCAGAATGTCAAAGTGAATGACAATCAGTTCATCGTGGGTGGCACGGCGCTGATAGTCTACGTTGGCGGGCAGAAAAGCCACTGCCCCGGGCCGAAGCTGCACGTCCACTCCGCCGCCGGTAAGGCGCGCGTCCGTATCTACCCGGAAGGAAAGAGCACAGAAGTGTCGCCCCCGGTTCTCCCGGTGTACCTGCGCCTCGCAGGTGTTTTGCAGGCGCAGTACATCCAGTAATTGAAAGGTCAGCGCATCGTTTTCAAAGATCATGCCGTTCACCTCCTCTAGAGCCTATCACAGTAGTTTCGTTTTTTCAACCTTTTTGTTCGATAATCGGGTTTGCAGCTGCATAGCCGCCCGTTATAATGAAAACGAATCATTTATTGGAAAAGGAGAAAACCATGCCTGATCTGATTTCACATTCGGTCAATTCCTGCTCCTGCCCTTCGGATTTGAAAATTACGGATATGCGATTCGTTGATATCGACGGCGCGCCCAAGCGCTGCACAATTTTGAAAATTGAAACCAATCAGGGAATCACAGGCTACGGCGAGGTACGGGATGCTTCCAGTAAGACCTATGCTCTGATGCTCAAAAGCCGCATTCTGGGCGAGAATCCCTGCAATGTGGATAAAATTTTCCGCAAGATCAAACAGTTCGGCGGCCATTCCCGGCAGGGCGGCGGCGTCAGCGGCATTGAGATTGCTCTATGGGATTTGGCTGGCAAGGCCGATGGCGTGCCCCTGTACCAGCTGCTGGGCGGCAAATTCCGGGACGAGATTCGCGTGTACTGCGATACGGACGTGGAGGGCCGCCATACCGGCCACGATATGGGCCTTGCCCTGAAAAAACGGCTGGACATGGGCTTCACTTTTCTCAAGATGAATCTGGGCGTGGATGGAGGACATGGTGCCGTGGATGTACACCGACCAATACGTCCGTCTGCGCAACAGCACCACCATTCCCGTGTGCACCGGCGAGAATATTTACCTTAAGGAAAGCTTCCGTCCGCTGATCGAACAGGGCGGCGTGTCGGTGATCCATCCCGACATCCTGACCTGCGGCGGAGCGTTGGAGCTGAAAAAGATCGCCGACATGGCGGACGATCATGGTGTAGCCGTAGCAGTTCATATGGCGGAAAGCCCGGTGGGCTGTCTGGCGGCGGTGCAGACCGCGGCGGCCATGAACCACGTGCTGGCGCTGGAATTTCACTCAGTGGACGTGCCTTGGTGGGGCGATATGGTCACGGGCATTCCCAAGCCTCTGTTCCAGAACGGCTTTATTCAGGTGCCTGAGAAGCCGGGCCTTGGCTTTGACGACCTGAACGAAGAAGTGCTTCGGGAGCACATCGACCCGAATATTCCCGGTATGTGGGAACCCACCGACCAGTGGAATCAGGAGTTCTCCAACGACCGAATCTGGAACTGACAGGGGCAGAAAGAAGGAACGTTTGTTATGGAACGCAGAGAATATTTGCTCAAGCCCTTCGAACAGGAAAAGGAATACATGGAGCGCCGTGTGGCCGAGGGCGTGGAGGCCCGCAAGGCGGATGCACGTCTGAAGGTTCTGCACCGGGACGGAACGCCTGTTTCCGGCGCGCACATTCAGGCCAGCCAGACGAAGCACGCCTTCCTTCACGGCGCGAATGTCTTTATGCTGGACGAGATGGAAACGCCGGAAAAGAACCTCGCCTATCGGGAGGATTTCGCCCGGGTGTTTAATCTGGCCACGCTGCCTTTTTACTGGTCCGATCTGGAACCCCGGCCCGGCGCGCTTCGGTTTACCAAGGACAGTGAGAAAGTCTATCGCCGGCCTACGCCCGATCTTTGTCTGGAGTACTGCCGGGGAAAGGACATTACACCGAAGCTCCATTGCCTGAACTACGACCAGTGGACGCCTACTTGGGTCGACCACAACAACGTGGCCGAGGTCAAGCGTCTGCTGGAAAAACGTTTTGCGGAGATTGCCGCCCGCTATGCCGGTCAGATTCATTGCATGGAGGTCATTAACGAGACACTGCTGTGGTATGACGAGTGGAAAGATCAGGGCCGTTGGAGCACCCAGTTCTTCTTCGAGGATGATCTGGTGGAATGGAGCTTCCAGTGCGCTAGGAAGTATTTCCCCCAGAATGAACTCATCATCAACGAAGCCACCGAGCAGGCGTGGGACGTCCACGCGGCGGGGCGCAGCGCCTATTCTGCCGTGATTTCCGACAGCATTCGCAAGGGTGCGGTCATCGACGGCATCGGCTTGCAGTACCACCTTTTCTACTCCAAAGAGCGGGAAGCGGAACAGGCATGCCCGCTGCTGAGCCCCAAGCGGTTGTACGGCTGCATGGATCACTACTGGAACCGTTACCACAAGCCTTTGCAGGTGACAGAGGTCACCATTCCCGCCTATTCCAACAGCGCGGAGGACGAAGCGCTGCAGGCCGAGGTGCTGGAAAAGCTGTTCACCATCTGGTTCAGCCATCCCGCCATGGAAGCGGCAATCTACTGGAATCTGGTGGACGGCTACGCGGCCTTCGCGCCCCAGGGGGATATGACCGCCGGTGAAAACTATTACCACGGCGGCCTGATCCACTTCGATATGACCCACAAGCCCGCCTATGACATGATGAACGAGCTGTTCCACCATCGTTTCCGCACAGAAGCAGACGGGGAGACGGATGGTCAGGGCTACGCGGCCTTCCGCGGGTTTGAGGGCGATTATGAACTCACTGTGGAAAAGAATGGTCACAGCGTAAAAACGCCGTTCACCCTGCGCAGGGACGGCGGCGAAGCCGAGATTCGTTTGGAGGACTAACGATGCTGTTCAACACAAGAGAAGAAATCATCGCCATGACCCCGGAATGGACGGGGGAGCGCTTCGAGGACGGCCGTCCCAAGGTGGCGGACAAGTATCTGGACGCGCTGTATGGCATGACGTTGGAGGAGCTTTGGAAGCCCATTTTTGTCAAGGGCTATGAGAGCCAGTTCATCGTCATGAAGTCCCTGCGCCCGGAGTTCAAGGAAGACGGCACGGTTAACCGAAAACTGGTGGGCCGCGCTGTGACGGCCATGTACGCGCCGGTGCGCCCGGACTACAAGGAGGCTATGAATGCCATGGCCCGGGGCCAAGGGCCTGTCGGGCACGCCCAATCAGTGGGTCATTGACAGCCTGACCGACCGGGACGTGATCGTCATCGACATGTTTGACAAGGTGTACAAGGGCACTTTTCTGGGCGGCAACCTGACTACCGCCATCCATCAGAAGACCGGCAACGGCGGCGCGGTGATCTGGGGCGGCATCCGGGACATTGAGCAGATGCACCGGGTGTCGGACGTGCAGGTGTACTATCGTGGCATTGACCCCACGCCCATCCGGGATTTTGTCATGACGGGCATGAATTGCCCTGTGCGGCTGGGCGACGGCCGGGACGCGGCCATTTGTCTGCCCGGCGACGTGGTGTACGGCTGCTCCGGAGGCGTGCTGTTTATCCCGCCCCAGCTGGTGGTGGACGTGGTGGACGACGGGGCCAAGACACAGGTAAAAGACCTGTTCGGCTTTGAAATGATCAGCCAGAACAAGTTCACCACCGCCCAGATCGACAAGAAAACGTGGAGCGAGGAAATGCTGGATCTGCTGATGGAGTTCATCCGCACCGACGAGCGGGCCGCGGCCTATCGGGACATCGACTGGTCGAAGGAATATGATTTGGCCCGCAACGGCGACCCCACCGACACCCAGTCGGCGCTGTAAGGGCGAAAGGGGGACACGATATGAGCGAAACCCAAACAAGGCGCGTTCTGGTGACAGGCTCCTCCCGAGGAATTGGGCGGGCGCTGGCGCTGGGACTGGCGCAGGACGGCTATGAGGTGGTCGTCCACTGCGCCTCCAACCGGGCAAAAGCCGAGGAAACCAGAAAACTGATCGAAGAAAAGGGCGGGAAAGCCGCCGTGGTGACCGGCGATCTGACCGACCCCTGCACCGCTGAAAGGCTTATGGCCGAGACTGGCCCGCTGGATGCGCTGGTGCTGGACGCATCGCTTCAAATTCGCCGTCCGTGGCAGAAAATTTCGCTGGAAGAATACCAGAAGCAGATGACCTGCAACTTCTATTCCTCCCTACGGTTCATTCAGCTGGCAGTGCCCCATATGAAGGCGCAGAAGTGGGGGAGGATCGTCACCAGCGGTTCGGTGCAGGAGCGCAAGCCCCATCCCGATATGCTGGTGTACTCGGCCTCCAAGGCGGCGCAGACCAACATGGCGCAGTCGCTGGCCCAGCAGCTGGCGGCGGACGGGATCACGGTGAACAACGTCGCTCCGGGTGTGATCTTTACCGACCGCAACGTGGAAGCACTGAGCGACCCGACTTACGCGGCGGAAGTGACGGCCTCCATTCCCGCGGGTTTTTATGGCGAGCCGCGGGATTGCGCTGGTGTGGTGCGGCTGCTTCTGAGCGACGCGGCCCGCTACATCACCGGCCAATCTATCTATGTGGATGGGGGAAAGAGCCTGTAATCAGGACTCGCCCAGTTCTTCCTTTCCCTCACGGTCTGCCTTGGCAAAAGCGCCTGGCGCTGCCCCAAGCACCTGCTTGAAAACGCGCGAGCAATAGCTGGAGGACGAAAAGCCCGCTTCCAGCGCCGCAGCCTGTAGCGTCCAGCCGTCCTGCAGCAGCGATACGACCTTTTCCACCCGCATTCGGCGGATCAGTTCGATCATGGAAGTGTTCATTTCGTTGCGCACGGTGTGGCACAGAGTGGAACGGGAGACGTTCAGCGCCGCGGCAATGCTGTCCAGCGTCATGGGCCGGGCAAGGTTGCTGCGGACGTAGGACATGATCTTCTTGCACAGGGGCGGCTCCGTGCGGCGGATCATCCCCTGAATGTAGACGTACTTGGCCAGAGCATCCAGCATATGGCAAGCGGAAAGCATTTTTTCGCTGGTCATGACGGGCAGCTGATGGTAGAGTCGCTGCATCTCCTGCACGTCCATCCCCAAGGCGCGCCATCTTTCCACAGCTTCGGACGGAGGGCCGCCGCCGTCGCCGGGAAGCTGCACCTGACCGATCATGAAATAGCCGAGGGTGCGTCCGGCTTCCTGCACTGGGTAGGTATACTCATGAAGCCCGGCGTGGCAGACCAGACGACAAACCTCCCCGGTTTCCCGGGCGTGGTTGAGACCGCGCGCATCGCAGTATGCGCAGTCGTGGCGCAGCGTCTCGTTCTGCCGCAGCAGCGCGCAAAACGGCGAGGCGTAAACGGTATCGCCGATGACGGACCACTCGTCGCCGTGATACCAGAAGGAAATGCAGATGCCCGTCAGCGTTCGAAAGTCCCGCAAAAGCTCCTGCAGCTTTTGGCGGTCGATGGACATGCCAGCCATGGAATCCCTCCCTGAAATGGTTTAGCGGGCGATGGTAACGCCGTAGTACAGAAGCGCATAACCGTCCCCGGCACGGATCTCCAGCCCGCAAAGCTCCCGTCCCGTTTCCAGCGGCAGACGAAGCAGATGGGCTACATAGCGCTCCCGATCCGGGTCGTTGATAAAGCGCAGCACACAGGGTGCGTTGGAGGCCACGGGGCGGATGCGGGACGGGCCGAACCAGCCTGCGGCGGTCGTGATCTCATGGCCGTTGCGAAGGGGGAACACCTTCCGCCCGCCGTCCGCATAGCAGACGGCGCACTGACCGGCTTCCTCACCAAAGGCTCCTTCGATGGGAAAGCCCTTGGGCATACTGACGCTGCCTATCAGGTACAGCGCCCGTCCGAAGCCGTTCAGCGGAAGAAATACCTTCCCGGAGGCGGGCTTCATCACCACCAGCGGCTTTTCCAGCAGCGATACGGGCAGACTGCCCAGCCTGTCCGGCGTTTCCGGCAAAACCGGGCCGAAGCGCATTACCCGCAGCTTCCGTTCGCCAAAGACAAAACGAGGGATAGGCTGCGCGGCCAGCGCCATCATGTCGTTCCATGCGGCGGCCTGCGAGGGTTCCGTTGCCGCGCCGGTCAGGCTGACCGACTCCATGGGCGCTTCTTCTACCTGCGGGGACAGAATTTCCAGACTGCGGTGCTCCGGGCGGGGCAGGGAAAACGCGAGGCACTTCTCCTGAAATACGGCATAGTTGGGCAGCGGACGACGGAAACGGTCTACCAGCGCTTCGCACAAAAGCCCATCGTGGCAGGCTGGCGCGGCCCGGTTAAACTCGAACACCTCGGCCCAGCACCACAGAAACGCCCCCGCCAACACCGGCTGATCGTCGGGATTTTCCCAAAGGGCGCGAAGGGTGTCCAGAAAGCGGCCGAACAGGTCGGGATTGTTGAAAACGTGATAGCCGCCCCATTCGGTGAACAAAAGCGGCTTGTCGTTCAGTTCCCGGGCGCTTTCCAGCATTCGTTCATCCGTCGGCGCATAGGGGTGCATGGTATAAAAATCCAGCCCGCATTCGGCAAAGTACTTGCGGGTCATGGGAATATCCATGCAGTTGGCCCCGGACACCAGATGAACGGGGTCGTTCTCCCGGCAGACCTGAGCGGCGGCCCGGAGAAATTCCGGGGTGAAGATGCACTCGTTGAAGCTGAGCCAGAAGGCTACGCTGACGTGGCTTCGATCCCGAAGAACCGTGCGGCGCATGACTTCCAGACTGCCGTCGAAAATCGCCTGATCCTTCATGTCCGACCACCACAGGCCGGGCTCCTCGGAGACCATCAGGCCCAGTTCGTCGGCAAGTTCCAGAATGTAGGGGTGATGAGGGTAGTGAACCAGACGGACGAAATTGGCTCCCGTGGCCTTGATCATGGCCATATCCTGCCGCATCTGCTCCCGGGTCATCACGTGGCCCTGATCGCCCCAAACGTCATGACGGCATACGCCCATCAAAAACAGGGGCTTGCCGTTCAGCAGAAAGCGCTTGCCCTGCACCTTCAGTTCCTTGAAGCCCACCCGCTGAACCAGTCGATCACAGGGAACGCCATTCCGAAGCAGCTCCGTTTCCAGCGTGTACAGAACGGGACTTTCCGGCGACCAGAGGAGCGGATGCTCCATCGGGAAGGAAAATGCCTGTTTCGGCGCTCCGTTCAGGGAGAAAATCGTCTGGCAGGCAATCTGGCCGTCCGGGGCGCGCAGGGTCAGCGAAAGGCCGTCCGCTACGGGGCCGTCGACGGTCAGTTCCACGTGGCACAGGGCAGACGAAGCGTCCGCCGCCAGCTCTGTGTGAAAGAAAACGTCCGCGATCCGGCTTGCGTCCGTATAGACCACCGATACGTCCCGGATGACGCCACTGTAGTTTTCCCAGCCTTCCGCCGGGCCGAAGGCGGCGGGCAAGTCGCGGATCGCCACCCGCAGCTCGTTTTCAACGGGGCGCAGTTTTTCGGTCACTTCAAATTCGTAGGGGACATAGGGGAACATCCTCCCCAGCGATTCGCCATTGAGCGTAACATCTGCCTCGTAGGTGATGCCCTCCAGCCGCAGAAAGGCGCGGCGGCCGACGCAGCCGTCCGGCACGTCAAAAGTACGCCGGCATTCGGCGAAGCCCACGGGAAGGTCGGCATAGGGAATTGCCCGTTTGTCCCACGGGCCTTCGGCGGCACGATAGTCCCAAATTCCATTCAGTGATTGAAGCTTGTGCATGGCTTCTCCTTTCGCTCCGTTATAGGAAGTAATTTGTATGATATCATAATTTCGCTTCATTATATATGGAGAAGGAAAAATAATTGCACAATCGTTTTATTTCATTGCTCGATTATGCATTGTCCGGTACGCTGCTTATTGCTACAATCAAAAACGTAATGACACTTTGACGATAATCAAATGTACAGACAGGGAGGTACTGATATGCGTTCCCAGAAAAACGGGTTGGCTAAGGGAGGGTTTTTCAGCAATCTTCGTTATGACGCCAAAAAGAATCCCATGCTGCTGGTGATGATGATTCCCAGCGTCGCGTTCTTTCTGGTGTTCAATTATCTGCCCATGGTCGGCATTTATTATGCCTTCACCGACTACAACGTGCGCAAGGGTCTGTTCGGCAGCCGCTTTGTGGGGCTGAATAACTTCAAGTTTCTTTTCTCCTCCGGCGCGGCGTGGACGTTTACGGCAAATACGCTTCTGTATAACATCATTTTCATCGTCATCGGCACAGCGCTTCGGATCGCTTTCGCCATCATGCTGGCGGAGATGAGCGCCAAGTTTTTCAAAAAGACCTGCCAAACGCTGATGTTTCTGCCGCACTTCGTGTCCATGGTGCTGGTAGGTACCATCTGCTTCGCCCTGTTCAACTCCAACGGCTTTATCAACAGCCTGCGTCTCACGCTGGGCATGGACAAGTTCTACTACTACGAAACGCCGTGGGTCTGGTACATCCTGATTCCCATCGTGAACTTTTGGAAGACCACCGGCTACGGCACCGTGGTTTATCTGTCGGCCATTACAGGTATCAGCGACGATCTGTACGAGGCGGCGGATCTGGACGGCGCCACCTTCTGGCAGGAGATCATCCACATCACCCTGCCCTGCCTGCGGCCCACGATCGTCATTCTGTTCCTGATGAGCCTGGGCAACATCATGCGCGGCCAGTTCGACCTGTTCTATCAGCTGGTGGGCAATGTGCCGCTGGTACGGAACACCACCGAAATTATCGACACCTATGTGTTCCGCGCCGCTACCGAGACCTTCGATATCAGCCGCGGTACGGCGGTGGGCTTGTATCAGTCCGTGGTGGGTCTGCTGCTGGTGCTGGGCTCCAACGTGCTGGTGCGCAAGGTGGAGCCGGATATGGCGCTGTTCTGAGAAAGGAGGCTGGTCACTATGGAAATGCGCAGAAAATCCAATCGGGGCTACCGGGTGTTCAACCGGGTCTCCACGGTGCTGGTCGGGCTGTTCGCGCTGCTGTGCCTGCTTCCCTTCCTGCTTTTGCTGATCGGTTCCTTTACGGATAACGATGTGGTCGTCCGCAACGGTTACTCCTTCTTCCCGCAAAAATGGAGCGTGGACAGCTATGTATATCTGTTCCGCAATCCGCAGGGCCTGATCAACGCCTATAAGGTGACGATCATCACCACGCTGGCGACCACGGTCTTCGGTCTGTTTCTGACGGCCATGACCGGTTACGCCCTATCCCGGCAGGACTTCCGCAGCCGCAACGTGTTCTCCTTCATGTTCTACTTCACGCAGCTGTTTGGCGGCGGTCTGATTCCGTGGTACATGGTCATCACCCAGTACCTGGGAATGCGGGACACCATGTGGGCGCTGATCGTTCCTTCCCTTTTGAGCAGCTACAACATCCTGCTGATGCGTAACTTTATTAAGCAGTGCGTGCCAAACGAGGTAGTGGAATCCGCCCGGATCGACGGTGCCGGCGACCTGCGTATCTTCGTGCAGATCGTGTTGCGGCTGGCTACGCCCGCGCTGGCGACCATCGGTCTGTTTATCGCGTTGGGCAAGTGGAACGACTGGTATTCCTCCATGCTGTTCATCAAGACTGAATCCAAGCACACGCTGCAGTATTACCTCTACCGCATGGTCAACATGTCCAATGCCATCAAGAGTATGCAGCAGGCGGGCGTGAGCACCGATGTAAAGCTGCCCTCCGAGACCCTGAAAATGGCCATGGCCATCGTGGCCACCGGCCCGGTGGTGCTGGTCTATCCCTTCGTGCAGCGCTATTTCGTCAAGGGTCTGACCGTGGGCGCGGTCAAGGGCTGATTCCCATGCTTATTAGCGGTCAAAGACCGCCGATAGATATTCATTCAAAGAAAGGAAGTCTCTGGAATGAAGAAACTCATCTCTCTGGTACTGGTTCTCATGCTGGCTCTGCCCCTCGTTCCCGCCGCCGTGGCTGAAGCGAAGGAGCCCGTCCATCTGGTAACCATCTCCGCCGGCAGCAAGCCCGCCGGCTACGACGCGGTCATGGAAGCTGCCAATGCCTACTCCGCTGAGAAGTACGGCATCACCATCGAAGTCCGCTTCCTGGACTGGGATCCCAAGACCACCTATCCCATCATCATGAACACCGGCGACGGCGTTGACATGGTGTGGTATTCCTCTTGGCCGGGTTCTCCCGACTACGCCCGTCAGGGTGCTTTCATGGAGTTGGAAGACTACCTGGAGCTGCCTGAGTACGCCGATCTGAAGAACGCCATCAGCGAGACTGCCTGGAACGATGTGAAAATCGACGGCCACATCTACTGCATCCCCGCTCCCGAAACCACCTACGCCGCCAACAACGGTATCATCTACCGCTCCGACCTGTGCGAAAAGCTGAACCTGCCCGTGCCGAACACCGTCGAGAACGCCGTGGCCTATCTGGAAGGCGTGAAGGCCGCTTACCCGGATGTGAATCCTCTGTGCACCGCGTTCACCCGCGGCTATGACTTCGCCCGTCTGGAGCAGGTCGTCTGGGCTCCCGGCACTGTGAACTACGGTCTGGTGCCCGTTGGCTCCGCTGACAATCTGGTCAACTACTACGCTTCCGACGCTCAGCTGGAAGACTACAAGCTCATCCGCTCTCTGGTGGAAAAGGGCATCGTCAGCCGCGACCTGCAGAACGATACGGTGGCTGCCGACGAAAAGCTGAAGGCTGGCACCGCCATGATGGAAATCGGCCATCTGGACAACTTCATCGGCCGCTACAGCGCGTTGGAAAACGCCAAGGCCGAGGATCCCTCCAAGGCTGACTGGACGCTGGACTTCATCCCCTTCAACGTGGCTCAGGGCTACGTGCTGCAGGATGCCGCCACCACCGTCAACGCCACGGGTATCAGCTTCGCTTACCCCGATCACATCAAGGAATCCCTGACCTACATTCAGGCCGTGCTGACCGATCCCACCCTGCATCACCTCATCCGTTACGGTATCGAGGGCGTGCACTACGAACTGGACGAGGACGGCAACTACGTCAACCTGTCCGAGGACTTCGGTCCCTGCGGTCTGTCCACCTGGAACTGGCGTTCTGACGCTCTGAGCCTGGAAGGCGGCAACAGCGCCGGCGACGTTAAGCGCCGCGAGATCCTGGATCAGTACAAGGCCTGCGAAGCCCTGACCTGCGCTTTCACCTTCGACCGCACCAGCGTGGAGGACGAAGTGTCCAATTTCCAGCTCGTGGTCGATCAGTACCTCAAGCCCCTCCAGTACGGTCTGGTAGAGGATGTGGAAGCCGGTCTGCAGACCTTCCGCGACAAGGCGGAAGAAGCCGGTGTCAGCAAGATTCAGGAAGAATACACCCGTCAGTACACCGAATGGCTGGCCAACAACAAGTAAGCCTTCGGTCGTAAACAACCCTTCCGTCCCCGGCAGCTCCTCGCTGCCGGGGACAATGTTCATTCCCCTTTAGCGAACCGGCCATCAAGCCGAAAGGAAGAAAAGCGGCAATGCAAACCAATTCAACACCTTCAACGATTTCCTCCATCCAGTGGAGCGAAACCATCCCTGCAGTGGGAAAATATGACGTGATCGTGGCGGGCGGCGGCATTTCCGGCGTGGCGGCGGCGCTTTCCGCCGCGCGGCTGGGCAAAAGCACCCTGCTATTGGAGAAAAACACGGTGCTGGGCGGACTGGCGACCATCGGTCTCATCAACTTCTGGGTGCCCCTGTGCAACGGCCGGGGCAAGCAGATCATCAAGGGCATGGCCGAGGAACTGCTGCGGCTGTCGATCCGCTACGGCTTTGATTCCCTGTCCGACGAGTGGAAAAACGGCGAGCCGGATCATCCGACCACCAACCGCTACGTCACCCGCTACTCCATCGGCATGTTTGCTCTGGCGCTGGTAGACCTGCTTCATTCCAGCGGCGTGAAGATTCTTTACGACTCCGTGGTTTCCCAGCCTGTTATGGAGGACGGCCATTGTAAAGGACTGATCGTGGACGGCAAGTCGGGCCGTCAGTTCTATGAGGCCGGTATGGTGGTGGACGCGACCGGCGACGCAGACGTGCTGCTGCGGGCAGGAGTCCCCACGGTGGACGGCGAAAACTTCTTTACCATGGTGGCCTATGGCACCGATTTGGCCCACTGCAAACAGGCGGTGGAGAAAAATGATGTGGGTCTGGCCTGTGTGAGCTATCACGGCGGCAATGCGTCCCTGTACGGGCAGTATCACCCGGCGGATATGCCCAAATTCCCCGGCACGTCCGTGGAGGTTGTCAGCGATTATCTGATTCAGAATCAGCTCAAGCTGTTTGAGAAGGTGAAGGATCAGCCTCGAATGGAGCGGGACGTGCAGTACCTGCCCGCCGAGGCCCAGCTGCGCACCACTCGTCATATCGACGGCGATGCGACCTTGACCATGGATGATCTGTACCGCCATCAGGAAACCTCGATTGGAGCCATTTGCGATTTCGATCATCGGGACCGGCTGTTCGAGGTGCCCTTCGGCGCCTTGGTCAAGCATGGCTTCGATAACCTGCTGACCTGCGGCCGCAGCGCTTCCGCGTCCGGCTGGGGCTGGGACGTGCTGCGGGTGATCCCGCCCGCCGTGCTGACCGGTCAGGCGGCCGGGATTGCCGCGGCGCTGGCATTGGACGAGCAAAAGCCCGTTTATGACGCGCCTGTGTCCGCAATTCAGAAGGTGCTGGCCGATACCGGCGTCATCATCCATTTCGACGACGCATGGGTGCCTGCCGATCAGACTGCCGATACATTCGCCCAAACCGAAGGTCATCTTTGAGAAGAAATGCACCATTGCCGAAAGGACAGGATGAAGATGAAGAAAGTAACGACCCGTTATCTGGACGGCCAAAAGGAAAAAAGCGTCGCGGAGCTTCACTGGGACGAGACGCTGACCGAGCAGGAGAACCGGCTGATCAATCTGTACCCCGAGGTGCAGTACCAGACCATTCAGGGCTTTGGCGGCGCGTTCACCGACGCGTCCGGCTATGTGTTCGCCAAAATGCCGGAGGAGCTTCAGCGCAAGCTGGCTCACGACTATTTCTCCCCGGAGGGCAACGCCTACACGCTGGGCCGGACCTCCGTGGACAGCTGCGATTTCTCCGCGGGCATCTATTGCTCCGATAATACCCCGGACGACTTTGAATTGAAGGATTTTGACCCGGCGCGTTCGGAGAAGTACGTCCTTCCGCTGGTGAAGATGGCGCAGGAGGAAGCCGGACGGCCCATCGGCATGATGCTGACCCCGTGGAGTCCCCCGGAATGGATGAAGACCAATCATTCCCGGCTGCATGGCGGCGAACTGAAGCCCGAATATTACAGCCTGTGGGCCGAATACATCTGCCGCTTCATCGAAGCCTATCAGCAGGCGGGCGTAGATGTGAAGATGCTATCCTCCCAGAACGAACCCAAGGCCGTGCAGACGTGGGATTCCTGCCTGATGAACGCCGCTCAGGAGCGCGAGTTCATTCAGCACCATCTCTATCCAGCCCTAAAGCGCCATCATCTGGAGGACGTCTGCCTGCTGATCTGGGATCACAACAAGGAGCGGGTGTTCGACCGGGTCAGCGAGACGCTGAACAATCCTGAAGTGGCGGAAATGGTTGGTGGCGCGGCAGTTCACTGGTACAGCGGCGACCATTTTGAAGCCCTGCAGATGACCCATGAGCGCTTCCCGAAGCTGCAGCTGGTCTTCTCCGAGGGCTGCGTGGAGTTCAGCCGTTTCGGCGGCACCCATCAGGTGCGGGACGCGGAAATGTACGCCCATGACGTGATCGGCAGCATGAATCACGGTCTGAACGCCTTCATTGACTGGAACCTGCTGCTGGACGGAAAGGGCGGCCCCAACCATGTGGGCAATTTCTGCTCCGCTCCCGCCATGTATGACGAGGAGACCGGCGAGCTGCGCTACAATCTGTCCTTTGATTATCTGGGCCATTTCAGCCACTATATCCGGCCCGGCGCGGTACGCATCGGCATGTCCCGCTTCGGGGAAGCGCTGGAAGCGCTGGCCGTTCGGAACCCGGACGGAACGATCGTGGTCGTGGTGTTGAACCGCCGGGACGAGGACGCGAAGTTCTTCCTCCGCAAAAACGGCCGCGTCGTGGAAACGATGCAGGAAGCCCACTCTATCAGCACCTATGTGATGGACGCGGACGAATAATCAATAGCCCCTTCGGTTTCTCCTGTGGGATGGAAAACCGAAGGGGTTTTCTATGATGAAGGGGCTTGCTTCCCGTTGGGTTTTGCTGTATAGTAAAGAAACTTAAAAAACTTTTGCCCGATTTTTGACAAACGGAAAGGAGTCGATGATATGCCCCTTCATAACCAGCAGCGGGAGGCGGAGATCGCACGTCGTGCCCGGGAAATTGTGGATCAGATGACCGTGGAGGAATGCGTGTGGCAGACCCTTTATACCGCCCCGGCCATTGAGCGGCTTGGGCTCCCCAGCTATAACTGGTGGAATGAGGCGCTTCACGGCGTGGCCCGGGCGGGGCTGGCGACGGTGTTCCCACAGGCCATCGGTCTGGCGGCCTGCTTCGACGAAGAACTGATGAAGCGCGTCGCGGACGTGATCTCCACCGAGGGACGGGCCAAGTACAACGAAGCCCAAAAACACGGCGACCATGACATTTACAAGGGACTGACCTTCTGGAGCCCCAATGTGAACCTGTTCCGGGATCCTCGCTGGGGACGCGGTCAGGAGACCTACGGCGAAGATCCCTGCCTGACGGCCCGGCTGGGCATGGCCTTTGTGAAGGGACTGCAGGGGGACGACCCCGACCACCTGAAAGCCGCTGGCTGCGCCAAGCACTTTGCCGTTCATTCCGGCCCGGAAAGCCTGCGCCATGAGTTCGACGCGGAGGCATCGCCCCGCGACCTTTGGGAAACCTACCTGCCCGCCTTTGAAGCGCTGGCCACAGAAGCAGGTGTGGAGGGCTTCATGGGCGCGTACAACCGTACCAATGGCGAGCCCTGCTGCGGCCATTCCGTGCTGATGAAGCAGATCCTCCGGGGCAAATGGGGCTTCGAGGGGTATTTCACCTCCGACTGCTGGGCCATTGCGGACTTCCATCTGCACCACCATGTGTGCGATACGCCGGTGGAATCGGTGACGCTGGCCATGAAGAATGGAACCGACCTGAACTGCGGCCAGATGTACGGCCACCTGCTGACGGCCTATCACGAGGGCAAGGTGACGGAGGAAGAACTCCGCAACGCGGCCTTCCGCCTGATGCGCACCCGGCTGCGGCTGGGTCTGCCCGGCGAAACCACTCCGTGGGACGGCCTGACCTATGCGGATGTGGATACTGACGAGCATCGGGCTCTGAATCTGGATGCGGCCCGCAAGGCGCTGGTGCTGCTGAAAAATCAGGACGGCTTCCTGCCGCTGGATCGGACGAAGCTGCATACCGTGGCAGTCATCGGTCCCAACGCCATTTCGACGGTGGCGCTGGAGGGCAACTACTGCGGCACGGCGGGGGAATATCACACTGTTTACGACGGCATTCGGGAAGCGCTGCCCCAGACGACCCGCGTGTACTACGCGCAGGGCAGCCATCTCTGTCTGGACAGGGTGGAAGACCTTTCCAGAAACCCCAACGACCGTATCAGCGAGGCTGTTGCCATCGCTTCCCGCTGCGAGCTGGTCATTCTGGCCGTGGGACTGGATCAGTACATCGAGGGCGAAGAAATGCCCGATTCCAAGCTGAAGACCTGCGGCGACAAGGCCGACCTGCTGCTGCCGGAGGGCCAGCGGGCACTGATCACCGCCATTGGTCAAACCGACGTGCCTACAATTATCGTCAATATGAGCGGCAGCGCCATTGATCTTGCCGACGGCAACGACTATGCCAAGGCGATCATTCAGGCGTGGTATCCCGGCGCGGAGGGCGGACGGGCTGTGGCGCAGCTTATCTTCGGCGATTATTCTCCCTCGGGCCGTCTGCCGGTCACGTTCTACCACAATGACGAAGACCTGCCTGCCTTTACCGATTATGCCATGACGAACCGCACCTATCGCTTCCGGGAACAGAAGCCACTCTATCCCTTCGGCTATGGCCTGTCCTATACCCGATTCGCCTATTCCGGCCTTCGGGTGGAAGTTGCCGCCGGGGAGCCGGTTCGAGTGTTCGCCACCGTGCAGAACATTGGCGGCCGGGCGGGCGACGAGATCATTCAGGCCTATATCCATCTGGAAGACGCGGAAGTACCCGTGCCCATGCGCACGCTGGCCGCGTTCCGACGTGTCAGCCTGAAACCGGGCGAACGCCGGGAAGTAGAGTTGAAACTGCTTCCGTTCGCTCTGTATGAGTACGAGGAAGACGGCGCACGGCATACGCACAGCGGCCAAGTGCGTCTGTGGGTCGGCGGTCGCCAGCCGGACGAGCGCAGCCGCGAACTGACCGGCACCGAGGTATTGGAAACCCTGTTCACCTTGGAATAAACCAAACAACAAACAAAGCAAGACGTCCACTGATATGTACCCATTTTTCTGGACACCAGCTTAAAATTTAAGAATTAGGATATCACCAAGGATGCTTCTCTGAATTTAGAGGGAGGCATCCATTTTGTTTTAGCTTGGATTCTACTGTTATTGTAATAGTCGATGTGATCTGCAATGGCCTTGGAGAAAGTTTCGAAGGAAGGATAGTTCTTCTCAAAACCATAAAACATTTCATTCTTCGATCTGCCAAAGAAGGTCTCCATAATGCAGTTGTCATAGCAGTTCCCTTTTCTGGACATGGATTGAACGATTCCATGCTTCTGAAGTTCTTTGCGGTAGAATGCGTGCTGGCACTGCCAGCCCTGATCTGAGTGCATGATCAAGCCTTGCAAAGAGGGAAAGCGTTCAAACGCCTTATGCAGCATATTCTTTATCTACTCCATATAGGGGCTGTTCGAGAGATTGTAAGAAATAATCTCATTCATGTTCATATCCAGAGCCGGAGAAATATAGCATTTGCCCCATGACAGATCAAACTGCGAAGCATCCGTTGTCCACTTTTGCAGAGGCCTCTCGGTATGCTGTAGTATTTCAGGCCCGCAAGTCTTTTCAAGCCGATTCCATTCCACAACTGCATGATGAAAACGATCTGTGCTTACTCCTTCTGGCGTTTCCGCCCATTTTCCCTGTCGGTATAGTTCGACACAATGTTTCTTGTACTCGTAGCTGTATTTCATGAAATTACCCCCAATGCTGGGTGTCCAGTATTGGGGGTAAATATCACCACTCCCCAGCGGAGCGGACGTCTTGTTTTTCGTTCGAAGGTTTGCTGAATGTTCTGTCACTTTTCCAGAAGCTCCGTCAGCACTTCCCCAACATCCCGCCCAATGCACAGGGAATGGGACTGGATCGACTCCGGGCAGAAGGCCTCGTCCTGATTGATGCAGACGTACAGCGCTCGAGGATTTTGAACGGTGAACTGCCAGAAAGGCACTTTGATGATGCTGGGGGTGTTGTATCCTACCCCTAATTCCAGAAAAAGGATTTTCTGTCCCGAACGGGTACGAAGAAAGGTTTCATACCGTTCCGCCGCCCGGTGCCAGCCCTCGTCCTCGGCAAAATGATCGTCCGAGCGGAGATTCATGGTCAGGGGTTTGCCGCAATGCGGGCAAACCGGCACAAGCTCCGAGGGAATCTTCATTTGCTTCTGGCGTTTCACCATTTCGCGGATCAATGCTTCGTTATCAAAGGTCTCCTGACGGCATGGTACGCTGCACTGAAACAGTCCGTAGTCGCCCTGTGTATAGAACAGCCGCTTTTTGTCAAATCCCGCTTTTTGAAAGCAATGGTCTACGTTGGTCGTGATGACGAAGTAGTCTTTATCCGCCACCAGCTTCAGCAGATTCTCATAAATCGGCCTTGGTGCGTCCAGATAGCGGTTGATGTAAATGTACCGGCTCCAATAGGCCCAATGCTCCTCCGGGGTCGCAAAGGGATAAAAACCGCCGGTGTACATATCCCGGAAATTGTATTTTTCCGCGAAATCGGAAAAGTACTGTTGGAACCGTTCGCCGGTGTAGACAAACCCGGCGGAGGTGGAAAGTCCGGCCCCCGCGCCGATCACGACCGCGTCCGCCGTTTCCAGCTCATTTTTCAGACGGGACATCGGATTCGAGCAGTTTTTGGTAGAGACGTTCGTCCGATTCGTGAAATACATTGAAGATCACCTTGATTTGACTGTGTTTTTGAAAAGTCTGAACGGTTTGGATGGCGATGCGGGCGGCTTCCTCCGGCGGAAAATGAAATTCCCCGGTGGAGATACAGCAGAACGCCACGCTTTCCAGCCCGTGCTGTTCCGCCGTTTCCAGACAGGCGCGGTAGCAGGAAGCCAGCTGGGTCCGATGGGTTTCCGTCAGTCTGCCGCCAACATAGGGGCCCACGGTGTGCAGCACGTACCGGCACGGCAGATTGAATGCAGGGGTGAGCTTGGCCTGTCCCACAGGCTCGTTATGGCCCTGCAGCTCCATCAGCTCGTTCAGGGAAAGCCGCAGCTGCACCCCGGCAAAGGTGTGGATAGCATTGTCGATGCAGCCGTGGCAGGGATAAAAGCAGCCCAGCAGGGCACTGTTGGCCGCGTTGACGATTGCGTCACAGCGAAGGGTGGTTATATCGCCGCGCCGAAGATACAGCCCGTCCCCAATGGGAGTCAGCGTCCGCCACTCCGTGACGGTGCGGCGTCGCAGCTCCTCCTGCAGGTATTCATCCTGCACCTGAAGAAATGCCCGATCGATCGGGCGAGGCGGGCGTATGTTCATCAGACTGCGAAGCAGCTTCTTTTGGCCGGGCGTGTCCTGCGGAACAGGCCAATCACAATAGGACGGGTTTTCCTGCAAAACCCATCGGATCAGAAATTGCCGCCGTTCACTCTGGTTCATTTTTATCCCCTCTTTTGAATGACCTGCTTCGGACAGGTCTCCGCGCAACGCCCGCATTGCAGGCAACGGCGCTGATCGATGCTTACCGGCTTTTTTGAAATATCAATACATTTTTGCGGACAGACGGAATAGCATAGCTTGCAGCCGATACAGCCGTCGCCTACGTAAAATCCCGGAGCAGGACGCGCCGTATTCCCGATGAAAAAATGATCTCTCGTCACATGAGCGGGAATACGGATATCAAAGTATTCTCCCGCGGCTTCGTACAGGCGAAATACTTCCAATGCCGCACGGGTATCGCCGGGATAGATTTCCTGCATATAGGGGTTCTTCTCAAATATTTCATCCAGCTTTTCGCCGCCGATATTTTGAATTTTTCCGCGCAGGGAAATCGAAACATTATCCCTTGTCGCCGAAAGCGCTACGTAACCCTGCTCCATGAGCTGCTCGTAAAACGCCTTTCCCCTGGCAGTCAGAAAATACACGCCCTGCTCGTCCCACAGCATCATGTCGATGACACGGGTCTGAGGATGCCCATCCGCCCCGATCGTAGCGACCGTGGCGGAGTGAATGGTCTCCACCAGATAGTTAAAATAATCGTTCTTCGTCATGGAAGGTACCCCTTTTATTCTAACGACCATCAGCCCCGCAGCTTTGTTCTCCTGCGGGGTCGTAAGATTTCGATCAGAATTCGTAGGGCGGATTCCCGGAAAAATCGGCGATCACGCCGTGAGCGTTCTCCAGATAAAATACCTCGAAGATGGGATTGTCCGCAGTCTGGTATTGCCCCTTCACGATGGGATTCTGAATGCACATTTCCTTGGCGGCCTTATTGTTCTCAAAGACGGCCTTGCCATGCAGACGGAGCCAGGCGTATTCCGGGCTGGAAATGGAAATTTCGACTTCGGGGTTAAGCTGCATATCTTTGTAAACATCCTTGGTGTTGTTTGTGCAGAACCACAGCTTGCCGTCCAACGCCCCGGCAAACATAAAGGGGCGGCACTTGGCCTTTCCGTCGCGGCCAACGGTGGCCAGATACTGTACGGGATTGGCATTCAGAAATTCGACGACTTTGTTCATGATGGATTCCTCCTGATGATCATTACCTGCGAACGCTTTTGTTTCCCGTTCGCTGGGTTCATCATATCGCCGCCCTGCTGGGTTGTAAAGTAAGCACAATATTGTGGTATAGTTACCGAAAAGATACCATTGCGGATTTACAAGGCTTTCCGGCTATGAAAAAATTTCAAAAGGGAAAATGGGGGAAAGACAGGTCTGATTTCCACCGCCGTATTCTTTTCTGAAACGGCTCTTTCTTGACTTTTTTCCGTGCAGCGGCTATGATAGACGACGTTTGAAAATACAGAAAACGAGGCGTACGCAAGCCATGCAGGAAGCCGCACAGAACTCCGTTCCCCGCCGCTGTGAAAAACTGGTCCTTGTCCTTCGGAAAAACGTGGTGCCGCTCATTGCCTTTGGCGCGGCGGCGATCTCCGCCTTTCTGGTGCCGCCGGACGCGCAGTATGCCGGGTATTTTGACGTAAAGACGCTCTGCTGCCTTTTCGGAACGCTTGCCGTGGTCTGCGCTCTGAAAAACATTCACTTTTTTGCCATTCTGGCCCGGAAAGTGATTCGTTTGGCGGGAAATGCCCGCATGGCTGCCGTTGCGTTGAGTTATATCACCTTCATTGGCTCTATGCTGATCGCCAATGATATGGCGCTGATCACCTTTCTTCCGCTGGGGTATCTGGTATTTTCCGCTGCGGGGAAAAAGCGGGACGTGGCAAGAGTGTTCATCCTGCAGAATATCGCGGCCAATCTGGGCGGGATGCTGACTCCCTTCGGCAATCCGCAAAATCTGTACCTGTATTCCCATTTTCAGATCCCCACAGGGGAGTTCATGTCCATTATGCTCTGGCCCTTCGTAGTGTCCATGCTGCTGGTAACGGCCTGCTGCTTTCTCATTCAGCCCTATGCCCTTCGGGTCAGCGATACCCGGGAGGAACGTCTCCCGTTTGTCAGAACGGCGCTCTATCTGACACTGTTCCTGATGACGATTTTGATGATCTTCCGCGTCCTGCCGATCTGGCTGGTGCTGACGGCCGTGGTGATCGGCCTGCTGATCCTGGATCGAAAAGCCCTGACCATGGTGGACTATGGCCTGCTGGCCACATTCGTGTGCTTCTTTATTTTCTCAGGCAACATGAGCCGTTTACCGGCAGTGCGCACCTTCTTTTCCGAACTACTGGAAAAGAACACGCTGCTGACCGCCGTGATCTCCTGTCAGTTTATCAGCAACGTACCCACAGCCGTTCTGTTGGCCCAGTTTACAGACCAGTACGCCGCTTTGCTGCGAGGGGTGAATATCGGCGGAACTGGCACATTGATCGCCTCATTGGCTTCGCTCATCACCTTTCGGGAGTTTACCGCCCATTACCGCGAATCAACAAAAATGTATCTTGGATTGTTTACATTGATGAATTTCGGCTTCCTGCTGATTTTGACATTGCTTTGTCTGGCGATCGGATAACGGCTTCCCTAAAAGAGTGGCTTCTCGCAAAGACGCTCTTTTGTATGGCGATCCTGCGAAAAAACTGAAAGCAGGAAAAAATCTCCCGCAACGCGAATTAGGGAAACAAAGGCCGCGTTTACAGACGGCGGCAGCATCTTTTATAAAAAGACAGGAGAAACCAATGAAAACGCTGGTGGAACGGTTGGAGACCCCGGTTCGGGAGGAAACGGACGTATTGGTAGTCGGCGGCGGTATTGCAGGCGTGGCTGCAGCGTTAGCGGCCCGCCGCGCAGGCGTTCGGGTGCTTTTGCTGGAAAAACAGGCGCTGCTGGGTGGATTGGCGACCAACGGGCTCATCAGCTGGTATGAGCCCCTTTGCGACGGGCAGGGTCACCAGCTGATCTACGGACTGGCGGAGGAGCTGCTTCGTCTGTCCTTCCGTTATGGGGACGACAGCCTCCCGGAGATTTGGAAAGACCGCTCCGTCCCGGTAGACCCCGCCAAGGTTCGCCCGGAAAAGCAGCATCCCGTGGGCGGGCGCTACGCCACGTTCTTTTCGCCCACCATGTTTCAGCTGGCCATGGATGAAATTTTGCTGAACGAGGGCGTGGAGCTGCGGCTGGACATTCAGGCCGTGACCCCGGTGTTGGAGAATGGCCGTGTGGCCGGAGTGGTAACGGAAAGCAAGAGTGAGCGGGAATGCTTCCCAGCCAAGGCGATAGTGGACGCCAGCGGCGATGCCGACCTCTTTGACCGGGCGGGCGTTCCCTGTGTGCTGGGCAAGAACTTCCTTTCCGTTGTGGCCCATTGGAGCGACACTTCCGAAAAGAAAAAGGCGCTGGAACTGCGGAGATGGCGTTGCGGCGGAGCCGACCTGCATGGCAACGGCCACCCGGTGGATTATCCCTTCCTGTCCGGCACCACCAACGAAGAAGTGACCCGGTTCCTGCTGGATGGCCGCCGAATCATTCGGGAAAAAACGATGGGGGAAGACCGCACCGCGCGGGATATCGTAGCCTTGCCCGCTATGGCGCAGTTCCGCAAGACCCGCCGTCTGGACGGCGCGTATACGCTAACGGAGCGGGATTGCCACGCGGCTCATGCCGACTCCATTGGTCTGGCGGCCGATTTTGAAAAAGTAGGGGATTGGTACGAAATTCCCTACGGCTGCCTGTATCACCCGGACTGCGCCAATATGCTGGCGGCGGGTCGGATGATCAGCTCCGACGGCTGGGCATGGGATGTGACCCGCGTTATCCCTGTCTGTGCGCTGACGGGACAGGCCGCGGGGCTTGCCGCTGCCCAGATTGCCGCCACCGATCAAACCGCCGCGGCGCTCCCCATTGACGGAGTGCAAAAAGCGCTTCGAGAACAGGGCGTGGTGCTGCACAGGGCCGATCTGGCGGAGTGATTCTTATGCCAAAAGGCGAAGCAAGAGCAATCACAGCATTTTTGTGCTGTGATTGCTCTTTATAGACCTGCGGATCGAAATTGAGAAAAGAAAGGGAAGCATATGTCCTGGTGTATTGGAGGCGGAATTTTCTTCCTTGCCTTGGGAATGTTCCTTTTTTGGAAACCGGATTTGGTGTGGAAATTAACGGAAGAATGGAAATCCTATTGTGCAGATGAGCCGTCTGAGTTCTATCTGAAAGTTACCAAAATTTGCGGTATTTTATTGGCTCTGTTTGGAATTGTTGTGATGATTCTTCCCTTTATTGTAGAATAACAACTTCTTATTGTAAGAGCGCATTTCTAGATAGAGGGTAGCTTCATAAGGAAAACGCCCCGGGCATTCAATAGCTCGGGGCGTTTGGCTTTAAGATTGCGTTTTCGGCAAGGAACGTTATCCATCCCGTTGAGGGTCACAAGCGGAACAGTGCCTTTGCCAGCTTCTTTCCGCTTTCCGTTTTCATGCTCGTGTTCATGAAATTTTGGACATTTGCGGGGCTGTAGGTCTTTTCAGAGGCGTTGACAAGGTAATCCGCCTCGATCAGAATCTGATAATCCATGCCGTCGATCCCCGTCAGGGTGTGATGATGGCCTACCAGATAGGCGATTCGCTCCACCCGCGCTTCGGTCATGCCGGAATCGGCCAGAAAGGTCCTGACGATGGACGGACCTTCTTTTTCCTGCAATTTTCCGTCAGCACGACCGTATTTTTCACGGCAGAAGGGACAGGCAATGTCGTGGACGATGGCGGTCGCCTCCAGCAGATATTGAGTGTCCGCGTCTAGCCCTTCCAGCTCGCCGATGGTCTTGGCATAGGTCCATACGGTGATGAAATGGGTGATGTCGTGAAGATTGCCGTTCGAAAAGACGATCATTTGTTCCATGAGCTGCGAAATGGTTTTCATCTGTAACCCCTCTTATTCTTCAATATCCGCAAACATCAGCAGGTCAAAACAGGGGTAGTTTTCTTCGGTCTCGCCGTCCGCTGATCCCAGAGACATGCCGGTGCAGGTGCCGTACATCGTGATACGCTGGCCTTCCTGATAGCCTGGTTCTTCCTTGCAGGTGACCAGAATGATATCGGAATAATTGCCGCTTTTCCTGGTGAGCGCCATACGGGCCAGCCAGCCGTCGCCGGACTCTGCGGCGCTGAGAAAATAGGCGTTGTAGCCCATGACCTTGCCCTCGTAGCCCGCTATTTTTTGCACAAGGGTAGCATATCCGGGTTTGACCGCTTCTTTCTTCAGTTGCTTGAGCGTGTCCGCAGCCGACCAGTTGCGGCTGACGGTGTAGATCAGCCGGCGGTCAGTCAGGGATTTTTTGGAGAAGATCAGCCCGATCTCGTAAACGCCCTCCTGCTTCAGGGTAAAATCGATGGAAAATTTGCCTTCGGAGGTAACTTTTTTGGTGCCGATGGCTTCACTGTTCAGGAAAAGCTGGATGGTAGCCCCCGGTTCGGAGATGCCGGAAATGGTCAGGGTATCCGTCTCGATGGAATCCGGCACGTCATTTTTCAGAACGACCGGCAGTAGAGTGCGGGAATAGGTGACGGGATAGGCCAGCTCCACCACATCTTCGCCCTGATTTTCGCCGGTCAGGGTCAGCAGGTACACGCCCTCTTTGGGCAGCGTCACCGGCATTTTGAACTTGCCGTTTGCCCCGACGGTCACTTCTGTCAAAATCGGATCGGGGTAATTGAGTCCCATGGTGACCGCCGTCAGCTTTACGCCAGGTGCGGCGGTTCCGGCCAGCGTAAAGGTATTCTGATTGGTCTCCACCGGGGGAGTGTCGGTGATGTTGATCTGGGCGCTGGCCGCGGCGGACATGGGTTTGACCTCGATAAAGCGGAAGGTCTCCCAAATTTTGTTCAGCGTGCGGTTATCCTTGCTGGTGGTGGAACGGCCATGCACTTGCAAGTCCAGCGTGATCTGATAGCCATTGCGGATGGTGCGGCGCATAAAGCCACGGTACAATGTTTCGCCCGCTTCCCGGCGGCGGTAGGTCAGCACCAGAAAACGGCCTTCGGAGCTGTTGTTCCACTCGGCAGCGGAGAAGTCATAGCCGTCGTATTCGTTGCGGGGAGAGTGGCTCAGCCGGTAGCTCTGGCGCACATCCGTGCTCTGCTCATTCACATCGTAGATCAGCGCAATCTCGTCGCTCTGTTCGGCCGTCAGTTCAAAGCACAGGTCTTCGGCTTCACTCCAGCATTGCAGAAGTACGCCACGGTCTTCCATGTCCTGCTGCACTTCCGCCGCCGTCTTGCCCCGGGCTTCCAGCCACGTGGAAAAATTATCCAGATAGCCGGGACGCAGCACCACCGGGAAAGTGTCAGGAATATCAACGCTGGCAAAAATATCATCCAGCACATAAATTTCAGCTGAAGCCGCGCCGCAAAGGCACAGACAGAGCAGCAGCACCGTCAGGATCGCCGCCATTCGCTTTCCCATTCAACGTCACGCCTTTCTTACGCAATTCGAAATTGCCAAAATTCGATTCGTATTATTTTATCATATTTCGGCCGCCCTGTACAAGCTTTCTCCCAAATGGCAAAATCGGGGAATAAAAAATATGGGCGCTATCGATAATGGATGGAGAGTTTTTGATTGCTTCTTTGTTTTCGCCGTGTTATGATAAGAGAGGAAAACATTCGAATTTTGACGAAGGAAAGGCTGGCGGAGTCTGCATGAACATTCTGCACCTGAAATATGCGGTGGAGGTCGCCCGCTGCGGGTCGATCAACAAAGCGGCGGAAGCCCTGTATATGAACCAGCCAAACCTGAGCCGCGCCATCAAGGACCTTGAAAATTCGCTGGGCATCACCATTTTTGGCAGGACGGCCAAGGGCATGTACGTCACGCCCGAGGGCGAGGAATTTCTGGGCTATGCCCGCAAAATTCTTCGGCAGATCGACGAAGTAGAGAGCATCTACAAGGCTGGTGTGCCCATCAAGCAGCGCTTTTCCATTTCTGTTCCCCGGGCAAGCTACATTTCCGAGGCGTTCGCTCAGTTTTCCAAAAGCCTGACGAACGAGCCCGCCGAGCTTTTTTATAAGGAAACCAACGCACAGCGGGTCATCACCAATATTCTCAAGGCGGATTATCATTTGGGCATCCTGCGCTACGCCTCCAATTATGACAAATATTTCAAGGAGATGCTGACGGAAAAGGGGCTGGTGTGGGAACTGATCACCGAGTTCCGCTACGTGCTGGCCATGAGCAAGGAGCATCCGCTGGCAAAACAGGATGAGGTGCATTTCGATGACTTGAAACCCTATATTGAAATTGCTCACGCGGATCCTTACGTGCCGTCGCTGCCGCTGTCCGTGGTGAAAAAAGAAGAATTGCCCGACGAGACCGAACGGCGAATTTTCGTGTTCGAACGGGCCAGCCAGTTCGATCTGATGGCAGAAAATCACGAGACGTATATGTGGCTTTCCCCGGTGCCGCAGAAGCTGAAGGATCGCTATGGACTGGTGGAGAAAAATTGCCCCGACAATAAAAAGACCTATCGGGATCTGCTGATCTACCGCAAGGATTATCACCTTTCGGATCTGGACCGGCGCTTCATTACGGAACTCTGTCTGGCTAAGCGGCAGTATATCTGACGGCTACGCACCCGTTTATATCGATAATGATTATACCAATATATCAAACAAGCAATTCCGTTGGAACTAAAACGGAGTTATAATTGATACGGTTCTTTGGGACTTTCACCCGAAACGCAGGGAGGGAGTGGAGCATGAAGCAATCGGCATTGACCAAGGCCACGCTGGGCCGCCTGCCCGGTTATCTGCAATACCTGCAGAAGCAGGGCTTCCAGCCGGGAGACGCGATTTCTGCCACCACGATCGCCCGGGAACTCCGGCTGGGCGAAGTACAGGTTCGCAAGGATCTGGGCGCGGTCAGCGGCACGGGCCGTCCCAAGGTGGGCTATAATGCGCTGCAGCTGATGGCTGAGCTGGAAAGCTGCCTGAACGGTCAGGAGCGGTGCGTCGCCGTCATTGTAGGCGCGGGCCGTCTGGGCCGGGCGCTGCTGGATTACGAGGGCTTCGGCAACTACGGCGTGAGCATTCTGGGCGCGTTTGACCGCGACGAGGAAAAGCTGGGCTTTTCCGCCAAGGGCAAGCCGATTCTCCCTATGACGGAGTTGGAAGCTTTTCTGCAGGAACAGCATGTGCGCGTTGGGGTTGTCACCGTGGGCGAGGATTCCGCTCAGGAGGTGTGCGACCGTCTGGTGCAGGGCGGTGTAGAGGCGATCTGGAGCTTTGCTCCGGGCCGGGTGGAGTTGCCGCAGGGCGTGATGCTCAAGCAGGAAAATCTGGCGCTGTCGTTGGCCCATCTGAAAATGCAGCTGGGCTGAACTCGTTCCGAAATCGCCTTCATTCGAGGGAGGGGAGTGCAGATGAATCTGGAACGCGTCATTGCGGTTCGAACCAATGAGACCGTCTACCGGGGCGGTGATCAGTGCGTCAAGGTGTTCGGTGACGGCTTCACCAAGGCCGACGCGCTGGGCGAGGCATTGAATCAGGCTCGGGTAGAGGAATGCGGCCTGCACGTTCCCAAGGTGCTGGAAGTCAGCCAGGTGGACGGAAAGTGGGCGCTGGTCACCGAGTATGTGGAGGGGAAAACACTGGAACGGCTTATCGCGGAGGAGCCGGGCAGGAAAGAGGAACTGCTTGAACGGATGACCGAGCTGCAGGTAGAGATGATCTCCAAATCCTGCCCGCTGCTCAGCCGCCTGCGGGAAGAACTGGAAAACCGGATCGCCCGTGCGGACCTCCCCGCCACGACCCGCTGCGACCTGTTCTTCCGGCTGCAAGAAATTCCGGCAGAATATCAGATCTGCCACGGCGACTTTAACCCTTCCAATATTGTTCTGACCCGGGACGACGAGCTCTATCTGTTAGATTGGAGCCATGCGTCTCAGGGAAACGCGGCAGCGGATGCCGCCAACGCCTGGCTGTGGTTCCGGCTGGCCGGAGACGCTCAGGGAGCCGCCCGGTATCTGGAACTGTTCTGCCAAAAGACCGGCATGGAGCCGGCAGTGATACAGAAGTGGATCCCCATCGTGGCCGCCGCCCGTTCAGCAGAGGGCGGAGAAAGGGAACGCACTTTCCTTTTGAAACTGGTCAACGGCGAGGATTACGAATAAGAGGAGGCATTTTTCATGAAAGTCACGGTTTGTATCGGTTCTTCCTGTCACATCAAGGGCTCCCGTCAGGTGGTGGAGCAGCTGCAGAATCTGATTGCCGAGCATGACCTCAAGGACAAGGTCGAGCTGGGCGGCACCTTCTGCATGGGCAAGTGTCAGCAGGGTGTGTGCGTCATGCGGGACGACGAGTTCTTCTCTGTTACGCCCGAAAGCACAAAGGAATTCTTCGAGGAAAATATCCTCAAGAAGCTGTAAGCCCCCAATGCCATACTCCCTCCCGCTGGTTGTTACCGGTGGGGTTTTTCTCCCCAAAATCCCGAAAAGAGGAAGTGGAGCATTATGCCAAATTGCCTGACGTTAAAGAAATCCAACTGCAAAAACTGCTATAAGTGCATTCGGCATTGCCCGGTCAAATCCATCCGCTTTTCCGGCAATCAGGCCCATATCATCGGCAACGAATGCATCCTGTGCGGCCAGTGCTTCGTGGTCTGCCCCCAGAACGCGAAGGAGATCGTGGATGAGCGGGAAAAGGTGAAGGTACTGCTCAACAGCGGCGCGCCGGTCATCGTCAGTCTGGCCCCCTCCTTCGCCGCCAATTATGACGGCGTGGGCATCGACAGTATGCGGGTCGCACTGAAAAAGCTGGGCTTCGCCGGCGTGGAGGAAACCGCGCTGGGCGCTACCATGGTCAAGCGGGAATACGAACGGATGCTCAAGGAAGAACAGCGGGATATTCTGATCTCCTCCTGCTGCCACTCCATCAACCTGCTGATCCAGAAATATTACCCTGAAGCGCTGGAATATCTGGCGGACGTGAAGTCTCCCATGCAGGCCCACTGCTCGGATATCAAGCGCCGTATGCCTCAGGCAAAGACGGTTTTCATCGGCCCCTGCGTGGCCAAAAAGGACGAGGCCGAGCATTACGAGGGTATTGTGGACGCGGTCATGACCTTTGAGGAACTGACCAAGTGGCTGGATGAAGAACAGATCACGCTGGAACAGAAGCGGGATTCCGATCAGGACACCCGCGCACGTTTCTTCCCAACCACCGGCGGCATTCTCAAGACCATGGAACAGGACGCGCCCGGCTACACCTATCTGGCCATCGACGGTGTCGAAAACTGTATCGCCGCCCTGAAGGACATTGAAAACGGCAAGCTGCATCACTGCTTCGTGGAAATGTCCGCCTGTGTGGGCAGCTGCGTGGGCGGCCCCGTCATGGAAAAATATCACCGCACCCCGGTGAAGGATTACATGGCCATCGCCACCTATGCAGGCAAGCGGGACTTCGATGTGGAACAGCCGGAAAAGGGCGAACTGCAGAAGCACATGGAGCCTATCGTGCAGAAGTCCATCAAGCCCAGCGAGACGGAGATCATGGGCATCCTGCGGCAGATGGGCAAGATGAAGCCTTCCGACGAGCTCAACTGCGGCTCCTGCGGCTACAACACCTGCCGGGAAAAGGCCATTGCCATTTATCAGGGCAAGGCCGAAATTTCTATGTGTTTGCCGTACCTGAAGGAAAAGGCCGAGAGCTTCTCCGACAACATCGTCAACAACACGCCCAACGGTCTGATCGTGCTGAACGAAAATCTGGAAGTGCAGCAGATCAACAAGGCCGCGCTGCGGATCATGAACATCCGCGCCGCCTCCGACGTGCTGGGCGAGCCGGTGGTGCGCATCATGGATCCCAAGGTGTTTCTGGACGCGCAGCAGACGGGCCGCGACATCCGGGAGCAGCGGGCCTATCTGGCCGAGTACAAGAAGTACGTGGAACAGACCGTCGTTTATGACCGGGAGTACCGGCTGCTGATCTGCATCATGCGCGACGTGACCGACGAGGAATCTGAGCGCGAGAAGAAGGAGAACATCAGCCGCAAGACCGTCGAAATCGCCGACAAGGTGGTCGACAAGCAGATGCGTATCGTACAGGAGATCGCCTCTCTGCTGGGCGAGACCGCTGCCGAAACCAAGATCGCACTGACCAAGCTGAAGGAGTCGATTTCGGATGAATGATCTCTGCGCGGACATCGGCTATCGGAGCATCAATCACGCAGGCGAGCAGCTCTGCGGCGACCACGTGGACGTGGTGGAGCAGGGAGAAAACAGCATGGTCATCGTGCTGGCGGACGGCCTTGGCAGCGGCGTGAAGGCCAGCATTCTGTCCACCCTGACCAGTAAGATCATTTCCACCATGATGGCGGAAGGGCTTGGGCTGGAGGACTGCGTGTCCACCATCGCTGCCACCCTGCCGGTGTGCTCGGTTCGGGGTGTGGCCTACTCCACGTTCTCTATCCTGCATCTGATCGACAATGAGACCGCCGAGATCATCCAGTATGATAATCCCATGGCGATCCTCATTCGCGACGAGGCCAACTATGATTATCCAAAAACGGAAATGACTATCGGCGGGAAGAAAATCTACAAGTCGGTCATTAAATTACAGGAGGGCGATATTTTCATCCTCATGAGCGACGGATGCCCACACGCGGGCATCGGCACCGCCTACAACTTCGGCTGGAAGCGGGAGGATATTATCACCTATATGGAGGCGCAGGCTCCCGCCGGTTATACGGCCAAGACCCTTTCCACCATTCTGGTGGACGAGTGCGACCGGCTGTACGACCACAAGCCCGGCGACGATACCACCGCCTGCGTGGTTCGGATCCGCAAGCGGGTACCCATGAACCTGCTCTTCGGCCCGCCGTCTAACCGGGACGACAACGACCGCATGATGTCCCTGTTCTTCTCCAAGGAGGGCAAGCACATCGTCTGCGGCGGAACCACATCCACCATCGCAGCCAAGTATCTGCACAAGCCCCTGAAAACCACCCTCAAATTCGAGGCCTCCGACGTGCCGCCCATCGCGGAGATCGAAGGCGTGGATCTGGTCACCGAAGGGGTCATCACCGTCAACAAGGTGCTGGAGTACGCTCAGGACTACCTGCAGGACAACGAAAGCTACGAGCAGTGGGCCTTCAAGAACGACGGCGCGTCCCAGATCAGCCGCCTGCTCTTTGAGGAAGCCACGGATATCAACTTCTACGTGGGCCGGGCCATCAACCCTGCCCACCAGAACCCAGACCTGCCCATTACCTTCTCCATCAAGATGAATCTGGTGAAGGATCTGTCCGAATGTCTGAAGAAAATGGGTAAGCGGATCAAGGTAAGCTATTTCTAAAACAACGAGGATGGTGCAGCGGAATGCGTAAGTTTGATACCAAAGTACAACATTTGAAATACAAGGTGCTGCGTGAGGTGGCCCGGGAGTCTTGGAACGGCACGCTGATGGAACATGTGCTGGATATCCCCAAGACGATCGTTCCCGGGACTGAACCCACCATGCGCTGCTGTGTTTACAAGGAGCGCGCCATCCTGGCGGAACGCGTTCGTCTGGCCATGGGCGGCGACCGTTCCAATCCCAATGTGATCGAGGTCATCGACATTGCCTGTGATGAGTGCCCCGTGGGCGGCTACGAAGTCACCAACGCCTGCCGCGGCTGTCTGGCTCACCGCTGCGAGGATGTGTGCCGCCGGGGCGCGATCACCTTCGATGCGCAGCATGTAGCGCATATCGACAAGAGCAAGTGCGTGGAGTGCGGCCAGTGCGCCAAGGTCTGCCCCTACACCGCCATTGTGGGCCGGAAGCGTCCCTGCCAGAACGCCTGCAAGGTGAAGGCCATTTCCATGAATGAGCACAAGGCCGCCACCATTGCCAATGAAAAGTGCATCAGCTGCGGCGCGTGCGTGTATCAGTGCCCCTTCGGCGCCATCATGGACAAGAGCTTCATTCTGGACGCTATCGAGCTGCTGAAAAAGAGCGAGGCGGGCGGCGACCCGGTGTATGCGCTGGTGGCGCCTTCCATTTCCAGCCAGTTCACCTACGCCAAGTTGGGACAGGTCATCACCGGTCTGAAAAAGCTGGGCTTCTACACGGTCATCGAGGCCGCGCTGGGCGCGGATATGGTGGCGCAGGCTGAATCCAAGGAACTGGCCGAAAAGGGCTTTCTGACCAGCTCCTGCTGCCCGGCGTTCGTCAAGTACGTGCAGCAGAATTTCCCCCAGATGGTGCAGCATGTCAGCCACAATTTGTCGCCCATGGCCACGCTGGCCAAATACCTTAAGGAGACCACGCCCAACGCGAAGGTCGTCTTTATCGGGCCCTGCACGGCCAAGAAGGCCGAAAACCAGTTGGACAGCGTCAAGCCCTATGTGGACGTGGTGCTGACCTTCGAAGAGCTGCAAGCCCTGTTTGACAGCAAGGACATCGACCTGACCACACTGGAAGAAGACGTGCTGGACAACGCTTCTTATTACGGACGTATCTTTGCCCGCAGCGGTGGTCTGTCCGACGCGGTCAAGGAAGGCCTGAAGGAGCAGAACCTTGACTTTGAAGTGAAGCCCTGCGCCTGCGACGGCATTGAAGAATGCCGCATGGCCCTGCTCAAGAAGAGCCGCAACGCGCTGGATGCAAACTTCATCGAGGGCATGGCCTGCATCGGCGGCTGCATCGGCGGCGCGGGCTGCCTGACCCACGGCGAAAAGAACAAGGCCGAGGTGGACAAGTACGGCATGGAGGCCTACGAAAAGACCATCAGCGAGGCCGTGTCCGTGCTGATGCCGGTGGCAAGAAGGACTGACATGGAATGAAAGCCCTTCGGGAGTAGCTGCTTCCGAAGAATTTATCATGGCAAAAAGGCTTGAGAGCATTTCTTAAGCCTTTTTGTGTTAGCTTCCGGTTTTCTTTGGTCACAACGATATTATCGATGCGGCTGTCGTAGGAATCGGCGTTTCAGTGGGGGAAACGGAGAAATCAACAGAACGGCGTTCATTTGCGGAAGAGGCTCTGGTAAAGTGAAAAATGGATTCGCGTTCGGAAACGGCAGCAGGTTCAAAGAACGCCTCGTAGCGCACTTCGTCAAAAGCACCGTCTCCTGATTCCGCCTAATTGCAGGTTTGCCCGGCTGCGACATTCAGCCCGGGTATTTGGCATAAAGAACTATAACAAAAAAAGTCCTCTTTCGAGGACAACTTTCGCAGCAAGGCTTTGGCTTGTTTTCGGTCATATTGGTGCCGGTCTTTTTCCACCCGTGCAGCGGGATTTACACAGCCCCAACCGGCGCGTTGACGGCTGTGATAAGTCTGCTGCGCGGCTTTGCTCTGTTTCTTTAACGGAACGAATTTTTTCATAATAATCCTGCCTCCTTTATTTGCTGCCGCAGAGAACTTTCCTTTCTTAGATCGGACGCGCTGTGTTCATCTCTGGATTTGTGCCTGCACATCCAACAGGAACAGTGGATTTTGCCCTTGGACAGCTTACCTGTCTTGCAGCCTGTCCGCAAGTTCACTTCCGCGGTACCCCAAATCCGGCGCAGAATGCCCGCTTTCCGATGGATTGCGCGTCTGCGCTGGTAGCGATACCATACCCTAGTTCGGTTCATTTGACATATCCTCCCGACGCTTGAGGCACGCTGCAGAGCTGTCGGTTCCTGTGCCCTGCAGCGTACCTATCTTATCGGGACGAGAAAGAAATTTCATGGCTTGCCATTCCTTTCCAAAACGTGTATGCTTGATGATGAAATCCATTCGGGAGGCGATGCAGTATGGATTTTCCTGTCATTGACCCGACAGCGACCGGCCGGAATATCGTCCGGCTTCGCAAAGCACGCGGATTAACAGTCAAAGACCTGCAGGTGTACTTCGGCTTCGAGGAACCCCGTGCCATTTATAAATGGCAGCGCGGCGAAACCTTGCCGTCGGTAGACAATCTTTATGCGCTCAGCCGCATTTTGCAGGTTCCTATGGACAGTATTCTGATTCCACGCCAACTTCATCTTCTGGCTTCCGAGCAGCAGGATGATTCGTCCTGCTGCTCGGCTGTTTTGACAGCGGCATGATGGTAGCACAAAATGCGAAAAATGTCATGGAACCGCAGGTTCAATTAAGACAATTTTTTATAAAAAACACCTTTCATATATTTTGTGAAAGGTGTTTTGCCTTGGTGGCTAATCTGGCAAACTATACCTCTAAAAACTTGCCAAAAAGAGTTCAGCCTGTTAAAATAAAGGCGTTTTTTCAAAAATATTTTCACTGTGATTTATTGGGTTTCAAAGTATGATACAGGGGACGATGCACCCTGCAGGGCGCAATCGCGGGTGCATTTGCACCCGGGCACTTACAGAGCAATTATGGCTCTGTGCAGATGCACCGACGCAGCAAAGGGCCAGATGCTCGATGTTTTTAGCGCTACCAAAAAGAAAGGGCGGCTGGTCAAGCCACCCGCAGCTATGCATACCTTTCATATCTTTTTAGACCTGTGATTTGCCACCCATCTTCTCCTTTAACCACAGTACGGTATCCCGGATCGTGCTGCTCAGCGGCCTGGGCGAATAGCCGAGGGCCGTCGCCGCAGCGTTGCGGCTGAATGCGCCGTTGGAGTCCAACACTGCGATGGAATAAGGTGTAAAGTAGAGAGCCCCTTCCCTGCACAGACTGATCTTTTCATAGAGCGGCGCAACCAGCTTTGCAAAGCTGATCGGCAGGTAGGATACGTTGCGCCGCAGGTTCACCGTCTTTTTCACCAGCTCCAGTATATCCCGGATGGTGGCGTAATGACCGGAGAGAATGTAGCCGTGCCCGGGCAGGCCGTGCTCCGCACAGGCGATGACGCCCGCAGCTACGTCCCGCACGTCCACGAAATCATATCCGCCCTTTACCGCCAGCGGCAGCTTTCCCGCGAGGAAGGACAGCAGCATGTTCGTGATGCTGCCCTTTCCCAGATCGCCCGGCCCGATGATGCCCGATGGGAACACGACGCTGGCGTTCAGCCCTTCCTTCGCCGTCTGCAGCACCAGCGCCGTGGCCATGGCCTTGCTCTTTGCGTAATCGCCCCTCACAAGCTCCGGGGAAAAGGCCGTCGTCTCCGCAATTTCCGTGCCCTTTGGCTTTTCCGGAATCGCATGGACGGAGCTGACGTAGACCAGCTTGCCAACGCCGCATTGGCGGCAGAATTCCAGAATATTTCTCGTGCCGTCCACATTGACCCGGTAGATTCGGTCGCCGGGATGGGTGGCCACGGAGATCATCCCCGCGCAGTGAATGACGCAGGTATGTTCATCTGCGCCCGCGAAGAAGAGGCCGAGCGCGGCTTCGTCGCACACGTCGCCCGTTATGACGCGAACATTCTGAGAAAGCTCCCGCGCCAGCGGATCACCCTCCATCACCAGTGCACGGATTTCTGCCTTCGAGTCCCGCAGCTGTGCCAGCACAGTACGTCCCAGAAACCCCGTCGCGCCTGTAATCAGATATTTTTCAAACATCCTATCGCCTCCAAAATGAAAGACAGATGTTGATTATCTTTCACGCTTACAGTATAATAGAGACGGCTATAAAGGGCAACCGTCAATGCGCCGCCGCGTGAAAGAAAACCGACACACATGGCGCAACTGTCGCCAATAAGTGTGATTTTTTTGTGAAGAGATGATATAAATGAGCAGGACAGACGCGAGAATCCGCTACACGCAGGGCGTGCTCAAGCAGGCGCTTTTATCGTTTCTGCAGGAAAAGCCCATCAACAAGATCACCGTCAAGGAGGTCTGCGAACGGGCTGAGCTGAACCGGGCGACATTCTATGCCCACTACAGCGACTGCTTTGCACTGCTGGAGAGCATCGAGGAGGATCTGCTGAAAGCGTTTCGGCAGTCGCTGAAGCTGGTGGATTCCTTTGACGTGACCGCACTGATCGAGGCTATCTATACGATGATCGAGCAGCAGCAGGAGGCCTGCCGCGTGCTCATCTTTCAGAACGTCTGCCCGAACGTACTGCGCCGAATGATCAGCCTTGCCAGAGGCAAAAGCATCGCCTACTGGAAACAGCACCTGCATCGCGTAACGGATGCGGAACTGGAGATGCTCTATACCCATCTGTCCAACGGGCTGATGCACGTGGTTGTGGAGGGCTATGAAAAATACAGCCGCGAGGAGGTTGTTCGCTTCGTCAACCGCATCGTCCAGTGCAGCCTCTCGCAGTTTCAATAACGAAAGGACAGGCCATTTTCTCCCTCCTGGCTGCGTTCGATTTATGTGGGGGAAGCTCCCGACCGGCGCGCTCGCGTCGGCAAAACAGACGGAAAGCGCAGCAAAAAAGCCTGCGAAAACCATGCAGGCTCAGAAGCATATGGGATAAAAAATACTCTTTCCACTGGCTGGCCAGCGTGCCGCCCGCCGCGTTCAATGCAGCCGCAATCGATCCCCTGGCGATTCCTCCTGTTATTTCTTCTGCGTGTTGTTCTCAATCTTCCGCTTCGTCGTGCTTTCATAGAAAAAAATGGTCGGCGTTCACATCCAGGCGGAAGGACCCCTCCCGGACATAGCCGCCCGCCGCGCTCTGCTGCGCCGTCTGCTTCAGATGCCCCTTCAGCGCGCCGACGACCGCCAGCGCGATGATGATTGCAGCCATAGCGCCGATCAGCAGCGAGCCGCTGCCCAGCGCATCCATCAGCGCAAGAATCAGCGCCGCGACGCCGAAAACGCCGGCGAATACGGCGTCGCCCCACAAAAGCGACTTCTTCCTGTCGGCGGTTACGTCGCACGTCACAGCTTGCCGGTCTGGACGTTGACGGCGAAGGTATAGGTTTTTCCTTCCTTCACGGTCGTCATCAGCCACACGGGCAGCAGTGCGGGCGTCGGGCTGCCGCGCTCCGCAATGATGCGCCTGCTGCGCTCGCTGACCGTGTCATAGTCCCTCACGGTGTCGAGCATGGTCTGTTCGACGCTGCGCTCCACGGCGCGCTTTTCGCAAGCGTCGCAGTCCGCGTCCGCGTGATCCGCCATGGCTCCGGCCAGAACGGCGCTCTGGAAGGGAATCGCAGCGCTCAAATCGTAGGGCTCGAGCGATTCGGTGAGCTTGTCGTCTATCTTGATGCTGCCGTCCACCGGAATGTTTTCAAAGCGCATGCCGCCTCTGCGGCGCACAAGATAGTGCTTCGTGCGGGTGATTTCCCACTCGCCCTTTTGCTCCGTATGCACCTTTTCCGCGTCGTACACCATGTCGGCACACGCGTCGCAGCTGAAAAGCCAGTAGGGAATGTACAGCCGGCGCATCTCCGAAATGCGGTTGCGACTGTTCAGAAAGACGTTGGGCAGCAGCTTTTTCCCCTTGAAGTAGTCCTCGAACTGCTTCTGCGCCTGCTCCTTCGTGACGACGAAGGGAATCACCTTTTCCGGCTTCACGCCGCCCTCGATGCGGTCGGGCAGGATCGTGGGGCTACCGCAGTACGGACATTCGGCGGCGGCGGTCTCATCCGCCATCAGTTCTGCGCCGCAGTTCTTGCAGAAATAGGCCCGCATGCCAGCCTCGCCTGTGTCGAAGCGTTTGGCGTCGTTGGCGAAGGTGATTTCGTCGATGCTTTCCTCGGGAGTCATCATTTCCAGCGCTTCCGGCTCGTAATTGTTGCCGCAGGCGGTGCATTCCAGCTTGCCGCTTTCGCCGCTGAACTTGAGCGGGCCGCCGCAGCAGCAGGGGCAATTATAGCTGGCAGTACTCATGGTTCGTCCTTCTTTTGCTCAAAATCATTCCGTCCGAGCCGCGTACACCCGGCTGCACAGAACGACGCACTGATTGCGCAGCAGCGCCTCGATGTAATCGTCCACGTTCTCGACCCCCTGCTGCTCCAGCGCGATCCGCTGCTGCTCCAGCCAGAGCATGAAGAACGCCTGAGAGGAGGCCACGGCGGCGCGATCCTTCTCCATGGAGAGGTCGATCCACTCCTTGTAGAGATCGTTGAGCTCGTTCGTCCACTTTTCCAGCCCCGGCAGCGACTGATTTGCGGCCAGCTGGGCGTGGAAGCTGCACATCTCGACGTGCTCGTTGCCCGCATCCGTCGTGTAGCGATGGCAGTAGGCCGGGTAATCGCCGTAGCTGTCGCCGTAGTCGTCATCGCCATACGAATTGTACTCTGACACAAAGGCCGCGGTCTGGGGCTCCATTTCGTCATCGGGCACGGCGTAGCCGTTTTCCTCCATAATCTGGAGCCAGCAGGCATAGAGCGAATCAATGGTTCTGTCGTCGACTACGCCGGTTTGCTTGAGCAGCGCGTATTCCTGAAACCACTTCACGGCCTTTTCGGTATTGCCGCCGAATACGCCGTCCGGCTCTTCAAAGATGAATCCGGTATCCCAGAGCATCTGCTGAAGCTCGCGCACTTCCTCGCCGCGGTCGCCCCGTCTGAGATCGGCCAGGGCGGAGGCGGGAAACAGAAACATGAGAACCAGCAGGACGCCGATGATTCTTTTCATGGCTGCACTTCCTTTCGTCAGGTCGTTGAGGCAGCGCCGCGCAAATGCGGCTGCCAGGCGGCGAATGCTTTTCCGTCGGATGCAGACGCAGATTTCGAAGGCTTCCTGGAGGGAAATCGAGAAATCTGTATGCCGCAGGCGGCGGAAAAACAGCGCCGGATGCGCCGCCGAATTGGGCGGCGCTGCCTTAATGGTCGAGTTTTCCGTCATTGCCCGCGCGGCTGGTCGCAGTATCTGCAACGCATGGGGGCGCCTCTCCGAACGAGGTTTTTCGCGCCGCAGCCCGGGCAGACCCACTGCACGAGAGCGCCCTCGGGCATATACAGTCCTACCGTGCGATTTTCCGAGTCGATTCTCAGATTCTGCAGGTATCCTTTGCCGATGAGCGATTGGATCTGTTCAAGGGCCCTGCCGGTGGATAGGACAGTTCCAAGCCGGTCAAAGGTCAGGCTCTCCTCCGTCAGCGGAAGCAGAGCACCCGCAATGCGGTGCGCGCAGGCCCTGCGGTATGCACGGCGAAGAATGCGAAAGACCGGCGTCGCGAGCGCGGCAAATATGAGAATACCCATCACGCCGGCCAGTGCTTTCCCCTGCGAAAACATCTTGACCGTCGAGGACGCGGTCGCTGCCGCAAAAATGGCGCAGACCAGCGCAACGGGCGTATCCGTTTTTTTCCTGGCGGCGGCTTTTGCGGTCAAATACGGATTCGTGCTGCTCGTCATTTCGCGTCCACCGCCGCCTGACAGGCTTCAAACGCCTCGTAGGGATCGCCGCCGTCGAGCACCGCCAGGATGCCATCGCCGTAGTCCTTCATATAGCTCTGCGGCATGGCGAACAGGTAAAACAGCTCGTTCTCCCCGGGAATGACATCCTCCACCAGATTGCAGGAACGGCAGGAGACATAGACCTTGTCTGCGTCGAGCTCAACACGGAACTGCGCATAGTAGATCTCGTTGTTGGCCAGCGTGGTGAACACCGCCATCTTTTCAAAGACATCCCCGGTTCCATGCACCGGCGCGTCCGCGGACACGGCCAGCATGTCGTCGTAGATGTAAACCGTCATGTAGACATATTCCATCGAGTTCTCGACGGCAAAGGGCACCGTAAACGTATAGTCGTCGTATTCATAGGGGAATTCATTCTCTTCCAAAAAGCTTTTCACCAGACCGACCATCTGATCCTCTTTGCTCATCGGAACAGAATCGGCGAAGGCGGCGGAAAAGGAAAGCGTCAGCAGAGCAATCAGCAAAAATGCGATGGTTTTCTTCATGAGAAAATCCTCCTCTTTATTATTCAGTGAGAATCAAAGCTCGAAGGGAACCGCGCCGCCGCACTCGTTTTCGGCGGCGCGGGAGGAAAGGCGCTTATTGAGCGGAGTCTTCGGGGGCAAAATGCATCAGCATGGAGCCAAAGTAATCCATGTCGAAGCCCTTCTCCGTGGGCACCAGGTTCAGTGCCTGCGTGTAATAGTCGATGACGATTCCATCGACCTCGCCTGCCTCCGTGGGAATCCTGCCGTAGGCCCAAGTCAGGCCGGGAATGTCCGAGCCTGCCATGACGAAGGTCACCGCGCCGTCCTCCTGAAGCAAAATGGAGTATTCAAAATTTCCCATCTGCGCGGCGGTCATGTTGTAGCCGTTCACATCCGCATCCGTCATGACATACTTCTTTCCAATCATGATTTCAGCGCCGCCGGCGGCGGGCTCGGGAGCGGCCGCCGGTTCGGGCGCGTCGCCGGTGCGCTCGTACCAGAGCGTAACGTCGCTCATCTCCAGACAGAGCGTTCCGTCCTCACGCAGCGTGGCGGCGGCCTCACCGTCCAGTATGGAAATGAGCAGCGCGCAGCCGTCCATGCTGCAGGTCAGGCCGTCCATCGTCATGCCTTGCAGCGTCAGATCACAGCTATCGCCGTAGACGACCAGCGTATCGCCGGCCATTTCCGCGGCCTCTGCGGCCAGCGTCACGCCGTCCATTGTGACGCGCGCCAGCGTCCAGACGCCCTTGAGATCGTCGATCGTTGCGCTCTCGTCTATGACCGGTATGGGCGCAGCCGACGCTTCGGGCTTCTCGCGGCTCAGCGTCATGGTCATGCCGTCCTCGGAAACGACGAGCATACCGTCCTGCAGCGCAATGCCCACGCCGTCCGCTGTGAGCACGCCGTCCTGCATTGAGCACTGTATGCTCTCGCCTTCGCCGTTCATGTTCATTTCAGCTGCACCGTCCGCGCCGATGGTGAGGGTCAGTTCCATGCCCATGTCGGACAGCGGATAGGACACGCCCTCCATTTCCATGCTCACGCCGTACCATACGCCCAGATATTCCTCGGGGATGGCGGCGGTCTGCGCGGCTTCGGGCTCCGGCTCGGCTTCAGGCTTGGCTTCCGTTTCGGGCGCAGCGATTTCCACGCTCGCGTCCAGCTTCAGCTCGGGCAGCAGCGTGGTCACATCCGGCAGAGCGGGCAGCGCGTGGGTGCAGGCTTCGGTGACGACGGTCACTTCCACTGGTGAACTGTTCCAGCTCACGCACTTCTGCGCATGGTTCCGGTTCTCCTCGCTCATGCCCTCGGCCACGCGCACGGTCAGCTTGGACGCAACGTTCATCATCAGCCCCATGGGGGACGTGGTCAGATCGCAGCCGTCGAAGCAGATCTCGGCGAGATTCGGGCAGTTGATGATGCAGTTTTCGCCAAAGCTCTTCATCCTGGCGGTGAAGTGCAGGCTGGTCAGGTTCTGGCACTCGGTGAACGCGCCGTATTCGACGCTCTCCGCATCGGCCACGAAGGAGCTGAGACCGGCGAAGTTGAACGCCTGCTGGCCGATCCTTACGAGATGCTCGCCAAAATACAGGTTGCCCAGCGGGCCCGCGCTGTCGAAGGCGTAGTTGCCGATCTCGCGCACGCCGTTGACGAAAATCACGTTGTTCAGGCTGCGGCAGAGCATGAACTGATTGCCGCCGGTGCTTTCCAGGGGCGCGTAGCAGACGAAGGTCTCCAGCTGCTGGCAGTAGGCAAGCATCATGTCCGGCAGCTCCCGAATGGTTTCGGGCAGCACCAGCGTGCGCAGGTGAACCCACTCGGTGCGGTTGCTCTCCACAGAGGAATCCGTGTAGTCCTGACAGGAATCGAAGGCATTGTAGTTCTTGAAGCCCACCACAGTCACGCCGTCGATCTCCCGCGGCACCACCACGTCCACGTCGGCTCCGATATAGGCGGAGATCAGGCCGGTGTCCGGATCGAACTCGAAGTTCTCGGCGGGAGTCGGCTCGAAGGGCATCTTCACGAATTTGCTCACTTCGCCCTCGCGCAGCATGGGGTCGTACCACGGGCGCTCGAGCGTCTCGTTCCACGCAGCCAGCTGCTCGTCGGTCGCGTCGGCGGGCAGGCGCAGCTCGGCGCTCGTGCCCTCGACGGCGGAAAGCGGGAAGCTGCCGGCGGTGGGAATGACCAGCTGTTTCAGCTTTGTGTTTGCAAAGGCTCTCTCGCCCACGGAAGCGGAGGCGCTCAGGTGCACGCTCTCCAGCGCGGAACCCTCAAACGCACCCTCCCCAATGGCGGCGGCCTGCGGCAGTTCGACGCTCGTCAGTGCGGTGTTGGCAAACGCGCCCGCGCCGATGGTGGCCACGTTTTTCATTTCAGCGGTCTTCAGCGCCGTATTTGCAAAAGCGCTCTCGCCGATTTCGGTCACGCCCGCGCCCAGCGTGAGCGCGGTCACGCCGCTGCCCTCGAACATGCGCGCCGGGATCGCGCCGGCTTCGACGGTCACGTCGCTCAAAGCGGGCAGATTTGCAAACACGCCTGCGGGGATGATCGCCGGATCGCACTGAATCACCAGTTTTTTCAGCCCCGTCAGGCCGTCGAGCGCGCCCTCGCCGATTGTGGTCAGCGAGTCGGGCAGGGTCAGCGCTTCCAGCTGCGCGCAGCCGGCGAACGCCCGCGCGCCGATGTCGGTCACCGAGTCGAACAGATCCACATCCCGGATGGAGCTGTTCATGAAGGCCTCCGCGCCGATGGTGGTGAACACATCGTTGTGCGCGACGGAGAAGTACTCGATGGTCTGGCTCTCCTTAAACACGCCGTCGCCCAGGCCGACCACCGGCTCCTTCGAAACGGTGAGATGGGGATGAATGCGCGTCTGCGAGCCGGTGTACTCGGTCAGCACGCAGTTTTCATAGGTATAGGAACCCTTTTCGGGCGACTGGGCGGTGGGATCCTGAGCGCGCCAGACGCGGCAGGGAATCCCCAGCGCATCCACATATGCCTGCCACTGTTCCATCTCCTGACGGCTGCTGTGGGCGTTCAGATCGATGTCGTACAGATAATCGCAGCCCGCGAAGACGTTCTCGCCCAACGTGGGCGCGGTCGGGCTTTCCAGAACGATGTACTGGATGTTGTAGTCGCCCTTGAAGGCGTTGGAGCCGATGGACTCCAGCGTAGAGGGCAGATAGAGATCGGCACCCATGTTGGGGCAGGATTCAAATGCATTCTCGCCGATGGACTTGAGCCCCTCGGGCAGCTCCAGAGAGCCCTTGATGCCGGCGAAATAGAAGGCGTAATCGCCGATGCTCTCCACGCCCGGCAGCTCCAGCACGCTGCTCTTATAGGCGTTGTAGAAGGCGTTGCTGCCGATGGTCTTCAGCGTGGATGGGAATTTCACGCGGCCCAGCGTTTCGCAGTTGTAGAACGCGCTGTCGCCGATGGTTTCCAGTCCCTCGGGCAGCTCCAGAAACGCCAGATAGGTGTGGCTCGCGAAGGCCTCGGGGCCGATGGCCTTCACCGGCGCGCCGCCGATGGTCTCGGGAATGGCGAGATAGGTGGCGTAGCCGTTGTAGGAGGTGATGGTGCCGGTGGAGGCGTCGAAGTCGAACTCCGACTCCACATAGCCGTTGTTTTCCACGACCACGGCGTTTTTGCCGCTGGGCTGGACGCTCACCGTGCTGCCGGCGTTCTCAAAGGCCGCCGTGTACGCTTCCAGCTGATCGTCCGGGACATAGGCCACCGCGTCCTCGGGAAGGACGCTGAAGCAGTCCATGTCGATCGCCGGGCACACGCCCTCGAAGGTGATCTTGCGCAGCGCGTCGCAGAATCTGAACGAGGTGTCGCCGATATAGCGCACGCCCGCGGGAATAGTAACCTCGCTCAGCGCATTGCAGCTGAAGAAATTCATGCGGTTGATGACCACAAGGCTCTGGGGCAGCGTAACGCTGGTCAGCTTTTCGCACGAGGAGACGGCGTTGCTGCGAAGCTCCAGCACCGTCTCGGGCAGCGTCAGAGACGTGATCGTATCGCCCTTGAACACACCGACGCCGATCACGTCCACCGTGAAGCCGTCGATTTCCGCAGGCACGACCACGTCGCCGCCCGCGCCGTCATAACCGCGGAGTATGGCGTAGTTCGCGTCATAATTCCAGTCGGTGGATTCGGCCAATGCGGGTATGCAGAGGACCAGCATCAGCAGGGAGAGAACCAGGATTAGCGATCTTTTCATCATTAATTCAATACCTCCGTCCATGTCTGTTCTATTGTTCGTTATGGAGCATACCGCAGAGCAATGCGCATTGACGCGCAAGCTCCCCGTTGATCTGCAGGGAAGCAGTCTCTTCGTCGCACTGCTGCTGAAGTACCGTCTCCTGAACCGCCAGATCGTTCATATATGTCGCCTGCGCGGCGATGATTGCCCCCTGACCCTCCGCGCCCTTTGCAGCCATTCACTGTAAAGGCTGTCCAGCTCCGTCTCCCACAGGGTCCGAATCTGCTTTTGCGCCCGCGATGAATTGCTCTCGTCTGCAGAGGCCAGAAGGGTGGCGGCATATTGCGTCATAGCCAGAGGTCGTTCAGGTTGAATCCGTATTCCTCCATCAGTTTCTCAAAGAAATCTCTGATCGCGGAGGCCTTTTCGCTATAACCTCTGGGAAAACAGTTGGAGCCGCTGGCGTCGATAGCTCCGCCGTCCTCAAATTCGACGCTCAGCGAGAAGCTCGCGCCGTCCAGCACGTCGCGGTCGATTTTATGGTAGCCGTTCCATTCGGCCAGCCCCAGCTCTTGCACCAGCGCGGAGAACGAGGCCATGTCCTCATCGGTCAGAGGCAGCACGTAGTGATCGTCATTGTGCCGTTCAATCCAGGCGAAGCGGCCGCGCGCCGTTTCCTTGATCTGATAGCGGTTGAACTCCTCGATGCACATGCCGGAGGTGGCGTACCGGAAGGTTTTCACTGCCGGCAGATCTTCAGGTGGCGCGGCTCCAGCGAAGCATGGACACAGGCACAGCGTCAGCGCGGCAAGCAATCCAGCGAAAATGCGCTTCCATCGTCTTTTCATGGCGGTCGCTCCTTTCTCACAGCGCATCCAGCGCGGCGGTCAGATAGGCGGGGGTAACGGAAGCATAGAGAAACGCATCGATCAATCGATCCTGCCGGACGATCATCACCCGGTGCGACAGCTCCGGATCGCCGTTTTCATCACACAGCAGCACGAATTTGCAGTTCGGCATCGCCCTGCGCACGCACTCGATCAGCTTCAGTCGGTTTTCCAACGTGTAGGCCGGAAGACGGCTGACCTCCATCAGCAGAATATCCGCCTGCACGGCCCGGCAGAGCGAGAAGGTATCGCCCGTCTTTCCAGGCAGAACCTGCTCCACGCGGAATTCTCCCGTTTCCGCAAGCGACCGCGCAACCGCCTCCGACAGCAGCGTGTTTTGCATGCTGACCACAATCTCTCTCATGGCACTTCCCCCTTCTATATTTCAGCGTACCAGAAAGGAAAGCGCCGCGCATCAACCAAATGGCTATTTTCTCACCAAAAAACAAAAAAGCCGCCCCAGGCAGCTCTTTTGCTATGATATTCAGTTTTTCCGATTCAGAATCACCAGCCCGCTCTCCCGTGCGCGCACGGCCAGCTCGGTGCGATTTCTGAAGCCCGTTTTTTCCAGCATGTTGAGGATGTGCGTTTTGACCGTCGCCACGGACATGTGCAGGCGCTCGGCGATCTCCTGATTGGTATCGCCGCTGGTCATTTCGCGCAGCACATCCAGCTCGCGGTCGGTAAATTTATAGCTGCTGGCAAGCCCTAATTGCAGCTCCGGCGTTGCGTCCGGATAGACGGATTCGCCCGCCATCGTGCGCTCCATCACGTCCAGCAGGCTCTCGCGCTGCTCCTCCTTGTACCAGAAACTCTCCACGCCGATCTCCCGCGCACGGCTCAGGTAGGAGCATTCCGGCATGGAGGTCACGATGATGATTTTGATCTGCGGAAAGGCGCGCTTGATCCGAGCCGCCGCATCCAGCCCGCTTTCGCCGCCGCGCGTGACCACATCCATCAGGATCAGATCTACCGGCAGGCGCAGACAGTACACGTCCGCCAGCGCAGCGTTGTCGATGGAGAGCGCCACCTCGAAGTGCTCCGAGGCCTGAATCCGCAGCTCGAACAGCTCGCGGGGCATGGTCTGATCCTCGACGATCATGACCTTGTATTTCATGGAGTTTCCCGCCTTTCCTGCGGCAAAGTCAGCGTCAGCTCAAAGTGCGGAGCGTATTCAATGTCCATCGCACAGCCTGCGGCTTCCGTTCGGGCGCGCAGTGCGGTCAGGCCGCTGCCCTCGACGATGGGGCCGGACGGTGCGCTGCCATCGTTCAGATAATGGATGCGCCAACCAGACGCGACTTTCTCGCCGATGATTTCCAGCCGCGTGCCGCCTGCGTGGCGCACCAGATTCGTCAGGCACTCATGGGCGGCGGTTTCCACCAGCTGTGCGCTCTCCGTACCCTCCGCCGGAAATACGCCGCGCCGCTCGATGGTCACGCCGATGGCCTGCGCGGCGCATGCAAGCTGGGCAAACGCATCGAAGCGCTGCTCATCCGCATATTTTCCCAGCAGCAGCCGGACATTCTGCCGCCAGGCGGCGCAGACGCTTTCGGCATCGCCCTGCGTATCAGAGAGAAACTGCCGGGTCTGCAGGAGCGCGTGGCCGAGCTCATCATGAACGCGGGTCTTTGCGCGCAGAATCTCCTTTTCCCGCGTCGCCTCCTGGACGTCCTGCCCATATTGCCGAAGCCGCCGGTTCATGTTTTTCAGGCGAAGATTGTCCTCTTCCAGTTCCCGCTGGAGCTGCGCTTCCTCGGTGATATTCGTGCCGGTAATCTGGTAAACGGTTTTTCCGGACATCCCCAGCCGCACGCGCTCAAAGCTCCACGTCTGGCCATTTTCCAGCGTGACGATGGGTTGCAATTTCATCGTTTTCCAGAAATCGTTCGCGTTGAGCAGCGCCTCGCCCGTGAGCAGATGGCTCAGCTCGTCCATCTTGAGGTTCTTCAGGCAGGGCAAACCATTTTCCCACGCAAAACACAGCGCGCTGGGCAGATGGTCGCAGCTTTCCTTGATGGAAACCGGCGAAAGCTGTCGCCTGCTTTTATGCCACAGCGTGAAGGACGCAAAAAGGCTGAGCGCCGTCAGGGACAATGCGGCTGCCGTCCATGGAACCGGGGAAAGGGTCTCGCTTTCCGGCAGACGGGAAAGCAATACTGCCAGCACTGCAAAATCCAGCGAAGCGATTGCCAAACAAACGGCAAATGCAAAGCGGCGGTGGCAGCGCACGGCGCTCATGCAGCCGAACAGACCGGCAATCGTTCCCATCAGCAGCAATGTGCACATCAAACCGGCGTGAAGCGTATTCATGCGCGCTCACCTCCCCGATCAAAGGAGAGCGTCGCACACAGCGCGCCGTCCGCATCGTCGATGGTCAGTTTCCCCAGCGTCCTATATTGGTCCACATTCGGCAGCCCCGCCGCATCCTCCAGCATCAGGCGGATGGAAAAGCGTTCGCCGCATTCCAGACGCACCATCAGCGCGCTGAGCGAGGGCAGGGCGGCTTCCAGACAGTCCTCGAAGAAATCATAGGCGGTCTGCGCTTCGCGGCTGCTCACGCTGCCCCTTCCTTCCTGATGCAGCGCGCAGACAGCGCCGTACTGCGTCAGATAAGTCAGCGACTCCCGGATGCAGTGCGCCAGCTCGTCCACAGGGACGACCATTTTCTTATCGCAGATCAGCGCGAGATTGACCCGGCGCTTGACATATGCGCCCAGGATGCAGATGTGCTTCAGGCTCTGCGCGCTTTTATCCGACAGCAGGCGGTTAATTGCAAGCAGCTGCGGCTGCACAAGGCTGAGCATCGCATCCATCAGCCGGTTCTGTTCCTCAATCTGCGCGCGCTGACGCTTCAGTTCATTTTCTGCCTGTATCAACTCGTTTTCCTCCGAAAGCTGCGCGTTGATTTCAGCAAGCTGTGCCTGAATCCGATTGATTTTCGAAATATCCTCCAGCCAGTATACACGCCCGTCCTGCACCGGCGCGCTTTGCAGCCGCGTATCCGCATTCAGGAGAATCGATTCGCACGCCGCCGCTTCCAGCTGATCCGACGTGAGATTGGGCGCGTTTTTCGCGCGGTAAACGGGTTCTCCCCGCCCATTCACAATCTGCGCGGCGACGGTGGATTCGGAAAAGAAATAGCGGTAATAGCCATTGGTCGGTATCAGCCCCACCTGCAGGCAGCTCTCCCAGAACGCCGCAAACGTCAGGCAAAAGCATTCCGGCATCTTGTGAAAGGTGTAGATATTGGCGAAGCTCAGCGCGCACAGCGCAAATCCGCCCAGAAATACGCACAGCGGTATCCACGCGTATCGCCTGCTTTCAGATACGCGGCATTTGCGGTAAACGATAATTCCTGTCGCCAGCAGCAGTCCGACAATCCACGTCATGGCGAGATAATACATCCATCCGTGGGTATAATCCGTTTCCAGCGTCGCAGCGCCCGGCACGGCGCGAAAAACCAGTTGATGCAGATCGTTGGTCAAAACGCCGCCGATGAGCAGCACCGCCGGAATAAACAGCAGATACCATTTGCGAGAAAGCGCATCGCCCTCCCGCCGCCCCAGCTGCAGCGCGGCGAACAGGCTGAACAGCGGCGCAAGGATCTGCGGCACATAATACAGATACCACAGATGGCGCGTAATGGCATCGTCGCTGAAAAATCGATACTTGACCGCGCGCAAAAACAGCCAAAGCACGGCCATCGCGCAGCCCAGAAGCAGCCATCGCCGGTCGTCTCGGTGCAGGGTTCGGCGCGATATGGAAAATCCCCACGCCATGGCCAGACCGATATAGATCAGGTTGGTCAGCAGAAAACATACGGCGGAGGGCAGCGGCGCGGCCAGGCGATCCATCTGCCGGAAAAAGCCGGCAAGAACGAACAGCCCCAGCGCAAGGCAAAGCTTTGCAACGGATTTTCGCTTTGCAGCAGCCATATATCCACCTCCCGCCAGCCCCCCTGAAACACGAATACTATACCATATAAGCGGTGGAAAAGCCAGTGTTTTCAAGGCAAAACGAACTAATCGGATTCCCACATAGATTGCCTTGCGCTACGTTGAAATCAGCTCCTTCTCGTCCATCCTCACTTCGATCACGATATGTTCCTTCTCCCGAAGCCTGGACAACAAATATACCCTCGCATTGTTTTACCTTGCATCCTTCTGCCTCTCCTCCTCATGGCATTTTCCGTTCCTCTGCCAAGATGGGCAGCGTCAGCTCGATCACTGTTCCGCTTTCGCCGCTCTCCCTGACCCGAACGCCGCCGCCGTGGAGATGGGCGATCTCCCAGACCAGCGACAGGCCCAGCCCCACGCCGCCCTTTTCCCGGCTGCGGGATTTATCCACCCGGAAGAAGGGCTGAAACACGCTCTCCCGAAAGTCCTCCGGGATGCCGCAGCCCGTGTCTTTGATCTCAATCATCGCTTCTTCTCCCCGGCGGGACGCGGCGACGCACACGCTGCCGCCGGGGCGGTTGTATTTCACGCCGTTCTCCACCAGATTGAAAATGGCCCGGTAGACCAGCACGTCGCTGCCGGTGATCCACAGATCGTCGCCGGTCTGGGAAAGGGTCACGCCGCTTTTCTCCGCCAGCGGCGACAGATCCGCTAGCACCTCCTCGATCATGGGGGCCAGCTGGATCCGGTCGTTGCGCGGCACGGCCTTCAGGTCGCTCATGTCCAGCAGCGTCCGTACCATCTTGGATAGACGCTCCGTCTGCTCCCTCATCATGGCAATGGTTTCCGTGGTTTCCGGGCAGCTGTTCTCATGCTCCGTGGACATGTACAGATCCAGCCGCGCCTGCATCAGCGCCAGCGGCGTGCGCAGCTCGTGGGCGGCGTTGCCCACGAACTGCCGCTGGGCGTCGAAGGCCTGATTCAGCCGCAGGAGCATCTGGTTGATGGCCCGGCTCAGGCGGCTGAACTCCACCGCCTCGTTTTCGCTGAGGGTGACCTCCGAAAGGCTTTGCAGCTGTACGCGCTCCGCCTTGGCGGTGAACTTCTTCAGCGGCTTCAGCGCCCTGCCGCTGACAAAATACGCCACCGCGCCGCCCATCACCGTCACCGCCAGCGCGATGTACCAGCCAGTCATGCAGAAGCTGTGCTTGACCCCGGTCAGCTCCACCACAAACTCCCCGGCGAAGCGCTGGGACACGTCCTTCCACTGCTCCTCCGGCATATCGATGCGAATGGACTGGGGCTCCTCGTCCGCATAATGCAGCACATAGCTGCCGATGGAATCCATGTGGGCGTGGCCGGAGGAGCATAAAAGCGTCTTCATGGTCACGCAGGCCACAGTCAGCAGCAGAAAGGTCATCAGCGTGATCCGCCATTGCAGAGACAGCTTCTTCATGCTTCCTGTCCTCCCATCAGATAGCCCTCGCCGATGCGGTTCAGGATCGGATCATAGCCTAGTGCTGCCTTCAGCTTTTTGCGCAGGGACGAGATGTGTACCCGGATGGAGTTGCTGAAGCTGTCCACGCTGCCGTCCCACACGTGCTCCATCAGCTCCTCCTGACTCACCGGCCGCCCCTGGTTGAGCAGCAGGTATTCCAGAATCCCGTTTTCCTTCCGGGTCAGGGCCACGGCCTCGCCGTTGACCTGTGCCGTCCGCTTCACCGTGTCGAAGGTGACCCGCCCGCAGCTCAGCAGCGCGTCGTGCTGCACGAAGCTGCGTCGGGTCAGGCTGCGCACCCGGGCCTCCAGCTCCTCCAGATGAAAGGGCTTGACCAGATAGTCGTTGGCGCCGCAATCCAGCCCCTCTACCTTATCGCTGATCCGGCTGCGGGCGGAGAGAATCAGCACCCGGGTTTCCCGATCCCGTTCCCGCAGCGCCCGAAGCAGCTCCATACCGTCCCGGCCGGGCAGGTTCAGATCCAGCAGGATCAGATCGTATTTCTCCGCCAGCATCCATTCCAGCGCGGACTCGCCGTCATAGCAGACGTCCGTTTCATATCCTTTTCTCTTCAGGCTCTTGGCCAGCGTGTCGCACAGCGCCCGCTCATCCTCCACAATCAAGATTCGCATACCGGGCCTCCTTTGTTCTCTTCCTGTCACGCTCAGTATAGCATACGCGCATAAAATGCGCATAAAGTTTTCCATCTTAACGGAGATTTTAACCCTCGTAGGGTATGATGACCCTGCGAGAAAAAACAAAGGAGGGAACCCCCATGAATCTCATTTCATCGGTCGCGGGCAGACGGGCCGTCCGGCTGGGCGTTCTGGCGCTGGGCGCGGCGATGGTGGCTTACGGCGCGTGGCGGGGCGAGGCCGGCACGGTGCTTTCCAAGGCCGTCAGAATCTGTCTGGAGTGTGTAGGCATTGGATAAGAAGAAGGCAAAGCCAAAGGCTCCGCCCGTTTCCGGCTTTCTCGCCCGGTTTCGGGGACTGCTGCAGGCCTGCGCCGCGCTTCTGACCAACCCCCATCTGCCCAACCTGCTCAAGGGGCAGATTTACCGGGGAAAAGGCAAGTACGTCTGCGTGCCTGGGCTCAACTGCTACTCCTGCCCCGCCGCTACGGGAGCGTGCCCCATTGGGGCGATTCAATCGGTGATCGGATCGTCCAAGTTTCGGTTTTCCTACTACGTTACCGGTACGCTGATCCTGCTGGGCGTTCTGCTGGGGCGGTTCGTGTGCGGCTTCCTGTGCCCCTTCGGCTGGTTTCAGGAGCTGCTGCACAAGATTCCACTTCCGAAGAAGAAGCCGTCCACCAAGAAGCTCAAGCCCCTGACCTATCTCAAGTACCTGATTCTGCTGCTGACGGTGACGCTGCCGCTGATCTTCGTCAACGAGGTGGGGCTGGGCAATCCCTTCTTCTGCAAGTACCTGTGCCCCCAGGGCGTGCTGGAGGGGGCGATTCCCCTTTCCCTGACCAGCGAAAGCGTTCGGGGCGCTCTGGGCAACCTGTTCGCGTGGAAGAGCGTGGTGCTGGCGGCGGTGGTCATCCTGAGCGTGCTGTTCTACCGGCCGTTCTGCAAGTGGCTGTGCCCGCTGGGCGCGTTCTATGCGCTGTTCAACCGGGTATCGCTGACGGGGATGCAGGTGGATCAGCACAAATGCGTCCACTGCGGCCGGTGTGAAAAGGCCTGCAAGATGGATGTGGACGTGACGAAGGCCCCGGATCATCCCGAGTGCATCCGCTGCGGCATGTGCGTCAAGGCCTGCCCCACGGGCGCGGTCAGCTTCCGCTGCGGGCTGAGCCGCGGAGCCGGGGCGAACCAACCCAAGAATCCAGCCGGCGAAAACGCCGCGGAACCAACAATCCAAAAATGAAACGGAGGGTATTTTCAATGAAGAAAACCTGGATCGCGCTGTTTCTGGCGCTGTGTATGCTGACGACCCTGACCGCCGCTTCCGCCTGCTGCGCGGAGCCGTCCGATATGGACAAGACCCAGACCATGGAAGAAACCTGCCCCTGCATGATGGACGGCAAGGGCGTGGATGGCTGCGCCTGCATGAAGGGCATGTGCGATGAAAAGTGCGGCTGCGGGGAAACCTGCGACTGCGCCGAAAAGAAGCTGGAAATGCTCACCGCCGAAATGAACGGCGTATTCGAGGCGAACATGGACCTGTGGAACAAGTTTTTCGGAATGCTGGACAAGCAGCCCGACATGGACATGACCTATGCCGACTACCTGACGGAGCAGCTGGAGGCGGCTAAAGAGAGCTTCACCGAGGACGAGTACAAGCTGCTTCAGCAGGACATTGAGACCATTCGCCGGCTGGACGCGGAAATGGATATGCTCATGCCGGAAGGCGACATGACGGCGGACTCCGACATGATGATGGACAGCAGCATGGTGACGGCGGAAGGCGGCATGGTCATGGGGAACGAAGGAATGGCCATGGCGGACGACAATATGGACAAGGACATGATGGACGACAACATGGCGGATAAGGACATGATGATGGAGGATGATTCCGCCGTGAAGTTCCCCGCCTTCGAGGGTAAGGATCTGGACGGCAATCCCGTCACCAGCGAGCTGTTCAAGAACAACGCCGTCACCGTGGTCAACTTCTGGTTCTCCGCCTGCGCCCCCTGCATCGGGGAGCTGGGCGAACTGAACGCACTCAACGAGGAGCTCAAGCTGAAGGGCGGCGCGGTGATCGGCATCAACGCGGACACCATCGGCGGCGACGAGAGCATGATCATGGAAGCCAAGAGCATTCTGGAAAAGAAGGGCGCCAAGTATCAGAACATCTACTTCCCCGCGGACAGCGAGGCTGGAAAGCTTACCTACAGCATTACGGCGTTCCCCACGACGATGGTGGTGGACCGTAACGGCAACATCGTGGGCGAGGCGATCCTGGGCGGCATCAACAACGAAACCCAGATGAAGGTGCTTCAGGATCTCATTGACGAGACACTGGCCAGAGATATGGCAACGCTGGACAAGGACATGATGATGAAGCCAGACGGCAACTAATCGGCAAAGCGGTGCAGACAACATCCCGCGCGTAAGTACTTCCCAGTTTGTTCAGATTCTTCGGCGGCGAGTCCCAGACCGATGGCATTCTTTTAAGGACGATGGGACTGTAGCCCATGATCCTATCAAAACCCAGTCCGGGAATGTGCAGCACATCCTCCGGGCGCAGATTCACCCGCTGTCCGCTGCCGGTGGAATAGGTATAGGTCAGCGTACCCACATTGTCTCGGTCTGCTTCCATACGATCCGGCAGCAGCGGATAAAGTCCGAGAGTCTGGCTCCGACTGCTGCGGATGATCTGACAGTAGGCGTTGCCCTACAGCAGCAGATGCGCAAGCAGCGTTTCCCGCAACACAAAGGAGGTCATCTCGCTGTTGGGGTTCGTCATGCAGAACCGGATACAGTGGATGATACATTGCCTTGGCGCTGCCTTCGCCCTGATCCTGATACACATCCAGCGTCAAGCTGGCGATGGTTTCCGCGATCACTCGAACACAGGCGTAAACCGTGCTCATCTGAATGGCAGTGCTCGCCGTGACAGATTTGCCCGCCGCGCTGGAGCCGAAATAGAACGTGGACGCTGAACTGACCGAATCAGTCGCGCCGGGCTTGTTCCGCGCGCGGAACAGCCGAGTAAATGGATTTTTCATGGCACTGCTATCCTTTCTGACTCCAAAAGAGCATGGAAAAGGGCGCTTCAGCTCAATGCCAAAACGCCAGTGTCGATAGGAAATGATATGATGGATCAGGGGTTTTTCGCGCTCTTGCGCTCATCGTTTGCCACGTTACCGCTGGTTTTCCAGAGTCGGAGACGCAGGTATTTCGAGTTTGTCCAAAACAGCGGCCATGCCTGCCGGTTCCAATGGGCGATCCGCGCGTACAGCACCCGCTTGACTTCGCCGTAGGGGATTCCGCCTTTTGCCTCAATCACCTCGTAGATATGCTCGATCAGCTGCTGTTTAGAGCCGTGCACCGGCAGCTTTCCGCGTTCACGCGCAAAACGGTCGTACTCCTGCTACGCGGTTTCCATGATCCAGGTCTTCTGTTTTTCCTTCAGGTGGCTCCACTTTTTATTCGTCTGAAACAGCTGACCATTGATGCGCATGTGATTCTTCATAATTTCTGTTCAAAATCTTCCATGTCGCTGAAAAAGCGCTCAATGTAAACGACGCCCTGCACCTCATCGACTCGATAGATCAGTAGATAGCCCCGGATGAACGCCTTCCTGTAGCCGCGTCTGGACAGCAGCTTATGCTGGCAGAGTGCATACAGGAAAGGCGTTTTTTCAAGCCGTGTATATGGTCTCCTTTCGCCAAGTTGTTGTGTGGTAACTCAACTTTAGCACATGAGACCCTATCTCTCATTCCTTTTTTTCGACTGTCCAAGATGTATTGTACTCCTACAAAAGTGCCGAAAGGTCAGCCGACTTTCTTTTTTTGCTTCTGCCGAAGTCCGCGAAGCGTCAAAAAAAACGGACATGGGGTTCGTTCACCGCATGTCCGCTCTTATTTTGATTTATTTTCTGCGTCTGAGCATGAAGCAGGCCGCCGCGGAAACCGCCAGCGCCGCGCCCCAAAGCAGAACGGGGCTTTCGTCGCCCGTCTTCGGCAGATTTTCCGCGCTGGGGAGCTTTTTCCACTCCGCCGTGAGCGTCATATCTCCCGTGACGGTGATCGTTTCGCCCGCGTGGTACATCTTCTCGCCGTCCTTCCAGCCGACGAAGGTATAGCCGGTTCGCGGTTCTTCGCTAAGCGTCACCATTTGGCCGTAATCCACCTTTTCCGTCCGCGTTTCGCCGTTCAGCAGAACATATGTGACCGTGAACGTCCGGGCTTCCCAAACAGCCGTGAGTTTCATATCTTCATTGACGGTGATGTTGACTTTTCCGTCGGCTCCGGCCGGATAGCTGTTCCCCTTATCGTCCTTCCAGCCCTTGAACAGATACCCTTCCTTTGTGGGCGCTTCGACTGGGACGGTCGTGCCCTTTTGCACCGTTTGACTGACGCTTCCGCCTACGCCGCCGTTCGTGTCGATTTCGATGCGCACCGGGCTTGCTTTATACGAAGCGACGAGCGACAATCCGCCCTTTAGCTCCACACCTGCACCCACCACCTCGCCGTTTTCAGAGGGCGTATATCGCGGGTTGTCGTTATACCAGTTGTCAATTTTTATGCCGCTGTCGTGATATTTCGCGCCCATGCCCGCAGCGTTGGGCAGTTTGATTGTAGAACTGCCATCCAGACAAATATCTGCGCCGTGTCCGTCTGCCGTATTGTTGTAAATCTTATTTGATCCGGCGGAAGCATTCATCGACCCATTTTCCAAATAAATACCACCGCCGACATAGCCAGTACCGGTCTTGGTTTTATACGCTTTATTGTCAACGACCGTCCAGTTTGTTATCGGTTCTTCTTCTTTAACCCTTGAGTCTCTCAGCGCCACGCCGCCGCCATATGCTGCTTTATTGCCTTTGATTGTGCCGCCGCTGATGGTGAGGGTTGACTGATCCGCAAACAAACCGCCGCCCTTACCTGTATCTGACACAAAACATTCGCTGATTGTGCCGCCTTTGATGTTGAGGGTTGAACCGACCACATACAAACCGCCGCCCGCGCCTGCCGTACATCCGCTGATTGTGCCGTTGTTGATGTTGACAGTTGAAGATTTTTCTGCATATAAACCGCCGCCCAATAATCCCTCACATCCGCTGATTATGCCGCCATCCATGATAAATGTAGCTTTATAAAGAAAGATGCCGCCGCCATCATTCCCGCTTACGCAATTTAGAATCTTGCCGCCCAGCATGTGGAATGTTGTCCCCGAATCAGCCATTACTGCGCGGCTACACTTTTCAATTACGCCGCCATGCATGTTGAAAACTGACTCCGAACCCATAATCACTACGCAGGCGTTGCCCGCAAACTGCCAATTTTGCAGCGTCACATGCTCGTACATATTCGCGGTTGCCCCTTCTAATACAGATACAAAGCCACCACTTGTTTTTCCGTCAATCGTCAGCGTTCCATCGTAACCGTTCGCGCCCAAATTCAGGACAGTTTTTTCTCCTGCCACCGTAATTCCTGCGCCCGGATTAACGGTAATCGTATTACCTTCGCCCTTGATGGTCGTCGTCTTGATGGTCGTCTTCTTGCTGTTGGTCAATATATAGTTGCCACCCAAGGTGATATTCTCCATCAAAACGATCTCGTTTTCTGCGTCGCCGGACTGGTTAATCGCTTCAACCGCATCCCCAAATTTAATAAATGAAGCGTCCATCCCGACCTCATACGTCTTCGCCATAGCGCGCGGCGCCGCCAGCGCCAGCATACAGACCGCTATGCCCAGCGCCTTCCAAATTTTCCTGTTCATAACTTTCTCCCTTTCCTTCGGTTCATTGTTTTCCTATATACAGCCTACAAAATAGATAAGGATATTATAACACATCGACATTCTTTTTTCAATCTGTTTTATTCGGTTCTTCACGAATCAGTGTAGGACTACAATACATCTTGGACAAACGCAAAAAAGGAAAGAGAGATAGAGTCTCATATGCTAAAGTTGAGTTACCACATCAC